>JACCEC010507154.1_pt1 | contig 26042 bp, 21 predicted proteins | sample 7450121 | NCBI WGS metagenome assembly JACCEC01 (sample SAMN15323455, study PRJNA562643) | freshwater metagenome | isolation source: river surface water | place: USA:Blue River Watershed | collected 2017-08-18 | reverse complement strand
GGCCTGATCGTCGTCGACTTCATCGACATGGAGGCGAGCAAGAACCGTCGTGAGGGGGAACAGCGTTTGCGTGACGCGATGCGGCAGGACCGCGCCCGGGTGCAGTTCTCGTCGATCAGCAAGTTCGGCCTGCTGGAACTCAGCCGCCAGCGCCTGCGCCCGGCCCTGTCCGAAGGCGCGTCCATCCCCTGCCCGCGTTGCGGCGGCCATGGTCATATTCGCGACACCGAGAGCTCGGCGCTGCAAATCCAGCGAATCATCCAGGAAGAGTCCATGAAGGACGGAACCGCCGCCGTGCATGTGCAGGTGCCGGTGGAGGTGGCCTCGTTCCTCTTGAACGAAAAGCGCACCGAGATCGCCAAGATCGAGCTGAAGCAGCGGATCGGCGTGATCATGATCCCGAACAAGTCGCTGGAGACGCCGAACTACCGTCTGGAACGTCTCAAGCATGACGATCCGCGCCTGGACAGCCTGGCGGCCAGCTACCACATGGCCGTCGAGGTGGAGGACCCCACCACGGTGACGCGCCGCTCGCAAGAGCGCGCCAACAAGCAGGAGCCGGTGATCAAGGGCGTGCTGCCCGACGCGCCGGCCCCGATCGCACCACCCAAGCCCGAACCCGAGACGCGGCCGGAAGCTGCGCGCAGCGGCGTCGGCCGTGGCGGCAGCAAGGCCGCACCGGCGCCTGCGCCCGCACCGCAACCCGCCTCGGGCGGTTTCATGGGCTGGCTGCGGGGCCTGTTCGGCTCGTCTGCCCCGGCGCCGGCGCCGGCGCCGGCACCTGCAGCGGCCAAGGACGAAAAATCTGAGGGCCGCGAAGGCCGTGGTGAGCGCGGCGAGCGCGGTGAGCGTAGCGATCGCGGTGAACGCGGTGAAGGCCGACGCGGTGGACGCGGCGGCCGCAGCCGCGGCCGTGACGGCGAAGGCCGCCGTGGCGAAGGCGCCAGCGGTGAGGCCGGTGAAGGCCGCGGACGTGGCGGTGAGCGCGGTGAGCGCGGCGAGCGCGGTGAACGTGCCGAGCGGCAGGAGCCGCGCGAGGCACGCGAGGCACGCGAACCCCGCGAGAGTCGCACGCCGCGTGAGGGCCGTGAGCCACGTGAGGGCCGTGAGCCACGTGAGGGCCGTGAACCCCGCGAGGGTCGTGAGCCGCGTGAGCCCCGCGAAAGCCGTACGCGCCGTGACGACGCTGCGATCGAGCCGCAGGGTATGAATGAGGCCGCCGCCGAGGGTTCGGCTCCTGAAGCCCGGGGCGAACGTGCCCCACGCGGTGAACGGGGTGAACGCGGCGAGCGCGGTGAAGGCCGTCGTGAGCGCGGTGAAGGCCACCGTGAACGTGGCGAGCGCCGCAGTGACGCCCCCCGTGAAGACGGACTGCCGGCTGGCGCAGCCCAGGAAGCAGTGACGGGTGATGCCGCATCCACCGCGCAGGCCGATGACGGCGTCGCGCGCGAGGCGCGCGCGCAAGGCGAGAACGGCGACGGCCGCCGCCGCTCGCGTGACCGCTATGGACGTGACCGCCGCGAGCGCGGTGAGCGCTCAACGCGCGACGAGGGCGTGCCCGCCGAAGGCGAGGAAGTCGCCGCACCGGCATCGGTCACCGAGTCCACCGAGGACGCGCCGCGCCGCCCGCGCTACCCGACCGGGTTCGTGAGCGATGCCGAGGCCCCCGCGACCCCCACCGTGGCGTCGGCCCCCGCGCAGGCGCCCGCCGCAGCACCCGCCCCTGCGAAGACTGGCCTGCCTCGCGTGCAGGGCTACACCCTGCCGCTGGACCAGCTGCAGCAGATCGCTGAAGGCTCGGGCCTGCAGTGGGTCAATTCCGACGCGGAGAAAGTGGCTGCAGTACGGGCCGCGATCGCCGCCGAACCCAAGCCGGTGCACGTGCCGCGCGAACGGCCAGCTCCGGTGGTGATCGATGAAGGCCCGCTGGTGCTGGTGGAAACGCGCCGCGATCTGGGCCAGGTCACGCTGCCCTTCGAGGCGCCGCGCGCCGGCTGACCGGTCTCAAGGCCACGCCCCGTCAGGGGCGCGCCCGCCCCGCGCCGTCCCAGCGGCCCGGGGCTTTTTTCTTGGGGAAGCTCAGAGTGTGGCGGCCTGTTTCCAGGCTTGGGCCGCCGCATCGCTGTCGCCGCGGTCCTCCGCGAGGGTGGCCAGGGCGCGCCAGGCCTGACGGCGCAGCGCGGTGTCCGACAGACCCTGTGTCGCCTGCGTCAGCAGCTGTTGCGCCTTGCCCCAGAGGTGGCGGTGCAGGCAGGCCATGCCAGCGAGGTACTGCAAGTTGCCGTCGCGCGGATTGGCCCGCTGCGCCGTCTCGAAGCGGGCCAGCCAGGGCCCGTCGATGGACTCCAGCCCCGTCTTCTCGAAGGCCTGCACCATCCGCACCTTCAGAGCGGTGTCCAGGCGCTCCTGCTGCTCCCAGACCGGCAGCAGCCATTCGCGCGCCAGCGTGGCGTCTCCGCGCAAGGCGGCTACCCGCATCGCAGCGTGTACCGCAAGCTCAGGCATCTGGCGCTCGCTGGCCTCCAGGGAGTGCCAGGCGCGTTGCAGCCGGGGCATATCGTGGGCCGCATTGAGCAGATCGGTCGCCAGCCCGCGCACCAGACTCTGGGCCGCCTGCGGGGAGAACGCACGGTGCTTGGCCAGCAGACGCGTGGTCTCCAACGCCTGCTGCGTCTGGCCGGACAGGCGTGCGGCCTTGAGCTTCATGCGCAGGGCCAGGGTTCGCCGCGCGGCGCCCTGAGGCAGTTGCGTGAGCCAGGCGTCCGCGGCGTCAGCGTCGCGTTCATCCAGGGACCAGCGGGCTGCACGCATCAGGGCCCCTTCGCGTACGGCCTGGACCTCGCGAGCCGTACCCGAGTCCAGCACCCGCTTCAGGTGATCGTCGCGGGCCGGGCGATCCTGTAGCGATTGGGCGCTCTCAGCCACCAGCAGGTGGGCCAGGGCTCGCAGGGGCTGACCGTGCGGCAGCCGCACCCCGGAATCGCGCAAGGACTGCTCCTGGGCCAGGACCGCGTCGGCGGATTTTCGCGCGCGCAGGAAGCGTCCCGCAGTCAGATGGGCGATCGAATCCACCAGCATCAGGTGCAAGGTTCGCTCCTTCTGCTGGTTGCGCCAACGCAAGGCTTCGCGGGGAAGGTTGAACAGGGCCGACACCCCGCGCAGTGCAGCATGCAGCAGCACGAAGGCAGCGATGCCGAGCAGCAGCACCATGTTCAGCGACAGATCGATCCGGTAAGGCGGCCAGAACAGGGTCACGGTGCCCTGGTTGTTGCCCGCGAACAGGGCGATGGCCACAGCCACCGCGAACAACGCCAGAAGCCAGAGTGCAGCGCGCATCGGTATGCCTTCCTGTCGCCCGTTGCGTCAGCGGTTGGCCGCCGTGGCGTCCAGCAGGGCCAGGGTCTCGTCGATGCGGGGCAGGTCCACGCGCCGCAGCTGCGTCTGCAGGTCCTGCAAGATGGTGGCAGCCGCCTGCGTGCGGCGACCCGATGCATCGAAGTAGCGTGTGAGGGCCTGGGAGGCTGCAGCCAGATCGGCCCGGGCCAGGTCGGACTGGCGAGCCAGCAGGGACAGGCGCGCGTTGAGCAGCTTGAGCTTGAGGTTCTCGCGCAGGAAGAAGGACTGCTCGGGCGAGACCAGGGCCGCCTCGGGCTGGTCGATGCGGCTGACCCGCAGCAGGCGGCGAGCCTCCTCGCCCACCACGGCCAGTGCGCGCTCCCACCAGGCGGCGGGCGCCGTAGCCGCAGGCGACGCCTCACGGGTACCGCCGGTCGCCGCGGCCGCACCCACGGCGTTAGCCACGGGCAGCTCATCGACCATGCGTGAGAGTTCGTCCATGCGTATCAGGAGACTGGGGACGTCGGCCACCGTGGCGGACTTGATGCGGTCGATGTCGCGCGTGATCGCGGCGCGTACCCGCACCAGGCGCGGGTGGCCTGTGCGCGCCAGGCGCTGCTCGGCACCGCGCAGGGCCGCGAGCAGGGGCTCGGGACTGAGGGTGAGTTGCGCCTGCTGCTGCGCCAGGCGCAGGGCCGCCTCGATGTCGAAGACCAGGTTCTCGTCGCGAGAGCGGGTGAGGCTTTGCATCAGCTCCTCGAGCTGCGCACGCTGCAGGGTGACTTCGCTCAGGCGGGTGTCGGCAACGGCCTGGCGGGTGGCGGTCTCACGGGCCAGCTCCTGGGCCTGACGGGCCAGAGTTCGCGCCTCGACGGCGGTAGCCCCGGAGTCGGCGCTCTGGCGCGCCAGCTGCTCTTGGATACCCGTGAGCTTTTGCCAGAGCAGCAGGCTGGCCACCAGCGCTGCGGCGATCAGCACGAGCATCAAATAGAACAGCGGACGCGCGACGACGACGCCCATACGCGGCGTCACCTCGGCCGCCGAGGCAGGCGTGACGGAGGCCAAGTCAGGGGCGGCCGGGTCGTCGCGGGGAGGCGTGTCGCTCATGGCGCCGATTGTAGAAAGGCTGCAATGTCGTCCAGACCGGGGCGCACGGCGGCGACCACGCCAAAACCCGCGGCCCGTGCCGCGTCGGCGATGCGAGGGTGCGTGCACAAGGCGCGCGCCGCCGACCAGTCCGGCGCAGCGGCCAGTCGTTGCAGGTTGTCCACGCCCTCGGAGCTGCTGAAAAGCCACCAGGCGCCACCCCGGGCACTGGCCAGGGCCCGCGCACGCTGGTCGTCGCTCCAGACGGGAAGCTCGCGCACATAGGCCACGGCCGTATCCACCTGCGCGCCGGCGGCCTGCAGCCGCAGCGCCAGCCAGTCGCGACCGGCCGCCTGGCCCCGGGCATCGCCGCCCCGCACGATCAGCACGCGGTCACCAGGCCGGACGCCGGCCCCAACCTGATCCCACAAGGCCTCGGAGTCGAAGCGGGCCGCGTCCGGGGCCGGCGCATCGACCTGGGCGGTGGGCACTCCGGCAGCCACCAGGGCCTGCGCGGTGCCGGGCCCCGTGGCCCAGGCGCGTGTGCCTGCCGGCCAGGCCAAGGTGGTACCCGCGAGAAAGCCCTCGACCGCATTCGCGCTGACAAACATGACAGCGACGCAGCCGGCGAGCGCGCTGCGTGCGGCGCCCAGGGCGGCGATGTCGGGCGCCGGCGCGATGGCGATCAGTGGCAGGGCGTGGGCGTCGAGTCCCCGCTCGCGCAGGGCCTGCACCCAGCGGTCACCCTCGCGCTCGGGCCGTGTCACGAAAACCCCGGGCGCGGGCGCCCGGGTCGGCGTGGCGCTCAGGTCAGCGGGCACCGCCCGCGCGCAGTTGATCGGCCACCTGCAGACCCAGGGCGGCGGCCTGCGCCAGGTCGGTGACGTTGGCGCTGGCCTGCACCTGCACCAGAGTCGCCTGGCCGTCGGGGTCGCCCCAGGCCGCACGCAGGTCCAGGGTGTCGCCGGCGGTGAAGCGGGCGTGAGCCGCTAGCGGCATCGAACAGCTGCCACCCATGGCGCGACTCACGGCGCGTTCGGCGGCGACAGCCAGCCAGGTGGGCGAATGGGCCAGCGGCGCGAGCAGGTCGGCCACCTCGGGGCGGCTGCTGCGCACCTCGATGCCCAGGGCACCCTGACCCGCGGCCGGCAGCATCTCGGAGGGCTCGAAGATCTGGCGGATGCGCGCGCCCAGGCCCAGGCGCTTGAGGCCGGCGGCCGCCAGCACGATGGCCTCGTACTGGCCGTCGTCAAGCTTGCGCAGGCGGGTGTCGAGGTTGCCGCGCAGGGGTTCGATGCGCAGGTCCGGGCGCAGGGCCCGCAGCAGGACGACACGCCGCAGGCTGGAGGTGCCCACCACGCTGCCTTCGGGCAATTCGGCCAGGTTGGCGTAGCGGTTGGAGACCAGCGCGTCGCGCGGGTCCTCGCGTTCCATCACACAGCCCAGGGTGAAACCCTCGGGCAACTCCATCGGAACGTCCTTGAGCGAGTGCACGGCGAGGTCGGCGCGGCCTTCCTCGAGGGCGACTTCAAGTTCCTTGACGAACAGGCCCTTGCCGCCCACCTTGCTGAGGCTGCGGTCCAGGATCTGGTCGCCCCGGGTGGTCATGCCCAGGAGACCCACCTGGTGGCCACGGGCCTGCAGGAGGGCCTGCACATGTTCGGCCTGCCACAGGGCGAGACGGCTTTCGCGGGTGGCGATGACAAGGTGGCTCAAGGTCGTAACCTGTTCGTGGCAAGAAATGAATCGGGCGATGCTAGCATGGTGCCTGCCGAAAAATTAAGCAGAAATCAGCATAAATCAGGACGCTGCTGGCGCAGGTGCGCCGCGCCGCGAGGACCCGACCGCCATGCCCGCCAGCCCGCCCAAGCTACCGCCCGACACCCCAGGCCGCCGCGCCCGTGAAAACGAGAAACCGCTGGTGGAAGACATCCGCCTGCTCGGACGCATTCTGGGCGACGTGATCCGCGAGCAAGAGGGCGTGCAGTCCTTCGAGCTGGTCGAGCGCATACGCAAGCTGTCGGTGGCCTTCCGCCGCGATGCCGACCAGGAGGCCGACCGGGCCCTCAAGACACTGCTCAAGTCACTCTCGGGCGACCAGGCGGTGAGCGTGATCCGCGCCTTCACTTATTTCAGCCACTTGGCCAACCTCGCCGAAGACCGGCACCACATCCGCCGGCGCATCATTCATGAACGCGCCGGCGACACCCACGAGGGCAGCATCGAGGTGGCCCTGGCCCGCCTGCGCTGGGCCGGTATCCAGCCGCGAGCGATCGTGCAGGCGCTGGCCCACAGCTACGTGTCACCGGTGCTCACCGCCCACCCCACCGAAGTCCAGCGCAAAAGCATCCTCGATGCCGAGCGAGACATCGCGCACCTGCTGGTCACACGCGACGAGATCCGCGCCCGCGCCTTGCCCCGCGACGCGCTGGCCCCGCGCGAGCTGGCCGCCAACGAGGCACAGATCCGCGCCCGCGTCATGCAGTTGTGGCAGACCCGCCTGCTGCGTTTCACCAAGCTCACGGTGGCCGACGAGATCGAGAACGCGCTGTCCTATTACGAAGCCACCTTCCTTCGCGAGATCCCCAAGCTCTATGACAACCTCGAGCGCGCGCTGGGTCAGCCCCAGGTGGCCAGCTTCCTGCGCATGGGAATGTGGATCGGCGGCGATCGTGATGGCAACCCCAATGTGAACGCGCAGACCCTGGAGCATGCCCTGCGTCGCCAGTGTGAGGTGGCCCTGCGCCACTACCTGACCGAGATCCACTGGCTAGGCAGCGAGCTGTCGCAGTCCGCACTGCTGGTGCAGGTCACACCCGCCATGCGCGCGCTTGCGGACGGCTCGCCCGACGCCAACGCGCATCGCCAGGACGAACCGTACCGGCGGGCGCTGGCTGGGATGTACGCACGGCTGGCAGCCACGCTGCAGGCCTACACCGGCGGCGAGGCGGCGCGCCACGCGCTGCCCCCGCAGAACCCGTACCGGCGCGCCGAGGAACTGAGCGACGACCTGCGCACCATCCGGGACTCCTTACTCGCCGCGCACGGCGAGGCCCTGGTGGCTCAGCGCCTGGGGCCTCTGATCCGCGCGGTGGACGTGTTCGGGTTCCACCTGGCCACGATGGACTTGCGCCAAAGCTCCGACCAGCACGAGACGGTGGTCGCCGAGCTGCTGGCGACCGCACGCATCGAGGCGCGGTACACCCGCCTCGACGAACCTGCCCGCCAGGACCTGCTGCTGCGGCTGCTGTCTGATGCCCGGCCACTGCGCGTGATCGATGCAGCCTACTCCGAGCGTACGCGGGCCGAACTGGCCATCTTCGAGCGCGCCCGCGCCCTGCGCGAACGATTCGGCCCGCAGTCGATCCGCCACTACATCATCAGCCACACCGAGACGGTCAGCGACCTGCTGGAGGTACTGCTCCTGCAGAAGGAGGTGGGCCTGTACACCGGCACGCTGGACGGCGTCGCCCGTGCCGATTTGATCGTCGTGCCCCTGTTCGAGACCATCGAGGATCTGCGCAACGCGGCGCCGATCATGCGCGCGTTCTATGGCCTGCCCGGAATCGCGCCCATGGTGCAGCGCTCCGGCTGCGAGCAGGACATCATGCTGGGGTACAGCGACAGCAACAAGGATGGCGGCATCTTCACCAGCAACTGGGAGCTGTATCGGGCCGAGATCGCGCTGGTGGACCTGTTTGACGAACTCGCCAACAGCCACAACATCCAGCTTCGCCTGTTCCATGGCCGCGGCGGCACGGTGGGTCGTGGCGGCGGTCCCAGCTACGACGCCATCCTGGCGCAGCCCCCGGGCACGGTGCGCGGGCAGATCCGCCTGACGGAGCAGGGCGAAGTGATCGGCTCCAAGTACGCCAACCCCGAGATCGGCCGGCGCAACCTGGAAACCCTGGTGGCCGCCACCCTGGAGGCCACGCTGCTGCAACCGACCAAGCCCGCGCCGCGCGCCTTCCTCGCCGCCGCCGAGGCGTTGTCGCAAGGCAGCATGCGCGCCTACCGCAAGCTGGTCTACGAAACGCCCGGCTTCACCGACTACTTCTTCAGCGCGACCCCGATCCGCGAGATCGCCCAGCTCAATATCGGCTCGCGCCCGGCGTCGCGCAAGGCCGGCCAGCGCATCGAGGACCTGCGCGCGATTCCCTGGGGATTCAGCTGGGGCCAGTGCCGCCTGACACTGCCTGGGTGGTATGGCTTCGGCAGCGCGGTCCAGGCGTTTTTGCAGGACACGCCCGACCCGTCCCGCAAGGAGGGCCTGGCCCTGTTGCAGAAGATGTACCGCCACTGGCCCTTCTTTCGCACGCTGCTGTCCAACATCGACATGGTGCTGGCCAAGAGCGACCTGGCCCTGGGCTCGCGCTACGCCGAGCTGGTGGCCGACACGCGCCTGCGCAAACGCGTGTTCAGCGCCATCGAGGCCGAATGGCAACGCACCGTGGAGGCGCTGCAGGCGATCACTGGCGAGCGCCAGCGCCTGGCGGGCAACCCGGCGCTGCAACGCTCGATCCGCCACCGCTTCCCCTACATCGACCCGTTGCACCACCTGCAGGTCGAACTGGTGCGCCGTTACCGAGAGGGCCGCTCCGACGACCGCGTGCAGCGCGGCATCCATATCTCGATCAACGGCATCGCGGCGGGCCTACGCAACACCGGCTGAACGATGTCCCGCCTGCGGGCTCAGGCGCGCGCCTTGAAAACAGCGCGCACGGCGGCCAGCTGGCGGCGCGACACTGCGAGGACTTCGTCAACACCCTCGAGCCGTAGCTGCCACCGATCCTCCTGGGATCGATCCGCCGGGGCGCGTTCCAGGGCGCGCAAGCAGCGCAGCGCCACCAGCGCATTGCGATGCACGCGCAGGAACTGGCCGGCCAGGCGGGCCTGCAGGTCGACCAGCGAACCCGCGAGCAGGTGGCTATGTCGGGGCGTGCGAACCGTGACGTACTTCATTTCCGCCTTGAAATAGACCACCTCGTGCACGGGCAGGCGCAGCACCTGATCGCGCTGCGGAATCACGAGCATGTCTGCCCCTTCAGCCTGCGCAGCGCTTTCCATGAACCGCTGCGCCTTGCGCAGGGCCTGCTGCAGCCGCTCGGGCCGCGGGGGCCACGTGAGAAAGTCAATCGCGTTTGCATCGAAGGCCTGCGCTGCATGCGCCGGGTCGTCGGAGACGAGCACCACCGCGGGGGGCTGCGCGCGCCGCGCGAGGGCCTGGGCCAGGGTGAGCCCGTCGATCCCCGGCAGGTTCACGTCGATCAGCACCAGATCGAAACGCCGACGGTGCAGCAAGTCCATGCCCCGCACCGCATCGGCGGCCTCGCCCGCCACCACCGCCGCGGGTGCGGCACACGTCGCAAGCAGGACAGGCCAGTGCGCGTGCGCCTGCGCCCGCGCATCGACAACCAGAACCTGCAGCCTCGCTGCCGCGCCAGAGACTTCAGCCAGGCCGACAGGCGGGTGCGGAACGCCGATAATCCGCGCAGGAGCCTCATCGGGACACTTTGTTAATTTCAAAGTATTCATTGCCCGATTATTTACCGCTTATGTCCCACAACCAACTCGATCAAAAATCCCAGGCCTGGTCCGCGCTGTTTTCGGAACCCATGTCCGACCTCGTCAAGCGCTACACCTCCAGCGTCTTCTTTGACAAGCGCCTGTGGAAAGCGGACATCCAAGGCTCCCTGGCCCACGCCGAGATGCTGGCAACCCAGGGCGTGATCAGCCAGGACGACCGCGCCGCCATCGAACGCGGCATGGCGCAGATCACCCGAGAGATCGAAGACGGCCAGTTCGAGTGGAAGCTCGACCTGGAGGACGTGCACCTGAACATCGAAGCACGCCTGACGCAACTGGTCGGCGACGCGGGCAAGCGCCTGCACACCGGCCGCAGCCGCAATGACCAGGTCGCCACCGACGTGCGACTGTGGCTGCGCGATGAGATCGACCTGATCGCCGGTCTACTGGTCGCCTTGCAAAAGGCGCTGGTGGAGATTGCCGACCGCCATGCCGAAGTGATCCTGCCGGGCTTCACGCACTTGCAAGTGGCCCAGCCCGTGAGCTTTGGCCACCACATGCTGGCCTATGTCGAGATGTTCGCCCGCGACGCCGAGCGCATGGCCGATGTGCGCCGTCGCACCAACCGCCTGCCCCTGGGCGCCGCCGCCCTGGCCGGCACCAGCTACCCGCTGGACCGCGAACGCGTGGCGCGCACGCTGGGCATGGAAGGCGTCTGCCAGAACTCGCTCGATGCGGTGAGCGACCGCGACTTCGCGATCGAGTTCACTGCAGCGGCCTCGCTGGCCATGGTGCACGTGAGCCGGCTCTCGGAGGAATTGATCCTGTGGATGTCGCAGAACTTCGGCTTCATCACGCTGGCCGACCGCTTTACCACCGGTTCGTCCATCATGCCGCAGAAGAAGAACCCTGACGTGCCCGAACTCGCACGGGGCAAGACCGGTCGCGTAGTGGGCCATCTCATGGGCCTGATCACCCTGATGAAAGGCCAGCCCCTGGCCTACAACAAGGACAATCAGGAAGACAAGGAGCCGCTGTTCGACACCGTCGACACGCTCAAGGACACGCTGCGCATCTTCGCCGAGATGGCGCAAGGCATCACCGTGCGGCCCGAGGCCATGGAGCGCGCCGCCCTGCGCGGATACGCCACGGCTACCGACCTGGCGGACTACCTGGTCAAGAAGGGCCTGCCCTTTCGCGATGCGCACGAAACCGTGGCCCATGCCGTCAAGGCGGCATCCGCCCAGGGACAGGACCTGTCGCAGCTGCCCCTGGCGCAATTGCAGCAGTTCAACCCGACCATCGAGGCCGATGTGTTCGACGTGCTGTCGCTGCGCGGATCCCTGAATGCCCGCAACGTCCTGGGTGGCACCGCGCCGGCCCAGGTCCGCACTCAGGTGGCGCGGCATCGCGCGCGCCTGGCCTGAACACCTGACGCGAATAAACAACGACAAGGAGACAACCTGTGCCCGTGATCACCAACATCGAAGACCTGCGCGTACTCGCCCAAAAGCGCGTGCCGCGCATGTTCTACGACTACGCCGATTCGGGGTCCTGGACCGAAGGCACCTACCGCGCCAACGAGACCGACTTCGACAAGATCCTGCTGCGCCAGCGCGTGGCGGTGAACATGGAAGGTCGCACCACGCGCACCACCATGCTGGGCCAGGACGTGGCCATGCCGGTAGCGATCGCCCCCACGGGCTTGACTGGCATGCAGCACGCCGACGGCGAGATCCTGGGCGCGCGGGCCGCCAAGAAGTTTGGCATTCCGTTCACGCTCTCGACCATGAGCATCTGCTCGATCGAGGACATCGCCAAAGCGACGGATTACCACCCTTTCTGGTTCCAGCTGTACGTGATGCGTGACCGCGACTTCGTCGAGCGGCTGATCGACCGCGCCAAGGCGGCGCGCTGCTCGGCGCTGGTGATCACCCTGGACTTGCAGATCCTGGGCCAGCGGCACAAGGATCTCAAGAACGGACTGTCCGCGCCGCCCAAGCTCACGATTCCCAACATCATCAACCTCATGACCAAGCCCCGTTGGTGCCTGGGCATGCTGGGTACCCCGCGCCGCAACTTCGGCAACATCTACGGCCACGTCAAGGGCATCGAGAACATGGGGTCGCTCTCGGAGTGGACGGCCAAGCAATTCGATCCGGGGCTGTCCTGGGCCGACGTGGAGTGGATCAAGAAGCGCTGGGGCGGCAAGATCATCCTCAAGGGCATCCAGGATGTCGAGGACGCACGCTTGGGCGTGGAAAGCGGTGCCGACGCCCTGATCGTCTCCAATCACGGCGGACGCCAGCTCGATGGCGCGCCCTCCTCCATCTCCGCCCTGCCTGCCATCGTCGACGCAGTCGGCAAGCAGATCGAGGTACACATGGACGGCGGCATCCGCTCCGGCCAGGACGTGCTCAAGGCGCGGGCCCTGGGCGCGCGCGGCACCTACATTGGCCGCGCCTTTCTGTACGCCCTGGGCGCGATGGGCGAAGCCGGCGTCACCAAGGCCCTGGAGATCATCCACAAGGAACTCGATCTCACCATGGCTTTCTGCGGCCGCACTGACATCGAGAACGTGGACAAGGGCATTTTGCTGCCCGGCACCTACTGAGTCCGAGTGCGGGCCACGCTCGCACCGATGCATGAACCGGCTGCGCCGCATCGCCCACCTGGACATGGACGCCTTCTTCGCGTCCGTCGAGTTGCAGCGGCTGCCGCAGCTGAAGGGCCTGCCGGTGGTGATCGGAGGAGGTAAGCGGCGGGTGGACGAGATGCTGCTTACGCTGCATGCCGACCTGCCGCTGCACGAGATCCCGGTCGATGCTTTTCCGCGCCTCAAAGACTACGTCGGCCGCGGTGTCATCACCACCGCCACCTACCCGGCGCGCCAGTTCGGGGTGGGCTCGGCCATGGGCATGATGAAGGCAGCGCGCCTATGCCCTGACGCCATCGTGCTGCCGGTCGATTTCGAGGAGATCCGCCAGTTCTCGCGGGCCTTCAAGGACACGATCCGGGAGATCGCGCCGCTCATGGAGGACCGGGGCGTGGACGAGGTCTACATCGACTTCACCGAGGTGCCAGGCGGCCAGCGCGAAGGTGGGCGTGTGCTGGCGCGCCTGATCCAGAAGGCCATCTTCGACCGCACGGGTCTGACCTGCTCGATCGGCGTCGCGCCCAACAAGCTGATCGCGAAGATGGCCAGCGAGTTCAACAAGCCCAATGGCATCTCCATCGTGCACGAGGACGACCTGCAGGCGAAGATCTGGCCGCTGGCGGTGCGCAAGATCAATGGCATCGGCCCGAAGGCCGAGGAAAAGCTGCACGCCCTGTCGATCCGCACCGTCGGCGAGCTGGCAGCGCAATCGCGCGAGGACCTGGTCGCCCGCTTCGGCCGCTCCTACGGCGCCTGGCTGTACGAGGCCGCCTGGGGCCGCGACGAGCGTCCGGTCGTGACCGAGAGCGAGCCGGTGTCCATGAGCCGCGAGACCACCTTCGAACGCGACCTGCACGCCGGGCGCGACCGCGCCGAACTGAGCGCGATCTTCACCGACCTGTGCGAGCGCGTCGCCGCCGACCTGGCGCGCAAGGGCTATGCGGGACGCACCATCGGTATCAAGCTGCGGTACGACGACTTTCGGATCGCTACGCGCGATGTGACGATCGAGCAGTACACCGCCGACGCGAAAACCATCCGCCAGGCGGCAGGCCAGTGCCTCAAGCGCGTGGACCTGTCGCGGCGGCTGCGGTTACTGGGGGTACGCGTGGGCAAGCTGGCGCGGGCGCAGGACGTGGCCGCGGGCCAGGTAGCGCCCGAGGCGGCTGACGGGTCTGCGGTCGACGGATCCACGTCCGGAGCGACGCAGGAGACGGCTCTGGACGCGGCGCAGGCACTCAATCGGGATTTGTTCACCGACGACTGAAGCCCCAGGCCCATGCGGTCAACCCAGTGCTTTACTGGCGCGCAGTACGCACATTGGGGGGCAGTGCGCCCGGGTGGCTGGTGCGAAACGGGTTGATGTCCAGACCGCCACGGCGCGTGTAGCGGGCGTACACCGAAAGACGTGTCGGCTTGCAGCGCGCGCGGATGTCCACGAACAGGCGCTCCACGCACTGCTCGTGGAATTCGGTGTGGTTGCGAAAGCTCACGATGTAGCGAAGCAGCTGCCCCTGATCAATCTGCGGGCCGCTGTAGCGGATTTGCACGCTGCCCCAATCGGGTTGCCCCGTCACCGGGCAATTGCTTTTCAGGAGGTGGCTCACCAGCGTCTCCTCCACCGGCTGCTCGCCGAAAGCCGCCGCGAGCAGCCCGGGGTCGGGCGTATAGCGGTCGCAGTCGATGTCCAGCCGGTCCAGGTTCACGCCCTCGAGCTCCTCGACCGCCTCGCGCTCGAAGGCCTCGGGCAACACCAGGCGCACACCCACCGACGACACCGAGGGCGCGCCACGCCAGACCGCATGGCTGATGTCGGCGCGCAAACGGTCACGCACCTCGTCGGCCGATGCGAAGCGCGTGTTGCTGAAGCTGCCCAGGTACAGCTTGAAGGACTTGCTCTCGACGATATGGGGTGTCTCGCAGGGAATGGTGAACTGCGCGATGGCCACCTGCGGCTTGCCTCGGGGCGTGAGCCAGGACAGCTCGAAAGCGGTCCACAGGTCCGCTCCGAAAAAGGGTAAGGCCCCCTGCAGTCCAAGCTCGGCGCGCTTGTCCGATCGCGGCAGGGGAAACAGTTGCGAGGGGTCGTAGCGGTCGGTGTAGAGGACCGGCTTGCCCAGGGTGGAGTGTTCGGGAGTGGTCATCGTGTCATTCAAAGCGGTTCTGCCGCAGCCACTTGGTCGCGATCCATTTCTCGCCCGCCAGCACCGGTGCGCCGCCATGCAGTGTGCGGGTCGAGGGGTGAGGACGGTCGTAGCTGAAAAACACCGCGTTGCCCCGCTTGGGTGCCACCTCGAGCTGCACGTCGGGAAAGGTCGTGCCGCCGCCTCGCTCCGGCTCGCACAGGTACATCACCACCGTCGCCACCCGCTGGCCGCCCCGGCGCAAGATGGTGGGCGTGCCCGGCTCGGAGGGCTCGAAGTAGTCGTAGTGGGGCTTGTATTCCGTACCAGGTTGGTAGTGCAGGATCTGCAGGCCCTCGCCGTTCTCGACCGGCCAATTCAGGAGCCTGGCCAGGCGCGCCTCGATGCGGGCCACCAGATCATTCTCGCCACACTGGAAAAACATGCCGTTGCTGGTGCGGTCGGCATTGACTTCCTCGCCACCGGTGCGGGTGGCCACGGTCAGCGAACGAGCCAGACGCGGTCGGGCCAGGGCGATCATCTGCTCGCATTCCTCGTCGGACAGCAGGCCGCCGAACACCACCAGCCGGGGGCTCGCCATGACCTGCAACACATGAACGCGCCGGTCACCGCCGTCCAGGTACAGCGGCGAGCCCGTGAGGTCGGGCCCGGGCAGGGACACCGCAGCCGTCCCCGCTGGCGCTTCACCCTGAGGAGCCTGCGACTGCACCTGCTCCCGCAGCACCGAGTCCAAGGCCTGTTGGGACACCGCTTCTCCCCATCCCGCCGCCCGCATCGCCTGCAGCACCGCCTGCGGGCCGTGGCCCGCCTGGGCCTGCTCCAGGATCCACTGACGCAGCTCGGGCGTGACCACCTGGGACGCGGGGTGTACCGTCATCCCGCCATTTTCCGGCGGAACACCAAGCGATCGGGGGCAGACGCCGCCGCGTCGAAGGCGTAGCCCTCGAGGTTGAAGCCTTCGAGCTTCTTGGGCGTGGCCACGCGGTGAGTGATGGCGTAGCGGGCCATCAGGCCCCGCGCCTTCTTGGCGAAAAAGCTGATGATCTTGTAGCGGCCGTCTTTCCAGTCCTCGAAGACGCACTCGATGACACGGGCCTGCAGGGCCTGGATATCCACCGCCTTGAAATACTCCTGCGAAGCCAGGTTGACCACCACGGGCGTCTTGTCAGCGGCCAGCTGCTCATTCAGGCATTGGGCGATACGGCTACCCCAGAACTGGTACAGGTTGGCGGCCTGGCCGACTTTCAGGGCGGTGCCCATCTCGAGGCGATAAGGCTGCATCCAGTCCAACGGACGCAGTACGCCGTACAGGCCGCTCAAGATGGCCACGTGCGACTGCGCCCACTCCAGGTCCGCCGGCTTGAGCGTGCGGGCTGACAGTCCGTCGTACACGTCGCCGTCAAATGCCAGCAGCGCCTGGCGCGAGTTGCTGGCGGTGAACCGAGACGACCAGGCCTCATAGCGCGCCACGTTCAGGGTGGCCAGCTTGTCGCTCAAGTCCATGAGGGAGGCGATGTCCTGGGGGGATTTGCGCCGCAGGACTCCGATCAATTCGGCCGATGCGTCCGTGAAGCGGGGTGTCGTGTGGGGGACAGCGCCCACGGGCGTGTCGTAATCGAGCGACTTGGCGGGGGACAGCAGATACAGCATGGGCCGGAATTATCGGCGCCAGCCGCGGGCCAGCGCCCACTGCACCAGAGAGGCCACAACCACCAGCGCGCCATAGGTGGCCATCTTGCCGTCTTGACCGAAAAACCACAGGCCGCCGGCCAGGACCGCCACCCCGCTGGCGGTCACGATGGCGGCCTGGCGCCAGAAACCCGTCACAATGTGCCCCGGAGCGAGAAGAAAGCGGGCCGCCAGGGGCATCAGGAGTCCCAACGTCACCGCCGGCGCGGCGAAGCCAAGAAGATGGAAGAAAACGTCGAAAAGACCCATCGAGAGAAGGCTGCAGGCCGCTAAGTACTTGATAGAACAACAGATTTTATAATTCAGCCATGGCAGTCTGGGCCCTGGGCATCAACCATACGACGGCGCCGGTCGACGTGCGCGGACGTTTTGCGTTCGCCATCGACCAGATCGCGCCGACCCTCCAAGGCCTGCGTCAGAGCCTGGGCGGCTCCGGCGACCACCTGCCCGAAGCTGCCATCCTCTCCACCTGCAACCGCACCGAGATCTATTGCGCGGGCGAGCGCCCCGCCCTGGAGCCCACCATCGACTGGCTGGCCAGCGCCGGCGGGGTATCGGCCTCGGTCCTGCGTACGCACGCCTACACGCTTGAAGATGGATTGGCCGCCCGACACGCCTTCCGCGTGGCCAGCGGCCTCGATTCCATGGTCCTGGGCGAGGCCCAGATCCTGGGTCAGCTCAAAGACGCAGTACGCGTCGCCGAAGAAGCGGGCGCCCTGGGCACCACCCTGAACCAGATGTTCCAGCGCTCGTTCGCGGTGGCCAAGGAAGTGCGCACCGCCACCGAGATCGGCGCCCACTCCATCAGCATGTCCGCCGCCGCGGTGCGACTGGCGGGCCAGCTCTTTGAAGACCTGGGCCAGATCCGTGTGCTGTTCGTCGGCGCCGGCGAAATGATCGAGCTGGCCGCAACGCACTTCGCCGCCAAGAACCCCAAGGCCATCGCCATCGCCAACCGCACCCTGGAGCGCGGCGAGAAGCTCGCCTCGCGCTTCGGCGGCGAAGTGATGCGCCTGGCCGACCTGCCGGGTCGCCTGCACGAATTCGACGCAGTGGTCAGTTCCACCGCCAGCCAGCTTCCGATCATCGGTCTGGGCGCGGTGGAACGCGCCCTGAAACTGCGCAAGCACCGTCCGATGTTCATGGTCGATCTGGCCGTGCCCCGCGACATCGAGCCCGAGGTCAAGGCCCTGGAAGACGTCTACTTGTACACGGTGGACGATCTCGCCCAGGTGGTACAGACCGGCCAGGCTCACCGTCAAGCGGCTGTGGCCGAGGCCGAGGCCATCGTCGATGCGGGCGTGCAGAGTTTTCTGCACTGGATGAACCAGCGACGCACGGTGCCCCTGATCCGTCAGCTCAATGCCCAGGCCGACGAATGGCGTGCGATTGAAATGGCGCGTGCCCGCAAGCTCCTGGCCAAGGGCGAAGACGTAGACGCTGTGCTCGAAGCCCTCTCGCGCGGGCTCACGCAGAAGATGCTGCACGGGGCCATGGCCGAACTGCATGGCGGCAACGAGCAATCGCGCGAGCGCGCCAGCGCCGCGATCGAGCACTTCTTCCTGCGCAAGGAACGTTAGCGGTACGCCGCTGCACCCCACGCGCACGCCCGCCCCCCGTGGCCCGGGCTGCATGCCACGGAACGTGGCGCCCCTTTCGCCCGCTGCACCGGCCATCCGCAGCGTGCACGCCCTACCTGCCAGCGCCCTGCCCTGACCCGCCATGAAGCCCTTTCTCCGCCAGCAGCTCGAACGCTATCCGGTACGCCTGCAGGAACTCGATTTCTTCCTGCAGCAACCCGAGGTCGCTCAGGACCTCGAACGCCTGCGCGCGCTCACGCGCGAGCATGCCGAAGTGAGTGAGGTCGCCGGCCTGTATGCGCGTTATCGCCAGCGCGAGGCCGATCTCGCAGGCGCGCAGGAGATGGCCGCCGACCCGGAGATGGCGGACATGGCGCGTGAGGAGATCGCGGCCATCGAGGCGCAACTGCCCCCCCTCGAAGACGCACTGCAGCAGATGCTGCTTCCGCGCGACCCCGACGACGTGCGCAACGTGTTCCTGGAAATCCGCGCCGGCACTGGCGGTGACGAATCGGCCCTTTTCGCGGGCGACCTGCTGCGCCTGTACACCCGCTACGCCGAGCGCCAGGGCTGGCGCTGCGAGATCGTGAGCGAAAGCGCAGGCGAGGTCGGCGGCTACAAGGAGGTGGTGGTGCGTGTCGTGGGCGACGGCGCCTACGGCAAGCTCAAGTTCGAATCGGGCGGCCACCGGGTACAGCGCGTGCCCGCCACCGAGACACAGGGTCGCATCCATACCAGCGCCTGCACCGTCGCCGCCCTGCCCGAACCCGACGAGGCCCAGGCCGTGCAGATCAACCCGGCCGACCTGCGTATCGACACCTTTCGTGCATCGGGGGCTGGCGGCCAACATATCAACAAGACCGATTCGGCGGTACGCGTCACCCACCTGCCCACCGGCATCGTGGCCGAGTGCCAGGACGACCGCTCGCAGCATCGCAACAAGGCCAAGGCCCTGCAGGTGCTGGCCGCCCGCATCCTCGAGGCGGAACGCGCCGAGCGAGCCGCGAAGGAGGCCGCGACCCGTAAGGGCCTGATCGGCAGCGGCGATCGGAGCGACCGCATCCGCACCTACAACTTCCCGCAGGGCCGGGTGACCGACCACCGTATCAACCTGACCCTGTACAAGCTCACCTTCGTGATGGAAGGCGAGCTCGACGAACTGGTTGAGGGATTGCTGCTGGCGCGCAAGGCCGAACAGCTCGAGGAATTGGAAGCGGGCGCGCGGTCATGATCCCGGGCACCCTGGCCTGCGCCCTGCGCGAGGCGATCGCGCGCGGCCTCGACCGGCTGGACGCGCAGCTTCTGCTGCTGCAAGCCCTGGGCCGCGCGCAGCACGAACGCGCCTGGCTGCTGGCGCACGACCAGGACCCGCTGGCCGACGGCGTGGTGCGCGTCTTCGACGATCTATGCGCCCGCCGACTGGCTGGCGAGCCACTGGCCTACCTGGTCGGTCAGAAGGAATTCTTTGGAATGATGCTGTCAGTCGACCCGCGCGTGCTGGTGCCGCGGCCGGACACCGAAACGCTGGTGGAATGGGCGCTGGACGCGATCGCCGGCCGCCCTGCGCCCCAAGTGGCCGACCTGGGCACCGGCAGCGGCGCGATCGCGCTGGCGATCAAGCACCGGCGGCAGGATGCGCGCGTCCTGGGCATCGACCGCAGCGAGGCGGCGCTGGACGTGGCGCGCACCAACAGCCAGCGCCTGGGCCTGGACATCGTCTGGCGGGCTGGGGACTGGCTGCAAGGGCTGGACAGCGAGCTGGACCTGATCGTGAGCAATCCGCCCTACATCCGCGCCGACGACCCGCACCTGGCGGCGCTCACGCACGAGCCCCTGTCAGCGCTGGCGGCGGGCAGCGACGGGCTGCAGGACCTGCGCGCCATCGTGGCAGCCGCCCCGGCCCACCTGGCCCCAGGCGGGTGGCTGCTGCTGGAACATGGCTGGGACCAGGCCGCGAGCGTGCGGGCCCTGTTGTCGGCAGCGGGTTTCGATCAGGTGTCGAGCCGCCGCGACTTGGCCGGCATCGAGCGGTGTAGCGGCGGGCGCCGCTGAGGGAGCGGTGCAGCGGCGGGCGCCGCTGAGGGCTCAGCCCTTGGAGCCGCCTCCTTCGGTGGCGCGCTCGCGGCAGGCGTGCCACAGGTCGGACATGGCGGTGTCCGCGAACTCCTCGAAGCAGGGCGTGCCCAGTGTGTAGTGCACCAGCTTCGCATCGGGCTTGTCCGGGTATTCGATGGCCAGCCAGTTCCAGGTGGGGTCCAGCTCGCCAACCAGGTCGTCGGACAGCCAGGAGAACCGGTGCAGGAAAGAACCCGGGCTCTGGTGCACCAGCTCGGGGGTCAGCACCCGGTTGGCCTCATGGCCGCAGTTCCACAGGATCAGGCTCGACCAGTTCTTGCGCGGGTAGTTCTCGTTCTTGTTGCCCAGGTACTTCACCGTCATCTTGGTGGTGTAGTCGTGCTTCACTACCTGGACAGCCTTGCGTTCGTCGCGCTGGTCCCACAACTGCGCAATGTCGGCGTTACACACCATGTCGCCATCGGCGAACAAGGCCCAGCCGGTGTACCCCATGAGGCTGGGGGTGAGGAAGCGCGAATAGATGAAGGTGTTGCTGCCGTCCCGGTGGTTTTCGCTGTAGCCGCTCAGGGTATTGAGCGCCAGCGGCAGGAACTGCACCGGCCGGCTGGCTTTCTCCAGCACGCTCTGGCAGAACACGTGATACGCGATAGCCTCGCGCTGATCGAAGCCGACCACCAGGTTAATTTTTTCCACGGGCGATGCCTTCCAGTATTTTCGCAACGGCGTTGATCGGAGCCTCCCAGCCGCCCTGGGCATCCTGAGAGAAGAACTCGACGCTGGGATACCAGAGGCAGCGTCCGTCCTTCTCGCTCCAGTACCAGAGCTTGCCCACCGCGTGGGGTAACAGCAGCAGGGTCATCTTCCCCAGCGCCCCGGCCAGGTGGGCGGTCGAATTGGACGTGGTCACCACCAGGTCGCAGGCCTGCACCAGGGACAGCAGACTGTTCAGGTCGTTGAAGGCGTCTACGTCGTCCAGCACGGAGATCTTCTGGCGGTGCGCCGGGTCCAGGCGCGCGATGTCGTCCACGATCTGTCCGTACTGCAGGTTCACGAACTGCACGCCGGGCAGCGCGAACAGCGGCGCCAGCTGAGGCAAGGCGAGCGTCTTGTGCTGGCCGATCTTCTGGTTCGCACTTTTCCAGGACAGACCGCATTTGAGCCCGGGCCAGGCCGCCAGCTGCGTCCGCAGGCGAGCGGTCACCCGGGCATCGTCCACCAGGTAAGGCGAGCGGGCCTTGGCAAAGTCACCCACCGAGGGTCTGAAGATCCGGCCGAGGTCGCCCATGGGCAGGTGCATGTCGTGATCGGCGTCATCGACCGCCGCGTGGCGGTCAATGAACGCCAGCTCGGGAAAGGATCGCTTGAAAATGGGAACCAGGCGAGGGTCCGCAGCGACCTGTGTGGGCAGGCCACAGGCCTGCAGGTCACCGAACATCGACGCATACAGGATCTCGTCCCCCACGCCCTGTTCAGCCCAGACCAGGAGGCGCGATGCCCCCGGCAAGCCGTCCCAGGGCGGCCGCGAAGTAGGCAAGGCCTTGGAAACAGGCGCGCGCACGCGCCAGCGCCACGCATAGTCGTCCCAGCCCCGGGCAAATTCCTGGCGCTGCAGGTACATGAGCCCACGGTTGAAACGCGCCTCGGCGTAAGTGGGATCCAGGTGCACCGAGCGTTCGAAACTCGTCTGCGCCTGCGCCATCCGTCCCAGGTCGTTGAGCACATTGCCCCGGTTGGACCATGCCGCCGCGTAATCGGGCTTGAGGGCGATGGCCTGGTCGAAACTGGCCAGCGCCTCCTCGAGCCGACCGGCCACATGCAAGATCGTGCCCTGGTGGGACCAGGCCTCGGCCTGCGCCGGATCGAGCTGGAGGGCCCGCTGGTAGGCCGCCAGCGCATCCTCATAGCGCTTGGCATCGCCCAGTGCGTCGGCACGCCGCACCCAAGCGGGCGCGTAGTCGGCCTGGCAGGCAATGGCCCGGTCGGCGCTGGCCAATGCCTCGTCATGGCGCCCAAGCTCGGAGAGCGCTGCCGCGCGGTGCGCCCAGGCGTGCGGCAGGTCTGGCGAGAGCGCGATGGCACGGTCAGAGCTTGCCAGGACTTCCTCGTAGCGTCGCAAGGCCTTGAGCACATCGCCCCGGTTGGACCAGGCCTGCGCATAAGCGGGATCCATCTGCAACGCCTGGTCGTAGCTGGCCAGGGCCTCCTCATACCGGCCGAGGTTGTTCAGCGCGTTGCCCCGGTTGGACCAGGCGCGCGGGTCCTGCGGCTGCAGCTCGATGGACTTGTCCAAGCTGACCAGCGCCTCGTCGTAGCGCCCGAGGTCACTCAGGGCCGTGGCGCGGTTGCTCCAGATCTGCGCTGCTGCGGGCTGCAAGGCCAAGGCCTGCTCGTAATGTGCCAGTGCCTGCTGGGGGTTCTTGAGTTCGTCATACAGGCGCCCCAGGTTGAAGTAGATCTCGGGCGAATCACCGCGAAACTTCAAGGCGCGCTGGTAATGCTGCAGGGCCCCCTGGAAATCCCCCGTGCTGGCCTGGGCGACCGCCAGATCATGCAGCGCGTCAAAGAACTCCCCTCCCTTGCGCAGGGCCTGCGTGAAGCTCTCGATGGCGGGCGCGAACTGGCCGGCCTGCAGGTGGCACCGGCCTAGGTAGTACAGCGCCTCCGGCGTGCAATCGGCTTGTTGGCAGGACTGGGCCAGGTGGGCGTAAGCCGCCTGGCCGTCGCCGCGATTGCCCGCGATGTAGGCAAGCAGTTCATGCGCGCGGGCGTGATGCGGGCTGGCGTCCAGCACCTGGCGCGCCAGGCGCTCAGACGCCGGGTAGTCCTGCTGCCGAAAAAACTGGAAGGCCAGTTCCAGCAGCGCCTGGTCACCAGAAGTTCGCATGGTTGTTGTTCGAGTCGGCACGTGCGGCGGCTGCACGCCTGCGCAGGGCCGAGCCGGGGGAGTATGCATGATGCGGCACCCCCGCCCGCCAGGCTTGGCGGGGGTGATAAACGCAGGCGCTTCAGGGTCACTGCCCGAGCGCGGATAATCACGCCACGCAGTCACGGCCCCAGGCCGTCAAGGACCTTCCATGAGCGACACCCTCCAGCGCATCGACCAACTGGTCAAGACCCACGACGTCCTCCTGTTCATGAAGGGGACGGCTACCTTTCCGCAGTGCGGTTTTTCGGGCCGTGCCATCCAGATCCTGAAGGCCTGCGGGGTCGACCCCAAGGCGATGGCCACCGTCAACGTGCTCGAGGACCCTGAAATCCGCCAGGGCATCAAGGAATACAGCAACTGGCCCACCATCCCACAGCTGTACGTGAAGGGTGAATTCATCGGCGGCTCGGACATCATGATGGAGATGTACGAGAGTGGCGAACTGCATCAGGTCCTGACCGCCAAGGGCGCCTGAAGCCCTGGGCGCAACAGGACGGACCCCGGCTCAGGCCAGGAACGTCCAACGCTGCGCCGCCACCAGCACTGCGTTCGGATAGGCCGCGCGGCCTCGGCTGCCGTTGTAGCGGCCTAGGGCCATGAACAGGTCGCCACGCTCGCGGTCCAGGTAGTGACGCAGGATCACGCAGCCAAAACGCAGGTTGGTCTGCATGTGAAAAAGGCGGCTGGCGTCGCCATCACCGATCACCCGGCTCCAGAATGGCATCACCTGCATGTAGCCGCGCGCGCCCACCCGGCTCACGGCGAATTTGCGAAAGCCGCTCTCCACTTCGATCAAGCCGAGAACCAGCCCCGTGTCCAGGCCTGCCCGCCGGGACTCGTACCACACGGTCTGCAAGAACTCCTCCCGCTCCGCGGGTAGGCGTTTGTGCCGCTGCAGCCGCAGGTCCATGGCCTCGAGCCATCGACGATAGGACTGGCGCGCCGGCTCGGCGGTGAACTCTGGAATCGGGGGCGCCGCGTTGGCGATCGCCGAACTCAGAGCCGTGCGTACCGAGTCCGCCAGCGGCTCCTCCAGCTGCGCGCCCGCGCGCGCGGTGAATGGCAGGCCGGCGATGGCCCCCAGGAGCCACCGCCTGCGCAGGGTCACAGCTGGACGCGGGAGCGCAGGTGGTCCACCACGCCGGCCAGCGGCAACGCGGTGGCGGCGGTGTCGCGGCGGTGCTGGTATTCCACCTGGCCTTCCTTGAGGCCCCGGTCGGAGATGACCACGCGGTGCGGCACGCCAATCAACTCCCAGTCGGCGAACATGGCGCCGGGGCGCTCGCCACGGTCGTCCAGCATCACGTCGATGCCCAGAGCGGCAAGATCGTCATGAAGCTTCTGGGCGGCCACCTTCACCGCTTCGCTGCGGTCCATCCCGATCGGGCAGATCACCACGGTGAAGGGCGCGATGGCGTCGGGCCAGATGATCCCGCGCTCGTCGTGGTTCTGCTCGATGGCGGCCGCCGGCAAGCGAGTGATACCGATACCGTAGCAACCCATTTCCATGAACTGCGGCTTGCCGTTTTCATCGAGGAAGGTGGCGTTCATGGCCTTGGAGTACTTGGTGCCCAGGTAGAACACATGGCCCACCTCGATACCGCGCTCGATGGCCAGGGGGCCCAGACCATCGGGCGAGGGGTCGCCCTCGAGCACATTGCGGATGTCGGCCACCAGATCGGGTTCGGGCAGGTCGCGGCCCCAGTTCACACCGGTGTGGTGGAAATCCTCGGCGTTGGCACCGCAGATCCAGTCGGCCATCATGGCCACCTCGCGATCGGCCACCACCTTCACCGGCTTCTTCAAGCCAATGGGACCGAGGTAGCCGGGCTTGGTGCCGAAGTGCTCCAGGATCTCGGGCACGGTGGCAAAGCGGAAACCGAGATCCAGCCCCGGCAACTTGCCCGCCTTGACTTCGTTCATGTCGTGATCGCCGCGCACCAGCAGCAGCCAGACCTGGCTTTTGACCACGTTGCCAGCTTCATCCAGCGTGTCGGTGGCCAGCACCAGGGACTTGACGGTGGTTTGCAGCGGCACGCCCAGGAGCTGCGCCACGTCGGCGCAGGTGCTCTTGCCCGGGGTGGGCGTCTTTTCCAGGGCCTTCGAGGCGCCGGGGCGCGGACCCGCCGGGGCCAGGGCCTCGGCCTTTTCCAGGTTGGCGGCGTAGTCGCTCTGGGGGCAATAGACGATGGCGTCCTCGCCGGTGGCGGCGATCACCTGGAATTCCTCGGACAGGTCGCCGCCGATGGCGCCGCTGTCGGCGGCCACGGCGCGATAACGCAGTCCAAAGCGGTCGAAGATGCAGCGGTAGGCCTGGGCCATGACCTGGTAGCTGGCCTTGGCCGAGACCATGTCGCGGTCGAAGGAGTAGGCATCCTTCATGATGAATTCGCGCCCCCGCATCAGGCCAAAGCGCGGTCGGCGCTCGTCGCGGAACTTGGTCTGGATCTGGTACAGGTTCTTGGGCAGTTGCTTGTAGCTGCGAAGTTCCTGGCGCGCGATATCGGTGACCACTTCTTCGCTGGTGGGCTGGACCACGAAGTCGCGATCATGGCGGTCCTTGATACGAAGCAATTCAGGGCCCATCTTGGCAAAGCGCCCCGTCTCTTGCCACAACTCCGCGGGCTGGACGACGGGCATGGTGCATTCCACGGCGCCAGCGCGGTCCATCTCTTCGCGCACGATGGCCTCGACCTTGCGGATCACCCGCAGGCCCATAGGCATATAGGTGTAAATCCCGGCCCCGAGTTTCTTGATCATGCCGGCACGGGTCATGAGGCGATGGCTGGCCACTTCGGCGTCGGCAGGGGCTTCCTTGAGCGTGGAGATCAGGAACTGGGAGGCTTTCATCGGACTGCGTTGAGGGAGAAAGAGAACGGAAGAGTCACTTGCCGCACGAGCAGTGCCGTGCATAATGAACTCAGTTCAAGAATTGGGGTTTGATTATGCTTGACCGTGACGGCTTCAGGCCCAACGTCGGCATCATCCTGCTCAATCAGAAAAACCAGGTGTTCTGGGGCAAG
>JACCEC010455164.1_pt1 | contig 26046 bp, 14 predicted proteins | sample 7450121 | NCBI WGS metagenome assembly JACCEC01 (sample SAMN15323455, study PRJNA562643) | freshwater metagenome | isolation source: river surface water | place: USA:Blue River Watershed | collected 2017-08-18 | reverse complement strand
TGAAATGCCGATTTATATATCATAATTCTGCTTCGCAGAATTATTGAATATAACAAAGGCAATTTATCGGTTATAAAGTAACAGTTGCCTTTTCACATTAAAATACGCCGTCCCGAAGGGTCGGCGTTTGAAATGTTAAAAGGTGTAGAATATAATAAACCCTACGAAAATATTATGACACAATCCAGATTATGTCGAGTATATAAATAAAAGATGTCCAAAGGGAACACGACGTAATAAAAAAACTGGGCTCAACCAACTAGTTTTTATTTTTATCTAGAACATAAGAGGTTTCGTCTTTTCTTCTGCTTCCAAAGGAACTGTATCCAAGCTTTGTTCACCATCATACCAAACACCATTATATCTCTCATCATCAACATATGTTCCAATCCAAGTTTGGTTTTTAAATTGACTATAGTAAATGCCTAGACCCACAAAATGTCCTTTTTCCAAAGTACCTCTGCGATAGCAACCATTACCATAGTAATATGTTCCCAATCCATGTTGTGTTCCCATTTTAAACTCGCCTTCATAATAAGGATTAATTTTTTCATCATCACCAGTTATATCATATATTTGTTTTCCATATCCATTTATGTATCCATTTACAAAATTGCCTTCCATAATCGAATGCGAAGTATCCGTTGTTCCAAATATTTCCTTCACGCCTTTGCCATGTGCCAATCCATTACTCCACTCGCCCTTATATCTACAAAATGCTTCACCTGGAATAATATACCAAGTATTTACGTCTCTTTCCATGTATCTGTTTTCTTCTGTCCAAATGTTCCATTTGTTTTCTGGCTTTTTCTTTGGTTCTTTTTTTTTCGAATATAAACTATCAATTAACATATAAATAATTACAAACACATTGAAACAGCACAATATCTTATTGGCATTTGGCATCTTGTTCTTCAAAATCTCATACATATTGATGGCGGTATTCATTGTTTACGTGGCTATTGTTATTTATATTTTGGATTATTAAAGAACAATTTTTTCAATTTTTCAGGATTATAAAAAATATATGAACAATTCATATATTTGTTTAATATGGACCCATCTATTATTGCCGAATATTTAAACTCTCTCACCGAAATGGAACTTATTGCATATAATATTGCAAAATCCCATTTAGGGTCTTTATTTTCTTTGGAGAAGAGCAATGATTTTCTGGAATGGTTGAAGCTTCGAAAACAACCTTATGCATCATAATATTTTGACTCATTTGCCAGAATTTGCCCAATTAGAGAATCAAACTCGACACTATCCATTATATTACTACAAACTAGTGTCGGCGGACCAGTTAGTCCAATAAAGTATTTATATGGCGGATAAAACAATTTGTAATTTTTCACATAACCCGACAAATCACATTCGATTTTCTCTTTCCCTTCAAACACTTCTTTATGTATAGTTCGACCAATAATATTATTATTTGGGAAATAATCAAAATCGTGAATAATTATAATTTTTGCCTTGTCTAGTAAATAATCAAAACAACATTTGCGCGACATCCACGGCGATGAGTCCAGAAAAACTACTTCGAAATCTTGTTCATCCATATTTTGAATATGTGTTACCCATTTATTACCAGTCTCCACACAATCTGTGTTGTCTGCATTCACGTGACACAATACATGGTTTGAATCAGCCAAATGCGTGTATTTATTGAGCCATTCCAAATTGGATTCAAGTGATACTAATTTTCGGGTTGTGCCATTAATGTGTTCTCGTATCATAATGGTACTGCCATCTCCGCAACCGCATTCTAGTATATTGCCGGTGGTTGCTTTTAGTATTTCAATAAAATACGGCTGGTGTGTGTAGAATCCGTGAGTTTTGTAGGTGGACATATACATAATGAAAGTGATTATGTTTATGTGATTATTTTATAGATTATTTTTTGGTGCGTCGGGTCTGGGTCTTAGAGACCTTGGTCTTAGATGATGTCTTGGTCTTGGTCCTGGTCTTACTCGACGTCTTACTCGACATCTTGGTCAAATATTCTTTATTCGCCCTCGTCACCGTTTTCTCCATCACCACATAGGTTACACCATCATCAACTTCTTCATTTATCTGTCTATATCCATACTTATCGTAGATTTCAAGCAAACGTTGTCCGCCATTTTTCACAACCATCAATCTAATTTTATTTTTGTGTAATTCATCTAGCACAAGTTGTTCAAATAATGTCATCAAGACCTTTATGGGCGACATTTTTGATTTGCGGGGGTCAATCACATCATAGTGTCGGCACAAATCCGTAATATATACTCCATCATACCCGATTTGTAATGCTCCGGATGCATGATCATTAGGAAACCGGGTGCTATGAACAAATCCATATACGTGAACATTCATATTTGTAATTTGGTCTATAATCTCGGGTTTTGATGCATTTAAACAAGGCTCATCTGGTTTACCCTTTTCGCGCCGGGCCATCAGTTTGTCCGCGATTTTCTCAATAATTGCATTGTCTCGAATTGGTAAAAAATAGAGGGTATATACAAAACTTCCATTTCTGGTACTTAGAACTCCGGTTCTTATTTTTTGGCCTCTCTTTGTTGTGAAATATTTTTGCGAGTCCATATATATTGAGGTCAGCAAAAACTATTGTTCCTGGCTCTTCATCATTTTGAACATCTTGTATGAACTAATTTTTTCAGTTGATTGCGTGAGCGGTCCTATCAAATTTTCTTCATCTTGTTCTCTATGTGTTTTTGTGGGTCTTGTATGTAAAAGTTGGGGTTCAGGAACGTCGGCAGCGGATAAGCCATCAATTACAAACGGATTCTCTACATCATCTATGTCTAAATCATCAAAGAAATCCGTCAATTTGTTAATTGGTCTTGAACTAAACAATAATGCATTTGTTTGTGCAATACTTTTTTTCGGTTGTTTTTGAATTATATTGAACTCACCTATTTTGCCAAGGCGTACATACTTATTTGAAAAATCGATAGGTTTTTCTTTTATAGGTTTATTGTCCTTGTCCTTAATAGGAACCCGATGATCTTTCAACGACTCAAATATATTGTCTTTATTTTGCAGTTCCTTGTTCACCAACTTCGTAATATCGTTCACCTTCATTGTTTTTGATTTGAGTGCGTGTTCTTCTTTGCGCAATACATCGATCATTTTGTTGTCTGGTTTGTTCACCATATCTATGTAAAAATCTCGGCACCTATTCATCGACACATATTTTTTCGCAATGTATTGGAGTATTTTGTATGGAATAATTTGCGCATCGCTATAATACTCAAATGTGAGTTTATAGGGATTATAGAACATCAAAACGTTGCCTCGTTCGGTAAACTCATATAACAGACGCGTTCTCCAAATACGTTCAATATCATTCTTCTCGTTGACAAAAATCTCTTTGCGTTTATCGAAATCATAGAGGCATTCGTCAATGTTGGAATTCGCTTCATCATGGGATGATTCATTATAGTGCTTGATATATTTCTGGTATTTTTTGTCGTAATCGATAGGTTCGACCTTCTTCATAGGTTTTATTTGGCCAAGAGCATATTTGGTGTAGAATATGATACTTATATAGAGGCGGTAAAAAAACGCATATACGAGCAATACATAGAAATTCATAGTAGATACATATAGATGGCATTTTTTGTTTATATTTTTTTCGAACAAGAGTTAGATTATAGGGTGTCCAGACTAATCATCAACCCCTTGGGCTGATATCCGGGCTTCGGTTTTGTATTGCCAAAATACGACTTAATTGTTTTTGTTGGTTTGGGTTCGGTTGCTAATGCTGTTGCTAATGCTTGGTCCGCCTTTGTAGAAGCTTGGTCCGCCTTTGTAGAAGCTTGGTCCGCCTTTGATCGAAGCATATTCTTCCTATATTCAAACAAATCCGCAATCTCTTTATCTAGAAACGGCACTTCAATAATCTGGTAACTGCCGTTCGAATTGTCGGGATGTAAACATACTAAGCATAGCCCGACCACTTTGGCCCCATATTTCTGCTCAATAATATTCTTATATGTATTCAACTGTAATGCATAATGCCAGAAATTCGTATCTGGCAAATGGCGCACACATTCTGTCGTCGCAGTCGACCCATACGCATTCACCTTGACAATCTCTTTACACCTCTTCCAATCATAAATGAGAAGTGTACCATCCGGATTTCGATACACCATATCCACGGACCCCGCAATCTTCAAATCTTCGTGATAAATCATCCACTCAGTGCGGTATGGAAGCAGGTGTGGATTTTCTTCGAGAAACTTGCGGAAGTAGGCATATTCGATACTGTCATTAGTTACTGCAACTTGATTGTAATAGCACTCAATATCATAGTGCATATTTGTGCCCGACGAAGAGGCACCATCGCGATTGGCATCCCACATTGCATTAATCTGTTCGGCAGTCATCATATAATATTTGTATTCGGGATCGGTTTTGTGTTTGCGACTGTTAATGATTTGATTGATGATTTTCTTCGAGTCGAATTTGGGGAAATGGTGGTGATTCCATGTGGTAACAGACATATACGAGCTATCACCATCGACCGTATAGATGTGGGTCGATTCCTCAAATTGGATGCGAGCATCGCGCGGATGGGCGTTCAATTTGGCTAAGTAGTCGAGCACTGCGGAAGAATTAGTGGATACGGGCATTGGATTAAAATTATTGGAATTATTATTTTATTTGCTTTTTGTACAGATTTCTTTATTTTGGTTGGAACAATCAATTTTACAAGAAAAAACATAGGGTTCCCTCTCTTTATTCAAACTCATATTCCACTATTTTTTTCACATTTTGCTTAATTTTTTCGAACAACCATCCACTAAATCGTTTGTATTGGATTTCGTCGCGGGATGTCAGTAACTTCATATACATCATCTTGTATTTTTGCGCCTCTTCTGTTCTGGCATTTAGCTCCGGCTTACTTAATTCCCATTTTGTGTATGCGAGGAGAAACTTGAATGCTAAATTATCAAACAATTCATTAATAAATCCGGGTTTTGTTTCCTCCCATGCATCATCTTTCCATACATAGAATCTGCCCCGGCGATGTGAAAACGACGCAATTGGTAAGTTGGGATCATCTGCGAGTGCATCATCCACTAATTCGAAAATACCATTGATGATTTTGTTTTCCAATGCTTTCTCCACATGTCTGGATTGGACGACAAGCTCTTTTAGCCAAGGTTTATATGCTAATGTTGGTATTCGTGTTTCATTCAAATAATCAATCAAATTAATTTTGCGTTTTTCGCGGGCGGAGGTGTTTTTTAATAGTCGGACTTCGGTTTCCAGGCGGTCGCATTTTGCTGCAAGGTTTTTTATTAATTCATACATGATTCTGGGATTAGGGACGCGGTCATTGGGAACATCGGCGAGTGTGCGGTCTTTGATTAGTTTACAACACAACACATGTTCTCGATGTTGTGTTTTATTTCGAAATTCTACAAAACATAGATTACAAGATTCAGTCATTTTATTATATAGTTGTAAAAATAAGTTGGTTTAATAATTCAATTTTTGGAGAAATATATGTGTTAAAAATATAATATGCCTCTACGCAAAACCAAAAACAAACGCAAGTTTTCTAAAAAACAGAAGTCTAGACGGTTAAGACATTCGACCATTAGTAGGCATAAAGCCATCGGTGGGCATAAAGCCATTAGTAGGCATAAAGCCATTGGAGGAAGGGAAATACAAAAGACTTACGAAAAATTATATACTGAAAACAGTAAAAGACCAGTATTCCAACCAGTACTTAGACCACAACCAGAACCACAACCACAACCGAGGAACATACTACCACTCGAACAACAAATTGCCAACCAACGAAATGCCAACCAACAAAATGAATTTAATCAATGGTGGAATCAATTACAGTAATGGCGCGTGCGTACGAGAGTCCATACATATTTGTCCCCCTCAAATATATATGGAATACCCAATGAGTTATTATAACAACCAATTCACATCAGGACCTTCTGTCCAACAACACGGCAGCCATCTGGTTATGAAAAATGTCAATAAGACCATTAAAGAACGCATTGTCAATATTGATACAAAATACCGTACCGACTATGATTATTTGGACTCTGCCAATGTAAATATTGTTCTCGGCGAACGTTTGAGCGAGGTTATGAGTTTAGAAGTTGTGAGCATCGATTTGCCCATCACATATTACAACATTCATGGTGATTTATTTCTCGGCGCCAACGATGCCAACAATGTGATTAAGTTTGTTAATGCGAGTGATAGCTCGGTTAAAACTATTACTCTTACGCCCAATTATTATGCGACCGTTTCGGCTTTGTCAACCGAAGTAAATACGCAACTTGCAAATGCGGGGTGGGGCATCGATATTTCGCACAGTATTGTTAACAACAAATCATATTTTAAATCACGCACGGGCACCACATATTCCGTTGTGACCAATGTAGATTATTTGGGAAATGCAATTTCATCTAATTCACTGAATAATCTTGGTTGGGTCCTAGGATTCCGTGACATCTCATATTCGATTACTTCGACTGGCGTATATTCCGAGTCGATTGCAAATGTAAAGACACCGCGTCATCTGTTTTTGGCCATCAATGAATATTCGCAAGGCAACTCGAATGCATTTGTGTCGCCACAAGAGTTCACCAATTTAAATAAAAACATCATTGCAAAAATATGTATCCATAACACAGTGGCCTTTGGAGATAATTTGTGTGCAAATATCAAGAACGGCCTTATTATTACCGAATCGCGAAAGTATTTAGAAAAAATAAATATTCAACGTATGAATATCCAATTGTTAGATGATGCAGGGCGCGTGATTCATTTGAATGGGGCGGATTTTTCAATTTGCTTGAAGGTTATGCATCTATAATGATTTATGTCACCTTATATGATATATGGTTGGTTCTAGTATATTACCTGCCTGTTTCTACAAAGGCAGACTATATTTCTTATTTGGTAAGGAAAATGACCTCGCGGATACGCCAGGATGGTCTGACTTTGGTGGCGGAGTGGAGAAAGGCGAAGATGAGTTTGACACGGCATTAAGAGAGGGTGGTGAAGAACTTACCGGATTCTTGGGTGGTCCCGAACAAATTAAGAAACTTAGTAAAAATTTTTACAAGATTCAAATGCCGAGTTATGTTGTTCATATTATTCATTTGCCATACGAAATACATCAAATGCTTCCCCATTATTACAATAATAATCACAAATTTTTGTGGGAACGGATGAACAAGAAAATGTTGAATGATACAAAATTATTTGAAAAAATAGAGGTAGACTGGTTCACAAAAGAACAAATGGTTGCTCGTCGCAATGAGTTCCGCCATTTTTACCGAGAAGTCGTGGATAAGATTAGTGCGGATGAGAAAAATATTGTGTCATTTTTGCGCAAATGTATGAAAGGTATGTCCAAGACCATAGGTGGGTCCAAGACCATAGGTAAGACCATAGGTAAGACCATAGGTGGGTCCAAGACCATAGGTGAGTCCAAGACCATAGGTGGGTCCAAGACCAAGAAAAATAAGAGTTCGAAATAATTTATATAACACTCATTTATGTTATATATCTTTACGGGTCTTTCATAAAGTTTGTCTGTCTTTGTGAATGAGAAAAGGTGTAAAAATATAAGGGTTTAATATTATGAACATAACATATATTAAGTATGTCATGGAAATCCCAAGGAAGTGTTGAACGAATTAGTCAATCAAGTAGTTTAACATTAAATAATCTGGTGACTGACACATTCATATTAAAAAATCAGTACAAAGGTCAATGGGACATTGACGGTGGTTTGAATGTTAAATACGAATCATTATTAGAGGGCAACCTCTATGTAAATAAAAATGCAACCATTGTTGGAAATGTCGACATTTCCGGCGCTATGAATGTAGCCGATACCAATATTTTTGGTGATATTTTAGTAGCTGAAAATGCCTATGTGCGCAAAAATATTTACATGGATTTGTCTGGTGGAACAACGCTCCACGGTGAAAACCGCAAGTTTGGGTTCAATATGGTAAATCCCAGTTCAACAATTGATATTTCGGGTGATTTGGTGAGAACTATTGATATACATTCCTCTCTTGAAGCCAATAAAAATGTGGTTGCACGAAATTATCAGGACAAAGGTTTAACAATGAATATTGATGGCTCGGGGGCCTATATTGACTTCTATGTCGATAGTTCGATTAATAACTTGGAAAACTACAATGCACGACTCTTGTGCGAACCAGGTGGCAAGTTTACTATTGATGTCACTAACACAATGCAGTTCAAACCTCATATTATTTTCTCGGAAACCTCAACCGATGGTATTATTGCCGATGAGCGAATCATCATTTATGATAATGCAGGCACGGATGTCCAATACATGAAAGATATGTATGATGCCTCTTATTTGAAAACGGGAACAGCATTGTTTCTGGTGGCCGGCGACAATTCGTCGAATGTATTTTTCCGCACAAGTACACGAGAGGGACGCGGTCTCACTCTGGGCGGCGGATTTTTCCCAAATAATCGAATTAATGGAGTCATTTCGCTCATTGACACAAGTAATGTGAAATATCCCGCACTCAATATTGTTTCCGGCAAAACGGCAAATGGGGCAATTATTCCCAAAAATCTGCGCACCTCGATTGGTGTAAACAAATACGACGTATACCAGAATGGCGTCGGCGAAAACATGTATGCAATGGATATTAATGGGCCTCTCCGGTTAGGGCATCAAGAAATCATTGTTGCAGGTGATATATCTTTTGAAATAATCGAAATGGCATTCTACGAGTCTGTTGGGATTGCGATTGGGTCGCCCATCCAAACTGGTGTTTCTAGTTATACACAATACTTCTTGAAAACGATCGACGGTGGATACACTTGGACAGCAAAACGTATACTTTCATCTACGGGGCAGCCATTTTCTGGTGGTTTAGAAATCGGTTCACAATTATTTCGTTCGATAAGTATAAGTTCAACACAAAACTATTTGATTGGTGGAACAGGACGTTATTTGTTTTACACATCTAATGGAGGAGATTCATGGACAAATTTAATTGTTTCAGAAGCGGATGGAAATACTTTTGATATTGAGTCCCTCTATTTGGACATCGATATTTTCATATTGGGGTTTACTATTAGCAATGTTGGATACATAGTTCATCAAAATCTGGATAGTAATGGCAATGAAATACTTATTGGAAATGGTATTAGTGATCTTAACACCGGAATCGTTATTAGTGGAGGAAACCCATATTATAATGTTGGCCTCTCTTCTGTAAATGCCATTTGGGGAAGTTATTCGAATATTTTTATTGTCGGCAATAATGGTCTAAGATCGGCAAGTATTTTGGGATCCGACCCCGTATTTGGCGCAATAACTAGTTCGGCGGCGCTCTATGGCATTCACGGCTACTATACTGGTGTTACAAATCACGTAGTCGCCGTGGGAACAAATGTGATTCGATATTCACATAATGGAGGCACAACATGGTCTTCTGTGGTTATCAATGGTATTCTACGATCTGTTGCGGTTGTAAACAGTTTGTGCGCCATTGCGGTGGGCGACGCAGGACTAGTCCTCTATTCAATTGACGGATATGCCACGTGGTCCGTGATTTCGCCTCAAATGCTGGATGCGATGGGCAATGGCGGCATCATTTCAAGCGTCAATTTGACCAACATTGTATCAATCGGTGTAGACAAGTTTTCGATTTCGGGAACTATTGCGACATATGTGTCGGGATCGCAAGTTGGAAGAACCAAGATGTATCACTTATATGCGCCCTATTTTTTTAACCGCGCTGGACTCAATGTATTAGAGGCATCCGGAAATATAGTAGTATCCGGCGACATTTGGATAAGAGAATCGGGCAGTCTTCGCACCAACAACAATACCTTCTATTTATTACCCGATGGAACAAGTGACATTTATGTGGGGTCGACCGGATACGGCAATACGAGTGTCCGGAATCGATTTGTAGTGGCGGGGACATCGCAAATTGCGGATTTGAGCGCCCAGAGTGTAGATATGTCGGGGTCTTTACGCGTGAAAACCATTGATACACTGAATAGTGAAAATATGTATATTGGTGCGAGCACACAAATTGTGAATGTTGGAAACGCAGACGGCGAAGTCCATATTTTTGGCAATTTGTTTTTGCCTGGAAGTATCACCTCTACCACAGTTAATAATGTTGAAATAAAGAACAAGACGATTTTACTGAATGATGAGAGTCCATATAGTATGGGATCAGCATTTACTGGATTGCTGATACGCGATAATGGAGATGACAATGCCGGGTTTATATTAACAAACGGTACGCGGTCTGGATATATATTTAAGACGGCTTCCAGTGGGAATCGAGTAAATTTGGATATTGAAGGACTGAAACTTAATGCGCCGTTAACTCGTGGACTCCTGACACTAAAACCGAATCTAATTGGGGATATAAGTGCCGACTACACAATTAGCACAGATACAATACAGATTACCGACATTAGTATGTTAGATGTTAGTTTGAATCGGCGTGTTTTTCGTAATACTACATTGACGACGGCAACCACGCAAGTAGTGGATACAAAGCTGGCATCGAGTGTGGGATTTTATGTTGGAAAGTTAGAGTCGGATTTTATTGCTAACTCGGCGCTCGATATTAATGGAAATGCATTTGCGACACGGCTTGGTTTAGGCACAAATGGGGTGAATATGAATTACAAACTTGATATTAGTGGAAGCGAATATGTGTCTGGGAATGTGGATATAAGTGGAAATATGAGTGTTCAAAATAATATTTTTAATTATGGCACGATATATCAATGGTGAAGAATATCCGTGAATGTATCATCGTTGATGCTTTGGTCGCATCTTCGATGATTAGTCGCGTAACTATCATATATATGTTTTTTATAATACATATATATTTTATATGTCATTACCTACATCAACTTGGGGTTTAGAGGCGGATGCAAATCGAATAAAAAAAACATATGTGAAGGGTTACATGGATGTAAGCGGTGGAGAACTCAGTGTCCATAATACCGCATTTAATGTATTCAATAGTGCTGGTGATGGTGCATTCCGCGTAGATCCACAAAAGATTACTGTAAAAGACGATACTGGACAAATTGTTGATATTAGTTTGAGTTATTTGAGCTTTTTGAATAACCTTGTTCCTGCCGATGGGCAGGCAGTTAGTATTCCCGATAAAGTAAAATATATTTTCACATCTGGAACAGAGACCCGTATTGGAAAACCGGATGCGTCCTCTAATTTTCGTGTTTATGGAAATACATATATTGAGCAATTTTTGTTTGTGGGGATGGACGCATCTTTTGGTCAAAATGTGGATATCAGTGGCTCACTCAATGTAAAAACTCATTTTAAATTACCTGTCGGCAGCACTAATCAACGTCCTATTACAATTAATGAAGCATTAAGTGCTGGATATATTCGTTATAATACTGATAATCATCAGTTTGAAGGATACGGTCCAGGCAATTCTTGGGGGTCTCTCGGCGGTGTTATAAATGTTTCGCAAAATACGAAAGTTATTGCGTCGTCGCCAAATCCGGATTCTTCGAACAACGAATTACAATTTTTTACTGCTCCAACTGGTAGTACATTAGTTGGCGATGCGAAGGAGCGCATGCGAATATTAGCAAATGGTGATGTTTCTATGAATGAACGACTTTTGGTTGGTCGTGATGTATCATTGAATGGCAATCTATATGTTGCATCAAGAAGTAGGTTTGGTGGCGATTTATCATTGAATGGTAATTTTGCTATGTATGGAGGCGATGCATCTTTAAATGGACTATTGCTAGTTGGTCGCGATGCGTCTCTCAATGGAAATCTGTTTGTTGCATCAAGGAGTAGGTTTGGTGGCGATTTATCATTGAATGGCAACTTTGCGATGTATGGTGGCGATGCATCATTGAATGGATTATTGCTTGTTGGTCGGGATGCATCTCTCAATGGGAACCTGTATGTTGCATCTAGAACGCGACTTAGTGGCGATTTATCATTAAACGGTAATTTTGCGATGTATGGAGGTGATGCGTCCTTAAATGGATTATTGCTTGTTGGTCGTGATGCATCATTGAATGGTAATCTGTATGTTGCATCGAGGAGTAGGTTTGGTGGCGATTTATCTTTGAATGGCAACTTTGCAATGTATGGTGGCGATGCATCATTGAATGGATTATTGCTTGTTGGTCAGGATGCATCTCTCAATGGGAATCTGTATGTTGCATCAAGAAGTAGGTTTGGTGGCGATTTATCTTTGAATGGTAATTTTGCGATGTATGGTGGCGATGCGTCCTTAAATGGACTATTGCTAGTTGGTCGCGATGCATCTCTCAATGGGAATCTGTATGTTATATCAAGAAGTAGGTTTGGAGGTGATTTATCATTGAATGGTAATTTTGCGATGTATGGAGGCGATGCCTCTCTTAATGGATTATTGCTAGTTGGTCGCGATGCGTCATTGAATGGAAATTTGTATATTGCACCAAATAGAAGTGTTGGAATTGGTAGAGTTGCGGAAAGTACATATGCTCTTGATGTAAATGGTACTATATTTGGAAATAGTTATAGTTCAACTAATTTTACTATTGTAAATTCGGATAGCGATAGTGTATTTGAAAGTAGAAGCTCATCAGGTAGAATGTATTTTCGGCCATTGGGTGGAGGTACAACTAAGGGAATACAAATTGATAATAATACTGGTAATATTGGAATAAAAAAAGATCCAGATGCTACTTATGAACTTGATGTAAATGGAGAGATACAAGCAACCAGTTATAATGCGACATCAGATTACCGCATAAAAACAGATGTAAAGGCACTCGATTTATCTTTTAATGTCGATGGATTAAAACCAGTCACTTATAAAAATGTGCGCCATGGACGCCAAGATGTTGGATTTATTGCCCACGAAATTCAAGAGTATTTTCCGTTCTTGGTAAATGGTGAGAAGGATGGTGAACAAATGCAGTCGCTCAATTATATTGGGCTCATCGGTATTTTGACTAAGGAAATTCAGGATTTGAAGAAACGACTTGCGGAAACTGATGCTAAGATTGCCTCTCTTGAAACAAATGTAGGAGAGATTGGAAGTAAAATTGAAGATGTGGATATTAAGATTACTTCTATTGGAAAAGATATTGATGGGGTTGAGACCAGGTTTGACAATATTGAAACCAAAGTTGTCTTAGAACAAGCTCGATTATCTATTTGTGAAACCGGCGTTGCGTTCAATAAATCGGCCATCGATGATATTAATCGTCGATTCCAATCTTAGGGTCGATTCCATCTTAGGGTCGATTTTCAATTAAATAGTTTTATTTGAAAAATAAAACTAAAAGGTGTTATTATATTGCTCATTTACACCAATGAAGATTTAAATCCGCACATCCACCTTTGGTGGATGCACGTTTTAATTCATTTATCGGTAACGGTTACATTGAAAGAAATAAATAGCACGCCTAAGGCGTGCGGATTTAAATCTTCAATTGTGTAAAGAATTAAAATAGCAAGTTTTACACCATTTCGCATCGAAGATGCTCAATATGCAACACCTTCATCACTCATAACTGCCCATTTTGTGGGTGTTTCACAAGGCTCGTCAGGCACTGATGAGCCTGCCTTTGTGAATGAGAAAAGGTGTAATTCTTCAATGGTGTAACTGTCAAATTATGAATAGGCAGAAGCTCTATTCGATATGCTGTTTCCATTATCAAGTGTTGAATAAGTTTCTTGTGATAGATTTAATAAGCTCTCCTTTAATAAGCACTCCACCGGTATTGGAGAACAAAGGATATGTTTCTTGTCATTAAAATAATTTGGTGAAATTTTGTAATAATATTCCTCCATTTCTTTATTGAAAGATTCACGTATAGAAGGGTTTGCGTCAATTTCGTCTTTGATCATATTTAAAAATTTTACATCATCAAATTTATATTCATTGCTTTCTGTCGCATCTGCAGACGCATCCTTAGTCGCATCTACTGTTGCATCTACATTGTTCGCAGTTGCGTCTATAACTTCTGGAATATGAGAATCATTGTTAGGATCAACTTGCTGCTGATCTAAATCCCCGCTGAAATCCTTATATTTTTCAATGGCGCCATCAATGTTTCCAAAGTTTTCAAACATAATCCTACTCATTTCTGCCGGTGTAATCTTAAATTCGCTATTTTGCCTAATCAATTTACATTGCTCATCTGTTAACACGGTGTCATAAAAGAATTCGAGCATCTTTATAATAGTGTCGAATGAACAACAAGTAAACTTGGCAATGATATCTATACGCCCAGGACGAACAAGTGCAGTGTCAAGTAAGTTAGGGAAGTTGGATGTCATAATTATAATTCGTCCTGGCATTTCGAGAACTCCATCAAGCAAATTGAGTAAGAATGAAAGATCGATTTTATGAACGTCATCATTCTCTGTATTAGAAACCATCTCAGTCCGCTGATGCACTAAATCGCTCTGACAATCAATATCTTCGAGAACATAAATTCGTTGATCAAGAGGAATACAATAAGGTTCGCCGACTTCCACTTGTACCATTTCATTGAAAAACAGATTTTCCAGTTGTTGTTTGGTGATGTCATTGTTTAAATTAATATTGAAAATGTGCCAGCGTGTCTCGTGAGCCAAACATTTGATTGTCGAAGTTTTGCCAGTACCTGGTTTGCCCGAAAGAAGAAGACCAAGAGAGTAAGGAATACCTTTCTCATTATACCACTCACGATTATTAATAAAAAAATTTACGCGATTTTTAATAATGTCAATATCTTCACCAAATAAATTGCTGAATTTGCGGTTGGTGCTGAAACGTTTCATTGAAAATGTCATAGAGGTAGGGAGTCGTGAGAAGTCTTTTTTTTGGACACCATTGTTGCCCATTATTTTCAAGGCAAACCGTGGCACCATATTAAAGTAGCATTTGGAATTTCCTAGTTTATTTTTCTGGTTCAAGACATAATTTTGTGTAACACTATCTAAAAAGGTTCGCAATTCGTCGACAGTTTTTTCGAAACTATATATTTCCAAAAGTTGTGTCGGCATGGGTTGAGAGGATGATGACGATGATGATGTTGACGAAGATTCTATATCAGTAGACTTGGTCAAAATAGCAAATATATCGGGAGCAATTTCAACTACGGATGTTTGATTCATCATGAAATTTTTATTTTTATAACTGACGTGAGTGGTATTTTTGCAATTGGTAACAAAGTCCATAAGAGACTGTCCAATTACATTATCTTGATCGCCAATACGAATTGTTAAAGTGATAGATGATCGTTTTGTTTTGAGAATGTTATTTTCAGTAATGACAGTGTTAATAGTGTCTTTATAAGTGTTGACATAATGAGAAATGTATTTTAAATAAATAAAACTGCTGAGAGCTGGTATATATTTAATAATTAAGTCGATAAATTGCGTTATGATCAAGAGATAAATAGTATTTGTCATACTGTTGTCGTTATTTTTCGAGTTCATATTATTTACCATTAACATAGTTAACATCTGTGATTTTATCAAATCCATACTATTGGTTTGTTGGTTTTGCATTGAAAGAATATATAAGTTGAAAAAATATCTTTAAGTAAAGTATAAAGTAATATTGTAGTATGGTTCTATGAAAATATTGTGTGAAGATTATATTACATCATTTGATAAAAAATATTGTGTTTATTATCAAAACTGTTGGGTCGTTTACACTTTGCGGTCGTTTACACTTTGCGGTCGTTTACACTTTGCGGTCGTTTACACTTTGCGGTCGTTTACACTTTGCGGTCGCGGTCGTTTAAACTTCCAAATTGAATACCAGCGTCGTATCATCCGCCAAGTCACTATCATAATACCTCGGTGTATTTACACACACCTTATCTCTATTATTCAACGTCAGTGCACTCGAAACATATGTTGATCCCACTTTTGGATTCGCACCGATGCCATATCCTTCACTGAACATTGTATTGCCCGGTGCCGGATACCACGTTGTTCCATCACTACTATAAGCAATTGTATTTGAGTTTGTTCCCGTTGCTATCCACCTCATATCATTCCAAGTTATTCCATTACCTCGCGTCAAGAATGTGTTTGTACCCAATCCGGTCCATGTGATTCCTCCATCTGCACTTGTAGCAATCGTATTTCCACCTTCACCTACGCCCACCGTAATTTGCCCATTCCAGAATGCCGCATTTGCACCTGTCGAAAACGGCTGATTTGACGCATTTGTCCAACCCGATTGTCCCGAATTTACGGAAGTATATTTCACATGATTGCCCGACGTTGCCTGACCTAGTGCGATCCACTGATTTGTTGTCCATTGAACATCGCGCACTTCGGTATCATGTGTTACTGTTCCTAGACCAGTCCACGTCAGTCCATCAGTACTATACGCAAGTGTATTTGTTGTGCCTCGGCCACCTACTAACCACGTACTGTCATTCCAATTTACACATAGACCTGATACATCTATAATGGCGTTGCCTAATCCGGTCCATGTTAAGCCATTGGTACTAGTCGCAATCGTATTGCCACCCTCTCCTACCATTATCCACCTTGTTCCATTCCACGCCACACGATTAGCGCTTTGACTAAAAATCGTTTTGCCAAGTCCTATCCATGTCTGGCCATCCATACTATACCCAAGTGTATTGTTGGTTCCTTTACCACATCCTATCCACATCTTGCCATTCCATGCCACATGTTTTGCTTGTTGATCAAATATCCCGTTGCCTAGTGAACGGTAGAAAACGCCGTCTTTTGAAAATGCCATTGTATTGTTGCCACTATTATCTCGTCCACATACAATTGTTGGCTGATAAATTGTTAGTGCGCCCACATGAGGCTTGGTCCACACGATTTGTTTACCGGATACATTGCCACCCTGGTTTAACCACGTGATTCCATCATAACTGATTCGAATACTGTTTGCACTATTATCCGTTTTGACTATAAATCGCATTCCGTCCCACGTTGCTCCATAGTGATGCCAATTCTGGTTTGTACCGCCCACTGCGGTCCACGTTGTGCTATCATTTGAGCACAGAATGGCTTCTGTGGTTGTGCTATTTGGATATGTTGTTACTATTATGCTTGAACCAGTTTCATTTGTTGTGATTGCCTCTACTTGGCCATATGAACCGAGTGTGCGCACATTCCATGTGATACCGTCTTGACTTATCGCAATTTGCGTATTAGCCGTCGTATTGACCGCCGCAATGAAATATGAACCTATCCATTTCACCGGACCGCCTCCTACCAAAGTTGTTGCCAATGTCCAGTTGACTCCATTCTCGCTATATATGATTTTGGTGGTTCCTGTTATCGATACTATCCAGCGCCCCAATGTGGGACTCCAATCCATTCCCGTTACTGATGCGCCACCCGTGATGTGTGCCGTCGCCACCGACTTCCAGTTATATCCATCATAACTTTGGAGAAGCTGATTTCCGCCCATTAGCCAATGTGTGCCGTTCCACTCTATACAAGATGCATCCATATTGGCCGTCGTAATTGGGAACGCATTGAGCAAGTCATAGCCAATATAGGTTTGCGGTGTTGTAGTACAGAATACCGCATATTTGCCATTGTAGCCGACTGCACCGATTGTCTGGTTCAACATCTGGAACCATGTTGCGCCTCCATCAAACGAAGCATTACCACCCGTAATTAATGTGTTTTGTGTGAACCGAATTTGGTGTTGTTGTTTTGTTGTTGCCACAATTGCATTACACGATGAAAGCGATGGCGATACACTGGTTTTCCAATTGATGCCGTCATTGCTATATAAGATTTTACCACCGGTGCTAGTTGTTCCCGCAATAATGAACTTGCCCATCGACCAATATACATGATGATTGGCGGCTGTCGCAGTATTGTCGAGCAGTGTGACGCCGAGTCCTGTCCATGTTGCTCCAAAATCATCACTATATGCCATCGTGTGTGTAGCGCCGTTTCCTACTGCGACTGTACGACTACCATTGTAAGCGATACCAGTAACACGAGTATTTATGGGGCAAGACGCCGACGTTGTCCATGTAGATGCGTCGTCGCTAGTGGAAAAAGCAATGACTCCGGCTCCGGCTCCTGTATTTCCGCCAATTAACCATTGACTGCCATTCCACAAGATAGCATAGATGTTTGCCGCAAATGCTGATACACTTATTCCCGTCCATCCGTTTATGCCGGTAACACTTCGCGCCAAATCATAAGTAGCAGAACCTTGGGCGGCTGCGAGCCAGTATTGACCATTCCATTCAATCGCCGTTCCCAAGACTACTTGTGAATTGCCACCGAACATTGCATTGCCGAGTCCGGTCCAGTTGATCCCATCATTACTATATGCCAATGTATTGCCATTCGGTGTAGTCGGCTGTGTTCCAGCTGCAACAAAAATGGTGGAACCTCGGGGGCCATATCCTGCACTGCGAATTGCATTCACGATTGTGAGTTGTGTATTTCCTGATCCAAACCACGTTGTTCCGTCTTCACTATATTCGAATGAATGTGTGTTGTTGGTACCTCCTGCAACAAATATTGTGCCATTGTATTCGAGAGCATTGATTTGTGTTAGTTGAATTGATGTTGAATTGGTGATCCAACTTATACCATTGTTGCTATATGCTAGCGCATTTCCACCTACTAAGAATCTGTGATGGACATTTTTGCCGATGGTGTAGTTTGTTGTCATTGTTGTGTATCCGTTGGTACGAGCCGAATATGATGTGTTTTTATCGGTGACATAGCATTTGGTGGTGACCGTGCGCGAATATATATTGTTTGTGGGTGAATGTCTGTCGCTCACCTCATATGTTGATACGGGAAAAGTCACAAGGTCTGTGCTGAATATGAGATTGGGACCTTGTGGTCCGGTTGTGCCTGTTGGACCCGTGGTGCCCGTTGTGCCGGTGGAGCCTGTATAACCAGTGGAACCTGTGGGGCCTGTATAACCGGTTGGACCCGTGGTGCCTGTGGTTCCTGTTGTACCAGTAGTTCCTTGTGGACCAGTTGTGCCTGTTGTGCCTGTTGTACCGGTGTCACCAGTGTCGCCAGTTTGACCCGTGGTGCCTGTTGGACCAGTTGGTCCTTGTGGTCCTGTTTCACCGGTTGGACCTGTGGGACCTGTGTCTCCGGTAATACCTGTTGGGCCGGTTGAACCAGTGGAACCCAGTTGTCCTGTGTAGCCGGTGGGTCCTGTTTGGCCAGTTGTGCCTGTTGGGCCGGTTGGGCCGGTTTGGCCGGTTGGACCTGTTGGACCTGTTGGGCCGGTATTACCTGTTTGACCGGTTCGACCAGTTGGACCCGTAGTTCCGGTATTACCTGTTGCGCCGGTTTGACCTGTTTGACCTGTTCTACCCGTAGGCCCGGTTGTGCCAGTTGTACCTGTTGTGCCTGTTGTGCCGGTATCACCAGTTTGACCAGTTGAACCTGTTCTGCCCGTAGGGCCTGTTGTACCAGTTGTACCTGTTGTGCCTGTTATTGACTGACCTGTCGCTCCTGTGTTACCAGTTGAACCAGTGGGTCCAGTATTACCTGTTGCGCCGGTTGAGCCTGTGTCGCCTGTTGCGCCTGTTGCGCCTGTTGCACCGGTTTGTCCAGTTTCACCTGTTTGTCCAGTAGGACCTTGTTGACCTGTGTCTCCTTGTGATCCTGTTGGACCCGTTTGGCCTGTTGGGCCGGTAGGACCTGTTGCACCCGTATTGCCTGTTTGGCCGGTTTGTCCAGTAGGGCCGGTTTGACCGGTGGATCCTGTATTACCCGTTTGACCTGTGGGCCCAGTTGGACCCGTTTGGCCTGTTTGACCAGTGGATCCCGTTTGACCTGTTGCGCCTGTTGCGCCTGTTGCACCAGTATCACCAGTTGCTCCGGTTGATCCAGTTCGACCTGTTTGTCCGGTTCGTCCTGTTTGTCCTGTTTGGCCGGTTTGGCCAGTTGTTCCTGTTATTCCGGTTGGTCCCGTGGATCCAGTGGGACCTGTAATACCGGTGTGTCCAGTTGAACCCGTCCAACCAGTGTATCCAGTAGCACCAGTGGCACCAGTGGGTCCTGTTGTACCCATTCCACCAGTAGGTCCAGTATATCCAGCACTTCCGGGTGGTCCAGTGGGACCTTGTAATCCAGTATCTCCGGTGTTGCCGGTTGCTCCGGTCGCACCGGTTGTGCCCGTTGTTCCTGTTCTACCTGTTGGACCCGTATTTCCTGTGGAGCCTTGTTGACCAGTTTGACCAGTTTGGCCGGTTTGACCCGTTGGACCTGTTTGGCCTGTTTGACCAGTGGGACCTGTTTGGCCTGTTTGGCCGGTTTGACCTGTACGACCTGTCTGGCCAGTTGTGCCCGTTGTGCCCGTTGCGCCAGTTTGACCGGTTTGACCAGTTTGACCTGTACGACCTGTTGTGCCGGTTGTACCCGTTTGACCTGTTGTGCCGGTAATACTAGGACCTATGGGGCCAGTTGCGCCGGTTCTTCCAGTTGCGCCCGTAGCACCTGTATCGCCCGTAGCACCTGTTGTACCAGTTTGTCCGGTGCGTCCACTTTGGCCTTGAATACCAATTGGTCCGGTATCACCTGTTGCGCCCGTTTGACCTGTGGGGCCTGTTTGGCCGGTTGCTCCAGTTTGACCTGTGGGGCCTGTTTGGCCTGTTGAGCCTGTATTACCTGTTGCACCGGTTCTACCGGTTGCGCCTGTTTGACCCGTGGGACCGGTTGCGCCCGTTTGTCCAAATCCTGTTGCACCTGTATTACCGGTTGCTCCATATTGTCCAGTATTACCGGTTGCACCTGTCGTACCAGTTGATCCAGTATCACCAGTTCGACCAAGAGAACCTTGTGGACCTGTTATACCAGTTGAGCCCGTATCACCTGTTGTACCGGTTGTTCCTGTTGCGCCAGTTGGACCAGTTGATCCGGTTGTTCCTGTTGCGCCGGTTGCGCCTTGTGAACCTGTTGGACCTGTATTACCTGTTTGGCCTGTTTGGCCGGTATTACCTGTATTGCCGGTATTACCTGTTTGGCCTGTTTGGCCAGTTTGGCCTGTTTGACCGGTTATACCGGTTTGACCGGTTGTGCCTGTTGAACCAGTTGAACCTTGTTGCCCGGTTAAGCCTGTTGCACCAGTCGGTCCGGTGTTACCTGTTGTGCCGGTTTGGCCTGTTTGACCGGTTTGACCGGTTTGACCGGTTGCACCTGTTGTACCTGTTGTGCCAGTATTACCAGTTTGACCTGTGGTTCCGTGTGAACCTGTTGGACCTGTTGAGCCAGTTGTACCGGTTGTGCCTGTATCACCTGTTGAACCGGTTGACCCTGTTTGGCCAGTTGAGCCCGTTGCTCCTGTTTGGCCTGTGGCGCCGGTAGTACCGGTATCACCAGTTGATCCTTGTGAACCAGTTTGTCCCGTTTGACCAGTTTGACCTGTGGCGCCGGTAGTACCGGTTGTGCCGGTTGAACCTGTTTGGCCAGTTTGACCGGTTGCACCCGTTTGGCCGGTTGAACCTGTTTGACCTGTGTTGCCGGTATTACCTGTTTGTCCAGTTGGGCCAGTGGGTCCTGTTGACCCAGTATTACCAGTTGAGCCAGTATTACCCGTTTGACCATATTGACCAGTGGGTCCTGTTGTGCCCGTGGATCCTGTTTGACCTGTTGAACCAGTCGAGCCAGTAGACCCTTGTTGACCACTAGGTCCTGTTGCGCCAGTTTGACCAGTTGAACCAGTTGTGCCTGTCCAACCTTGAATACCTTGTTGTCCTGTTGCACCAGTGGTGCCAGTTGAGCCTGTTGCACCAGTTTGACCAGTGGTGCCCGTGGTTCCTGTTGAGCCTTGGCTTCCTGTTTGGCCTGTTGCGCCGGTGGATCCAGTTTGACCTGTTGGACCTGTGTTTCCGGTTTGACCTGTTGGACCTGTGTTTCCGGTGTTGCCGGTTTGTCCCGTGTTGCCGGTTTGGCCTGTGTTGCCGATTTGGCCTGTGTTGCCTGTTTGGCCTGTTTGGCCTGTTTGGCCTGTATCACCCGTTGGACCAGTAGGTCCTGTATTACCTGTTGAACCAGTGGATCCAGTTGCACCGGTTGAACCAGTTGTGCCGGTCGAACCTGTGGATCCTTGTTGACCAGTTATACCTGTTTGTCCGGTTGTGCCAGTATTACCTGTATTACCGGTTTGACCCGTGGAACCAGTTTGGCCGGTGGAACCAGTTTGGCCGGTTGCACCGGTTTGGCCGGTTTGGCCGGTTGCGCCTGTATTACCTGTATTACCGGTTTGTCCTTTGGCACCAGTTGAACCAGTTGCGCCTGTATTGCCAGTTGCACCGGTATTACCCGTTTGGCCCGTGGTTCCTGTGGAGCCGGTGGGGCCTGTTGCACCGGTTGTACCTGTTGCTCCTTTTTGACCAGTGGCACCGGTCGAACCGGTTGAGCCTTGTTGACCTGTCATGCCGGTTTGTCCAGTTGAGCCTGTATTACCAATTTGACCTGTTGCGCCGGTATTACCGGTTTGGCCTGTTTGACCGGTTTGACCGGTTTGGCCTGTTGTACCTGTTTGGCCTGTTTGGCCAGTTTGGCCTGTTGCTCCGGTTTGACCTGTTGCACCAGTTTGACCTGTGGAACCTTGTTGTCCAGTTGAGCCGGTTGTACCAGTTTGACCTGTTGCACCAGTTTGACCAGTTGAGCCTGTATTACCTGTTGGACCTGTATTACCTGTTTGACCTTGTGATCCAGTTTGCCCTGTTGGACCTGTTGTGCCTGTATTACCGGTTTGACCTGTTGAACCTTGCGGGCCGGTTTGACCTGTTTGGCCAGTTTGGCCAGTTGAACCTGTTGATCCTGTATTACCTGTTGGACCTGTTGATCCTGTGTTGCCAGTTGGACCTGTATTACCTGTTTGACCGGTGCTGCCAGTTTGACCGGTGGAACCTGTGCTACCCGTTTGACCGGTGGAACCTGTGCTGCCTGTTTGACCGGTGGAGCCTGTACTACCCGTTTGGCCGGTGGAACCAGTTGTTCCGGTGGCGCCGGTTGAACCATCATTTCCGTCACGACCAGTTGGTCCTGTATTACCTGTTTGGCCAGTATTACCAGTTGAGCCTGTGCTGCCAGTTTGACCAGTTTGTCCCGTGGAACCTGTTGTACCTGTTGAGCCAGTTGAACCGGCGGTGCCGGTTATGCCCGTTTGGCCTGTTTGGCCTGTTTGACCAGTTGTTCCGGTATTACCTGTTGAGCCAGTTGAACCTTGTGGTCCTGTTGGTCCGGTTTGACCTGTTTGACCGGTTTGACCTGTTGCGCCTGTGGGACCAGTTTGACCGGTGGAGCCTGTTTGACCGGTTGGTCCGGTGGAGCCTGTTTGGCCGGTGGAGCCAGTTTGACCTGTTTGACCTGTTTGACCTGTTTGACCTGTTTGGCCAGTTTGGCCGGTATTACCAGTTGCGCCGGTTGAGCCGGTTGCTCCTGTGGAACCAGTTTGTCCGGTGTTGCCGGTTGAACCAGTTGATCCAGTTTGTCCGGTGTTGCCGGTAGATCCAGTGGTGCCTGTTGCACCGGTTGCACCATCTCGACCATCTCGGCCCGTTGCACCTGTTGCGCCCTGTGTGCCAGTAGATCCAGTTTGACCTGTTTGGCCGGTAGAGCCAGTTTGGCCGGTAGAGCCTGTTTGGCCTGTTTGACCGGTTGATCCTGTATTGCCAGTTTGGCCGGTGGAGCCGGTTTGGCCGGTGGAGCCTGTTGAGCCGGTGGAGCCTTGTGGACCTTGGGGACCTGTTGAGCCTGTTTGACCTGTTGAGCCTGTTTGACCTGTGGAACCTGTTTGGCCTGTTTGGCCTGTTTGTCCAGTTTGACCAGTTGATCCAGTTTGACCAGTTGATCCAGTTTGACCTGTTGAGCCGGTTGTACCAGTTGATCCAGTTTGACCAGTTTGACCGGTTGTGCCAGTTTGACCTGTTGAGCCGGTTTGACCTGTGGAACCAGTTGAACCGGTTTGACCTGTGGAACCAGTTGAACCAGTTGGACCTGTGGATCCTGTTTGGCCGGTATTACCGGTTGGACCAGTTGTGCCTGTATTACCAGTTGAACCATTACTTCCATCTCGACCCGTGGGACCAGTAGAGCCGTGTTGACCGGTGGATCCGGTTTGTCCGGTGTTGCCGGTTGAGCCGGTTTGGCCTGTATCACCTGTTGAACCCGTTTGACCTGTTGGGCCGGTTTGGCCTGTTGAGCCTGTTTGGCCGGTTTGACCAGTGTTGCCCGTGGAACCATCTATACCCGATTTACCTGTTGGACCGGTAGATCCTGTATTACCTGTTTGGCCTGTTTGGCCGGTAGATCCTGTATTACCTGTTTGGCCGGTTTGACCTGTTTGGCCCGTTGCTCCGGTTGAACCTGTTTGGCCGGTTTGGCCTGTATTACCGGTTGATCCTGTATTACCAGTTTGGCCGGTTGATCCTGTATTACCAGTTTGACCGGTTGACCCTGTATTACCAGTTTGACCGGTTGACCCTGTTGAGCCTGTGGGGCCCGTTTGACCGGTTTGACCGGTTGAACCGGTTGCACCAGTTTGGCCTGTGGCGCCAGTTTGGCCTGTGGCACCAGTTTGGCCTGTTGACCCTGTTGAACCTGTTTGGCCTGTGTCACCAGTTGGACCTGTTTGGCCTGTGTCACCAGTTGGACCTGTTTGGCCTGTGTCACCGGTTGGACCGGTAGATCCTGTATTGCCAGTTGAACCATCTATACCTTGTTTTCCGGTGGGGCCTGTGGGACCAGTGTAGCCAGTTTGGCCAGTTGAGCCAGTTGTACCAGTTGAACCTTGGTCGCCTGTATTACCGGTTGAACCATCGATACCTTGTTTTCCAGTGGGGCCTGTTGGGCCAGTTGATCCGGTTGAACCGGTGTCTCCGGTGGAGCCTGTTGCTCCTGTGTTACCTGTGGATCCGGTTGGACCTGTGGATCCTGTTTGGCCGGTAAGTCCTGTTGGGCCTGTTTGGCCAGTGTCACCTGTTTGACCTGTGTCACCTGTTTGGCCTGTGGCGCCAGTTTGGCCTGTGGCGCCAGTTTGGCCCGTGGCGCCAGTTTGACCTGTTGTGCCCGTATTACCGGTTTGGCCGGTGTCTCCTGTTTGGCCGGTGTCTCCTGTTGAACCAGTTTGACCTGTTGCACCAGTTTGACCTGTTGCACCAGTTTGACCTGTTGGGCCTGTTGGGCCGGTTGCTCCGGTTTGACCAGTTTGACCTGTTTCTCCTGTTGCTCCTGTTGAACCTGTTGTGCCGGTTGGGCCTGTTGCTCCGGTTTGACCTGTTTGACCTGTTTCTCCTGTGGTACCTGTTTGACCTGTTGTGCCGGTATAGCCTGTGTGACCTGTTTGGCCAGTATAACCTGTTTGGCCTGTGTGACCTGTTTGGCCTGTTGAACCGGTTGTGCCTGTTGTGCCGGTATAACCTGTTGGACCTGTTGTGCCAGTTGGACCTGTTGAACCTGTTGCGCCTGTTGCACCTGTATTACCAGTTTGACCTGTGTCGCCAGTTGCACCGGTTGCGCCAGTTTGGCCTGTATTGCCCGTATGACCTGTGTCGCCGGTTGCACCGGTTGCACCTGTTGTGCCGGTATTACCTGTTTGTCCAGTTGGACCAGTGGGTCCTGTTGCGCCTGTTGCGCCTGTTTGGCCGGTTGCGCCTGTTGTGCCTGTATTACCGGTTTGGCCTGTTGCGCCTGTGTCGCCGGTTTGACCTGTGTTGCCTGTTGCACCTGTTGAGCCGGTTTGACCTGTATTACCAGTTTGGCCTGTATTACCAGTTTGGCCTGTTGCGCCTGTATTACCAGTTTGGCCTGTTGCGCCTGTTGTACCGGTTTGGCCGGTTGATCCAGTTGGGCCTGTTGAGCCTGTTGAGCCTGTTGATCCAGTTTGACCGGTTGGGCCGGTTGGGCCAGTGTCGCCGGTTGAACCGGTTGAGCCGGTAGATCCTGTTTGGCCTGTTGAGCCTGTTGAGCCTGTTGATCCAGTTTGACCGGTTGGGCCGGTTGGGCCAGTGTCGCCGGTTGAACCGGTTGAGCCGGTA
>JACCEC011456382.1_pt1 | contig 26063 bp, 21 predicted proteins | sample 7450121 | NCBI WGS metagenome assembly JACCEC01 (sample SAMN15323455, study PRJNA562643) | freshwater metagenome | isolation source: river surface water | place: USA:Blue River Watershed | collected 2017-08-18 | reverse complement strand
TTAGATGCGGGTGATATTTTTCAGGGAACCTTATATTTTAATTTCTATTTGGGTCAAGCAGATTTACCGTTTTATAATCAGATGAATTATCAAGTCGGAACCCTGGGAAACCATGAATTTGATCGCGGACAAACCGTGTTAGCTGATTTTATTAAAAAAGCTCAATTTCCTCTGGTTTCTGCTAATTTAAAAATAGCCGATTTCTCACCGTTAAAGGGTTTAGTTAAACCTTGGTCTATTTTATCAGTGAATGGTGAAAAAATCGGGATTTTTGGCTTAACAACCGAAGACACGGCTAAAATGTCAAGTCCAGGGGAAGGCGTCACCTTTACGAATGCAGTAGAAGCGGCAAAACAAGCGGTTGTAGAATTAAAACAACAAGGAATTAATAAAATTATTGGTTTGACTCATATTGGGTTTGAATCAGATTTGAATTTAGCTAAAACTATCGATGATATTGATATTATTATCGGCGGACATACCCACACTCCCCTAGGTTCTATGCCGAATGCAACACAACCTTATCCGGTGGTCGAAACAACACCCAATGGCAAAACTGTTTTAGTGGTGACGGACTGGGAATGGGGCAAATATTTAGGAGATTTAAAGGTTAAATTTAATGCCAAAGGAGAAGTGATTTCTTGGCAAGGTTTACCCCATGCCATTGATAATACCATTCAACCCGATAGCCATTTTTCTGAACAATTACAAGTGTTAGCAACGCCCTTAAACACCTTACGTCAAACCATTATTGGCAAAACCAATGTTCTGTTAGACGGAAGCCGGGATAAAGTTCGCACCCAAGAAACTAATTTAGGTAACTTAATTGCCGATGCAGCTTTAAATCAATTAAAATCCGATGGCGCACAAATTGCAATTGTAAATTCTGGTGGAATTCGTGCTAGTATTCCCCCCGGAAATATTAGTGTAAGTCAAGTGATTGAAGTGCTTCCTTTTGGGAATACTATTGGTCGTGTAGACTTAACGGGAGAACAAATTAAACAAGCCTTAGAACATGGCGTTAGTAAAGTTGAATTAGGAGAAGGACAATTTCCCCAAGTAGCCGGATTACAGTTAATTTATGATCCGAAAGCACCCATCGGTTCCCGTGTTATTTCAGTTTCAATTATTGAGCAAAACGGACAATCAAAACCTTTGAATTTAAACGCGACCTATCGGGTTGTTACGAATAGTTTTATGTTAAAGGGGGGAGATGGTTATGAGATGATGAAAGCGGGGAAAAATTCGGTTGATACTGGGTTTTTGTTTGTGGATGCGGTGATTGATTATATTAAAAGTCAATCGAATCTTAATGTACAATCTGGCGATCGCATTATTGCCAAATCATCAATTTAAGAGATAGAAATTCATTTCAGTAGAGACGTTGCATGGAACGTCTCTACGGGAAAATCTAAGAATTATTGCAGGTACAGGAACTTGTAATCTGATTAACAATTGGTTTCACAAGCCCCAATACTCACCCAACTACTAGACCCATCTTTCCAGTGTTCTTTTTTCCAAATAGGGGCGGTATGTTTTAACGTATCAATTGCATATTGACAAGCTTCAAATGCTTCTCGACGATGGGGACAACCCACCGCAATTAAAACACTAATTTCACCAATTTTTAAGCGTCCAATGCGATGATGAATCACGATGCGAGTTACATCTGACCATTTTTGACGAATTTCTGTTGCAATGTTTTCAAACACTTTTAACGCCATTGGTTGATAAGCTTGATATTCTAAAGATTCCACAGGTTGACCGTTGGTTTGATTTCTCACCATTCCACTCATGACCACAATGGCACCATTTCTTGGATCATCGGCTAAAGCATAAATTTCCTCGACTAAAAGGGGGGCAATTGTGATGGAAAAACTATCAGTAAACCGAGGTTTATTTTCTAATAAATCCGTCTGCAAAGGATTAGAAATAATCACAACCTTAAATTCCTAAATCGATCAATAAATTTTAATAGAAAACGCTGAATCTTGGGAATAAAATTTCTCTAATTACTCTAATTTTAGACAAAATCTAAATCAAGCGGTATTGATTGTCATAATTTTAAGCATAGATTATTTCGCAGTTGGCTTATTTTTTAAAACATTAACGATGGAATCAGCAACAAAATTTGATAAAATTGTTTCTCCGGGCTTGGTATAATGACAACAATTATCAATGTAAACGGGTTCTTTAGCATTATCGAGAATGGAAACCCCATTAAAGAAATTAATTTGATTCTCCTTCAGTTCATCAACTTGTTTTAATAAGAGCGGATATCCTTTTTTAATCGCATCTTTATAGGGGCTATCGTCACTAAAGGCAACTTTCTTTTCCGCTTCGCTAAACACTCGTTGAGTCGGATAATATTGATTCGGTTGTAAAATATGAAAATAAGGAATATTATTAGCGGCTAAAACTTGATGAATTAAAATTGAGGTTTTTGCCCAATGATTGGTAATATCTTGAAAAATTTTATCATCAGGGAAAACCTGATCTTCCATATAAAAATAAATCACACTTTCTGAATTGCCATTATCATCATCCGGTTTCTGACGATATCGTTCAAAGCGACCAACATCTCGGCGATAGGTTTCAACTAATTCTTGAACATATAAAGACATCACAACATGACAGGACGCTAACGGACAATCTTTTAAGGTGTCTAAAGCATTTTTAATTTTAGGTTTCGTTTCTTTAATATTTAATAAAGCTGTGAGGGCTTTTGTAGAAAGACTGTTATTTGCTAAACCCGTTAACGCTTGAACATGGGAGGTACTGGGCATCGCAAAACTCAATTTATTTTGATTATTAAGATTAGATAAAGCAATTTCATTAAAGCCATCAATATTAATCACTAAATCAAATTCTTGACCCAAAGCCAGCATATAATTTAAAGCGATTAACTGTTGGGGTTCCTTATAGCCTCCAATGGCTAAAGATAAAATAATTAATTCTTTGCCTTTAAATTGAGGGAGTTGTTGCAGCTTTTTCTCTAATATTTTATTTTGGATTTCATAAATTGAATAGTTCGATGCGACAGACCCCCCTAAAACCCCAACAATCACTTGATTAGGATTTGTTTTTTTGTAAGGATAATCGTAGGGAGAAATAAACCCATAATTATTATACTTAAATCCGGGTCTAAAATCGGGGCCGGGTTTTTGAATATATCCGAAATAGGGGTGTAATCGTTCAACAATCGATTCACCAACGCGAACACCTTCTAAGTTAATGCCTAAATCCTGTACAGTTTCTGACCGTTCACGGGTATAGTAAAATTGTTGATTTTTAAAATAATAAAAAATCAAGGAACCAATTTCTAAAAAAACGAATAAAACGACTAAATTAATTAACCCGATTTTTACTCCTTCTTTAGCTTGCTGTAAAAATTTAAAATTTTTCATAATTAGATGTGGAAATTGAAAATTATATAAAATCTTGAAATTGATGCTACAGATGATCCCCTAAACCCCACGTAAAGACGTGCCATGGAACGTCTCTACGTGGCGCGTCTTTACACGATATGGATGCGTAGCAAACATTAAAGGATTTCATGTTAGAAGAGGATTCTTTTAAGACAAAGAAAATTTATGTTGTAATGATTTTAACATAGTTTGAGGTTAATTTTATTTTTGAGACTTTTGGGATTGACTCATCAGTTGTTGGCAAACTTGATTAGCGATTAATTCCCCCGCGAGGCGATTTCCCTCTCGATTCCAATGTCCGCCACAAGCTTCTGCATTTTTAAATCCATGTAAACAAACTCCTGTTTTTTCGGCTTGCTTTTGTAACGGTTCTGCGAGTCGAAAAACCGGGAATCCTTCTCTTTGACCCAGATCATAAATTCGTTTATCGGGATAAAATATATCCTTAATTTCATGAGCCTGCATAAATTTTTGGCGTTTTTTAGGGTCAGGTTGAACTTGAAAGGAATCACTCACCATCACCACCATAAAATCTTTGTCCTTGGCGGTGACTTCATTTTTCAATTGGGTCACTAATTGTTCTGTAATTTTCCAAGCTTGTTTCCAGTTATCATTAGGAGGTTCTTTATAAAAATTAATATCTGTTTCTTTGTAATCTTTTTCTAATTTGCGGCGTTTAGATTCAATTTCTGCTTGCCGAACTAATTGTAAAATTCGAGAATTTGCAATTAATTCATAGGGTAATTGATCCAATTTTGAAAACATATAATAATCGCGTTCAAGACTGGTGGGGTTTAAATTTCTGAAAGATAAATCTTCCACAAGCTGACCCTGCTTTTCAACAAAATAGGGACGTAAATGATCATGTTCTAACGGTCGATAATTATTCCTAATATCGTTACCCGGATAAAACCCCAAAATCACTAAATCCGGTGAAAATTGTTGGGCATGATGTCGCCACGTCATTAACTGTTGGGCGGTGCCATAACCTTGAACAGAAAAATTTAAAACTTCAACGGTTTTTCCCTTTAAAGCTGAACAACTTTTGAGTTGAGATTGCATGATTGCAGCGGCAGTTTTTTCTAAGGGAACTTGCAACGCTTCCATAAAAGAATCGCCTAAAATAGCAACTCGATAACTATTAGCAGGTTTTTCTAAGGTACGTTCATAATCTCGCATTCCAAAAGCATTCATTTTTAATTCTGAAGTTTCTCCTTCCCCCGTCCAAACGGTTTTAGCATTGGGTCGAGGAGACCAACCCCGATAGGGATCTTTAACCGTATAAGCCAAGGCTTCCGAGTCGGGCGGAAGGGGCGGCGGATATTGAATTCCCGCCACTCGTAAGGCAATTTCACCAAAAATAACGGCGAGAATTAAACTCCCAAACACTAAGCTGGTATTCACTAATAATGGTTTTAAATATTTGATCATTTGTTTTCAGTTTTACACAGTTGATTAACGATTAATTTTGCAGCTAACTGGTGTCCTTCTATGTTCCAGTGTCCTGCACACAGCGTACCATTTTTTTCAAATCCATGTAAACAAATTTGATTTTCTTGGGCATAGGTTTGAAAAGTCGGAGCTAGATCTAATACAGGGAAATTATGACGTTTTCCTATATCTTTTAATCGTTCATTCGGATAATATAAATTCTTGATTTGATTAGAAACTTGGAAAAATTGACGGCTTTGTTCATCTTGATGAACTTGCATGGGATCAGCAATCACCATTAATAAAAAATCTGATTTTTGGTCTTTAACTTCCTGATGAATTAATTTTAGGAGATCTTCAGTAATTTGCCAAGCTTCTTTCCAGTCCGAATCTTTTGGCTCTCGAAAGGTTGCTACACTTAATTGATTGGCGTGTTTAACTAAATTGCTTTTACGATATTCTAATTCTGCTTTTTTGGCAACTTGTAAAATTCGAGAATGATTCACTAACCAATCAGGAAGATGATCAACCGTTGTAATCAAATAGCGATTACTATAACTGACCGTTAAGTTACGGAAGGAAAAATCTGGTTCTAATTGACCGTTATTATAGAAAAAAAACGGTCGATAATAATTATTATCTAACTTGCGAGAATTATCAATAACATCATTCCCAATAAAAAACGAAACAATGACTAAATCAGGCTCATATTTCTTGACTTTTTCTCGCCAGGTGATTAATTCTTGGGCGGTTCCATAGCCATCGACACCAAAATTAAGAACTTCAATCTTTTTACCTTTGAATTTTGGACAGTTACCCAAGGTTTTTTCTAATACTGATGTGTAGTTAGCTTGAGCCGGAACTTGGGAAGCTAAGGTAAAAGAATCCCCTAAAACAGCAATGCGAAAGGTGTTTTTAGGTTTAGAGATACTATATTCTTGATCTCGTAATCCATCGCTATTAATTTCAATGTAGGATTCCCCTTCATATTGCCACCCTCCTTTGGCTCCGGGTCGATTTGACCAACCCCGATTTGGATCAGATTGAGTAAAAAATGAGGGAGAAAAAACTTCATGACCGGGTTCAGGAAGCTTTTTTAATCCCTCAACTTTGGCTAACCGCAAACCGATTTCTCCGAGGAAAATTGCTAGAACTAAACTACTCAAAGCTAGTCCTAGATTTCCTGCCCATGTTTTCCACTGTCCCATCGTTTAGAATAAGGTATAAATAAACGGTGCGATCGCAGAACCGTGACTGAGAACAATCAAAGCCCCTAATAAAACCAGTGTAATAATTAGAGGCAATAACCAATACTTTTTGCGTTCTTTCATGAACGCCCAAATGTCTTTTAAAAAATCTAATGTTGCTTCAAACACTAGAACGGTCGCTCCATACTTTCTCTAGGTCTTACTTTACTCGCAACCCGATAGGTTGAGAGTTCGGGATTAAATTGACGCTGCATGGCATCAGAACCGAATAGGCGTTTAATTAATCCCATCGGAGCCATCATAACGTAAAAGACGACACCTAAAATAATCTTGCTGTTAATTACCCCCATAAATAACCCAAATTTCATCCACAGGCGATACACCGGATTTAAGGTTTTAGGAGAGATTAATGCCCAAAGGATGAGAAGAGTTCCTAATACCCAAGGCCAAGTTCGGGGCGGCCAATGTCCGAATAATAACGGCAATATAACACCAAATAAACCAATAATAATGGCTCCGGTTGTTAAGCCAAATTCGCGTAATCCTTTCGCATCAAGTTGGGGAATATCGTGATCAGTCATGATGTTAATTTAATGTTTGCAAATTGATAACTAAGTAGGGGCAGGGTCTCCCCGCCCATCAGGATCATTGATTAATCCAATTCAAATTCCTTTTGCCAAGAATCATCTTTTTGCCAAGGAGTTTGTTCCGTTTTTGCTAATAGGAAATTTTCTAAAACAAGATAATCCATTTCCGTTCGCATAAAACACCGATAGGCATCTTCAGGACTACCCACAATCGGTTCACCTCGGACATTAAAAGAAGTATTAACAATCACCGCACATCCGGTGAGTTTTTCAAAATGTTGGATTAAATCGTAATAACGAGGATTCGTTTCTTTGTGAATGGTTTGTACTCGTGCAGAATAATCAACGTGAGTAATAGAGGGAAGTTCTGAACGAGGAACATTGAGTTTTTCAATGCCAAACAGTTGTTCCTGTTCTGGGGTCATGGGAATTCTTAAATCCTCTTGCACCGGAGCCACAATTAACATATAGGGACTGGGGCGATCTAATTCAAAATAATCAGAAACCCGTTCGGCTCTGACCGATGGCGCAAAGGGTCGGAAAGATTCCCGATATTTAATTTTCAGGTTCATCACCGACTGCATTTTTTGATTACGAGGATCACCAATAATTGAACGTCCGCCTAACGCCCTCGGCCCAAATTCCATTCGTCCTTGGAACCATCCCACCACGTTTCCATTGGCTAAAATTTCAGCTAAACGAGGCATTAATTCAACATCATCTAACCGTAAATATTTAGCTCCAACGTTATCTAAATATTCCTGAATTTCCACATCGCTAAATTTCGGCCCCAGATAGGAACCTTGCATATAATCTAAGCGTTTTTGATGGGTTTTTAACGCTACTGTAGCGGGTTTAGAACCCATAACAGTTTCTAACTGTTTTTCCGCCAAAATATCAACGGCGAGATCCGTTTCTACGTTGCGCGGTTGTTGATGATATTGATACCAAACCGCTAAGGTGGCTCCTAACGCGCCTCCTGCGTCTCCGGCTGCGGGTTGAATCCAAATATCTTTAAACGGCCCTTCGCGGAGAATGCGACCATTAGCAACGCAGTTAAGGGCAACTCCTCCCGCTAAACACAAGTAATCAACATTTAATTCTTTTTGAACCGCACGAGTTAGACGCAAAACCACTTCTTCTGTTACGACTTGAATTGAAGCGGCAATGTCCATTTCCCGTTGACTAATGGGAGTTTCCGGTTTCCGAGGGGGGCCACCAAACAGTTGATCAAATTTGCGATTGGTCATGGTTAAACCAACGGCATAATTAAAATATTCCAGATTTAATCGGAATGTACCATCATCTTTTAAATCGATTAAATGGGTGAGGATTTTATCAACATAAATGGGTTCACCATAGGGTGCTAATCCCATTAATTTATATTCCCCAGAGTTAACTTTAAACCCGGTATAATAGGTAAACGCAGAATAAAGTAACCCTAAAGAATGGGGAAAATCAATTTCCCAAATCGGCGTTAATGTATTGCCATCTCCTAACCAAACCGAAGTCGTTGCCCATTCTCCGACGCCATCTAAACACATCACTGCTGCTTTTTGAAAGGGACTGGGGAAGAAGGCAGAAGCCGCATGAGATTGATGATGTTCTGTAAATAATAAGGGGGGAAGTTTGGCTTTTTTAGCTCCTGCGATCGCAGATAATTCTCTTTTTAATACAGATTTTAGGTAAAGTTTTTCTTTTAACCAAACAGGCATAGCTTTAATAAAAGAACGAAACCCGCGAGGTGAATAGCTGAGGTAGGTTTCGAGGAGTCGTTCAAATTTAACCAGAGGTTTATCGTAAAAAACGACTTGATCAATTTCAAAAAAGGTAATATTGGCTTCCTGAAGACAATAGCGGATAGCGTTGACTGGAAATCGAGCATCGTGCTTTTTGCGCGTAAACCGTTCTTCCTGGGCTGCTGCCACAATCTTACCATCACAGACCAGCGCCGCCGCACTGTCATGGTAATAGGCTGAAATTCCAAGTATATTCATTGACATCTCCTCACAAGGCGCATTCAGGCCTGTCTGTGATTATAAAGAAATAATCAAGAGATTATAGCGTTAAGTGGACAATCTGCCACAGGGGTTGACAGTTGGCTGGGATGTTCCGTTGCTGAATTCATGATCTATGAGCAGCGCAAGCGTCCTAGCTCACTAACTAGCCATTAATCCCATTAATCCGTAACTCCCCATTTTTGGAAATTTATGCTACTGTCAAAGAATAGCTAAAAAAAATAGGCTTTTATTGATTATTTAGGTAAAAAATATGTTAATTAATTATGAACAAACACGAAAAAGTGTTCCAAAGAATTATCCAAGCTTTTGTAGGAGGTGAAGTTCCAAAAGCGAGTGATTTTAAGTTATGGGCAGAGTTACAAGGCTGGCAACCCATTCAAAATCCTAGAGGCCCGTTAAAATACCGTGATGAAAGTGGCGTAGTTCGGCTAACTTTAAAGCAAGGCAGTTCCAGAACACCAGGAAGTAATTATCCCCATGTTGAACTCAGAAATGCTGATAGCCAAAGGATAGATATCTGGGGAAATCACGTTACTCGCAAAAGTCTAGGGAATCATATAAGAATCCAATGGGACATATAGGATAGGATGGACGAGGTTGAGTGATGCTGGTTTAGGATAACTTCAGAAAAAGAGTGGACTTGAGTTTAACAAGTTAAGTCAACTCTTTCCTAACCTAACAAAAAACAGTTCAACCCTTTCAGTTCAACATCATAAATTATGGATAGACTTAATTATTGGCAGTTACCGGGTTTAGAAAATATCTATCTTGAAGATAGTTATGTATTGGGCATTAAAACTGATACCTCTGTAGAATTCTTTTTGGAAGTTGTTTTAACAGAAAATCATTCGCTTTACACTTCTCCTTTGCCTGGAGAACGGTATTGTTATCGAAGAATAACTTTAAAATTTCCCCATCCCCAAACCTATAATCTAACTTTAAATAAAATGCTCCCAATTGTCGATCCTGATGGAACTTGGGATTATGGTAATATTGATGCGTTTTTTATGGAAAACGAAGCTTATAATTTAATAGGTGAATGGGGAGAATTAACGGTTATTTCCGATCCTCCTGTGATTGAATTTGATCCTGATTTTTCAATTGCTAATAGTGATTTTCTACAAAAAATGATTAGTTTTGAAAAAATCAAAGAAAATTATCCTACTTTAATTGATGAAAATGTTAAATCTTTATCAATTAATTTTTCTGTTTTAGCAATGCGTTAATTTTTTTTGATATTAAAGGCATAATTTTTTTAATGAACCTGAGCAATTCGGATTAGTTTTAATTCATAATGGAGGCAGTGCGAGCGTCCTCGCTCGCTAACTACCGATTCATAAGATTAATCCGTAACTACCTATTAGATATATCCAATAACTCTTGATGGGTAGGCATCCTGCCTGCCTTTGAGATTCTTTTTTGGAGATGTCTCTTGATGAGTTTCTAGCGAGTGAGGACACTCGCACTACTGTATAAATGATCATAACTTAGCTAATATTAAGAGTAATTCTCCAAGTATCTTTTATTTTTTCTAATTTGATTTCTGGAATTGTTTTTAACAAATCTAATAAATTAAGGTCAGGAAAAAATTTACGCCTTACATCTCTTAGATTCTGACCATAATTCTTGTAAAATGGCTGATTTAATTCATCAATTGTTACATAATTTTCTGTTTTATTCCTAGATAAAGTTTTAATTATTTCCACTAAAGTAAATTTTAAATCATCCTGTGATATAATTTGGGGAGGGTACTTTGGAACATAAGGTGAATTTTTTTGGATTGGATAAAGTTGGTGAACTGGATTAGGAGTTGGTGAATATCCATCATCCTGCAACTCTTTAATCATACTTTTCTCAACTTTCCAAGGACGTTTTACAGTATAAAACATTGATTGATTGCCGATTGAAGATTTTTTAGAGCCAGCAACAGTTTTTCGGAGTAAGGCAATATAGAATTCTTTGGGGATTGGACTCTCATAAATAGAAAAAATATGGCTTTTTCTTAGCAATATTTTTAGATCAAAATAGCCATGATCCTGCAATATATTTTCAATGGAAAATCCATTTTTTTGATGAAATAACTGCTCTAACCTAGATCGCTTGATCCAAGGATAGTATGAATCTTCGGTTTCCTCTGCTACCAAGTCTTCTAATTCCTCGATTAGTTGTGTTAGTTGTTTGTCCATTTGCTTCAATTCAACCTAGATAGAAGTTTGATCACATCTATCTACAAAGGCAACGTTGACCATTTCGGTCTCTGCTCTATAAACTCAGGGTAAAAGAAAACCTTTCAAACTATAATCGTTGTGAATACCAAACCCATTAAAATTGCTGTTGTCGGGGATGTTCATGATCAGTGGGAAAATGATGACGCCCTGGCTTTAAAATCTTTGGAGGTTGACTTAGTTCTCTTTGTGGGGGATTTTGGCAATGAGGCGGTCGAGGTCGTCAGAAAGATCGCTTCGTTGGATATTCCCAAAGCTGCGGTCTTTGGCAACCATGACGCTTGGTATACCGCAACGGAATGGGGTCGGAAAAAATGCCCTTACAACCGCAAAACCGAAGACTGGGTGCAAGAACAATTAGATATTATGGGGGAAGATCATGTTGGCTACGGAAAACGGGACTTTCCCCACTTGCAGTTAACGGTTGTGGGCAGTCGTCCCTTTAGTTGGGGTGGCCCCCAATGGAAATATAATGACTTTTATCAAGAACGATTTGCGGTTAACGGTTTTGAAGTTTCTACCCAACGCATGATTAAAGCCGTTGAAACCTCTGGTTTTGACCGGGTTCTGTTTTTAGGTCACAACGGCCCAACAGGGCTAGGAGAGGCAGCAGAAGCCCCCTGTGGTAAAGATTGGAACCCCATCGGCGGAGATTTTGGTGATCCTGATTTTGCCGAGGCGATCGCCCAAACTCGCATTTTAGGCAAAACGATTCCCCTGGTTGCCTTTGGTCATATGCACCACACCCTACGCCATACCAAAGCTTACCCCCGTCAACGGGTCGTAACGAGCACCGAGGGGACGGTTTATTTGAATGCAGCTTGCGTCAGTCGCATTCGAGAAACGCCTCAAGGAAAACAACGAAATTTTTCCATCGTTACCTTAGACGCTCAACAAGTCTCGGAAGTCTCCCTAGTTTGGGTGGGAGAGGATTTTCAAATCGTTGAAACGGAATTGCTATATTCTGCAATTGTGCTCTTGGCACAATCTTGATTTATGGTATAATTACTTTGTAGCTCATAGATGAGCAATTGGAGAGGTGGCAGAGTGGTCGATCGCGCCTGACTTGAAATCAGGTGAACTGAAAGGTTCCGTGGGTTCAAATCCCACCCTCTCCGTTTCCAAGAATAAGCTAAGGGTAGTATTTTCGATCCACAAACCTTTCAGTTTGTTGAGCATCAACGCAATTTAAAAGTCGCTAAAGTTCGCGCTAAAATTGCTCGTTGTCGAGAATATTTTCTACACCAACTATCCTGCAAGATAGTCAACGAAAACGTAGAGACTTGCCATAGCACGTCTCTACTCGTAGAGAAGTGTGGGGAGTTCACAAGGGTAAAGCCAAAGGTTTAAACCCATGTTTGACGGAAACTGCGCCAATCTTTTCCATTTTTTCAACGGTAATTTGATTCCGACCCCAAGAAAAATTGGTGTAAATTTTCTCAAATTCCAGTAACATTGATTCCGCAAAACAAGCAAAAAGTTGACGACCCGGCAACTTCATATTGACGATTTTCATAATTTTCCAGTCAATATCTAAGGCGTGTTCAACAATGCCTCCATCTAAGACATGAATTTCTGGATGTTGAATTTTTGTCGCTAAATTTTTAGGATAGCCCCCATCAATCAACAAACAGGGTTTTTTCAAGGTATTCGGATCAATTTCAACCCCTTTGGGCATACTCGCAACCCAAACAATAATATCCGCTTCCGGTAAAGCTTCTTCTAATCCCATAATTTTGCCCCGTCCTAATTCTTCCTGTAACGCATTAAGGCGTTCTTTATCACGGGCAATTAATAATAACTCTCTAGCTTCGGTGTGACGGTCTAGCCAACGACAGACCGCACTACCAATATCCCCGGTAGCCCCACAAACCGCAACAGTCGCTTTCCCTAAATCAATTCCTAAGCGTTGAGCTTCATTTTCTACCTGACGACAGATAATATAAGCAGTATGGGTATTTCCCGTTGTAAACCGTTCAAACTCTAACTTAATATTACGAACTTGTTGAATTTGTTCTAAGTTAAAATTTTCAAAAATAATCGAAGAAAATCCTCCTAAAGCCGTGATATTAATGCCATTTTTTTGAGCATGAGCCATGGCATTAATCACTTTACGAGTTGCCGCTTTAATCCGACGACTCGCTAACATTTCTGGTAAAAAACAGGATTCTACATATTTACCTTCAATGATTTGACCTGTAATACTGGTGACTTTAATATCATCCACGATTTGAGGCGGAGCGCTACACCAAAAATCTAACCCTTGGTCAGCGTATTCAGGATATCCTAAATCTCTGGCTACGGCTTGGGCGTGTTCTAAACTGGTAAGATGACCGATTAAACCAAACATGATTCAACTGTAAATTTTAAGATAGATTTTAGATTTTAACGTCAGAAGCCGCAGACTGGAAGAAAACAATTCTCTCTTTCCAGTCTGCTCAAGCTTCCATCCGTCGAACTAAAATCCAAGGAGTATTTTAGGCAGCAGACAGACCATAGGCAGACATCCGCATAATATCGCGGGTCGAAAACCCGATATTACTGAGAGCCTCCCCATAAGTCATCATAAAATCTTCGACTAATTCTTCTTTTTCCATGCCCAAAACCAAAGCATCATCGGTGACTTGGTTGAGCATTTGCCAAACAATCGGCAGGTTTTGGCGGTTGGCCTCTTCAAGTTCCGCTTTACTCGCTTCAAAGTTCGCTTTCAACCATTCTTCCCCAAAATTGAGGTGCTTATACTCGTCTTTAACCACCCCTTCGGTAATTTTGCGGGCAAAATCATCGGCAACGGGGATGTAAATGTTATAAGCGGCGATCGCAAAGCATTCAATAATTAAAGATTGAATCAGCAAACAGGTGACTATTTTACCTTCTGCGGCTGCTGCTTTAAAATTTTGGTGCAAGCTAGAAAAGAACTCACGGGCAAATTCCTGATCGGGCGTCACCTTTAGGTTGCGACCACAGGATTGAAATCCCTTCTGATGACGCATTTCCATTTTGGCTAAACGCGCTAAATCTTCTTGATGCTCTGGTAACATTTCACCCAGCTTGATGTAATTGTCGTAGGCCTCCTGTTCTCCTTCAATCACAATGGCATTAATCCGACTGTAGGCATCCTTGTAAGTTTCAGATTGGAAGTCAATCTCTGAAATGGCTTCAAGCTGTGGCATAGATTTACAATCTCCTCATCACAAATGAGTTATTATTGCTAGTTTACAAACTCTCTCCCCCTTTGGGATAACCTCAAAATCGGGTTGGAGAGTCGAGTTTTTGAGAAACGACTTAAATTAATTTTATAGCGATTCTTGCACAAAACCCACGTCTTTTTAGCTTGGGATGGAGTAGAACCTCCCATGAATTCATGTTTTTGTCAATCTAGGGTCATCTTTGATGGAAAATAGGATCAGGTTTTGTATGATAACTTTTTCTTAATTAATATAGGATTAACGCCCATTATTGACTTATGAAAACAACAATTGAACGGGAAAAAATATTAGTCGGACTCAGTTGGGGTCTACTGTTGATGGGGGCCGGGATTGTATTATTACCGTTATTTGTGGTCTTGTTGACCTCCTTGTCCACCCCTAACGCCGTTGGTGGGACTCAGTTCACCGTTGCCAATTATCAGGAAGCTTGGCATCGTGGAGGCTTTCTCCTCGCTTTTGCCAATTCAACCTTAGTGGCTTTAGGGGTAACAGCATTTCAAGTCCTTACCTCGGCTTTAGCGGGATATGCCTTAGCTCGGTTACAGTTCCCCGGACGACAAACATTATTATTAATCGTCATCGCTACACTGGTAATACCTTTTCAGTTATTGGTGATTCCCATCTTTTTAGTGTTGAAATGGGGACACCTGCTGAATACCTATTGGGCTTTAATTTTACCAACGGCGGTGAATGGCTTTGGCATTTTTCTACTCCGTCAATATTTCCTAACAATTCCCATAGAGTTAGAAGAATCTGCCGCCTTGGATGGAGCCAATCGATGGCAGATTTTATGGCAAATTATGTTACCACTAGCTAAACCTGCTTTAATTACCTTATTTTTATTTACATTTATTGGCGAATGGAATGATTTGTTTAAACCTTTGGTGTTTACAACGAAAGCCGAATTAAAAACCGTGCAGTTAGTTTTAGCAGAATTTCAAGAGCAATTTACAAGCGGTTGGTCATTATTAATGGCTGCGGTTGTGATTTCTTCAATTCCGGTAATCGGATTATTTTTAATCGGACAGAAACAATTTATTCGGGGGATTGCAACAACCGGAATTAAGAATTAAAATCTACATAATAGTCGGGATTTATGCTGATCAAATCTGATAATAGCTTCCTAATCTATCTGACTCGATATATGGAGAATCGGCTGAAAACTGTATTAAGAAAAACTAAACTACACCCGCTTTAAAAATCTGGTTTGCTGTGAGGTTCAAGTCGGGAAAAGTTGGCGACACAATGCGATCGTTCTCTCGAAACTTGACAATTTGATATTCACCGTCAACCAAGTTACAGATAGAAATTGTCGGTTGTTTGGGATTTCCAATAAAATTGCGTTTGAGGTGGCGTATCTATATCATAGTAACTCATAATTGTATAATTCTGATTGTCTTTCCAACTGGGTAAGTAAGGAGGTATAGCATCTGAATCGAAGGCTGTATAATCCCCAGGATGTGAGTTATATTTTTAGCATCATTATTTAACTCAGCTAAACCCCGTTCATAGCTGTAATATTGATCACCATATTGCAAAAAACTATAAGTAATTTGCTTTCCTAGATTACTCAGATTCCACTTCGTGTCCCCTGTAAGAGCATCTATGTCATTGTTACCTGTTTCTGTAATATTGGTGGAAATACCCCAGTTATAGTTTGCTATTCTGGCTTGTTCAGGTAGCTCAATGATATCATCACCCATTAAGATGTCTTGTTTTGTCTCATTGGAGGAGGCTTTTCCAGCAATATTGGTTGACTGAGTTGCTGATGAACTGAACTGTGATGACATAGGCTGAATTGACAGAGGAACCAGCAAAGTTTCAGCATCGGGTGTTGGGTTAATTTGATGAGGAATTTCAGGAATCGTTGGCTTTAATTCATTAATTCCTTCGTTTCCAAGTTAAACCAACTACAGCCACTTTACCCAAAAGTTATCATTTTTATCATGGACTGGAATCGCTTGAGCGGCAATATTTCCTATACCCTCACCTGCACCTAGAAGTTTAACTGTTGCATCTGGGTCACTTGCCATAACAGGCAAACCCCAGATCCAACTTGAGGAGGTGTATAAAGTGGCTTCAAAGGTTGCTTCTGAATCGTAACTACCAAAGAAATCTTGATTTCTTGCTTTAAATTGAAACGAACCTTTCTCCAGTTTATCTTCTGGTATTGCTACCCATTCAGCACCAATAGTTAATCCTCCAAAACCCGTAATCTGAACTGCGGAAGCATCTTTATTGGGATTATACCATGATACTGTAAATGTACCATTCTTTAATGCTTCAATTGTCTTTGGCCCTGTGATTTTAATGTTAGGTTTAGCGGGTGGAGAATCTTCATCGCACCAATCTATACCCAATGCTTTTCTGAGACTGGTCATAATACCGTTTGAACTCTGGCTGCTGCGAAGATTTTTAGGCAGTTTGGTGTTGATATAGTTAATAAGAGAACTGCTTAAATCGGTTGTAAATTTCTTAACAGGAGATTCATTACCTAAATTGCCAATAAATTGCCCTAACGTTTTCTGATGTAGCTCCTGAGTATTCTTGAGTTGGTTAAACACTTCAGGATTAATAAGCAATTCTTTTTTCTCTAAAAAGTCACCTAACTTATTTTGTTTACGGTTGAAGTTTAATATCGTATCTCCCGCTTTTTCTCCCAAAAAACTTAGAGTTTTTGAAGCAATTGTTTCTGCTAAGTCTTTGTCATCTCCTAAAACCAATAGACAAGCATATTCAGTAAACTCTAAACCCATTTGTACAGCAGTTAATGGAGTTAAAGCGGGTAAAGGTGGTATCCAACTTAGAACGCTATTGATTTGTTTTACTGTTTCACAAATCTGCTTAAAAACTCCACATGGATCTAATGGATCTATAGGTTCATCACTTCCGCCATTATCATTTTTAGGATTGGCAGGAAGCGTCATAAATACTTCACCATTTAACGCAATATCTATCTCGTCATTGTTTTTTCTTTTGATTTGCCACTCATTTTTATCCCCATCTATTTTTAACTTAATTTGAGAACCTTTGCCATTCAGATCGACAGTAAAAGAACCATTAATATTCGATGAAGAGCCTGCTAAATAACGAATTTGATCAATTCCCGTTTTTTCTGATAAAGTCGCTATAAATTTACCCCCATCACTTCCTTTAAGTTCTAAATTAACATTGCCATTTGCTAAAGTTTTAGCCAGAGGATCTCCAAAGGTTACTAATTCACCCAAATCATCAGGAACGTCGGCGGAAATGAAACTATATTCCAAGTCTGATGGCTTAACATTTTCAACAATTCCTAATGTTTTACCTGTTTTCTTAGCTTTAATTAATGTTCCCTCCTGTATTTTTTCTAACTTGACTTTATCGGCAGTCAAATTATTGCCAAGCACAATGAGATCTGTAGCTTTATTAAAATCGGTAATTCGATCTGTTTGTGCTGTTTTGTTAGTTTCTGGAACTAAGAAAAATACATCACTACCAGAACCACCAGTGAGAATATCCCGACCATTACCTCCAACCAGTACGTCACTGTCTTGATTTCCTAAAAGTGCATCATTACCTGCATTTCCCAACAGTAAATCCCACCCTTTATTACCTGATAGTTTGTCATTTCCACTATTTCCTATCAGTGTATCATCACCTGCTTTACCGTTAATTATGTCGTTTTTTGATGTTCCTTTTAATTTAGACATAAGATTGACTCCTAAACTTGATAATTTGATCTGTGTAAGTTAGTGAATGGTGTTGGTGAATGCGATCGCTATTAAGGTAGGAATTGAGAATTGCGATCGCATCAATTTTGGGATAGGAATCGGCAAGTTTATTAGACTTAACATTGGGATGTGAGCAATTATCTTGAATCCGCCTTTACAATGTGTGGAAAAATCAGCTTACCAAACCCACCCCTACAGAGTTTTGCAATTAAACAAAACTGAAAGCTTTGCTGTTGAGATCTAAACCCGAACCGCCACCGTCAACTTGAACAATGGCAATTAATTCATCTTTGTTAGAAGTTTTCCAGTAAATTGCCTGACCTGATGGCATTCCGCTTGGAGATTTTTTCAAGATATAATCACTTGCTTTACCATGCAGTTTAATCAAATCTTTATCGGCATTAAAGGATTCAATTAAAGCGTAATCCCCTAAACCCAGTTTGCTATTGTCGCCATCATTGTAATACACTTTCTTGGCATTACCTAAGATGAAACTATCCCGCTCATCGTCCCATTTTTCGCAACCATTTAGGGTATCTTTTTCCCCTTTTCCGGGTTGAGTTGCTGTAGGTTCTATACCGATCAGAGTATCTGTACCGTCATCACTCCATAAATAATCATTCCCTAAACCGCCAACGAGGTAATCATCTCCCCCTTGACCACTGAGAAAATCTTTTCCATCCTGACCGTATAACTTATCATCATCAGTTGATGAACCGTAGTAGTCACCACCCCACAAAATATCGGTTCCTGACCCTCCATAGAGAATATCTTGACCATATCCTCCATCAACTTGATCATTCCCCTGATCACCCCGGAGGGTATCCTTACCATTACCTCCATTAACTTGATCATTACCATCCCCTCCCGAAAAGCGATTATTACCCCGGTCTACAAATTGACAACCTTCTCCAACGGTGTCATTCCCAATTCCTCCGTCAAAAGTATCGTTACCTGCATCATTCCAGAAGCGATCATTACCACCCATCCCCCTGACTAAATCATTACCAGGGTAATCGCTATAATAATCATTACCAGACCCACCTGTCAGAGTATTATTGCCATTATCACCATAAAGAAAATCATCAAATACGCTCCACCAATCTTGACCGTCATTTGGGTCAGCGAAGTTTTGTGTCCAGTAATGTTGGTATTGCAGAGAACCTGGATCATTTTCTAAGAAATAGTAACCGACACCAATTTGTGTAACTTCAGAACTCAGAATGTTTCTCCGATGTCCTGAACTGTTCATCCATGATTCTACAACTTGTTTAGGTGTAGTCTGACCTGTGGCAATATTTTCGCTGGAATAATCAGCTTCATACCCAGTCGCTGCAATCCGATCATCATGCCATTTCCCATCTTCTCCCTGATGATCAAAAAAGTCTTGGATCGCCATGTTCTGGCTATGGGTTTGAGCGGCTTGATTTAACAGGTTATTAGTTGTCAGTGCGGGTAAACCTGCTTTTGCTCGTTCTATGTTTGTGTATTTGACCACATACTTAATAAATTGAGCATTTGTAGTCGCCATAACTTTCCCTCCTGAAAAGTTAGTGTTTTTTCTCGTTAAGGGTTGGATTTTCCCTGTTATTTTTTTGGAAAAACCCGGTTTCTGGACTTAACAAAATTAATTATGGCAATAGATTACCACCCGATCAGGTGAATAAAAGTTGCCAAAAGGTGAAGTCTGAGGTAGAATAAAGTGAATAAAAGTGAATAAAACAGATCTTGCTCCTGATACGCTGGCCACTAGATCCTGTTGAAACAACGATTAATTAATTCAAGATCGTGCGATGGATACTGAACAAATCGAACAAATAGTTGCATCTATCAATCAGATTGTTCTAAACAAACAAGGAAAATCCTTGAAAGATATTCACGTGGATATTCTCCGGGGAGCATTGAAGCAAGAGGAATATGTTAAAATTGCCCTTGCTAACAATAGAAGCCCAGATAGTATCAAAAAAGAAGCGTCTTTACTTTGGAAGTTATTAAGTGAAGTTTTTGGCGAAACAATTACAAAAAATCGTTTAGAAGTCTTAAAGCGAAAAGTTGCTAATTTATCTGTTTCTCATCAATGTTCTAATTTATATCAAGATTGGGCGGATGCGCCGGATGTGTCGGGTATTGTCGGACGAGAAACGGATGTTAATACCCTGAAACAATGGGTTGTTGGCGATCGCTGTCGTCTAATTACTATTGTTGGACTTCCGGGTAAAGGAAAAACCAGTTTAACGGTAAAATTAGCTCAAGAAATTACCGGAGAATTTCAAGGTGTTATTTGGCGATCGCTTCTAAACTCCCTCTCCATACAAGATCTCATTAAAGACTGGATTTTATTTTTATCTCATCAAGAAAAGACCGAATTACCGGATCGCCTTGATCAACAAATTAATCTATTAATTTCTTATTTAAAACAACATCGGTATTTATTAATTTTAGATAATGTTGAAACTATCTTAGCAAAAGGAACTCAAGCTGGAACCTATAAATCCGGTTATGAAGACTATCATCAACTGTTAGAAAAAATTGCTCAAGTTCCCCATCAAAGTTGTCTGCTGTTAACCAGTCGAGTTAAAATCCATCATTTAGAAACATTAATGGGTCAGCATCAACCTGTGCGTTGCTTTGTGGTGGGAGGATTAACCGTTGAACCCATTAAACAAATCTTTCAAGAAAAAGGTGAATTTATCGCCACAGAAACCGAATGGGAAACTTTAGTTAATTATTATCAAGGAAACCCCCTAGCTTTAAAATTAACGGCTGGTCATATTCAACAGGTTTTTGCGGGAAATATTCAAGAATTTTTGAAAGCTGGAAACTTAGTTTTTAAGCATATACAGGATTTATTAGATTGGCATTTTCAGTATTGTAGTCCTGAAGAAGTTAACGTTTTATTTTGGTTGTCAATTTATCGAGAGCCTGTCTCTATTTCAGAGTTAAAAAATCATATAGTTTCGGTTAATATTCAACAGCATTTATTAGATTATTTAGAATCCTTACAAAACCGAATGCTTTTAGAAAGAACTGCAAATCAACAGTGTTTTACCCTACAACCCGTGTTAATGGAATATGTCACAGAAAAATTAATCACCATCGTCACCCAAGAATTAATCACGGGAGAGTTTAACGTATTTAATTGTCATGGTTTAATCCTAGCGAATTGTAAAGATTATATCAGAAGTAGCCAAATTACCATGATTATTAATCCAATTATAGAATCTTTATTATCATTATGTCAATTTCACAGTCTTTCTGAATTAGAGAATTATTTGAAATCCTTAGTCAGCCAAACCCAACAAAAATCACCCCTAAAACCCGGTTATATTGGCGGAAATCTGATTAACCTATTTTGCTATTTAAAAACAGATCTCAACGGTTATGATTTCTCTGATCTGACCATTTGGGAAGCAAACCTACAAGGAATTAACCTACAAAACATTAATTTTTCTCACTGTGATTTCAAAAATACCGTTTTTACACAATCTTTTGGGGGTATTCATTCCTTAGCCTTTACTCCCGATGGTGCTATTTTAGCGGCGGGAGATTCTAATGGTTATATTCATTTTTTAAACCCCGAAGATGGACAACCCATTTTAAGCTTTGGTAAACATAAATGGTGGACAGTTGCTCTCGCGTTTAGTTCGGATGGAAAAAAATTAGTTAGTAGTAGTTTACATCCTACTGTTAAACTTTGGAATGCAAAAAACGGTCAATTTTTAAAGGATTTAGAGGGACATACTCACTGGGTTTGGACAGTTGCTTTTAGTCCCGACAATCAAATGATCGCCAGTAGAAGTGATGATAAAACCGTTAAATTTTGGGATGCTAATAATGGTCAATTATTAAGAACTTTAGAAGCCCATAACGGTTGGGTTTTAAGTGTGGCTTTTAGTCCCCAGTCTCGCATATTAGCCAGTGGAAGTTATGATAAAACCATTAAGCTTTGGGATATCGAAACCGGGGAATGTTTGCAAACTTTAATTGGACATGAAGATGCGATTTGGTGTGTTGCTTTTAGTCCCGATGGTCAAACTTTAGCGAGTTGTGGGTTTGAAAAAACAATTAGACTTTGGAATTTGAAAACCGGAGAATGCGATCGCATTTTATCAGGACATCAAAAGGAAATTAAAGTGTTAGCCTTTAGTCCCGATGGGGAAACTTTAGCGAGTGGAGATTTTACCTCAACGGTGAAGTTTTGGAAGGTGAAAACCGGGGAATGTCTAGGAAGTTTAAAACACCATCAAACAGGAATTCGCGCCTTAGCGTTTAGTCCTGATAATCAAACCGTAGCGACGGGGGATAACGACCAAATTATTAAACTTTGGAATAGTAAAACTAGAAAATGTATCAAGACCTTTTGGGGATATACAAACTGGGTTTGGTCAATTGCGTTAAGTCGTGATGGTCAGAGATTAGCGAGTAGTCATTTAGACCATAAAGTGAGATTGTGGAATTCTCAAACCAACGATTGTTTAAACACATTCACGGGACATACCACTTGGGTGTGGTCGGTGGCGTTTAGTCCTGATGGAAAAACGGTGGCGAGTAGCGGGGATGATGAAACCATTCGACTCTGGAATGTGGAGACGGGAGACTGTTATAAATGTTTTAAATATCCGACTAAAAAGTATCAAGGCGGAATTTGGACGATTGCTTTTAGCGGAGATGGTTTATATATCGCCAGTGGCGGTCAAGATACCACGATTAAAATTTGGAATCTAAAAACTAATAAATTTCACGTTTTAGCCGGACATCAAAGTTGGGTTTGGACGGTGACTTTTCATCCCGATTTTCCAATTTTAGCCAGTGGAAGTGATGACCAAACGATTAAAATTTGGGATATCAAAACCGGAGATTGTTTACAAACCTTACGGGGACATCACAATAAAGTTCGGTCAATTGCTTTTAGTCCCCAGTCCCAATTTTTGGTCAGTGGAAGTGAAGATGAAACCGTCAAACTTTGGGATTTAAAAACCGGAAATTGTCTCTATACCTTATTAGGACATGAAGGTTGGGTTTGGTCTGTTGATTTTAGTCCTGATAGTCAAATGATCGCCAGTGGGAGTGATGATTCTACGGTGAAACTTTGGGATTTTAATACAGGAAAATGTCTCTACACTTTAAAACAACATACCAATACTGTTACGTCGGTCATGTTTACTCCTGATAGTCAAATCTTGCTAAGTAGCAGTGAGGATGGAACAATTAAATTTTGGCGAGTTAAAACCGGACAATGTTTAAAAAATTAATTATTCTTAATTCTTATCCTAACATGAATATTACAAGAACGCAAGGGTTAAGCGAGGATCAAAATACAACCTAAAAGCATTAGGTGCTGTAGAAAATTAGCGAATTTTAAAACATAAATGATAACATAAAACAACAGGTATGGTTTTTCTACCCTAACCTCTAATTACCGCTTTCTATTATAAACTCGATTGTGAATCAGGCGCAATTTCTAACCCTGGAATTTGTCTGATTTGTTGCTGTTCTTTAATTAAATCCGACAAGGAATTAATATTGACTCCAATGCGTTGACAAGCGGCTTGGAGTGCATCCATAAATTGCTCCACATCATCGCCATAACCACAGAGTTTAGCCGCATTCGCAACACCTTGTTTGGCGTTGGCTTTTGCACAATCAATTAATTCTATATCCGTTAGAGGTTTTGATTGACTCATCATTAATCCTTTTAATTTTACAAATACAATGACTTGACCGAGCTTAAAATGACTCCACTTTAAGGGTCAATTCTAATTTATTTTAGCATCATTGGTGCTTAATTAACATCTTCAAATTTATATCCTACCCCCGTCACTGTTTTAATAAAGCTAGGATGGGAAGGGTCAGGTTCAATTTTTTTACGCAGTCTAGCTACATGGGTATCCACAACTCGTTCATCGCCAAAAAAATCATCTCCCCAAAGTTTATCAATCAGTTGGGTACGACTCCACACTCGCCCCGGATAACTAATAAAAGTGGATAATAAATTAAATTCTAATGTCGTTAAATCTAAATTTTCTGTCTCTCCTGATTCTAACTGACGGCTGGCTATTCTTTGGTCTAAATCAACTAAAAAATGGGAAGTTTGATAAATTTGATGGTGTTGACCGCTTTGGCGCAAACTACGTCTTAATAAAGCTCTAACTCTGGCGACTAATTCCCTGGGACTAAAGGGTTTAACAAAGTAATCATCGGCGCCAGTTGATAAACCAATAATCCGATCAAGTTCTTCACCTTTAGCCGTTAACATTAAAATATAGGGATCTTTTTGTCCCGGTTTTTGGCGAATTCTCGCACAAACTTCTAACCCATCTAACCCCGGAATCATTAAATCTAAAATGATTAAATCAGGTTGTAGTTCTTGAAATCGTTGTAAAGCGGCTAAACCATTATTAGCAATATGACAAGAAAACCCTTCAGCTTCTAAGGTATGCTGAATTAATCGGGCAATTTCAGGTTCATCTTCAACAATTAAAATATCCATAAATTTTGTAAAAATTAAAGGGTTTACAAAACTGAAAATAGGAGCAGGATAGACCTAACCTGAGCATAGATTCTACTAAATTCAAATCATGCTGTTAGGAATGTTAGTCACTGGTCAATGGACAAAAGAATGGGAAAATTATAACTTAAAATTTGGCCCAGTCAACTCACCACAACGGATACAAGGGTTTAATGCCATATCCAGTTAGGCATTAGAAGGCTAGAATTTATAAACAATCTTTGGCCAGCAACAAAACTTTAAAAAACTTTATTCATAAATTGTCTCAGTTGAACGTTTACTAGAGGTAGGCATCTACAGACTACTGGGAAACGCGCTTTTGACTGCGGTTCCGCCTGAAACGCAATTTAATCAGTAGGGAAGACGGGATGGATTATTCCTTCTCTGTTTTTTTTGTTGGGAGTTATAGGGTTTACAGGTAAGGAGAGATTGATCAATCACCTCTACGCCAATAAAACCCGAGTGTGTGTTCATGTGATTAATCAAGTAGATTTGATAAATTTATGACCCTGAAAGTTACTAGCAACCAACTTTCTGACCTAACAGAAAAACAAATATTAAACCAGCTTGCTATTGGCCAAAAAAACGCTTTCTGGACACTTTGGCAACAGCACCAAGACTATCTATTTGCTTGCTGCCTCAAGTGGACGAATGGCAACTCCACTGAAGCGGAAGATTTGCTCGGTGAGGGGATGCTAAAAGCTTGGGAAAAAGCTGCCAAGTATGCCGCAAAAATCTCTAACTTCAAATATTGGCTAAGGACGCTGATTCGTAACTTGTGGCTAGATATAAAACGTCGCAAAGGTGCGGATCAAGTTGAAGATATAGAAGTTTACGCCGATCAAGAAGATTTAGGAAGGGTTTCTGTTGACCATACCCCACAAACTGCCTTAGAGGATGACGAGAAAAGGCGGGTAATTCGCGCTGCTATTGATGAATTACCGACCAAGATGCGAGCGACGTTTATCTGGCATTTTTATCACGAATTATCTTATCAAGAGATAGGCGAACAGCAAGATATTTCTTACCAGAATGTGTGCAAGCGAATCTCAATGGCGCGGGCAATTTTGGTAAAGAAGTTGCGGGGATATTTTATTGGGAAAGTGGAAATAAAACCACATACAGCAAAGGTTGCAGCAACACCAGCCAAGTGTAAGAAGGCTGTTAAAGTTGAACCTATCTTAGTTGAAACTCAACAACTGGATTTATGCGTTAACACAAACCATACCCACCAGGAAATAGAACAAGAAACTAAATTTTTATCACCAAAGCCGAATCAAAAATCTAGTTTTTACATTAATATTGAACATCTGAAACCAAAATCAGAAAAAACCGAACATCCCGGTTTTTGCCTTAAAACTGACAAAAAGACTTCTACCAATACCGCGATAGATTCAAGCTAAACTCAGGCAATATCTCTTCATAAGATAAGTCTGGGAGTGTGGAAACTCAGTGTCTTCAGACTTGAGAGGAAACACGACTCAGGGGAATAAATTCCCCGTGAAATATTAGTTTAACAAATAATGAGGATCTTCGATGTACTTTTTAACCGTTTCACTACTAATACTTCCAGCACTGCTAACAAAATAACTACTTGTCCACAAGTTAAGCAATTTCAATAGATGTGGAAATTCTTTTCTTAAGAAATTACTAGATCTACTCTTAAATGCTTTCACGACCAGTTGATTAGCATAAAAGGGTCAACAAAGTTTTGATAGTCGAATCAGTGGCTA
>JACCEC010806934.1_pt1 | contig 26068 bp, 20 predicted proteins | sample 7450121 | NCBI WGS metagenome assembly JACCEC01 (sample SAMN15323455, study PRJNA562643) | freshwater metagenome | isolation source: river surface water | place: USA:Blue River Watershed | collected 2017-08-18 | reverse complement strand
GGCCCTGCGGCTGATGGCGGCGGAGCACCCGGGCTCGCCGGCGCTGGCGACGGCGCTCGGCGCCGCGCTCGCGGCGGGTTCGCCGGCGGTGCTGCACGGGACCGCGCTGGGTCTGTTGCTGCCCCGTCAGCGCGACCGGCTGGTGCAGGAGGCGCAGGTCGTCCTGGCGACGCGCAGCGTCCCGGAGAAGCAGGAGGCATTGGCCTTGCTGGCGAAAGCGGGCTTTGCGGGCGCGGATCGCGTGTTGGCCGAGCAAGGCGCGGCCCTGAACGCCGGCAAGCTCGCGGCGGCGCTGCAGCTTGACGTGGTGGAGGCGCTGCGCGCGCGCGCCGGCGAGAGCCCGACGCTCGCAAACCAGCTCGAGACCTACGGGGCGTCGGCGGCGGCGAAGGCGCGCCGCGAATTGCTGGCGGGCGGCGACCCGGTCCGCGGCCGCGATCTCGCGGCCAACCACCTCGCCGCGAACTGCACGGCGTGCCATTCCTTCGAGACGGCGGGCAGCGAAGTCGGGCCGAACCTGCGCACGATCGGCGCGCAGCGCGACGCGGCCTATCTGCTGGAGGCGCTGGTGGAACCCTCGGCCCAGATCGCGACGGGCTACGGCCTCGTGGCGGTGACGCTGAAGAACAAGCGCGAGTTCACCGGAACGCTGGCGAAGGAGACGCCGGACGCGGTGTCGGTGCGGCTGTTCGACGGCAAGACGGAGACGGTGAGCCGGGCGGAGATCGCCGCGCTGACGCCGCCGGTCTCGATCATGCCGCCGATGGCCGGGGTGCTGCAGCCGCGCGAGCTGCGCGACCTGGTCGCCTATCTGGGCAGCCTCAAGGGCGGGCGGGGCAACCGCGCGCCGAGTCCGGGCGGCGAGTGAGCGGCCCCGGGCGGGCGCCGCACGATCGTGACACGCGCGGACGGTAACCGGGATTCGGCTTGGCCGTCTGAGCGAGGCGCACGCATCGTGCGCCCTGCATGCAACGAATCCTATTTGCGGTCGTCGGAGTGTTTCTGGGCCTCGGCAGCGGGCGCGCGGCGGATGTCGCGGTGCGCGACGCGGCGGAGCTGCGCGCGGCGGTGGCGGCCGCGAAACCCGGCACGCGGCTGCTGCTGGCCGAAGGGGCGTATGGCGGCGGCTTTCATTTCAAGGACCTGCGGGGCGAACCCGGCAAACCGATCACGATCGCTTCGGCGGATCCGCGGAAGCCGGCGGTGTTCCGCGACGCGAAGACGGGGCTGCACCTGTCGAACCCGGCGCATGTCGAACTGGTCGACCTCGAATTCACGGTCCTGACGGCCAACGGCCTTAACATCGACGACGGCGGGGCGAAGGAGGGGCGGATGGCCGGGCCGGTGGTGCTGCGCGGCCTGCGGGTGCATGACGTGGGCGGCGGCGGCAACGAGGACGGCATCAAGCTCTCGGGGCTGGCGGATTTCTCCGTGGAGGATTGCGAAATCGAGCGCTGGGGCGCCGGGGGCTCGGGCATCGACATGGTCGGCTGCCATCGCGGCGTGATCCGCCTCAACACCCTGCGCCACACGACGCCGCCGCAGGCCAACGGCGTGCAGGCCAAGGGCGGTTCGAGCGCGATCGCGATTTTGGGCAACCGCTTCGAGCGCACGGGCGGGCGCGGGGTGAACATCGGCGGGAGCACGGGGGCGGCATTCTTCCGGCCGCCGTTGGCCGGGCCGGGCCCCCATGCGGAGGCGCGGGCGATCCGGGTGGAGGGCAATACCTTTCTCGGCATGGACGCACCGTTGGCCTTCGTGGGGGTCGACGGTGCGACGGTGCGCTTCAATACCTTCGAACGGCCGGGCAAATGGGTGATGCGTATTCTCCAGGAGAACCGCGGGGCGGCGTTCGTGCCCTGCCGCGGCGGGGTGTTTTCGGACAACGTGATCGTCTTCGAAGCGTCGCGCTGGGCGGAGGGTGGCGTGAACGTGGGGAGCGGGACGGCGGTGGAGACATTCACCTTTGCCCGCAACTGGTGGTATTGCGCGGACCGGCCGGCGCGGAGCACGCCGAAGCTGCCGACGGCGGAGAAGGACGGCGTCTATGGGCGCAACCCCGACGAAGCGAAGGGCAAGGCGGGCGCGACGGCCTGGACGAAACAGTAGGAAGACGCGGAAGACGCGGAAGACACGGAAGACACGGAAGACACGGGGGACGGTGAGACGGGGGTAAAAAAAAGGCGCGCGGCCGAGGGGCCGCGCGCCGGGAAGGGCGTCGTATCCGGATCGCAGGGACGTCAGACCGTGCGGATGGCGCGGCTGGCCTTGTCGTAGATCGTCTTGCGGCCGGTGTCGTAGGAGATGACGGCCATGTTGACGGCCACGGCGTGCTGGAAGCCGGCGTCGATGTCGGCGTGCGGGGTCTGGCCGTCGCGGATGCAGTTGAGCCAGTTGCGGAAGTGGTCGGGGCGCGGCACGGGCGTGACCTCGATCTTGCCGCGGATGGAGCCGTCGCGCTTGCGGCCGCCTTCGGCGCTGTAGGTGGGGACGTTCCAGTTGTCGACGGCGAGGGTGCCCTTTTCGCCGAAGAACTTGCGGGTGTTGCCGGCGCTGTTGCCGAAGTTGTTGGAGCTGGTGACCACGAAGCCCTCGGGATACATCCAGGTGGCGATGACGTTGTCGGGCGTGGTGAATTTGTTCTCGTCCTTCCAGGTGGTGACGCCGCCGATGCACATGCAGGATTCGGGCATGCCGCAGTCCATCACGTAGTGCATGAGGTCGAGGAAGTGCGCGCCCCACTGCGGGACGGGGCCCTGGCAGAACTCGTAGTAGCCATACCACGCGGAGTATTTGCGGGCGTCGAACTCCTGCTTGGGCGAATCGCCGAGGAACTCGGCCCAGTCGACGTCTTGCTTTTTGATGTCCTTGCCGAGGTAGGAATACCAGTAGGGCTTGTCGCCGTTGCGGCTCTCGTCGATGCGCATGATCTTGCCGAGGGTGCCGGCTTTGATGAGTTCGCGGGCGCCGGCGATGCCGGGGAGGCTGCGGAGCTGGGTGCCGACCTGGATGATGCTGCCGGCCTTCTGGGCGGCCTTGGCGGCGTCGTAGGCCTTGAGGAGCTTGGCGTGGTCGGTGGCGAGGGGCTTCTCGACGTAGATGTGCTTGCGGGCCTTGGCGGCGGCCTCGAGGTGGGTGGTGTGGTGGAAGTCCGGCGAGGCGATCATGACGGCGTCGATGCCGTCCATGGCGAGGAGGTCGCGGTAGGAGACGAATTCCTTGGCGGTGCGGCCGAAGGCCTTCTGGACGACGCCGTTCATGCGCTCGCGGGCGCCCTTCCACGGGTCGGCGATGGCGACGACCTCGAAGTTGGTTTCCTTGAGGTGGGGGAGGATGCCGTTCTCGAGGTGGGCGCCGCGGCCGCGGCTGCCGCAGCCGATGTGGGCGATGCGGATGCGCTCGTTGGCGCCGATGGAGCGGGCGCGCTCGGCGGCGGTGAGGGGATTCTTCCACGCGGTGGCGAGGGCGGCGGCGCCGGCGACCTTGGCGGTGGTCTTGATGAAGGTGCGGCGGGGTTGGGGGGAGGAGTCGGGGGGATTCATGATGAAAAAAGGGGAGTGGCGGGAGATCAGGCGACGAGGATCTGGTCGAGTTTTTTGGAGAGGTGGGCGAGGTAGTCCGGGGCGGCGAGATCGCGGGGCCAGCCCTGTTCCGTGATGAGGTAGCCGGTGTAGTTGACGGCGTCGAGCGCGGCCATCACGGCCGGCCAGTCGCTGTCGCCGGCGAGCAGCTCGGCCTCGAAGCCGGCGCGGGGGCCCTTTTCGTTGCGGAGCTTGCGGCTGAACTCCTTCACGTGGACGGCGGCGATGCGGGAACCGAGGGCACGGATCCACTGTTCGGCGTAGCCGGTGTTGATCACGTTGCCGACGTCGAAGTGCCAGCGGACCATCGGGGACTTGAAGCTGTCGCAATACTGGGCGGCCTCGAGGGGGCTGAGGAGGAATTCGTTCCAGACGTTCTCGATCGCGATGGCGACGCCGACCTCTTCGGCGAGGGGCACGCACTTGGCGATCTCCTCGCGGGAGCGCTGCCAGGCGTCGGTGTAGGACGTCGTCTTGTTGACGACGCCCGGGACGACGAGGACGGACTTGGCGCCGTAGGCTTTGGCGTCGCGGAGGGCGATCTTCAGGCCTTCGACGCTGGTCTCGCGTTTGGAGGGGTTGGGGTCGGTGAACGGGTGGGTCCAGTGGGTGGCGAGCAACACGCTGGGGATCTCGAGGCCGGCGGCGTCGCGGGCGGCGAGGACCTCCTTTTGGTCGCTGCCGCTCTGGATCTCGACCCCGTGGAAGCCGGCGTCCTTCAGCATCTGGAACTTCTCGCGGAGGGGCTGGTTCTTGCCCGGCGTCGCGCGGAAGGTGGAGAACATGAATCCCTTCCGGTTGGCGCGCGGGGTGGAGCGGGAGGGCTTGAAGGCGGGCAGGTCCACGGCATCGCGGGCCGGGCGGGCTTTCTTGGGCGTCTCGGCGGCGAGGAGGCCGAGCGGCGCGGCGGCGGAGAGGGCCGCGGAGGCGCGGAGGAAGGTGCGGCGATCCATGATCAGAGGCGCTTGATGAAGATTTCGCGGAAGGCGACGGGGTCGTTGTGGCCGGCGAAGCCGAAGTAACCGCGGGTGCGGTCTTTGCCGGGGTGGGTTTTCTTGTCCATGACGGTGGCCATGTCGACCTTGGAGACGTCGGCGTCGAGGACGACGGTGCCGTTGAGTTCCACCTTGATGGTCGAGCCCTTGACGGTGACTTCCTGGAAATTCCATTCGCCGAGCGGGCGCTGGTAGCCGATGTGGGCGGCGACCATGCCATAGACGGAGCCGTGCTGCTGGCGGGGATCGAGCTTCTTGTCGGGCTGGTTGCGGGCGGCGTAGTAGTTTTCGTCGATGACCTGTAGCTCGGTCATGCCGTCGTAGGCGGTGTTGCCGGTGCCGGGGTAGCGGATGGCGAGGCCGTTGTTGCCGCCGGGCGGGATGCGGAACTGGAGGCGGGCCTGGAAGTCGCCGAGCTCGGTGTTCCAGTAGGGGGTGCCGCCCTTGCCGGCGCGCCAGACGAGGGCGCCGTCCTTGATCTCGAGCACGTCGAGGGGCGACTTCACGGCGGGCTGGGCCTTGACGGCGGGTTTCTGCTCGATGGACCAGCCGTCGAGATCGCGGCCGTTGAAAATCTTCTCGAAGCCGGCGGCGCCCTTGGCGGCGAGCAGGCGGTTGGCTTCCTCGGTGCCGATCTCGCGGAGGAAGATATTCCGCCAGTGGGTGGCACCGCCGTGGGTCTGGAGCTGGATGGGGCCCTTGGCCGGGATGGGGCGGCGCTCGTGGGGCTTCAGGGTCTTGCTGGCCTTGTCGTAGTAGTTCTCGAGGACGGCGTGGTCGACGACGAGTTTCTGGTTCAGCCAGACGCTGACGCGGCTGCCGAGCATGAGGACGCGGAGGGAGTTCCACTCGCCGACGGGTTTGTCGGCTTTGACGAGCGGATCGCGGCCGGGAGTGCCCTTGGTGTTGTTCCAGAGGCCGCCGGAGCCTTTGGCGTAGCCGATGTCCTTGGTGTCGGGGATGTCGACGTCCCAGATCTGGACCTGCGGCACGCCGCGGAGGTAAACGCCGGAGTCGGCGCCCTTGGCGATTTTGTAGTCGAGCAGGAGTTCGAAGTCGCCGTAGTCGCGGACGGTGGTGGCGTATTTGCCCTGACCGTCGTTCACGAGCACGCCGCCCTCGGCGCGCCAGTGGGGTTTGCCGTCCTTGAGCTCGGTGAGGTTGGCGGTCCAGTCGGCGATTTTCTTGGCGCGCTCGGCGTCGGGGAGAGCGAGCAAGGCGCGATGGTCGAAGGTATCGCCGCCGCGCCAGCCGGCGAGGTCCCGGCCGTTGAAGAGGGCGGTGAAGCCGGCGGGGGGAGTCGCGGCGCGGGCGAGGCCCGCGAGGGCCAGCAGGAGGAGGAAGCAGCGGAGGCGGAGGACAGGTCGGTGCATGGAAATTCCAGGTAAGATCGGCGACGGGAGGGGTGCCCGGGAAGACGTCGGGGAGGAACTAGTCGGTTACCTCCGCTCCGCAACGAGAATTTGGCGCACGAACGCGCGGGATGGGGCGGCGGAAACTACGGTGAGGACCCGCCGGCGACGGGTGACGGCGGAAACTGACGAAGATTTTTCTGGCGAACGGGACAGGAAGGGGCGAGTTGTCGGGCGTCCATCGTGCCTCGTTTCGTTCCCCCAGCCCCCCCGTCCCGTGTTGTCCGCCCCCGCCGTCCGAACGGCGCCTGCTGGCCGCGGTCGGGCGGAGGTGTCCGATAAACCGATGCGGTTGCCGCTCTGGATTCTCCGCTGGCTGCATCGCCAGGATTTCTCCCGCAAGCGGCTGCGCGGCGGCCGGCTCCACGGATGGTTCGGCGACCGGATTTTGGCGAAGGACCTGTGGCTGCCGGCGCGGGGTTCGCTGGCGCGGGCGTGGCTGATCGGATTCCCGATCACGATGGTGCCGTTTTTGCCGGCGCAGTCGGTGTTCGCGACCTTCGGGGCGCTCTTCGTGCGCGGGAACCTGCTGCTCTGCGTGGGCCTGCAGTTCCTGTCCAATCCGCTGACGGCGCCGGTGCAGCTGCCGGTGTCCTACTTCGTGGGTGAACTCGTGCGCGGCCGGATGCCGGACTCGACCTGGCGCTCGGTCACCGAGGATGCGCGGCATCTGTTGACCGGCGATGCGGTGATCTCCCTCTACCTCGGCGCGGTCGTGGTGGGTCTGCTCGGCGGAGTGATCGGCTACGCGGTGATTCTCGGCACGTGGCGGGACCGGCACCACCGGCCGCGGGCGACGCCGCCGCCCTTTTCGGCCGGCAAGAAACATCCGCCGGCGCCCTGACCGGCGGGGCTGCGCTCCTTTTTTGTATCCGATCCGTCCAATCCTTATCCCCATGAAACGCATCCTGCCCCTCCTCGCCCTGTCCTTCACGCTGGCCGGCAGCGCGGTCCTCGCGGCCGACGCCAACAAGCTCACCGACGCCGAAAAATCGGCCGGCTGGAAACTGCTCTTCGACGGCAAGTCCCTCGCCGGCTGGAAAGCGGCCGAAGACGGCGGCGCCTTCACGGTGGAAAACGGCCTCCTGACGGCCTTCGGCGACACGAAGAAGGCGATGGAAGCGAAGTGGAAGAAGTCGCACCTCTTCTACACCGGCAGCGTCGCGGGCGCCAACTTCAAGAACTTCGAGCTGTCGCTCGACATCCGCACCCAGCCGAAGGCCAACGGCGGCGTCTACATCCACACCGAATACCAGCAAACCGGCTGGCCGGCGAAGGGCTACGAGGTGCAGGTCAACAACACGCACAAAGACGTGAAGAAGGGCGCCGGGCTCTACGCGATCAAAGACAACTTCGAGGCGCCGGCCAAGGACGGCGAGTGGTATACGATGGTCGTCAAGGTCGAGGGGAAGCGCATCCGGACCTTCGTGAACGGGAAGCAGATCGTGGACTTCACGGAGCCGACGCCGCCGGCGCCGCCGGCCAACATGGCGGGCCGTTTCCTCTCGAGCGGCACCTTCGCGATCCAGGCGCACGACCCGGAGAGCAAGGTGGAATACCGCAACATCAAGGTGCGCGTGCTGCCCTGAGGTGCGCCCGTCGCTCCCGAGCCCTTCCAGCCCCGCCCGAACCGGCGGGGTTTTTCGTGCCGGCCGGCCGGCGGCGTGGCGCGCGCTCGTCTGGGCGCTCGGCCTCGGGCTGCTCGCGGGCTGCACGGCGGTGCCGATGCCGCCGGTGGCGTGGCCGGCGGTGCCGGCGGAGCGGCAGGCGGCGGCGCAGCGGCAGCGGGAGATTTTCGAGCGGGTGTGGCGGCTGGTCGCCGACCAGCACTACGACCCGACGCTCGGCGGTGTCGACTGGGCGGCGGCCGCGGCGGAGTTCGGACCGCGGGCGGCGGCGGCCCCGGACGAGACGGCGTTTTACCGGGAGCTCAACCGGATGCTCGCGCCGCTGAAGGACAGCCACACGCACGCGCTGCCGCCGGCCCAGGCGACGGAGCGCCGCACGCAGGTGCGGGCCCGCACGGGCTTCGGGTTGTCGCGGATCGAAGGCCGCTGGATCGTGGGCGAGGTGTTGCCCGACAGCCCGGCCGCGCGGGCCGGGGTGCAGCCCGGCTGGATCGTGGAAAAGCGCAACGGGGCGCCGATCACGCCGCGCACGGACTTCCGGCTGGCCGAAGGGGAGACGGTGACGATGGAGTTTGTCGATGCGGCCGACCGCCCGGTGCGGCTGGAAATGAAGGCGGAGCGGCTGTCGATCGGATCGCGGCAGGTGGCGCGCGTGCTCGACGGCGGCTGGGTTTACCTGCGGTTCGACAGTTTCGCGGGGCCGGACCGGCGGTGGCTGAGCGCGCGATTGAAAGAGCACGCCGCGGCGCCCGGCGTCGTGATCGACCTGCGGCGCAATCCGGGCGGCGAGACGATCTCGCTCGGGATCAGCATCGGGGAGTTTTTTGGGTCGGCGGTCGATTGCGGGACCTTCATCTCGCGCGGCGGCCGGCGGAGCGTGAAAAACTCGTGGCAGCCGGGGCCCGCGCGCTATAGCGGACCGGTGGCGGTGCTGGTGGACGGCGCGACGGGCAGCGCGGCGGAAATCTTCGCGGCGGTGCTGCAGGACCACGGCCGGGCGACGGTGGTCGGCCGGAAGACGGCGGGCGCGGTGCTCGCGAGCTGGTATTACGCGTTGCCCGACGGCGGGCAGCTGCAGCTGAGCCGGGAGGACTAGCTGGCGCCGAAAGGCCGGCGCCTCGAAGGCGCCGGGGTGGAGCCCGACGTGGCGGTGACGCCCACGCTGGCCGCGATGCGGGCGGGGCGGGACGAGGATCTGGAGCGGGCGGTGGCGCTGCTGCAGGCGGGCGCCCGGCCCGGGGTCGCGGCGCGGCCGTAGGCGGGCCGGACGGTCTTGCGGGGGGAGCCGTTGCGGCGGCGCGGGCTCGTCGGCACCGTGGCGGGCATGATGTTTCGAGGTGTGTGCGCGGTGATCGGGATGGTGGCGGGGCTCGCGGCCGCGACGGGCGCGGCCGAGATCGGCCGGATCGACCGGCCGTCGCTGGTGGCGCGGCACCACCCGCGGCTGACGGCGATCGATCCCTGGGCGCCGCTGACGGTGGGCAACGGACGGTTTTGTTTCACGGCCGACGTGACGGGGCTGCAGACGTTTTACGACCACTACCGGAAGAACGGCATTCCGCTGGAAACGCAGGCGCGGTGGGCGTGGCACGCGAATGCGAATCCGGCGGGCTACCGTCTCGAGGATGCGCACAAACCCTTCACGGCGTATGGCCGGACGCTGGGTTACCCGACGGAGCAGGGTTCGCCGGCAGGGCGCTGGCTGCGGGAGAATCCGCATGCCTGGCCGCTGGGCCGGCTGGGGTTCGCGGATGAGCGCGGGGAGTGGCTGCGCCCGGAGGAGATCACGGAGGTGCGGCAGGAGTTGAATTTGTGGACGGGCGAGCTGCAGAGCCGGTTCGCGTGGCGTGGTGTGACGGTGGAGGTGAGCACGGTGGCGGGGGACGACGACGGGATCGCGGTGCGCGTGCGCTCGCGGGCGCTGGCGAACGGCACGCTGCGGGTGCGGCAGGTGTTTCCGCGCGGGCACGATCTCCGGGTGAAAAACAACCCGGCACTGGATTGGACGGAACCGGAGACGCACCGGACGACGGAGGCAAAGGTCGGCCTGAAGGCGCGGTGGGCCAGCCCGGCCGAGATGGAGCGGAGCGACGAGCCGGTCGCCGGCGGCGCGGTGCCGATGGGCGTGATCGCGCTGGAGCGGGAGCGCGACGGCGCGCGGTATGGGTCGACATTGCACGTCGATCATTTCGGGGCCGCGGTGCGGCGCGGGGCGCATGAGGTGGTCCTGCGGGCGCGGTCGGGAGCGGAGGAGCTGGAGCTGGCGTGGGCGCTCACCCCGGAAAGTGCCGTGGATCAGGTGGCGGACCGGGAGCGGGCACGGGCGCAGAGCGCGGCGCGGTGGGAGGCGTTCTGGCGGAGCGGAGCGGCGGTGGACTTTGCCGGGAGCACGGATCCGCGGGCACATGAACTGGAGCGGCGCGTGGTGCTGTCGCAGTATCTGACGGCGGTGCAGTTCGGCGGGGATTTTCCGCCTTCGGAAACGGGGCTGACGCTGAGTTCGTGGTATCAGAAGCACCACACGGAGATGATCTGGTGGCACGCGGCGCACTTCTCGCTGTGGGGGCGCGACGCGTATCTGGCGAATTTGCTCGGCGCCTACGTGCGGGCCTTGCCGCGGGCGCGGGAGATCGCGCGCGGACGCGGGCTCGACGGGGTGCGCTGGCCGAAAATGGTGGGGCCGGACTGGCGGGAGAGTCCGGGCGGCAATCCCCTCATCGTCTGGAACCAGCCGCACCCGATTCATCTGGCGGAGCTGCTCTATCGCGCGGCGCCGACGGCGGCGACCCTGGCGGCCTATCGCGAGCTGGTGCAGGAGACGGCGGCGGGGATGGCGTCGATGCTGCACCGGGACGAAGCCGGGCGGCGCTGGAACCTCGGGCCCCCGCTGTGGATCGCGCAGGAGATCCACGATCCGGCGACGAGCATGAACCCGACCTACGAACTCAGTTACTGGATACGGGGATTGACGCTGGCGCAGCGGTGGCGCGAACGGCAGGGGCTGGCGCGCGACGCGGAGTGGGACCGGCGGATCGCGGGTCTGGCGCGGCTCCCGGTGAAGGACGGGAAATATGTGGCGATCGAAAGCGTGCCGGACACCTGGGACAACGTGGCGAGCCGGCACGACCATCCGTCGTTCCTGATGGCCCTGGGGCAATTGCCGGGCGACGGCGTGGATCGGGCGACGATGGCGCGGACGCTGGACGCCGTGCTCACGACCTGGGACTGGGAGACCAAAATCTGGGGTTGGGATTACCCGATGGTGGCGATGACGGCGGCGCGGCTGGGCGAACCGAAAAAGGCGGTGGACGTGCTCCTGAAGAGCGACGGACCGAACAACCGCTACACGGCCAACGGCCACAATCCGCAGCGCGGCGACCTGCCGGTGTATTTGCCGGGCAACGGCGCGCTCCTGGCGGCGGTGGCGATGATGGCGGGCGGCTGGGACGGCGCGCCGGCGGGGAACGCGCCCGGCTTTCCGGCGGACGGCACGTGGACGGTGCGCAGCGAAGGGCTGCGGCCGTTGCCCTGAGGGCCTGGACATTCGGACGTAGGGGATTCGGACGGGTCCGGACCCGGCGGGAGCGGGCGCCGCCCCGGTGCCGGCCGGGAATCGGGTGCCGGGTGGAGAAACCGGTTGAGGTCGGGTGCCGTCGGGGAGAGGGTCGTCCCGCCGCAACCCCATGAACCTCGCCGATGTTTTCACCGTGGTCCTGATCGTGCTCGGACTGCTCACCGTCTTTGTCGGGCTGTGGCTGGCGACCGCCGGATTGTTTCCGGCGCGGGTGGAACGCTGCGCCGAAAGGCTGGGCGCGACGCCCTGGACCTGCGGATTGGTGGGGCTGGTCACGGCGGTGCCGTTGATCGTGGCGGGCAGCGCGGTGGGGCGGGTGGCGCCGAATGCACCGGGCAAGCTGCTCGGGGTGGTGCTGATTTTGGCGACGGTGCTGGCGGCGCTGGCGGGCACGACGGGTCTCGCGCTGCGCATCGGCCGCGGGCTCGCGGCGGAGCGCGACGAACGCGAACCGTGGCGGCGGGTGCGGCGCGGCGGCGTGGTGCTGGCGCTGACCTACGGGACGATTGTTCTGCTGCCGTTGACGCTGTTGGCGGGCCTGGGGGCGTTGGTGCTTACGACCCGGAGCGCGCCGGCGGCGGGCGGGAGCGGCGAAAACGCGCCGACGGTCTGACATGAAGGTGACCCGCCGGAAGTTTCTGGTCGCGGGAGCGGCGGGGGTGGCGCTCGCGGCCAGCGGCTGCGAGCGTCCGGGCGACTTGTTGACGGAGGCGAAACGCCGGTGGGGCAAGCCGACGGCGCCGCCCCTGCCGGCGCGGCTGGCCGCCCCGACGGCGGAAACCCTCGACCTGGCCGCCCACGTGTTGAACCGCCTGACCTTCGGCGCCCGGCCCGGCGACCATGCCCGCGTGACGGCGATGGGCGTGGACGCGTTTGTCGAGGAACAGCTGGCCCCCGGCCGGATCGACGACGACCTCTGCGAGCGGGTGATCCGGCATGAATTCGAGAGCCTGGCGGATCCGGCGGGCACGTTGTTTCCGCGGCGCGGGGATTCCGACGATCCGCTGCAGCAGGTGTTCCCCGCGTTGAAGGACCGCGGCGCGCGGGTGGGGCACCTTTACGAATTCAAGGAGAAGGTGCTGCTGGAGGACCTGACCCGGGCCACGGTGCTGCGGGCGGTGCTGAGCGAACGGCAACTGTTCGAAGTGATGGTCCAGTTCTGGACGGACCACTTCAACATCGACCCCTCGAAGGCCGACGCGAAGTGGCTGAAGGCGGCGGACGACCGCGACACGATCCGGGCGCATGCGCTGGGGTCGTTCGGCGCCTTGTTGCGGGCGAGCGCGGTGAGCCCGGCGATGCTCTGGTATCTCGACGGCCGCGTGAACCGGCGGGCGAAGCCCGAGGACCGGCCGAACGAGAACTACGCGCGCGAGCTGCTGGAGCTGCACACGCTCGGCGTGCACGGCGGCTACACGCAGGAGGACGTGATGGAGACGGCGCGTTGCCTGACGGGCTGGACGGTGCGCGACCGGAAGAAGTTTTTCCGCGGGCGGGTGGAGTTCCGGGCGCGCGACCACGACAACGGGCCGAAGCGCGTGCTGGGCACGGCGATTCCCGCCGGGCTGGGGGCGCGCGACCTGGACCGCGTGCTGGAAATCCTGATCGCGCACCCGAGCACGGCGCGGCATCTCGCGGAGAAACTCTGCCGGCGCTTCATCGCGGACGAGCCGCCGGCGGGCGCCGTGGCGGCGACGGCGGCGGCCTTCGCGCGCAGCGGGGGCGACATCGCGGCGACGCTGCGCGCGCTGTTCGCGACGGACGAGTTCCGCGCGCCGGCGGTGCGCGGCGCGAAGTTCAAGCGTCCCTTTCACTACGTGGTGTCGGCGTTGCGGGCGGCCAACGCCGAGACGGATGCGCGCAAGCCGCTGGCCGACCACCTGCTGCGGATGGGGCACGCGCCCTTCCGCTACGCGACGCCGGACGGGTATCCGGAGACGGCGGAACACTGGGAGAACGGGCTGCTGTGGCGCTGGAATTTCGCGGCCGCCTTCGGCGAGAACCGGATCAAGGGCACGCGCCACGACGCGGCGGGGCTGGCGCGGCGGCTGGGCGGGGACGATGCGCTGATGGCGACCGTGCTCGGGCGGCGGGCCGGCGCGGAGGAGCGCGCGGCGTATCGGGAGAGCGGAGCGGGGTTGGCGCTCCTGCTGGCGACGCCGGCTTTCCAGCGGTGCTGAGCGGCGGCCCGGCGACCCTCCGACGAAACCCATGAAACCGGCAACCACCCGCGGGAGGAACGGCCGATGAGCGTCCAGGCGGTCGTGTCGGGCAACGGCGACGAGCGGCGGACGCTGGTCGTGATCTTCCTGCGCGGCGCGGCCGACGGGCTCGCGCTGGTGCCGCCGTATTCGGATGCCCATTACCACCGGGCCCGGCCGCGGCTGGGCCTGCGGGAGGAGGCGGTCACCAAACTCGACGGGCGGTTCGGCCTGCACCCGAAACTGGCGCCGCTGGCGCCGGCGTGGCGGGAGGGCGACCTGGCGGTGGTGCACGCGTGCGGGACGGAGGACCAGACCCGGTCGCATTTCGAGGCGCAGGACCTGATGGAGCACGGCGGGGTGACGGCGGGCGGCTGGCTGGGGCGGTGGCTGCAGACGCGGCCGCCGGAGCGGCGCGGCGCCCTGGCCTGCGTGGCGGTGGGCAAGGCGCTGCCGGAGTGCCTGCTCGGGGCGCCCTCGGTGGCGCTGATGCAGAACTTCGACGACTTCGCCATCGGCGGGAGGGCCCCCGGTTTCCGTTCGCAGCTGGAGCGCCTCTACGCGATGGAGCGCGGCCGGCTCGGTGCGGCGGCGCGGGACACGTTCGCGGCGTTGGCGCGGATCGAGGGCATGCGCACGCAGGCCTACCGGCCGGCGAACGGCGCGGATTACGGGAACGGCCGCGACGAGTTTGCGCAGGGGCTGCGGCAGCTCGCCCAGCTGATCAAGGCGGACGTCGGGCTGGAGGCGGCCTCGATCGACCTGGCGGGTTGGGACTCGCATTTCGCGCAGCAGGGGCAGGTGGAGACGCTGGCCGGCCGGCTGGCGGCGGGCCTGGCGGCCTTCCGGCGCGACCTCGGCGCGCGGATGGCGACGACGACGGTGGTCGTGATGACGGAGTTCGGGCGCACGGTGGAGGAAAACTCGGCCTTCGGCACGGACCACGGGCGGGGCTCGACGCTCTTCGTGCTCGGCGGCGGCGTGCGGGGCGGACAGATCCACGGGATCTGGCACGGCCTGGCGCCGGAGCGGCTGGAGCAGCGCGGGGTTTTCGAGGGCTACGGCGACCTGCCGGTGTGGAACAACTACCGCGACGCGGTCGCGCCGGTGCTGGCGCGACACGGGGCGGACGCGGCGGCGCTGGCGGCGACGTTTCCGGAGTTCGCCCTCGCGCCGTTGCCGCTTTTCGGCGCGTGACGCGCCTCCCGGGCGGGCGGCGGGCCCGGGGCGTTGACAGCGGCGCGGCGAGCGGCGTGCATGCCGGCCACCCCGTCCGGTTTTCCACCCCGTCGTCATGATTCATTTCCCGCGTGTGTTGCTCGGTTTGTCGTTGGTCTCGGTTGCGGTCGCCGATCTCGGCGCGGCGGCGAGCGAGTGGAAGGATGCCAAAGGCGCGACCTTCAAGGGCGAGCCCGTGCAGATGGCGGGACCGCTGGCGGTGTGGCGGACCGGCGCGACCTCGAGCAAATTTCTGCCGGCGCGGGTGCTGAGCGCGGAGGACTGCGCGCGCTTCCACGCGGCGGCGGCGCTGCGGGCGCCGCGGGCGGAGAAGTGGAGCGAGGCGAAAGGCGAGGCGACGCGGGAATTCGTGGGCCGGCTCCAGCGGATCGAGGGCGGCAAAGCGCGGCCGGTCGACCTGACGGCGATCCCGGAGCCGGAGCTGCTGATCGTGCTCTTCGCGTCGCGGCGGGCGGAAGGCTTCGGCACGATGGTCGACAACCTGGGGCCCTTCGCGAGCCGGATGGCGCGGGTGTATCAGGGGCGGGTGGCGGCGGTGGTGATGAGCGCGTGGGATCCGGGACAGGAGCCGCGCTCCCTGCCGGGCGGGCGCACGTGGATGATGGTCGATCCGAAGAAGCAGGCGGACATGAAAGTCATGTCGCGCTTCGTGCCGGGCGGCGGGTTTTTCATGATGCTGATGACCCGCGAGGGCGTGCCGCTGTTCGGCGCGCAGGGGACCGGCGTGGACGACGTGCAGCACTTTGTGGACGGGGCGACGGACATGCTGTGGCAGATCCATCCCTCGAACCCGCGGACGGCGCGGGACCGCGCGCACTACCTGCAGGTGGCGCGCGCGGCGGACTTTGCGCAGGGCAGGACGCCGCCGCTGCTGCTGGTCGATCCGCTGCGGCCGGACGCCCTGCGTGCGCGCGGCGTGAAGCGCGTCGAGGCCGAGCTGGAGGTTTCGGCGGCGGGAAAGATCGAAGGCGCGCGTCTGCTGCCGGAGGCGGAGGTGCCGGAGGCGCTGGCGGGACCGCTGACCGAGGCGTTGAAACGCACGCCGCTGGTTTTGCCGGCGGTCGAAAACGGCGTGCCGACGGCGGGCACGGCGCGCTACTCGCTGCGGATCGGCCCGGCCGACCCGCAGTTCGCGGCGGATACGGCGTGGGTGACGGGCGAGGCCCGCGTGGACGTGCCGATCAAGAGCTGGCTCATCCTGAAACCGATCAAGGTGCCGGAGCAGGTCTTCGCGGGCATCACGAGTGTCGGCGCGGACGGGATCGTGATGATGCAGGCCGTGACGGCGGGAACGTCGAACAAGGTGTCGAACGCGTCGCAGGTGAACTCCTTCAACAGCGACTGGTTCGACCGCGAAGGCGCGGGCACGGTGCGGCCCGAGGCGGGGCAGAAGCAGGACGTCGACGGCGAGAAGCTGACCTGGAAAAAGGTGACGCCGGAGCGCGGCGGGCTGGTGGATTTCCTCGGGAGCGCGAACAACCTCGACTACTGCATCGGCTACGCGTGGACGGAGGTCGAGGTGCCGGAAGCGATGGACGGCTGGCTCGGTATCGGCAGCGACGACGGCCTGCGCATCTGGGTCAACGGCGAGCCGGTGAACGACCGCTGGGTGCAGCGCACGAGCCGGCTGGACGACGACGTGGTGCCCCTGCGGCTGAAGGCGGGAAAAAACCAGATTTTGATCAAGATCCAGAACGTGCGCGGCCGGTGGAGTTTCACGGCGCGGCTGCGCGTGCGGGGATCGTGATACCGGGGCCGGCGGCGACCGGCGCCCGAAATGTCGTTGTCGGCGAAGGCGGGAGCCCGCAAGGGTGGGGGATGAAACTTTTTTCCCGGATTTTCCTCGTTTGGGCGTTCGCGCTCGCCACGGCCGTCGCGGCGACCGCGGAGAAATACAAGGTCGGCGACACGTTCGCGGCCTTCTCGACGAAGGACCAGCATGACAAACCCTATACCTACGAGCCCGGCGCCCGGCTGGTGATCGTCTCGTTCGAGATGGGCACGGGCAAGGCGGCCAACACGTTTTTCGAGTCGAAGGGGGCGGCGTTTCTCGGCGAACAGAAGGCGGTCTTCATCGCCAACATTTACGGCATGCCGGGCATCGCCCGGGCGTTTGCGCTCCCGAAGATGCGGAAGTATCCGCACCGCATCTTGCTCGGCGACGGCGCGGATTTTTTGGCGCGGTATCCGGAAAAGGAAGACTTTCTCACCGTGCTGACGCTGGACGCCGCGGGCACGATCACCGGGATCCGGCACGTGAACCCGAAGAAGGAGATGGCGTCGATCTTCGCGGCGCCGGCGGGGAAGTGAGGCGCGGACGGCCCGGGGTGGGCGGGGTGGAGTTTGAACCACGGCTCGCACGGATCGGCACGGATGAGGCCGGCCGTCTCCGTTCCGGTCCGTGGGATCCGGGCTTGAGGGCCGGACGTTTGCGTCCCCCGGTGTGAGCGGCCGGTCGAAGGCGCCGGCGGCGCCGCGGCGCGGTCAGAGGCGGAAAAGCTTCCGGGCGTTTTCGAAGAGCACCTGCCGCTCGACGGCCTTGCTCGGGGAGAATCGGCGGATCTGCGCGAGTTGGCGGGCGCCGGAACAGGCGGCCACGTCGCCGGTGACATCGACGCAATCGCTGCCGTAGAGCAGCTTGCCGGCATGGCGGGCGAAGAAGCCGCGGGCGTGCTCGGGGTCGCGCTTGAAGGCATTCTCGCCGGAACCGGCGCTGAGGTCGGCGTAAATATTGGGGTAGTCGCGGAGGTATTTGTCGGTGAGCCCGCCGGCCTTCACCGGGCCGCGCGGGTAGAGATTCTTGGCGTCGTTGACGTAGGCGGCGTCGATGTTGGCCCACCACGTCTGGGCGTGGCCGATGAAGTTCACCGTCGGATACTTCTCGAGCATGCGGTGGAAGCGCTCGAAGCCGTGGTTGTAGCTGCCGGTCTGCCAATGGAGGAGGATCGGGACGCGGTAGGCGCGGGCCAGCTCGTAGAGCTTTTGCATCGCGGGGGAGTCGCACTCCACGCCGAACTTCTGCTCGCCGATGATGACGGCGCCGAGCTTGAGGTATTTCTCGACCACGGCGGGGGCCTCGTCGAGGTCGCTGACCTCGTTGGCGCCGAAGCGGAATTCGCCGGGGTGGCGCTGGGCGAGGGCGAGGGCGTCGTCGTTGCCGGAGACGGTGCCGTCGAGGCCGTTGGCCTTGCCGTCGAGGGTGGAGGTGCGGACGACGGGGCGGCCGGCCGGGAGCAGAATCGTGGTGGTGACGCCGGTGGCGCGCTGGTGGGCGAGCAGGCCGTCGTGGGTGCGGGGCGCGGGGAGGATGTGCTGCCAGGCGGCGTTGCGGCCGCCGCCGTAGTTGGGGTGCTGGTGGATATCGATGATGGGCTCGGCGGGGTTCCGGAGGTCGGCGGCGGCCGGGAGGCGGGCGGCGGCGAGGGCGGCGGCGGAGGCGGCGAGGAACCGGCGGCGCGTCAGGGGGCGAGGGGCGGGCATGGCGGCGGAGGAAAGGCGGCGGAACCGGAAGACGCAAAGCCGGAGTGCGGCGGGCGGTTGGGGCGAAAACCGCGCCGCGGGCCAACGCCGGATTGCAACGGCCCGGCCCGGACCCAAGCCTGCGCGTTCTCCGCTTCCACCCCGCATGAAAAAAATCGGATTCCTCCTTCTGGCTCTGGTCGCCGCCGCGGTCCGCGCCGAACTCAAATTGCCCGCCGTCATCGGCGACCACATGGTGCTGCAGCAAAAGCAGGCCAACCCGATCTGGGGTTGGGACACGCCCGGGACGAAGGTGACGGTGGCGTTCGCGGGGCAGACGCATACCGCGACCGCGGGCGCGGACGGCCGCTGGACGGTGACGCTCGCCGCGGTCCCGGCGAACAAGACGCCGCAGACGATCGCGATCACCGCGGGTGCGGCGAAGAAGGAGATCAGGGACGTGCTGGTCGGAGAAGTGTGGATGTGCTCCGGCCAGTCCAACATGCAGTGGTCGATGGGCCAGACCTACACGGGTGACATCGAGAGCGCGTCGGCGCGCCGGCCGCACCTGCGCATCATCTCGGTGCCGCAGGTCGGCACGCAGGAGCTGAAGACCGATTTCAAGGGCCAGTGGGAGGTCGCGAACCCGGACAACGTGAAGCAGTTCAGCGCCGTCGGGTATATCTACGGTCGCTACCTCCACGACATCCTCGACGTGCCGGTGGGGTTGATCGACAACGCCTGGGGCGGCTCGGCCGCGGAGGCCTGGGTGCGCCGCGACGTGATCGAAAAGGAGCCGCGCTTCGCGGCGTTGATGGAGACCACGCGCCGGCGCGAGGCCGACCTGAAGACGGACAAGACCAAGGCCGACGAAGCCGCGGCGGACGCGAAGCACAAGGAGGCGGTGGCCAAGGCCAAGGCGGAGAAGAAGTCGCCGCCCCCGGCCCCGAAGCAGCCCTCGCAGTGGCTCACCGGCAACGCGCGCCCCGGCAATATCTGGGCCGGCGTGGTGAACCCGACGCTCGGCTACGGCATCAAGGGCGTGATCTGGTATCAGGGCGAGAGCAACGCCTCGCGCGCCCACGAATACGCGGACCTGTTTCCCTTCATGATCGAGCAGTGGCGCAAGGCGCAGGGCCAGGGACCGTTCCCCTTCTACTGGGTGCAGCTGGCCGACTACATGGCGGAGAAGCCGGAGCCCGGCGAGAGCGCCTGGGCCGAGCTGCGCGAGTCGCAGACCAAGACCATGAAACTCGCCAATACCGGCCAGGCCGTGATCATCGACATCGGCGAAGGCCGCGACATCCATCCCCGCAACAAATACGACGTGGCGTCGCGCCTCGTGCGCTGGGCGCTGGTGAAGGATTACGGCCTGAAATTCCCGTATCGCAGTCCCGACTACAAGAGCGTGGCCTTTGCCGGCAACAAGGCGACGGTGACGATCGACTGCCACGGCAGCACGCTGCGGGCGTTCGACGTGACCGAGGCGCGGGGCTTCGCCGTGTGCGGCGAGGACCGGAAGTGGCACTGGGCGACCGGCAAGATCGTCGGCGGCGACAAAGTCGAGGTCTGGAGCGACAAGGTGGCGGCGCCCGTCGCGGTGCGCTACGCGTGGGCCGACAATCCGGTCTGCAATCTCTACTCGGCGGACGGGCTGCCCGTGACGCCGTTCCGCACGGACGACTTCCCGATGACGACGGCACCGAAGCCGGTGGCCGCGAAACGATGACGCATCGGACGCGCCGCCACCCGGCGGCCGACCGCACCGCCCGGCCCGGCGGCCAATGCTCCCCTTCCGCATGATCCGAACCGGACTCGACGTCCTCCTCGACTCGCAACCCGACCGCCTGCGCGGCCGCCGGGTGGGACTCATCACCAATCCCACCGGCGTGGACGCGCGGTTGCGCAGCACGGTCGAGCGATTCCGCGCCGCGCGGGAGTTCGAGCTGGTGGCGCTCTACGGACCGGAGCACGGCGTGCGCGGCAACGCGCAGGCGGGCGAGTTCGTCGACTTTTTCCGCGACGAACACTGGGGGCTGCCGGTGTTCAGCCTTTACGGCCAGGCGCTGAAGCTGCCGGAGCATCCGCTGGCGGACATCGACGCGAAGATGCGGGAGTTCGACACGCAGGCGACGGGCAAGACGGTCGACCCCGCGATGCTGCGCGGGGTCGAGACGCTGGTTTTCGATCTGCAGGACGTGGGCACGCGGGTCTACACCTACGTCGCCACGATGGCCTACGGGATGCAGGCGGCGGCGGCGGCGGGGATCCCCTTCGTGGTCCTTGACCGGCCCAATCCGATCGGCGGCGAGATCATGGAAGGGCCGCTGCTGGAGTATCCGCGGCACAGCTCGTTCATCGGGCTCTATCCGGTGCCGCTGCGGCACGGTCTCACGGCGGGCGAACTGGCGCGCCTGTTCAACGCGGAGTTTCTCCCGCGGCCCTGCGACCTGAGCGTGGTCCCGATGGAGGGCTGGCGGCGCGCGGACGGGTTTGCGGCCACCGGACTGCCCTGGGTGATTCCCTCGCCCAATATCCCGACGCCGGAGACGACCCTGGTCTACCCGGGCATGGTGCTGCTCGAGGGCACGAACCTGAGCGAGGCCCGCGGCACGACGAGGCCCTTCGAGCTGTTCGGGGCGCCGTGGCTCGACGGTTTTGTGCTGGCCCGCGAGCTGAATGCACTCGGGCTGCCCGGCGTGCGTTTCCGCGAAGCGTGGTTCACGCCGACCTTCTCGAAGCACGCCGGCGCGCGCTGCGGCGGATGCCAGGTGCACGTGACCGACAGCGCGGCCTTCCGGCCGGTGGCGGCGGTGCTGGCGATCCTGACGACGGTGCGGCGGCTGGCCGGCGGAAAGCTGGAACTCCACGCGGACTACTTCGACAAGGTGATGGGCACGTCGGCCGTGCGCGAGGCGTTCGAGCGCGGCGACGCGTGGGAAACGATCGCGGCGGGATGGGACGCAGGTCTCGCGGACTTCGCGCGCCGGCGGGAGCCCTATCTCCTGTATCGCTGAGCCGGCGACCCGCGCCGCGGGCGGGACCCGCCGCGGCGCGCCGGGCACTTTCATGAAGACCATCCGCGAACTCTCACGCCGCGCCTCGCCGGCCCCGAAACCGCAGTCGCTCGCCTGGGACGGCCGGACGCTCTGGATGGGATCGCGGGCGACCAAAGGGGTCCACGCGATCGATCCGGCCGCGTGGACGGTGTCGTGGTCGACGACCGCGCCGGGCACGCCGTGGGGCATGACCGCGGCGGGGGGCGAGCTGCGGGTGCTCTGCGGGGAGACGGCCGACGACAATCGCATCGTGCGCCGGCTGGTGCCGGGCACGGGATTCGACGCGACGTGGGCGTTGCCTTGTCCGGACGACAGCGGGTCGCAGCTGGGCTACGCGGGCGGGCGGTTGCACGTGAGCCAATGGTATCCGAAGAAAGTGCTGACGCTGGCCGGCGGTGCGGGTGCGGCGGTCGAGGCGAACGCCGGCACGGTGACGCGGGTGTTTTCGGTGCCGCGCGGGATCTGCGGGCAGGTCTGGGTGGACGGCGCTTGTTACCTGATGACGACCGACGCGGAGGAGACGACGGAGTATTGGCTCACGCGCGTGGAGTTGACGGCCGACGGGAAGGAAGCGGCGAAGGTCGAGGAGGTGGCGCGGGTGCCGTTCCAGGCGCGGGCGCTGGCGTGGGACGGCGCGCGCTTCTGGACGAATCACCGCGAGGCGAACGAGATCGTGGCCTTCACGGTCTGACGCGTTTTTCGCCCGGGAGGGGCGCGCGACGCTATTTGCCGCCGGATCCGGGGACGAGGTGATCCCAGCGGGCGGCGCCCTGCGCGACGATCCGGTCGGTGTCCTCGGCGAGCAGGTAACCCCGGCGGACGAGGGCCTCGGTGGCCGCGCGGTAGCGCGCGAGGAAGTCGGCGCGCGACGGGTAGCGCTCCGCGATCGACGGGCGGGGATCGCCGCGGGCGGTGCGCTCGGCGGCGGTCGCGGCGAAGGGGATCCAGCCGCCGAGGAGAGGGACGAGCTCGCCGGGGGCGCCGGCGGCCACGGAGCGGTGGTTCCAGCCGGTGTGGGTGGCGAGCGGGACGGCGATCTCGGGCAGGCGCAGGCCGCCGGTTTCGTTGCCGTCGGCGTCGGTCTGCGGGACGACGAGCGGGAGCGGGGCGCCGGGGGAGGCGCCGCCGGGGAGGAGCGGATTGGCGACGCGGGCGCGGGCGGTGAGGGCGCGGGGCGAGGTCACGCCGGGCAGGACGGGGAAGGCGACGGCGGCGGCGGGCACCAGCGTGCCGTCGCGGAAGGTCGGATACGTGCTGGGCGGCGGCGCCGTGCCCGCGGCGGCCCACCGGTGGAGGGCGGGCAGCAAGGCCCGCATGGGCCACCAGTAGTCGGCGGGATTGACGGGCTGTGCGGTCGTGGTCGGCGCGCCGGGCGGAAAGCGGGCGGGGCCGTGCTGGGTGCCGGCGAAGGCGTAGACCCGGACGTGCGCGGGGAGGCCGGCGTCGCGGGTGCCGGCGGGATCGGTGTGGACGAGGGCGGCGGAGCGGCCGCCGCCCCAGTATTCGACGGCGGTATTGGTGTAGAAAATCTTCGGGACGTGGCGGACCCGCGGGTTTTCGAGCAGGCCCTCGGCCGGGCCGCCGAGCGGATCGGGTTGGGCGGAGTCGGAAAACGGATACGCGGTGGCGGCGAAGAGACCGAGGGTGCGGGGGACGGACCAGCGGCGGTTGAGGTCGATGCGCGCGGCGCCGGCGATGTGCGCCAGCACGGCGTCGAAGACGGGGCGGTCGCGCTCGTCGGTGTTGAAGCCGTGGTAGAGGAAGTCGCGGAGGAAGCGGCCGCTCTGCGAGGAGCCGAAGGCGTAGGCGAGGCGCGCGGAGACGGCGGCGGCGGGGGCGTGTTTCAGCCAGGCGGCGGTGTCGCGGAGGGTGGCGAAGCCGAGGCCGGCGACGGGCGGGCGGGCGGCGGTGAAGGCGAGTTCGTAGGGGACGCCGGGCTCGAAGCCCGCGTCGAGGACGACCGTGCCGCCGCGGAGGCGCCAGCGGTCGCGGGGCAGGGGCGTCGCGGCGCCGCCGGGGCCGAGGCGGGCGAGCGCGAGGGCGGGATCGTCGGGACTCGGCGGATACGCGATCGTCTCGGGCGGCGTGAGTTCCTTCACCCGGGAATCGGCGACGAGCCGGGCGTGCAGGACGGCGGAGAGCGGCCGGCCGGCGTCGGTGGCGACGGGCAGGTCGACGCGCATGGCGCCGGCGGCGGGCGGAACGTCGAACTCCCAGCCGACCCAGACGAGGGTGAAACCCTGGCGCTGGAGGAAACGGTCGCCGAGGTCGGCGTCGGTCTCCGGGTCGCGGGAGCCGCCGCGGTTGAAGCTGGAAATCAGGCCGCGGCCGCCGCGGTTGGAGACCTCGACGAGGGCGGCGCCGTTGTCCGGGGCGCCGGAGCCGGGTTTGGGCCGGAGGGCGTAGAAGTCGGCGGACCAGGCGACGCGGCCGGCGGCGTCGCGCGGGGCGAGGGCGAGGTCGGCGATGACGCGGTTGCCGGCGGCGGCGGGATCGACGGCGAAGTGCAGGCGGCCGACGATTTTCTCGAGACCGGAGGTGCCGACGTCGACGCGGCGGAGCAATTCGAAGCGGGTAACCTCGGCGCGGAGGGCGCCGGCGAAAAGCGCGAGGACGGCGGCGAGGCGGACGGCGCGGGCGACGGGAACGGCGAAAGGAGGGATCATGTTGACGCGGCGGCCGGGCCGGGGGCGGGCGGCAGGAGTTTCCGGGCGAGCCAGGCGACGCCCAAGGTGACGAGCGCGCCGATCAGAGTGAACCACGGCCAGAAGACTTCGCCGCCGAACACGGCGAGCCAGCGCTCCCGCAGGGCGGGGAGGGTGGCGGGCCAGTAGATGAGATTCATGAAGACGAACGACGCCACCATGCCGATCAGCGCGGCGCGCAGGCCGACGCCGCGGCCGAAGAGCGCGAGAATGAGGCCGCCGAGCAGGGCGCCGCTGGTGAGGCCGCGGAGGGAGAAGGCGGCGTTGAGCACGAACGTGACCTCGCGGGTGAGCCACGCGACGAAGATCAGCACGAGCGACCAGAAGACGGTCGAGTGCTTGCTGAAGCGCACGAACCACGCCTCGTCGCGGTGCGGCAGGAGCGGTTTCAGGAAGTCCATGGTCGAGACCGAGGCCAGGGCGGAGATGGCGGAGCTGATCGACGACATCGCGGCGGACAAGATCGCGACGATGAGGAAACCCTTCATCAGCGCGGGCATTTCGGTGACGATGAAGATGGGGAAAATGAAGTCGTTGGAGCGGATGCCGGGGCGGCTCTCGGGGAGCGGAATCCGGAAGGGGTGATGTTGGTAGAACACCCAGAGCATCGTGCCGACGAGGAGGAAGATCAGGAACAGGGGGAAGATGACGACGGCGCTGAAGGCGAGGGCCTTGCGGCCGGCGGCGATGTCGCGGCAGGCGAGCACGCGCTGGACGATGAGCTGGTCGGCCCCGTGGGAGGAGAGAACCATGACCGTGCCGCCGATGATGCCCATCCAGAGGTTGAAGGGCGCGGACAAGGTGAATGCGGGATTGAACCAGGCGAGTTTGCCGGCCTTGCCGGCCTCACTCAGGGCGGCGGTCCAGCCGCCCTCGATCAGGGTGGGAATATAGAAGAGCGCGTAGAGACCGCCGGCGACGAAGAGGACCATCTGGATGGCGTCGGTCCAGACGACGGCCTTCATGCCGCCGATGTAGGTGTAAGCGAGCGAGAGGAGGACAAAGAGGAGAATAGCACCGAGGATGGGGTCGGGGAGCAGGCCGCCGAAGGTGCAGACCTGCTCGCCGAGCATGAGGCGGATGGGAATGCAGGCGACGTAGACGCGGACGCCGGCAGAGAGCGGCTCGAGGAAGAGGAAAAAGGTGCCGGCGAGCCGGCGGGCGCCGCGGCCGAGGTGCTGTTCGAGCAGCTGGTAGGGCGAGTAGATCTCGCCCTTCATGTAGTGCGGCACGAGGACGACGGCCAAAATGACGCGGGCGATGACGTAGCCCACGATCATCTGGAGGAACATGATGTTGCCGCCGTAGGCGATCGCGGGGACGCCGATGATCGTGAGGGCGCTGGTCTCGGTGGCCACGATCGAGGCCCCGATGCCCCACCACGGGATGTCGCGGCCGCCGAGGAAGTAGTCGCGCGTGGTGTGCTGGTCCCGGCCGAACCAGACGCCGAGCGCGATCATGGCGCCGAGGTAGAGGACGATCACGGCCCAGTCGCCGACGCTGAAGAATTCGTTCATGGGGTGCGGGGCGGAGCAGATCGGAAAAGGGGAAAAGGGGGAAAGCGGAAAATCGCGAAACGGCGGACGACGGAAACGCGAAACGCAGCGGAACCAGGATTCGGGAGGCGCGGAAAAACGGAAAAGAGACGACGGCGGGGACGACTGCGGCGTTGCACCGCGGCGACGGAGGCGCAGCGTCGGGCGCACGATGCGTAGCACGAACTTTCGCGGGGCGGGTCGGGTGGCCTTGGGGTTGGCGGCGTTGTGGAGCGGGGCGGCGACGCTGACGGCGGCCGACCCGGCGCCGGTCGCGGCGAAGGCCCCCGGGTTGCCGCCGGCGCCGAAGACGGTCGCCGAACTCCGGTCGGCGCTCGACGCGCATACGGGTCAGGCGCGTTTCGGCGGTTCGCTGTGGAGCGTGAAAGTCGTTTCGCTGGAGACGGGCGCGACGCTCTACGAACGCGACGCGCGGCGGCTGATGAGCCCGGCGTCGAACAGCAAGCTCTACACCGGCGCGATGGCGCTGGACCGGCTCGGGCCGGACTACCGGATCACGACGCCGATCCACGCGACGGCGGCGCCGGATACCGGGGGCACGGTGCGGGGCGACCTGATTGTGAGCGGCCGGGGGGACCCGAGCTGGAAAGCGCGCGGGACGACGAAGACGATCTTCGACGCGGTGGCGCCGCTGGTGGAGGCGATCGCCGCGGCGGGCG
>JACCEC010425443.1_pt1 | contig 26086 bp, 14 predicted proteins | sample 7450121 | NCBI WGS metagenome assembly JACCEC01 (sample SAMN15323455, study PRJNA562643) | freshwater metagenome | isolation source: river surface water | place: USA:Blue River Watershed | collected 2017-08-18 | reverse complement strand
TCAACAATAAATTTATCATTATTAATAATTAAGTTTTTAGAAATATCTAATTGTCCGGCTATTGATGTATTTCCTGAACTATAATCAACAATAAATTTATCTGTATTAATAATTAAGTTTTTAGAAATATCTAATTGTCCGGCTATTGATGTATTTCCTGTACTATAATCAACAATAAATTTATCATTATTAATAATTAAGTTTTTAGAAATATCTAATTGTCCGGCTATTGATGTATTTCCTGTCGTATAATCAACAATAAATTTATCATTATTAATAACTAAATTTTTAGAAATATCTAATTGTCCTTTAGTTTTTAAATTTCCTGATGTATCTATTAATAAACTATTATTAATATTAATATCACCTTTTAAAAAAGTGCTTCCATCAATAAATAAATTACCAATAATACTTAAATCGGAATTTTGTTGTACTGCTCCTTCGATTGTTAAAATACCACCAATATTACAATTACCTGATAAAACAACATTCCCACTATTATCAACTTTAAAATTATTATTGACAATTAAATTTTGTGAAATATCAATTGTACCAGCAACATGTACATTACCTGTATCATGATAAACAATAAATTTATCATTGTTAATAACTAAATTTTTTGATAAATCTAATTGTCCGGCTATTGATGTATTTCCTGTCGTATAATCAACTATAAATTTATCATTGTTAATAACTAAATTTTTAGAAATATCTAATTGTCCTTTAGTTTTTAAATTTCCTGTATTATAATCAACTATAAATTTATCATTATTAATAACTAAATTTTTAGAAATATCTAATTGTCCAGCTATTGATGTATTTCCTGTATTATAATCAACTATAAATTTATCATTATTAATAATTAAATTTTTAGAAATATCTAATTGTCCGGCTATTGATGTATCTCCTGTATTATAATCAATAATAAATTTATCTGTATTAATAACTAAGTTTTTAGAAATATCTAATTGTCCAGCTATTGATGTATCTCCTGTCGTATAATCAATAATAAATTTATCTGTATTAATAACTAGATTTTTAGAAATATCTAATTGTCCAGCTATTGATGTATTACCTGTATTATAATATACAATAAATTTATCTTTATTAATGACTAGATTTTTAGAAATATCTAATTGTCCAGCTATAAATGTATTTCCTGTGCTATAATCTACAATTAATTTATCATTATTAATAATTAAGTTTTTAGAAATATCTAATTGCCCTGCTATTGATGTATTTCCTGAAGTTGCATATACAACCATTTTTTTATTACCAACAATTAAATTATTTGATATATCTAAGGTACCAGCAATTTTAGAATTACCTGTAAATGAATAAACTAAAAATTTACCATTATTAATATTTAAATTACCAGTAAGATCAATATTACCACCAACAGATAAATTACCACTTAGAGCATCTAATAAAATATTATTATTAACATTAATATTTCCAGATGTATCAATAGTACCAATATCACTAATTTTAAATTGATCTCCACCAACTGAAATATTATTAACATTAATACCATCATGAAAATTAGCTGTTTTTGCTTCAATACCTTTAACTTGTAATTCTCCTAAAAAATCAAGAGTAGTTTTATTATCAATTGGATTAAAAGTACCTCCAACATTATCCATAAATTGTTCTCGAGCTAAATAAACTTTATCTGTTGTAATACTATCAATATCTCGATTTGTATTAGCATACATACGAAATTTTTGATCTTTTGCATTAAAACCAATAAAACCTATTTGACTATTATTTCCTGCTGTATTATTATAATATTGAAATATTAATCCTACATCACTTGTTGCAGGACTTTTACTAAAATATACAAGTGGATCATTAATTTCTAATTTATTTGTTAAAATACTTGTTATTGAATTTTGTTGATCTGAATTAAATGTAATATTACCAAAAAGATTTAAATTAGGTGCTAAAATATTTAAATCTGTTTGAGTATTTGTAACAGTGATAGAATTTTTAATAAGAATAATATCTCCTGTGTCAAGTTCATTAACGAATATGCCTTTATAAGCCTGTATTATATCACCTTGAGTCACTCCGGAGCTAGTAGTATTATTTATAGCTGTTCTATCACTGCCGGTTCCTGATGAATTATTTAAATTATTTATATTATCATCTATTATTATTCGGCGTGACATCCTATTAAAACATTTTATGATAAAAAATTATTAAAAATAAACATACTAAAATTAAATAATTCATTTAATAATATTTTTTTTCTACTAAATATTAATAAATGAATAAATATTATAATAATACCAAAAAAAATATTATAACTACATTTAATATTCCTATAAATGAAGAATCTAAAGATAAATTATTTAGTCTTGCAACATCATTAAATTTATCAGAACTTGAAGAATTTATAACAACTAATAGTATTTCATTACATGTTAAAAATAATAATAATCAATCAATAATACATGTAATGTTAAATGCAGAAAGTACTATTAATGAAGAAGAATTATTAAGATGTATTAAATTTTTAGTAGAACGAGGAGCACCTATAAGTAGTATAGATAACTTTAATCAAACACCAATTTTTATTTGCATTAAAAAAAATTATTCACAAATTTTTAAATATTTATTAGATAATAATGCTAGTCTTGATATTAATACATATGATGATATTACACCAATGCATATTATATGTCATTCACAACACGAAACATATAATAGAAAAAGTATTGAAAATTTAATACCAGAAAAAATACCAAAAATAAAAATGGAAAAATATAAAGATATATATGATAAAATAAAAGAAAATATAGATTTAAAAATATTTAATGATATAGTTAAAGAATTTTATGTTGATGATAAAAAAGAAGATTATGATAATACTTTATTAATTGAAGAATTAAAATCAAATCCAGAAGAAATTATGGATAAAAAAAAAGAAATTTTTTTAAAATTAAAAGAAAAATTAAGTATTTTTTATACAAGCGATGAAATTGAAGAAATCGATGTCGATAAATTAAAATCAGAATTAAAAAATATTGGTGAAGAATTATTTAAAGTATTAAACTTACAAACAGATGTAGATGAAATAGATAATGCTATTAAATTAATGAATTATTATATTGAAATAATTAAAATTTTTTTTAATATAACTGGTAATTTTAAAAATATAGATTATCAAAATTTATCTAATTTATATTTATTAGATAATATTTATGATGAAAAAAAATGTTCAGAAATAGAATTTAAATTTTTTGATTATTATAAATATTTAAGCCCAGAATTTATTAATTATATTATAAAAAAAAGTATTGATGAAAGTATTGCTTTTAAAGAAGATTATATCAATATAATATTTAATGATATTAATTATTATATTTTACCAGATAGTATCAAAAGTGAGGAAAAAAATAATAAAATATTATTTCCTAATATAGAATATGAAAAAGATAAAATTTATTATATTAATACTATTGGTGTAAATTTAGGTAATATATATTTTAGAATACCACAATTTCAATATTTACGAATACCAGGACAACCACTACAAGTACAAGTAGAAACGTTATCACCACAATTTTTAGATATAATTCAATTATTAAATAGTATAAATAATACTGATCCTTTATTTAATTTATATTTATCTATTATTCCATTAATAACAACACAAACACCAGCACCACCAGCACCACCAGCACCACCACAACGAAATATTATAAATCATCCTTTAAATGATGATTATCAACATATTTTTGGTTCAAGTATTTTTTGCATACAAAAAATTAATAATACACAACAATTACCACCAGGTATTCCTATCGCTACTATTAAACTAGAACAAAATTTACGTGTTTATTATATAGTAGATTTAGTTCATAGAATTAAAACTTTATATAATATTTTAAAAGATATTAATATTGAAACAGAAATTTTTATTAATTATAATGAATTTAATACTGAATTTAATAATTTTATTAGAACTCAAGAAGTATCACAACCACATACTGCAGATCCAACGCAAAATGTAATAAATAATACTAATAATATAAATTTAAATAATAATAATTATAATTTAATAGATATTATTAAAAAATTATTTTCAGAAATTAAAAATTTTTTATCTAATAGTTTTAATACTTTAAATCAATATAATAATGATCTTAATCCTAATATATTATATAATATAATTTATGATAATAATAATTTATATAATTATTTAAATTATGAATCAAATTATCAGATGGTATTTAATTTCTATACTAATTTAGCAATACTTACTAATTGTTTACCTATATTTGAATATTATATAAATGATAATATATTATTTAGAAGATTTTTTAAAAATGATATATCTCAAGATAGATTAAAATATTTTATAGAATTATGGAGAGTAATAGAATTATTTTATAAATATTGTAATATTTTTAATCAAAATAATAATGATGATTTTAAAAGACGACATTTACATTATTATACATTAACAAATTATAATAATTTTATTATAGATAAATGGTTATTAAATGAAAATAATTTAAAAAAATTATTACCAAATACAAGTCATGATATAAATAATGAATATCATAATAATAGTAATTTTGCTATTTGGAAAGATTATTTAATATATATAAAATATGATAATAAACCAATCGGCTCATTAAGTTATATAAATAAATTTATTTCAACTAAAGAAATAGATTTTACAAGTAATTTTTTTAATTTATTATATACATTCAATAATAAAGTTATAGTTCCTTTAGTAAATATAAATGATATTTTTAATTTATATAATAATATTAATAAAATTCATAAATTTAAATATGCAATATATATTTTTAATAAAGAAAAACAAAAAATATTAGATTTAAAAACATTAATTGATATAAAAGAATTAAATGATTTATTTGATATATTTTTTAAAAAATTAGAAAGTTCTATAGATTTATTAAAACAAAAATTTGATAAAATACAAGAATTATCAAATCAATATATTGAATTATATAATAAAATAAATGCTTATAATAAAAAATCTATTGGTATTTATCCAAAAATAAATTTCATTTTTGAACCTAGTAATACTTTAGAAAAAGAAATAATTATATTTCAATATATAAACAATTATAATGCTTTTAATATAAATAATTTTTTTCATTTGTTTGTGTTATATTTCCAAAATATAGGTGGATATGATGGTACTTCTGAACTTAATACTTTATTTAATGGTATAATTAAAGATTATTTTACAATAGATTTAAATAGATATAAATCTAATGATATTAATAAAACTTATAAATTATATTTTTATGAACCTAACCAATTAAAAAGAGAAAAAGAAAAAATAATAGATGCTTATAATATAAATGATATTAATATACCAAATAATGATATTTTTAATAGTGATATTAATAATATAATAAAAGATAAAATCATTAAAGCAATATTAAATGAAATAATAGAAAATTATTTTGATAAATTATTAACATTAGAAATTAATAATTTTTTTAAAATAAATTTTTCATTAAATGATGAAGAACTAATATATGATGAAATTTTTAATCCTCCAAATATAACATCAATAATATTAAATGAATATGGGTTTAATGATTATCATATTCCTAATCATGAAATAGTAAATAATAATTTTATATCAATAACTAATAATAGATTTTTAACATTTACATTATATTTTGATACAAATTATTTTAATAGTAATAATTTAAAAACTTTAAAATATTATAAATTTAATAATTTTATTAAAAATTTATTAGATAAGAATAAATCACTAATATTAAAAACAGATATTAAAGGATGGACACCAATATATTATGCTATTGATAGTAATAATTATTATATTATTAAAATATTATTAAAAACACATAAAGATATTTTATATCACTATGACCATAAAGGATTATCACCATTAATGTTATGTATTAATAAACAATTAAATCATTTAAATTATTTATTAGATGATAAAGATGAAATATATTTTTTAAAAAATTATCAAAAAATGTTAAGAAATGAATTAAGTAGTAATAATTTATTAATACCATTAAATATTGATTCTATATTTACAATAGCTTTATTTATACAAAATCATATATGGTTAAAAAAAAATATTTTTGATTTAAAAACTAAAGTTGAAATTATAAATTCTAAATCTGAACAACATAATGAACAACAAAATAAAATTGATAAATTAAAATATTCAAATGAATTTAAAAGAAAAGATAAGAATGTAAATGATACTATAGATATTAAAAAGTTTAAGTATCATGAACTAAAAAATATTTATGAAGATATTGATATTAATGAAACTAATACAATTTTTAAAAAATATTATGAATTTGCTAAAAAATTAGAAAATAAAGATATAGGTTTATATGGTTCATATTGGAAAAAATATAAAATAAATGAACATATATTAAATCATATTAATAAATCAAAAGAATTAAAAAAACAATTAAATAAAATTAAAGAAGAAAAAAATGAAAAAATAAATTTACCAATATATGAAATAAATAATATTGATATAATAAAAGAAATAAAAGAAATAAAAAATTTATTTGAATATTATCTTAAATTTATTAATATTCGTTTTCATCCTAATACAAAAAATACATATAAAATATTTATGGATAAAATATATGTTCATGTATTAGCTTTAATTATAGGTTTAGATTTTTATTTAAAAATTGAAGAATTAGTAATAAAACATTATATAGATTTAAAAATTTTTAGAAATACATTAGATGATAAAATAAAAGAATTAGAAAATAAAATAAATGAATTAAATGAATTAAATGAAAAAGCTAATGAAGAAATAAAAAAAACTGAAAAAAAAATAATAGAATTAGAAAATAGAATAATAGAAGCTGATAAAGATATAAAAAAATTAAAAGAAACTGATAAAAAACAAGAATTAGAATTAAAATTAGAATTAAAATTAGAAAATAAAATAAAAAAATTAAAAGAATTAAAAGAAAAAGCTAATAAAGAAATAAAAAAAACTAAAGATAAAATAACAGAATTAGAAGAATTAAAAGAAAAAGCTAACGAAGAATTATTAAAAACTAAAGAAGAAAATAAAGAAAATAAAGAAAATAAAGAATTAGATAAAAATAAAGATGATTTAAAACAAACTTTATTAACTATTAAAAGAAAATTAATAAATAATAAATTAGAAGATAATAATCTTAATTATCAATATATATCAACAGAAAAAAATCCTGAAAATGTAATAAAAGAATTAAAAGAATCTTTAAAAATATTTATTGATTCAGATGAAATAATAAATACATTTGAAACAAAATTATATCCTTATTATAGAGATTTATATAGAATAACATTTAAATATTTACAAATGTTTATGTCAAATTATCATAAATTTATATACAATCAATATCATGGATTAAATATATTATTATTATTATTAGATAAAATATCTTCATAAATTTCTAAAGTGTATGAATGTTCCATAGAACCAAAATTAAATAATTCTCCACTAGGATCATAAAAAGCAACTTCAAAATCGGATAAAGTACTTATTGGTTCTTTAAAATATTCACCCAATTGTATAAATTGGTTGAACATTATACTTCCAGGATCTCCAGCTAATAAAAGTTTTGCAAATACTCCATCAATATTACCAGTAGTATAAGATGAATCTTTAAATAAAGGAGATGTCATTAATATATAATTATCACCACTTAAATTAATAGTATTTGTAATATTTCTATCTAATACATCATTATCATATAATGAATTATTTGTTATTGTTGTATTATATTTTGTTATTGATGATGGTTTACCAATATCTTTAAAACCTAAAATATTACCTAATGTATATGGTCTATCAAATAATAATCTAAATTTTAATGGATATGTTAAAACTACAACTGTTCCGCCATTTGTAATATCATTTTGGACAGTACTAGCAGTATATCTAGGTAATTTAACTTCATAAGTATCTCTATCTAATATACGTTCAATTTTAAAAGTTGAATTAATAATAGTATCTGGAATATTATTAGTTGAAATAGCATTAGAAATAGTAATTTCATCATTAATATTTAAATTATGATTTGGATGATAAATTCTTAATCTATTAAAACCATCATCAAAAGTATGATTAGATAAAGATAAAGGTTTACTAATTGTTAATTGTTGTGATAATTTCATAGAAAATAAATCATTTTGTGCATTTATATCTATTATTGGTAAATTAAATGTATAATATAACATTTTACTATTATCAATATTTAAATTATAAATAATTGTTATTGGTCTTTCTATTTTACTTATTTGATTAAAAAGTTCTAATTTTAAAGTATTTAATGTATAATTACCAGGAGTAATTTCAATACTATATATATCTTCACCATCTTCTAATATTTGCCAATATAACATATTATTTTTTTTATTTAATGGATAATTTTTAATGACTCTTTCAGTATTAGGAAATTCAGTACTTATTAATCTTATTCTATTAACATTATAAAATGTTTTTTTAAGACTTATTTTATAATAATTATTATCTGGATAACCTTCAATAAAATCAATAACTTGAGTAATCCATATATTAACACCACCTGAATTTATAGTTAAAATAGAATAATCAGTAACTTGTATTTCATAATAATTTGTATCAATTATATTATATATAATATGATAACCATTAATTTGTAATGCTGAACGTGGATAATTAGCATTAATTTGATTAATTGATATTCCTGCTATTTGTAAAAATTGTATATAAATTGATGATAATGAATATTCATAATCTTGATTTACTTTTGTTGATATTTTAATATAATAATAATCATTACTTGGATTTTCATTAATATTTCTAATAAAATTAATATTATGTGTAGTATTTAATTCATTAATTGGTATATTTAATAATGTCCTTTTATTATTTAAATTACCAATAATATTTGATAATTGAATTTTTATAGAAGTGTTATTATTTAGATTATTATTTAAATTATGATTTTTATGATTTATTCTTATATATTCACTATCTTTATTAAATGTTAATCCATTAATTATACTAATTACATCAGGTTGTACTCCTTGTATTATAATTTTATTTTCTTTTTGAAAACCATGATTTTTATGATATATTTTTATTATATTACTATTATTTGTAAAATATAATGGGTTTTCAGATAAATATGTTATTTTATCATAAATTATATTTTTAGATTCTATATTTCTATATCGACTATCTATATTTATTCTTGTTAAATTTTTATTATAATTTAAATTATTTTGGTTTATTTTTTCTACTTTTATAGAATTTCCTAAATTAATATTTTTTGACATAAAATATTTTTGATTTAATAAATTATTATCTTCTTTTAATTCTTGAATATCCATTATAATAATTTATTAAAAAAATATATTTAAATAATTTATTTTTTAATAAAATATATTATTATATTATATAATATATCAATGTCTGAAGTTGAAATCAAAAATATTGAACAAACAGGAGGCGCCGAAGTTGCTATAACTTCAAATAATTCAATTTCTTTAGAAGGTGGAAAAAGAAGAACAAAAAAATCATCTCATACACATGATGGAAGTAAAAAAAAGAAAGCATCTAAAAAAGGATCTAAAAGAGTTAGTAAACATGATTTAGATGGTGGTAAACGTAAAAAAGCATCTAAAAAAAAATCTAAAAAAGGATCTAAAAAATCAAGCAAACGTGTAAATACATTACATCCCGCATTAGAAGGTGGATCAGGTGTACATACACAACCAGCAGCACCAGCAGCACCAGCAGCACCAAAAAAAGTTTTAGATGGTGGAAAACGTAAAAAAGCTTCCAAAAAAGCTTCCAAAAAAGCTAGCAAGAAATCAAGCAAACTTGCTGAATTAGATGGTGGAAAACGTAAGAAAGCTTCCAAGAAAGCTAGCAAGAAATCAAGCAAACGACTTTCATCTCATATGCTTGAAGGTGGAAGACGTAAGAAAGCTTCCAAGAAAGCTAGCAAGAAATCAAGCAAACGACTTTCATCTCATATGCTTGAAGGTGGAAAACGAAAGAAAGCTTCTAAAAGAGGGTCCAAAAAAGCATCTAAAAAATGATAAATAATTTTTTTTAATAATTATTTTAATAATTATTAAAAAAAAATTGAAATAATTTAAAATAATAAATATAAGTTTTTATATACAATAAAAAATGCCAACAAAACAAAAAACAGTTGAAGAAAGATATCAAAAATTAACTCAAATAGAGCATATATTAAAAAGACCAGATACATATATTGGGGATACAAAATTACAAAAAGAAAAACAATATATTTTTCAAGATAATAGAATTATTAAAAAAGAAATTAATTATCCTCCTGGACTTATGAAAATTTTTGATGAAATTTTAGTTAATGCAAGAGACCATTATGTTAATGATCCAACATGTGATACTATAAAAGTAAATATTGATATTTCAAATAATGAAATATCAGTTATGAATAATGGTAAAGGTATTGATATAGAAATACATCAAGAACATAAAATTTATGTTCCAGAATTAATATTTGGACATTTATTAACATCAACAAATTACGACGATACTGAAAAAAGAACTACTGGAGGTAGAAATGGTTATGGTGCTAAACTTACAAATATATTTTCTACATTTTTTAGTATTGAAACAGTTGATGGAAATAGAAAAAGAAAATTTTATCAAGAATTTAGAAATAATATGGGAGAAAAAGATGAACCAATTATTACTGAATTAAAAGCTCGTCCAACAACTTATACTAAAATTGTTTTTAAACCTGATTTACAAAAGTTTGGATTAGAAAATCTTACTGATGATATAGTATCACTATTAACAAGAAGAGTATATGATATTGCAGGTATTCATCAAAAAATTAAAGTATTTTTTAATGATAAAAAAATAGAAGCTAATACTTTTAAAAAATATATTGATTTTTATGATTTTGGAGAATTAAAAATTGAAAGATTAGATGTAGCATTAGATGAAACAACTGTTGCGGAAGATGATACAATTTCAATTGATTCATCAACTAATAAAGAAAAGAAGAATGATATTATTTATGAAGAAATTAATGATAGATGGAAAGTTGCAGTAATGTATCATCCTACTTATGGTCATGAATCAATTTCATTTGTTAATGGTATTTGTACTTATAATGGTGGAAATCATGTTGATTATGTATTAAATAATATTATTGATAAATTAAAAACAATAATTACAAAAAAACATAAAGATATTACGTTTAAACCACAAATGATTAAAGATAATTTAATTATTTTTATAGATTGTATAATTGAAAATCCATCTTTTACAAGTCAAACAAAAGAAACATTAAAAACTAAATCTTCTGAATTTGGTTCAAAATGTGATTTATCAGATAAATTTATAAAAAAATTATCAACAACTGGTATTTTTGATCAAGTTTTAATGATGGCTAAAATAAAAGAGCAAGCTATTTTAAAAAAAACAGATGGTAAAAAAACAACAAGAGTTTTAGGATTACCTAAATTAGAAGATTGTAGTTTAGCAGGTACAAAACATTCTTGTGAATGTAAATTAATATTATGTGAAGGTGATTCAGCTAAATCAATGATTATGTCAGCTAGAACTGTAATAGGTTCTGAAAAATATGGTATTTTCCCATTGAGAGGAAAATTATTAAATGTTAGAGAAGCAAATTCTAAACAATTATTAGAAAATGAAGAAATAACAGCTATAAAAAAAATTTTAGGTATTCAACATGGTAAAGAATATCAAAATACTAATGATTTAAGATATGGAGGAATCATTTTATTAACGGATCAAGATGCTGATGCATATCATATTAGAGGATTACTTATTAATGCTATACATTATATGTGTCCAAGTTTAATTAATCTGAATAATTTTATAACTTGTTTAAATACTCCAATTGTTAAAGCTACTAATAATAAAACAAAAAAGATTATATCATTTTATAATTTAATTGAATATGATGAATGGAAAGAAACAAATAATATTAAAGATTATACAATTAAATATTATAAAGGGTTAGGTTCTTCGAATAAGAATGAAGCATGTGAATATTTTGCAAACATCGAAGATAAACTAGTTTATTATACAACAACAGAACAAGATTATCCAACAGTTGTACAAAAGTTATATAATGATCCAGTTATTGAAGCTATAACATTAGCTTTTCAAAAAAACAGAGCGGATGATAGAAAAAAATGGTTATTAAATTATAATTCTAATAAAGTAATAATAAATAAAGAAAATAAAATTTCAATTCCACATTTTATTCATAATGAATTAATTCAATTTTCAAATTATGATAATATTCGTTCAATTCCAAATATTTGTGATGGTTTTAAACCAGTACAACGAAAAATTTTATATGGTTGTATTAAAAAGAAATTATTTAATCCAAAAGATGAAATGAAAGTATCTCAATTATCAGGTTTTATATCTAGTTTAACTAGTTATCATCATGGTGATACTTCAATGATGATGTCAATTATTAATATGGCACAAAATTTTGTTGGTTCAAATAATGTTAATCTTTTGTTTCCATCTGGTCAATTTGGTAGTAGAGTATTATTAGGTGCTGATCATGCATCACCCAGATATATTTTTACATTTTTAAATAAAGTTACAAGATTTATTTTTAGAGAAGAAGATGATATGATATTAAAATATTTAGATGATGATGGAGTTCAAATTGAACCAGAACATTTTTATAGTATTATTCCAATGATATTATGTAATGGTTGTACTGGTATTGGTTCTGGTTTTTCAACAGAAATAGCTTGTTATAATCCTTTAGAAATTGTAGATAATTTAAAATATATGATGGAAGGAGAATATGAACCTAAAGAACCTAAAAATTTAAAACCATGGTATAATAAATTTAAAGGTAAAATTACTGATAATGAATTTTATGGAGTTTATGAAATTATTAGTGATAATAAAGTTAAAGTTACTGAATTACCTGTTGGTACATCTATACAAAAATATAAAGAATTTTTAGAGAAACATTTAGAAAAAAGTGATGTTATTACTAATTATTTCAATAGTAGTTCTGATGAAGATATAAATTTTGTAATAACTTTTAAAAATAGTATTAAAGCTGAATCAGAAAATTTATATAAAAAACTTAATTTGATTAATAAATATAGTATTAATAATCAACATTTATTCAATTATAAAAATATGATTAAAAAATATAATATTGAAGATATTTTTAAAGAATTTTATAATATTCGTATTCAAAAATATCAAGAAAGAAAAGATGAATTATTAAGAAGATTAAATAATGATCTTAAAATATTAAAATATAGAACATTATTTATTCAAAATATTTTAAATAATATTATAATTATTAATCGTAAACGTAAAGAAGAAATTATTAATAAATTAATTGAATTAGAATTCCCTGAATTATCTATTGATATAGATGGTTCCGTTAGTTATGATTATTTAATTAATATGGCTCTATTTTCACTTACACAAGATAAAATAGAAGAATTAGAAAATAAATATAAAAGTAAAGAAGAAGAAATTGAAGAAATTAAAAAAACTACTATATTTCAAATGTGGAATAAAGAATTAGATGAATTTTTAATTGAATACAATAAAATGATTAAGATTATTGAAGAAACTAAACCTATTGTTAAAAGTGTTAAAAGTACTAAAAAAAAATAATTTGTTTTATAATATATAATATATAATAATATTATAAAAATTAAATTAAAATTGCGTTTAAAATATATTTTTTTTAATATATTTTAAATAATTTATCGTATTATAATATATATATTAAAATGAGTTTAACACGTTATCCTTCAAGAGGTTTTACTAATACAACTAATAATCAAACTTTACCTGAAGGTTTATATTCAGTTAATGCTAGTTCTTGGTTTAGTCCAGGTGGTAGTAATCAATTTCATCCTATGAAATTGTTTGATTATTCATATGATAAAGTTTCTGATGAAGGCTGGCATACTGGTGGAAGTCCTGGGGAAAGTCCTTTTGGAGGAGGTAATTATATTTTAAATGCTGCTGGTGTTTCAGGTGGATATGTCGGAAATTATTATTTAGATAATGAAAGTTCTTATAAAGGTCAATGGGTAACTCTTACATTACCAAAAAAAATAGTTTTACAAAAAATAAATATAATTGCTCATAGTAATTATAATTTTATTAATAGAAGACCTAATAAATTTAGAATTTATGGAAAAAATAGTAATGAAACAAATTGGAATATTATTTATGATAATTTAAGTTCAACATATGTTAACAGAATTTGTACTATTAATTTAAATAACACATCAAATCAAGGATATAATAATATTGCTTTTGTTATAAATAGTGTTTTAGTATCAGATTCTAATCAATCAGTAGATATTTTACATTTTCAAGAATTAGAATTATATGCTACAGATCCAATATTTAATATTATTGAAATTGGTATGATTTCTAATACTCTTAAGACTAACAATTCTTCTATTAATGATGGTCTTATTAGAATGAATGATAAAAAATTAATTCTTCAATCTGGTTCTGGTAATCCTTCTTTAATTGTAGATACTTTAAATAATATTGGCATTGGAAAAAATACACCTACTGATAACTTTGATATAAGTGGTTCTGTTATTGTTTCTAATTATCGTATTCATAAACAAACAAATCCTATTATTGATTCAAGTGGTAATATTAATACTATCGGAAATTTAACTGTTAATAATAATTTAGCTTTATCAAATAATAATTTTAGTATTAATTCTTCTACTGGTAATGTTCTTATTAATGATTCTTTATCACTTGGAAATAAATTATCTATTAATACTGATAAATTTTCTATTGATGCTAGTGGAAATATTAAATCTTCCGGTAATTTCGATATTTCTAATAATCTTAATATTAATAATTATACATTAATTGATTCTTCTGGTTCTGTTATATTAAATAGTTTAGATGTTTCTAATAATACAAATTTTAAAAATAATCTTTCTATTCAAAATAAATTAGATGCTAATTGTTTATTATCTGATGTTTCATTTAATAAAGTTTGTATTAATAATAAAAATTTAGATCCTTCATATAATTTTCATGTTGTTGGTGATTCTCATATTGTTGGTGATTTAACTGTTAATGGTAATGTTACTATTATGGATACTATACAAGAAACTACAGAACAACTTATTATTAATAATAATGGCATTGGTCCTGCTATGACAATTAATCAAATTGGAGCACAGCCTATTATTGATTTCCAAGATGATAATAAGTCAGTTTTTTATATTGCTGATAATGGTTTAGTTGGTATTGGTCATTCTCAACCTAATTATACACTTGATGTTTCTGGAACTGTATATTTTTTAAATAATTTAGATGTTTCTGGTAATTTACATTTATTAAATAATATATCATCTTCTAATAATGCTAAATTTAATAATACTGTTGATATTTCTAATAATCTTAATATAAATAATAAATTTTATGTTGATTCTTCTGGCAATGCCGATACTTCTGGTAATGTTATTGTACATGGTTCTCTTATTTCTAAAGGTGTATTAAATCAAAATGGTATTTTTGCACAAAGTGGAGAAACTACCATTGATGGTAGTTTAACTGTTCGGAAGAATATTGATTTATCAAATAATTTAACTGTTAATACTAATTCTTTTGTTGCTGATATTTCTGGTAATATTAAAGCATCTGGTAACTTTGATTTATCTAATAATTTTTCTTCTAATTTATTTAATATAGATAATTTTGGTAATATTAAAGTACCAAATAATATTTATTTAAATAATTCTTTATCAGTTAATAATTTTAAAGTTAATTTTATAGGTGATATATCTTCTAATGGTACTCTTGATATTTCAAAAAACTTTTCTATTAATACAAATAAATTTATTATTGATTCATCTGGAAATTTATTTAGTAATGGTACTTTAGATATATCTAATAATTTATCAGTTAATACTAATAAATTTACAGTTGATAGTTCTGGTAATATAAAATCAGTTGGTACATTAGATTTATCTAATAATTTTACAATTAATACAAATAAATTTACAGTTGATAGTAATGGAAATATACAATTATTAGGAAATTTAGATTTATCAAGAAATTTAACAGTAAATACTAATAATTTTTCAGTTGATAATTTAGGTAATACTAAAACATTAGGATATTTAAATATGTTTGGTAATTTTAGTATAAATAATAATAATTTTATTGCAAATAATACTTCAGGTGATTTAAAAGTTAAAGGAACTTTAGATTTATCAAAAAATTTAATTGGTGGAAATGGAAATTTTACAGTCGATTCATCAGGAAATACAAAAGTAAAAGGTACATTAGATATATCAAAAAATTTAACTGTAAGTAATGTTTTATATGTTAAAAACAATAAAGTAGGTATAAATAATAGTAATCCAAGTTATGAATGTGATGTAAGTGGAAACATAGGAACATTAAATACATATTTAGGAAATGTAAACAGTAATGCGGGTTTTGGTTATCGTTCAGCAGATATAAATACAAATTATGCAATAATGCAAACAAGTACAGGAAAAAGTACAATAAATAGTAAAAATAATATATATTTTACATTTGGAGGTGTATCAAAATGTAAATTAGATAGTTCAGGAAATGTAATACTAAATGGAAACATATATGAATATTCAGATTTAAATATTAAAAAGAATATAGAAACAATAGATTTAGCATTAGATAAAGTTAAAGGATTAAATGGCGTAACGTATAATTTAACAAATAAAGAAGATAATAGAAGACATATAGGTTTAATAGCTCAAGATGTAGAAAAGGTAATACCAGAAGCAGTAGAAGAAGATGATAATATTAAAACAGTAGCTTATGGTAATTTAGTTGGTTTATTAATAGAAGCAGTAAAAGAATTAGATGAAAAATTAAATTAATTTTGTGTTTGTTCTTAATTTATATTATTTTTAATAAAAATAATATAAATTTTATATTTTAAATTATTTGCATTTAATAACAGAAATTTTATTATCAATAACTTTAATAGCTTCAACAAGTAAACCAACTAAGTTTCCATAAGCAACTGTTTTTATATTTCCATCTTGAAATACTGCTTCTGGAACTACATTTTCTATTTCTTGAGCGATAACACCAACATGTTTTTTATCTTCATCAGTTTCATTAAGTAAATTATAAGTAACACCTCTAATTTTTTGTAATTTTTCAATAGGTAAATCTATTTGTTTAATATTATCTTTAATACGAATGTCTGAATAAGTGAATAAATTACCATTAATATACATATTACCATTAGAATATATTTTTTGTTTAACATTATTTGAAAATGAGAAATCAATAGATTCAGTAGTAGATTTACTATTAATAGTTGTATTACCTGAAGAATCTTGTATCATTAAATAATCAGTATTATTTTTATTATTAACTTGTGTCATCATTGCATTATTATTATATATACCTAAATAAGCATTATTAGTAGTAATATTTCCACTAACATCTAAATTATAACTAGGAGTAGATGTATTAACACCTACTTTTGATCCTGATGTATCAACATAAAAAACATTAGTACCTACAGAAATATTTTTAGAAATATCAAAATTACCTTGTGTAGCAATATTACCATTATTTAATACAAAAGCATTATTATTAATAACAATATTTTTATCAACAGTAAAATTACCCTTAGTTTTAATATTTCCACTACTATCAATAGTACTATTATAATTATTAGCTGTAAAATTACCTGAAATATCTAAATTACCAGCAGCGTATAAATTTCCATTATTAAAAGCAATAAATTTATCAGTATTAACAGTTAAATTATTTGAAACATCAAATCTTCCTTGTGATGAAACATTACCAGAAGATTGATTAACAATAAATTTATTATTATTTATAGTAAAATTATTAGATATATCAAAATTACCAGCCATAGAAATATTACCTGTACTTGAATCAATTATAAATTTATTATTATTAATTTTAAAATTATTAGATAAATCTAATGTTCCTGAAGTTTGTATATTACCAGTATTATAAACAGTAAATTTATTATTAATATTTAAATTATTAGAAATATCAAAATTACCTTGTGCTTTTACATTACTATTAGTATCTATTGTAAATTTATTTGTATTTAATGTAAAATTATTAGAAATATCAAAAGACCCATAAGTTGTCATATTTCCAGAAGTATCAATAATAAATTTATTTGTATTAATTGCAAATCCTCCAGAAATATCACAAGTTCCTTGTGATTTAATATTACCAGATGGGTCAACAGTAAATTTATTAATATTAACTCTTAAATTTTCAGATAAATCTATATTACCTTTAATATATGCACTTCCGCTTACATCTAAATCTCCTTGTTGACTAAATAAACCAGTTTGGGCAACAGCTCCATAAGTATTAATAACACCATTAACATATAAATTACCTGAAATATCTAAATTACCACTTGAATCAATATTAATTTTATTTAATATATTTAAATTATTAGATGATTGTAAATTACCATATATATAAGATTTATCATTTAAAACTATTGGTCCAGAAATATTTGTTTGTTCGCCAACTTTTAAATCATTTTTAATATATACATTACCTGAAACATCTAAAGTATGTGTTGGATTTATATTTGAATTACCAATACCAATTAAACCATTATTAGCAATATGGAATACAGGAATATTATCATCTTTAAATTGTAATATTGGCTGTTCACCTAATTGATTAATAATTAACGCAGGTCCTGTTCCGTGATTTGTTAAATTTAAATTATTTACATTATTATTAGAACTATCAGAAATTTTAGTTGTACCATTAACAATTAAATCACCATCAATTAGAGTATTACCATTAACAATTAAATTATATGAAGGATCAATAACATTAGTATTAATACATACTTTATTATTAGAATTGTCAATATATAATGTATGATTAGTACCAATATCCATTATACCATTTACAGATACATCAGAATAAAAAACAGTATTTTTTGATACATCTAATGTACCTTTTATAATAGTTGAGCCATTTGAAGAAGAAATAAAATTATTATTAATATTAAAATTTCCTGATATATCACATCTACCATTTGATTTTACATTACCTGTTGTATAATCAACAGTAAATTTATTAGTATTAATTGTTAAATTTTTAGATATATCTAAAGTTCCATTAATAGTTGTATTACCTGAATTATCAACTATTAGATTATTATTAACATTTAAACTATTATTAATATTAATAACACCAGATGTATTAATATTACCACTTATATCAATTAATGGATTTGATATATTTTGTATTTTATATACATCTGAAACTATTGAACCATTAATATCTACTTGTTCATTAGGTTGAGTTGTCCCAAACCCAATTTTATTTAATGGTGTAATACAAAAAGCAGTATTACCATTACCAGATTGTAAAAATAAATTAGTATTATTATTCATAATAATAAAACCATCGCCTTTAGTTGCACCATTTGATTTATTAATTGTATTATCAGTAATTATACCTACTTGCATATTTACATTTCCGATCATATTGTTATTATATTATAATCATGTATTTTTTTTTACAAAAAGTTTTTTTAAAATATTTTTTTTTTGTTATTTTAAACGCATAATATTAATTTATTATCTGCTTTAATATTTAATTCTTTAATAGCTTCAATTAATAAACCAACAACATTATTATAAGCAACTGTTTTAATTTCTCCATCATTTTCAACAACTTCAGGTAAAACATTTTCTATTTCTTGTGCAATTACTCCTACATATCTTTTATTATTTTGATTTTCTTTTAAGTTATAAGTAACACCTCTTAATAATTTTACTTTATTTAATGCACTTTCTAATGTTTTAATATTTTTTTTAATATTAATATCAGAATAAGCATATACATCACCATTAATAAACATATTACCATTTGAATCCATTTTATTTGTTAATGTATTACTAAAAGCAAATTCAATATTATCAGTTAATAATTTATTATTTATTTTTGTTTTACCTGTATTTGTTTGTTGTAACGAATAATCAGTTATATTAATATTATTTCTATGAGCAAATATTATATCATTACTATTAGATAAAGTACCTAAATAAGCAGTATTTGTCGCTATTTGACCACTAATATCTAATTCACAAGCTGGATTTATTTTATTAATACCTACAGATTTATTAGTAGAATCTACATATAAAACATTTTGATTTGATGTTAAATTATATGATATATCTACAGTACCAGCAGAACCAATATTTCCACTTGTATCAATAGTAAATTTATTTGTATTTACTCTTATATTACTTGAAATATCTAAATTACCAGCAGTTCTTATATTACTAGATGTATCAATTGTAAATTTATCATAATTAATTGTAAAATTATTAGATACATCTAATGTACCTGCTAATTTAACATTACCTGAAATATCAACTGTAAATTTATTTTCATTAATATATAAATTATTACCAACGCTTAAAGTTCCAGCACCTGTAATATTACCAAAATTATCAATAGTCATTTTATTAGTATTAATTTTAAAATTATTTGAAATATCTAAAGAACCATAACTTTTAACATTTCCTGAAGAATCAATAATAAATTTATTTGTATTTAATGTAAAATTTTTTGATATATCTATAGAACCTTTACAAATAATATTTCCAGTTATTGCATCAACAATAAATTTATCTGAATTTATTATTAAATTATTATTATTTGTTAAACTTCCAGAACTTTTAACATTTCCAGATGAATCAATCGTAAAAGTATTTAATATTAAATTATTAGATGCATCTACATTACCTTTACAAATAATATTACCTGATAAACTATCTATAATAACATTATTATTTATATTAAAATTTTTTGAAATATCAAAATTTCCTTTACTTTTAATATTACCTAAATTATCAACAGTAAAATTATCTATATTAATTCTTAAATTTTCTGAAAGATCAATATTTTTTTTTACTTTAAGATTTCCATCAATTATTAAATCACCTGCTAAATTAAAATTTCCATATTGTGAAACATTACCAAATGATTGTAAATTACCATATATATTAAAATTTCCTGACATATCAATATTTCCAGATGTATCCATTTTAAATTTATCACTATTAATTGTTACATTATTAGATATATCAGCATTACCATTTATTAAAGCATTTCCTTCAATTATTGATGTCCCTGAAACATTTAAATTATTTGATACATCTAATGTTTTACTAATATTTGTACTACCAGAAATATCTAATTCACATCTAGGATTAGTATTTAATAATCCTACACCAACCAAACCATTATTTGCTATATAAAATATAGTATTATTATCATCTTTAAATTCTACTATTGGTTGTGTACCATTTTGATTAATAATAATAGCTGGTCCTGTCCCTGAATTTGTTATTCTCATTTGTTCTGTTGTTTGTTGTACTGTATCATTATTAATTGTTGTAATACCATTTACATTTAAATTTCCTTCAATTCTTGTTGCACCTTTAATATGTAAATTATAAGAGGGATCAATATTTACATTGTTTATACCTACTTTATTATTTGATACATCAACAAATAAAGAATTTTTAACATTTAAATTTCCTAATACTGTAACATTTTTTCTTAATATTGAATTATTTGATACATCTAAAGTATTTGTTATAATTGTATTACCGTCAGAAGAAACAGTAAATTTATTAGTATTAATTGAAAAATTTCCTGATAAATCAATATTTCCTTTAGATTGTATATTACCTGATAAATAATCTACATTAAAATTACTATTATTTATATTTAAGTTTTTAGATATATCTAAATTACCATTTATTAAAGTATTTCCAGATGCTCCAAATGTTTTAAAATTATTTACTTGTAAATTACCTTGTAAAGTTACTGACCCATTAGCATTAATATTTCCGCTTGAATCTATTATTGTTGATAAATCTTTAATTTTATAACTATTAGAAACAATTGTACCACTAATATCTAATTTTTGTTGTGGTTGTGTCGTACCTACACCTACATTATTATTTGAATCTATACAAAATGCATACGGTCCTTTATCACCATTTTGTATAAATAGTTTACCATTATTATTCATTTTTATTACACCATCGTTTATATTTGATCCTGTTGTTAAATTTACTATATCTGAAGTTATTAAACCAAGCTCTATATTTTGTATTGTGTCCATTATATAAAATATAAAGATAAATAAAATATTTATTATAATATTTTTTTTAATTTATTTTAAACGCATTTTAATATATTATTATTAGTTTATTCAATTTAAAAAAAAATAATTTTACTTTATTCAATTTTAATTTAATTATAAATATAATATATTATAATTTATAATTAATTGCAAGAAATAAAATTAAACAAATTCATTAAAAATAATATTATCAATAAAATGATAAATATTATTTTCAGTAAAATTATTAATTAGATAATAATAATCATAATTAATGTTATCTAATTTTTCAGATTCATGATTATTACAATTATAATGTGAAATATAATCATTTGGATATGTTTTTTTTAATCTTTCAAATTGTAAATTTTTATCAATATCTAATTTTAAAATTATATGATTTAAGATATGTAACTTCATCTTGAAATCTCAAATCATCAATAATAATATTATCATAAATATCTTTAATTTTTTTATCTAATCTTTTAATCCAAATTAAATCATCAATTTCTTTCATTTTAGTACCAAAATTTTGTAATAATTTTCGGTCTTTATTTTTCATATCAAAAATTTCAACAGCATATTTTTTAATATCATCAGCAAAACTAAATTTTTTATAATTATATTTTTCAATTAAATAATTAGATATTGTAGTTTTACCACTACACATAACACCTGAAATTGCAATTTTCATTATATAAATTATATAAATTATATTTCTTTATATATATATATTAATGAGATTGCATATATATTTTTCAACATATATTATAATTTGGAGTTTTTTATATTGGTTAGGTTTTATTAATTATAATCCTATATATTGGTTATATATAGCTATATCATGTTCTATTTGTATTGTAATGTATTGTATTTATTATGATGCTAAAATTAGTACAATTATATATTATATATTATTAAATTCACCAAAACTATTTTTTATATATAATTTAAATAAAAATAATTCATGCGAAGGCTTAAATTTTGGTACTTTATGTTTTATTTTATATTTATTTTTAATAGATTTTGATTTATATAATATTTATTATACTCAAACAGTTGTAAAACTATTAAAAAATAATTTTTAAATTTTTATATAAAAGATATATTATAATTGTTACAAATAATAAAAAAATAATTATAAAATATTTTTTAAAATAAAAATAGTAATTAATATTATTATTTTTATTATTATTTTGAGATTTAATAATATCAATATAATTATTAATATCATTATTATTATTTTTATAATTAATATCGTTCATATTTTTTAAATAATTATTTATAAAATCATTTAAATTAACATTATCTTTAATTTTAACAATATTATAACGATTATTATCATTAGATATTTTAGTATTTACAAAAAGATTATTATTATTTTTTATATATGTACATGGAATATTAGTTTTTTTATAATAATAATCTTCATTTTTTAATAATTTTTTATATTTTTGTTTATCTGATAATTTTTTATATTCATTATTATTTATTAAACTTTCATATCTATCAAAATCAAAAAAATAACAAAAACTTTTTATTTTATTAGAATTAGATGAAATATCAATATTAGTCATATCACAAATTGCTAAAGATTTATTATCATTCATAAATAAATAAGAATCATTATTATAATTAATTTTACAAAAAGGATCTAACATAATTATTTATATTAATTATAAAGATAATCTTTTAAAAAATAAAAATAATTATGTTTATTATAATTTGATATAAATATATTATGATTTCCTTGAATAGCATAACCTTTAATATTATGAAATTTTTCATTTATTGTAGGTTGGTATTTAATACACCAATTATATAAAATATTTTTATCCATAAATAATTTATAATTATATTCATAACTCATATATAATATAGCACGAGCTATAATACCTTTATCACAATCTCTTGGATTAAATAATTTATGTTTATGTGATATATAGTTATCATTATTAATTGATATCCAACTAATATTTTTTTGATCTGAAAATACATAATTAGATCTTAAATTATTAAAATATTTTGAAGATTTAAACATATTATGAAAATCATTATAATGTTCTTTTTTTAAATAACATTTAGGATAAACATGTTCTATTGACATTGAATGATATTTATCATAATATAATATTGGTAAAAATTTACTATTTTTTAATAGATCTTTTGCAATATTATTAGTAACTGGAGTGCTTTTAATTTGTATTATTGTCATAAATAATACATTTATAAACATTAACATTGACATTATTTTAAATATATTAAAATAGATATTATAATATTTGTTTTTCAATTTTTATAAATTATTTAAAAATATATTAATTAAATAATAATATTAATGATTAAATTAATATTATTATTTAATATTGTTTTAATATATTGTTTTAATATATCATCAATTTTTAAAGAATACCATTGTATAAAATTAAATAAAACTAATATAAATGTTTTACTTAATAAATATAATAATTCATATTTAACTATAAATATATGTAAACATAAATATAAAAATAATTTAACATGTCTTAATCATAAATTAGAATATATTTAATCAAATCTTATATTATAATTTGTAAATAATTATATTTATTATTAATCCTAAAAATAATACTAAAAAAAAAATTAAATCAAAATCTATTAAAAAATATAATAATATTAAAAGATTTAAATATTTATTATTAATTAATCCAAATATAAAAAATATTATTATCCATAATGTAATATTAATATTAAATAATTTAATATACGATAAATTAAAAAAATATGTACAAGGAATATCATTATTAATTTTATATTTATTTAATACTAAATTAATATATTTTGGGAATGATGTTAAATTTGAATTATTTGAATCATTCCAAGTTTGATATATTATTTTTTTTTTGGTTGTATATACATTTAATTTGTTCATATTAAAATTTATTATCCAATCAATATGAAAAAATATATTTTTTGTTAAATATTTAAATAATTTTTTACATCCTTTATTACTTATAATATATGCATGAGTTCCTAATGGTATTTTTGGGATATATATATTTTTAAATTTATTATTATTTTCTTTATAATTTATGAAATTTAAAAATCCTAAATATAAAATATCATAATTATCTGGTAATTCTTCAAAAGCTTTATTTAAAATATCATAAAAATCATCATCAATATATATATCATCTTCTAATATTAAAGCATTTTTATATCCTTTATTTATTATATCTTCATATATTTTTATATGACTAATAGCACATCCAATAATACTATTAGGACAAAAATTATTACAATAATCCGTAATATATTTACTTTTTTCTTTTTTTGTTAACATAGTAGCATCTATTCCTGTAAATCTTTCAAATTTAATATTAAATTTTTGACATTCTTTTGTTATTAATTCTAATCTTTGTTTATCTTTATCCATATTTATAACATAAACATTATCAACAAATTTATTCATGTATATTATATATAAACTATTTAAATAATAATTATTATATATTATTATTATTATTATTATTAATGGATTCAGAAAATAATGATAATTTGAGTTCATCATCAGACGACGAAAAAATAAAAACTTTTTTTGAAAATCATAATGTTAATCGAGTTAAAGAGTTAGAATTACAATTACAAATAAAACAAGAAGAAACCAAACAAAAAGAAATTGAATTAAAACTTCGTGAAATTGAATATAAAACAAAAAAAATAGAATATGAAAAAAAAAAATAAATTTATTAGATAATAATATATAGTTATTTTTATAAAAATTAAATTATTAAAATAATATTAATTTATTTAATAAAGTTTAAATTAAAAAAAATAATTTATTATCTATACTTGTAATATTTCAAATTTTTTCAAATTTAAAT
>JACCEC011847850.1_pt1 | contig 26111 bp, 30 predicted proteins | sample 7450121 | NCBI WGS metagenome assembly JACCEC01 (sample SAMN15323455, study PRJNA562643) | freshwater metagenome | isolation source: river surface water | place: USA:Blue River Watershed | collected 2017-08-18 | reverse complement strand
TAAACAATATAAGAATTAAGGTCATAAAAAAAGGAGTTCAGAGAACTCCTCTTATTTATTTTTAGAGTGCGTTTCCTCGCGGTAGAACCTCTTCTGGGAACACAAAGTTCTCATGAGGTTGATCTACTGGTGCCATCCAAGCACGAAGACCTTCATTCAAAAGAATATTTTTTGTGTAGAAGGTTTCAAATTCAGGATCTTCTGCTGCTCTAACTTCCTGACTAACAAAGTCGTAAGCACGAAGATTGAGAGCAAGACCGATAATCCCGATAGAAGATGTCCAGAGACCCATGACGGGAACAAAGAGCATAAAGAAATGTAACCAACGCTTATTGCTAAAAGCAATGCCGAAGATTTGAGACCAAAATCTGTTCGCAGTGACCATACTATAAGTCTCTTCCTCTTGCGTGGGTTCAAAAGCTTTAAAAGTATTTGCTTGGTCGCCATCTTCAAATAGCGTATTTTCTACTGTAGCACCATGAATCGCACAGAGCAAAGCACCGCCAAGAATACCTGCTACACCCATCATATGAAATGGGTTAAGGGTCCAGTTGTGGAATCCTTGAAGGAAGAGCAGGAAGCGGAAGATCGCCGCAACACCAAATGATGGAGCAAAGAACCAACTGGATTGACCCAGTGGGTACATTAGGAAGACGCTCACGAAGACCGCAATGGGTCCAGAAAATGCGATTGCATTATAGGGTCTGATGCCCACCAGGCGGGCAATCTCAAACTGGCGAAGCATAAATCCAATCAGAGCGAAAGATCCGTGGAGCGCCACAAAAGTCCAGAGTCCCCCAAGTTGGCACCACCTGACGAAATCCCCTTGAGCCTCAGGACCCCAGAGAAGCAGAAGAGAATGACCCATAGCATCTGCTGGAGTAGAAACTGCTGCTGTAAGAAAATTCGCCCCCTCAAGATAGCTGGATACAATCCCGTGAGTGTACCAACTCGTAACGAAACTTGTTCCAGTAAGCCAACCACCAAGAGCAAGGTAAGCAGTGGGAAAAAGAAGAAGTCCAGACCAGCCAACAAAAACGAAACGGTCTCTTTTAAGCCAGTCATCGAGTACATCGAACCATCCTCTTTGTGTTTGTTGTTTTAATGCTGATGAAACCATATATATTCTCCGAAAAAGAAAGGGGTCCGAAGACCCCTAAATGATTTGATTTATTTTATCAACCGATAGCTGGAGCAGTGAGAGCAACAGGAGTGTTCTCAGCAGCAGCAAGGTCGAGAGGGAAGTTGTGAGCGTTACGCTCATGCATTACTTCCATGCCGAGGTTAGCACGGTTGAGTACATCAGCCCAAGTATTGAGCACACGACCCTGACCATCGATAACCGACTGGTTGAAGTTGAAACCGTTGAGGTTGAATGCCATGGTGCTAACACCAAGAGCAGTGAACCAGATGCCAACTACAGGCCAGGCAGCAAGGAAGAAGTGAAGTGAACGGCTATTGTTGAACGAAGCGTATTGGAAGATGAGACGACCAAAGTAACCATGAGCGGCTACGATGTTGTAGGTTTCTTCCTCTTGTCCAAACTTGTAACCGTAGTTCTGGGATTCGTTCTCAGTCGTTTCACGAACGAGTGAAGACGTAACCAGACTTCCGTGCATAGCACTAAACAGAGAGCCACCAAATACCCCAGCAACGCCGAGCATGTGGAAAGGATGCATGAGAATGTTGTGTTCTGCTTGGAAGACGAGCATGAAGTTAAACGTGCCCGAGATTCCAAGAGGCATTCCGTCACTGAAGGAACCTTGACCGAAAGGATAGACAAGGAAAACTGCAGTAGCAGCAGCAACAGGAGCGGAGTAAGCAACACAAATCCAAGGACGCATACCAAGACGGTAGGAAAGTTCCCATTCACGACCGAGATAAGCAAATACACCGATGAGGAAGTGGAAAACCACTAGCTGATAAGGACCACCATTATATAGCCACTCATCAAGTGAAGAAGCTTCCCAAATGGGGTAGAAGTGAAGACCGATAGCGTTGCTAGAAGGAACAACAGCACCAGAGATGATGTTGTTTCCATACATTAGAGAACCAGCAACAGGTTCACGAATGCCGTCAATATCGACAGGAGGAGCAGCAATAAAAGCAACGATGAAACAAATAGTAGCGGCGAGAAGTGTTGGAATCATTAGAGTTCCAAACCAACCAACATAAAGACGATTGTTGGTAGAAGTCACCCACTCGCAGAACTGTTCCCAAGTGTTGCTTCCACGCTGTTGGGCGAGAGTAGCAGTCATAGTTCTAAAAAGACGTAAAGGTTTATGAATGTATGTGAAGGAATGTTACGTCCCTCACGACTTATTTATAATACAACCTTTTATTTAGGAAGTCAATAGGTGTTAGTACCTACTTATGTCATGGGGTCCTGACATTAAGATGTCTTATCGGTCGGGGCTTCCGAGGCATAAATAACTTTAAGAATAAATAAGCCCCCCTATAAGTAGTGTAATGGCAGACCGTTTTCCATTAATAGTCAATCCAACATCAAAAAAGATTGAAGAATTAGTATCTGGTGACAATTTAGATCTAACTGGTAATGGAGTATCTATTGGAGGGAATGTTGGAATAAGTGGTCAGTATTTAAGAAGTAATGGCACTACTGTTGAATGGGGCAATCCTGGTGATGTTTATCTAACAGCAACACAAACTCTATCAAATAAAACTTTAGAGTCATCTGTTATTTCTGGATCACTGAATACAATATCAAATATTCCTAATAGTGCTCTTGTTAATTCTGGTATTACTGTAAATGGAACTACAATTCCTCTAGGAGGATCTGTAACAACCCCAGATAATAATACTACCTATAGTATTTCAGCTCAAGATGGTCTGTCTGCTGCAGAAAAAATTATTCGTTTAACATCTGGAGGCAATTCTGGAGCGGGTGTTAATGATGATATAAAAATTACTGCTGGAGATAACGTAACATTAACCAGATCTGGTGATAATATTACTATTGCTTCTAGCTTTGTTGATACTGATACTGTAACAAGTTTAAAAAGTGCCGTTGGAGGAACTGCAGTAACTGGAGAAGTTACAATCGCTGCTACTGGATCTTCAACTGTATCCCAATCTGGCAATACAATTACAATCAGCTCAACTTATGTTGATACAATTACAAGATTGAGAGCTGGAACTGGACAAGTTCTCAATTCAGGTGATTTTACTTTCTTATCTGCAGGTGCAACAACTTTATCACAATCAGTTGATGGTAGTGGCAATCCAACAATTACAGTATCATCAACTGATACTGTCACAAGATTAAGAGGAAGTGGAACAGGAACACTAACGTCTGGTGATATCACAATTTCTGGTTCTGGCGCTACTACAGTATCCCAATCTGGTTCCACAATTACTGTATCATCTACAGATACTAATACAGTAACTAGAGTTAGAGGAACTACAGGAGGAACTCTTGTTTCTGGTGATATTACATTAGTAGCTTCTGGTGCTACAACGATTACCCAAACAGGAAATACAATTGAAATTTCCTCTGTTAATACAGATACTGGTGCTTCATTAACTGCTGGAACTGGATTAGTATTAACTGGAGGTACAGAATATTCAATCAAAAACTCAGCAAACTTAATTGATAACAGAGTTTTAAAGTGGGATAATGGTAATAAACAATTAACAAATAGTATCATTACCGATGATGGTTCAACAGTAACAATTAATGGTGACTTTACTGTTACAGGAACAAACACAGTTATTAACACAACAACACTATCTGTTGCTGATAATATTGTCGAATTAAGAAGAGGAAACAATCTAGTCGGTGCTGACGGTGGTATTCAAGTCAACAGAACAACTAATTCTTCTGGAGTAGTTCAAACATTTAGTTCTTTACAATGGAATGAAGCTGGTGGTTTTTGGCGTGTTTGGGATGGTTCTATTGCCAGAAGAATTGTAACGGAAAATGAAACTCAAACATTAACAAACAAAACTTTAACCTCACCAACATTAACATCACCAACTCTCGGTGCTGCTACTGCTACCAGCATTAACGGTTTATCAATTACTTCGGCACCAAACGCTGTATTTACACTAGCAACTTTAAAAACATTAACTGTAAATAATACGTTAACATTTAATGGTACTGATGGTTCTACAGTAAATTTCGGAAACGGCGGAGGAGCTGGTGCCACTGTAGCATATACCACAAATACTCTTGCTTCATTTGCTACTACAACTTCAACACAATTAAGAGGTGTTGTATCTGATAGCACTGGCACTGGCGTTCTTGTATTCTCCACAAACCCGCAGTTCAGTACCAGCGTTACCACAAATAGTTCCACATTTACCGTATTCAATACTTCAGCAACCACAGTTAATGCTTTTGGAGCTGCTACTTCATTAAACTTTGGAGCTTCTTCTGGAACAACAACAATCAATAACTCGTTAACAGTTGCAAAGAATTTTACTGTTAACACAATTGTCGGTGATACATTTACTGTAAATGGTACTGCTAACTTTGCTAATGCAGACATAACAATTCGTGGGGGCGGTGGAGCCCCAATGAAGATCGGTAGAGGTGGAGGAGCAATCAACACAAATACCAGAGTTGGATTCTCTGCCCTTGAAAATAATGCTACTGGTTCCCAAAACACTGCAATGGGGTATGAAGCAGGATTAGGAATTACTTCTGGAGCTTCTAACACTGCTTATGGACATAGAACTCTAAGAGCATGTGCTACTGGTTTCAGTAACGTTGCTGTTGGTAAAGACACTCAATTATCTGTACAGGATGGTGATGGCAACGTAGCAGTTGGTAACAGTGCCTTAGAATCAAATATCTCTGGCAACTATAACGTTTGTATCGGTCACTTTGCTGGTTATGGATTACTTGGAAGTGGTAACGTTCTGATTGGTGCTTCGCCAGATGAAAACTCAACCAATGCTACCTATGTTCCTCCAAGTGCTACAGGTAATAATCAACTTGTAATTGCTTCTGGCACTGAAGCCTGGATTCGTGGAGATAGTTCTTATAACGTAACCATTCCAAAAGATCTAAGAGTTAATGGAGGAATGATCATTGATGGTCAGTTAACTGTAAATGGAACTGTAACTACCGTTAACTCCAACGTCGTCTCGATTGATGATAAAAATATTGAACTTGCTGCTGTTGTAACAACAACGTTCACAGCAACAGTACAAAATGGACAAACATCCATCAGTGGTGTAACTCCAACAGCAGGATTAATTCCTGGCATGACAGTTACTTCACTCACTGGTGGCATTTCAGTTCCAGCAGATACTTATATTGTTTCAATTTCTGGTAATACAGCAATTCTTTCTAGTGCTGTTTCTGGTTCTACTGGCACTGCTACATTTGAAGCTGCGGGTCCGACTGATCTTGGAGCTGACGGGGGTGGTTTAATTCTCAAGGGCGCCACAAACAAAACAATTCTATACGATCATAGCAGAACAGACAAGTATTGGGTAATGTCAGAAAACCTAGAACTTGCTTCTGGTAAGAGATTTGTAATTGGAAACCAACTTGCTCTAAGTTTGACCACGCTTGGTCCTACAGTTGTCACATCTTCATTAACTTCGGTTGGTACATTAACTAGCTTAACTGTTGATGGTGCTACAAATCTTGGTGGTCGTGTTGTAGAAAAAGTATTCAATGAATTCACTACAACTTTAACTCCAACCTCCAATACATTAACAATTAACGTAGCAGGTTCAAACACTGTACTCGGAAAACCAACGACACAAGCAATCAATACATGGGCATTTACTGGTGTTGGATTAACTAATGGTCAGTCAATTACAGTTACACTAATTCTAGAAGGCAACACTGCTGCTACTTATGGTGATGCTTGTACTGTAGATGGTGCTGCTGTAGCTAACGGCATTCGTTGGTCTGGTGGATCTCCACCACTTTCTACAACAAACACAGACATTCTAACCTTCGTTATTGTAAGAGATTCTGGTGGTAACGTTAGAGTATTTGGCCAGGGTAACACAGACTTTAGCTGAGGATAGATAAATGCCAGTAGGTTTTAATAGTGCTGCCAGAAACCTTTTTCTTCTAGGTTCATCTGGCGCCGATCTAATTACAAACTTTTTCAAAAGGATAGATCAATCCTCAACATCATACAATAATCATCAAGTAGCTGGAATAAGATATAATGATTCTGATCAAAAATATATTTTATCTGGATATCGCACAGATGTTAATGATTTTATTCAAACTGGATGGGTAGAAAAACGTTCGGCGTCTGGATCACTGGATTGGAATAAAATAATTAGATCTACTTTAAGTGCTGGTATAGTAGAGTTAACAGCATTAGAATTAGATAATAATCAAAATATTATTGTATGTGGATCTTTTGAAGGAGGAAATCCATTTGTTTCAAAATATAGTAATTCTGGAGAACCTATATGGTCTATTGGATCGTATATTTCTGGAACTAATTATAATGGAATTGCTGTAGATGATAACGATAACATATATTTGTGTGGATCTTATTCCGATATCGTCGATCAAGCTATTATTGAAAAAGTAAGCTCTTCTGGAGATTATCTGTGGAGTAGAAATATTTCTAATGGTTCATCAATAACAATACTATATAAATGCTCAGCAAATAATAGAGAAGAAGTTATTTGCGTGGGGACCATAGAAGATGAAACAAAATCAAAGGGATATATTGTTAAGATAGACACCACAACTGGAGAAATTTTATGGGATAGAACAATTGAAAATCCATCTGTAGCAGGTCTGGGATCTTATTGGCAAACAATATGTACAGATGTTTATATCGATAACAATGATCAAATTTATGTTGTTGGATATTCGATTGATTCTGTGACTCCCCTTTTAAAAGGTTTTATCATTAAATATACTGCCGAAGGTAATATGATTTGGCAGAAAGAAACAGACCAGAATCATACTATAGCATATGTAGGTGTTCAATCTGATACAGAAACAGAGCAAACAATTGTTCTTGGGGTGTATTCTGATGCCCCTTTCAATAACATTAACGGCAATATACATTTACTTCTTAGCAAATATTCTAAAGATGGATCATTAATTTGGAGAAGAAAACTTAAAACCGATTATGATAACAGAATCTATCTATCGGGTGTTAAACTGGATGCTGATCCGTCATTTTATTATCTATTATTTACAGATGATATAAACCAAGAAAGTTATATATTTGGTAAGGTTAGTACATCTGGTAATGGTTTCGGAAACTTCACTTATTCTGATGGAGTAGCAAATGTCTTTTATCAAACATTAAATGTTCAGGATAAAATTGGTCGATTCATTGATGGATCTGTAAGACAAGATAGTAGTGATCTAATTACATATCCGTTTGAAGCTAATAAGATTTTGTTTGACGATCTTGCTACCCAAGTTGCCAATAAAAAAGTTCAACTGGATCAAGTGGGACAATATACTAATAATACATATCTTATTACTGCAAGTGCTCCACAAATTTCAACTGATGAAATTGTGTATGGTACTAATTTATTACTAAATTATGATTTTAAAAATAAATTTACATATCCTGGAACTGGAACATCGGTAAATAATCTTTCAAGCACTTCTTACACTGGAACGATTAGCGGAGCAACATTCAATAGTGCTGGGTATTTTAGTTTTCCTGGAACAGTAGATCAAAGAATTAATGTCGGTTCTTTGGGTAGTTCTGGGTTTGGAAATCTTACAATTTGTATTTGGTTCTACCCAACCTCAGTAACTAATTATGAAAATGTTTTGGATTGTAATTATAATGTCGCTGATCCTGCTGATAGTATAGTAAAATCTGGAAATATTGGTCCTCGCTTAGAAATGAACAACTCTGGTATTTTGGGGTGGTATTGGGGATCTAGTAGATCTACTAATGATCCATTTTTTAATGTAGCCGCATCCAACTCTAACATTTCATCAAATATATGGTATCATGCTGTATTGGTTGTGGATGGAAGCGCAGCATCCAATGGAAAATCATATTTGAATGGTGCTTTTCAAAATACTGGAACTGGCAGTGGTACTTCTTGGTATGGTGGCATTGGTAATCTTGTGCTTGGAGATGGATTTGTCCTACAGAATGGTGGTGAAAGAGAATTCACGGGAAGAATTGGAGAAGTTCAAATTTATAATAGAGCACTTACAGCAGCAGAAGTTCTCCAAAACTTCAATGCTACCCGTGCCAAGTATGGCGTGTAATAAATAGAAGGAGCAAAGAATATCTATTTAGAGGCACTAAGTAATGGCGAGAAAATCCATTCTAAACAATTACTACATCTTTGATCCAGCGAATAGAAGAGTTGTTATTCCTGGTGGCATTACTAGAGAAAAGCTTGTATTGATTACTAATGTTACCGACAACAAGGTAATCTATAACTTCTCGGACCCAGAACTTACTGCTACTGATTATCAAATCAGAACAGATATTCGTAACGTTACTACCACAAGAGTAACGCTGGCATATGACACTACAACAATGTCATCGACAGACAAACTTCAAATTGTATATGATGATTTTGAAGAGACAATTCAACCAGCAGAAGCATATCATGATGCTGTGAACAAGATGAGGATTTCTCAACCTCAATCTCAGATGGATACTGACTTTGAGTATGGAACTCAGAGCACCAAATGGGAAGGATTGGCAATGATTAACAACAATCCTTTTGCTTACAAAGGTGATACTCCTCTTGCTGTTACTGATATTCAAGTAACTACAAGTAGTAAAGTTGTTACAGTCTCTGTCAATACTTTACAAACTGCTTTACCAGCAGCTGGTTCAGCAATCTTCGTACAAGATACTGATTTCCCTGGTGCTAACGGTGTATTCATTGTAGATAGCGTACAATCAGCACAAAGTACATTTAAGTACACTGCTGCTTTCCCATGGACCGCTGGCAATGGCGGCATTTATGATGCTTCCAGAACTGCCATTTACATTGGTGTGCATTATACTGGTTCTGAAATTGGAGGCACATTAACTCTTGCTGCTGGCACTGGAACCATGGCAGGTTCTGTGAGAGTTGATTGCACAAACGTTCATGGTTTAGAAGTTGGTAATGAAATTGCTGTTACTGGATCTTCGGGTACTAATGTAAATGGATCTTGGGTAGTAGCAAGAGTAGAATCTCCAACAAGATTTTATTATTTCCCAGACGCTGCCCCTTCTGGTTCAATAGACAGTGGTACTAAAAAGCTTTATCCAAGACCACAAGGTAACTCAATTCACAGAGCATTTGATGGCGGCGTAAAGTTTTCTACAAATACATTCTCAAAAAACCAAGCAGCAATTCGTCAAACTAAGCGTTACTTCCGTTATCAATCAGGTAAAGGAGTAGCATTCTCAACTGGTTCAATCCTTGCTCCTGCCATTGAAAACATCGATAGCATCACAGCTTCTGGTAATACAGTAACTGTTGTTTGTGCTGTCGCCCATAATGTAACCCGTGATACCGTTGTTGATGTTCGTGGTGTTAATGACAACAACTACAATGGACAATTCCAAATATCAAACGTTATTGATCCATACACTTTCCAATATACAGCAACATCCACCCCACAAGAAGCAACTGCTGCTGGCAACTACACAATTTCGCCAGTTAATTCTTATGGTTGTAAGCTTGAAATTGGCATGATGGATCAGCAAAACGGTATTTTCTTCCGTTATGCTAATGGTCATCTTAGCGTTGTTCGTAGATCTTCTACATATCAGTTGTCAGGTAAAGTAACTGTAACCACTGGTAGTTCACTTGTTTCAAGTTACACCACCCCGAATGGTCAAGGAACTAAGTTCTCTCGCCAACTAACTCCAGGTGATTATGTTGTAATTCGTGGTTCTTCATATCGTGTTGATGGTATTATTTCAGATACACAAATGGTAATCTTCCCAGATTATCGTGGTCCTTCTGCTAATAACGTTCCTGTTTCCAAAACAACTGAAGTAGAATGGTTCCAAGACGAATGGAATATTGATCGTTGCGATGGCACTGGTAAGTCTGGTTACGATCTTGATGTAACCAAGATGCAGATGTTCTACATGGACTACTCTTGGTATGGTGCTGGATTTATTCGTTGGGGATTTAGAGCTACCGATGGTAACGTAATCTACGCTCACAAAATTCCTAACAACAACTTCAACACTGAAGCATATATGAGATCAGGTAACTTACCTGCTCGTTATGAAGTAAATACAATTCCTCCTTTTGCAAAAGCATCTAAGTCCATCGGTTCTTCTGATACAACAATCTATACTGATAAATCACTATATTCTTTCCCAGAATCAGGAACACTTAGAGTTAAGCAAACAAGTAGTTCTACAGCAGGTGTTATTGAGTATATAAATTATACTGGAAAATCATCATTTAAACAAGATATTACATCTGTAGACGGAGCTGGAAACACTATCACTGTTGGCTCCACAACAGGATTAATTCCTGGTGGTATTCAAACAATTACATTCGATAGACCATTCTCAAATATTGTTGCTGAAAAAACGTATTATGTTGCTTCAGTTCCAAGCTCAACTACATTTACTATTACGACTGTTGCTGGTAGCTCAACTCCAATTTCTTTAACTACAGCAACAGGTTCTGCGTTATCACCATTAGCAGTTGCTGAAAGTGGTTCGTTTACTGGCGTGACGAGAGAAAGAGCAGGAGCAACTGGAGTTAACTTAACAATTGCTTCTGGTTCATCTACTGGAACAGTAAGCTCTGCTACTGGTATTCAGAAGGGTCAAGTTGTAATCGGTCCAAACATTCCAGATGATACATTTGTTCATTCGATTTCTGGAACAAATATTGTTCTCAGTAAAGCAGTAACAGCAGCAAACCCAACTGGAGTTGTATTTTCTCCACTTGGTTCTGGAGCAGCTCAAACATTTACGTTTAGCACCACGCAACCAATTACACTAGAACTTTTACGAGCAACTTCAGTTCCACAAATTAGTCACTGGGGTTCTTCGGTTATTATGGAAGGTCGTTATGATGAAGACCGTGCTTATGTTTATACTGTAGGTTCTAGATCTCAACGTGCTATTTCTTCTGGTACGACCAGAGCAATTCTTGCTCTTCGTGTTGCTCCTTCAGTTGATAACAGCACCCCTGGAAACTTTGGAACCAGAGAACTTATCAATAGAATGCAACTTGTTTTAAGACAAGTTGATATTTCTGCAACTGGTAAATTCTTCGTTGAACTAGTATTAAATCCTAGACCAGATGCTAACAATAACTGGGTAAACGTAGGTGGAACTTCTCTCGCTCAATATTCGATTCTTACAACAGATACAGATCTAATTGGCGGCGAAGTAATTTACGGTTTCTATTCTGATACTGGTGTTAATAGCTACGATCTTTCTATCGTAAAAGAAATCTCTAATTCTATCCTTGGTGGGGGAACTAGTAACTATGCAACGTCAACTAATCCAAACCCAACTGGAATTTTCCCAGACGGACCAGAAGTTATTGCTGTAAGAGTTACCAATATTGATTCATTTAATAGAAACATCGATGCTCGATTCTCCTGGACTGAAGCCCAGGCATAATAAAAAAGGGGGTCGTAAGACCCCCTTTATTTTTGTCACCAAATACCAGGAATGACTTGCCCAGTAGTAAGATAAGCACCAACAGCAGCTACAAATCCAAGCATTGCTAGACGACCATTAAGACGTTCAGCTTTTTCCGTGAAAATTTTCTCCATTGTTTTCCTCCTCAAAAGATACCGAAGAATAGTTTACCTGTGATAGAATAAGAAATGAAACCAGCAATAATGCCGACCATAGCCCAGCGCCCATTGTAAGTCTCCTTTATTTCGTTAGGTGAATACATTCCATAATTTTCATAATACATTGTGGGCTCTTTGGCAAACATATTCATTTGCCCTTGTTCATTAGTTGTAACAGTCATAGAAGTATTGTAAAGATTTACAACTACAGTATATATGAAAAAGGGGGGCATGTCAACCCCCCAATGTTTTGAAATCAGAACTTAAAGCCAAGACCCGTAGTGAACACGGGGGAATAAGTTCCGTTGGTAGCACCGTAGCTGTTAGCAGCGTTGGTGGTGGGGAACTTCAGATCAGCAAAACCAACCAGAGAGTTGGTCAGACGACCTTCGATACCCAGAGCAAGCACAACTTGACCCTTCTCGCCAACAGCAGACTGATAGTTAGCAGCAGTGTTGTTCACGAAAGGAATCTGATAACCAACACCAGTGTAGATGTTAGCACGGCTCACGCCAGAAGCAGCACGGGAGATACTCCAATCATAGGAAAGAAGAGCACCACCGCCAGCACCAATCTGACCAGCAGGAGTGCCAACAAGGTTAGCATAAGGACGAACAGCAACGGCATTCTGATTGCTGAAGGTCTTTACAGCATAACGACCTTGAATAGTGGCACCAGACACAGTACGGTTCTCGGTGTAACCATTGCCAGCAGTACCTTGCTTATTCAGCAGCACACCAGCACCCAGGTAGTTACCAACACCTTGAGCTTTTTGAGCAGCAGCAACTTCCAGAGCAGTTACACGGGCATTGGTAGCACCGATTTCCTTAGCAAACTCAGCACGGAGAGCAGCAGCAAGAGCTGCATCAGCAGCACTGTAAAACTCAGTAATGCGATCCAGGCAAGCATTTGTGAGAGCAGCAAGTTCAGCACGGGTAGCAGCTTGACCAGGCTTGAAAGTGCCGTTGGGATAACCAGCAACACAACCATAACGCTCCACCAGATTCGTGATCGCTTGATACGACCACTGGGTAGGTTGAACATCACTCAGTTGCTTAACGCTGGTAACTTGTGCCATAGCAGGAGCAGCCATAGAAGCGGCAGCAACACCAGCGGCAATAAACGAACGAATCATCATAGTATTGTATAATTAACTACAAGGTTTATTTAGCAGCCCCATATGGGGCAAGCGGAATAGGGGATTTGAACCCCTGACATTCAGCTTGGAAGGCTGACGTTCTACCACTGAACTAATTCCGCAGGGTGGGGGCGTCACTCCCCGTAGACAGGCTCGCCACCAATTTTGAGTACGAGAAAATTGGAAACTCGGCGGGAGTTAAAAACCCCATCCGCACCAGTTGGCATATTTTATGACCCTTACCAACGGGGTCATCGGAGAAGGGGGGTTCCCGACCAGGGCGCTTTTAATGTCATCCCGAGACAGATTGAGGAATAAGATCCTCGTATGCTGCTTGAACAGCATCGTCAAAGTCCTCGTAAGGACCGTGATTGACACCATTATACACGTAGTAGAATCGGTTGTCAACCTCTTTCACACTGTAGTATGTGATTACTTTATCACCATTGTCGAGTTCTTCGACAAACCTCATGTTAACTTCTGACATAGCACTTAGGGTAATTGACTCCACCAGGGTAAGTTAAGGTCTAACCCAGACCAGTGAATGAAATTACATCATCACTCATAGAACATGGAATATTATACGATGCATAATCATTAGTATAAATTCCACCTTTACCTAGATCAATTTTATATTTTGATGCCGATTCAATTGTATCGATAGTAGTTAAGTTAGTATAACAATCCATCAATTTACTAACAGCAAGTTCATTTTTATTTTCAAGTGCTGTGATAAGTGCTTTACCCACAGCATCTTTTGCTGTTTCAATCTGTGATTTCAGGGACATAATTTTTTTGAATAACGTTGTCAAAAACTTCTTTAGTTTCTTCGTCAACTGGTGCCATTACAACACCTCTACCATCAGGTAGTCTGATTAGAAACATTTCTTTGTGTTGTTCAACTCGATCCATGTAAGCATCGAAGTTGCTTTCAAATTCATCTTGTGAAATTTCAATCATAGTATGTCGTAATGACAATCGGGGTGATAGGATTTGAACCTACGGCCCCTGCTTCCCAAAAGCAGTGCTCTATCCAAGCTGAGCTACACCCCGTTATTTTTATGTATGATCATTATACCACAGATGGGAGGAATAATCAACATACCTCCCATTAACGCTACTAATACATGGTTTTCCATGATAGAAACAATCAAATGTCTCATCTGATTTCAAAGTCAAGTCTACGAACTTTACGCTGCTTACGCTGCTCCTGGAACTGTAGGTCTTGCTTGGTCAAGATCGATTGATCCTGACGCTTGGACTTGGCTCCCGAGATTATTTCCACCAACGACAGATCCATACCGCTGATATGTCCACCACGGATGCTGGTAAGGTTGGGGCACTGGCAGCATCGGAGCTGGGAAGGATGTTCTTCTAATACTTTCCCGCAATTCTTGCATCTGATAACTAACATCTTTCATCATCCTTTTTATTTCTTTCAACTCATTTTGAATTTCTTCCATAATTATTTATTGAGGTTAATGGGCGATACTGGAATCGAACCAGTGACTTACCACTTGTAAGGAGGCCACTCTACCGCTGAGTTAATCGCCCTGGCGTCTCAGGTAGGACTCGAACCTACGACCGACTGCTTAGAAGGCAGTTGCTCTATCCAACTGAGCTACTGAGACAACTTGGTTATTTTACCACACCTGATGGGCAGTTGTCAACCCATGGAGCACAGAGTCGGATTTCTCCTCCAAGTGCTTGACATTCAGGAGTGTAGCACACCGAGGTGTCTACTGGTTTTTCCGAACGTCGTGGTGGTGGTATTCTAACAGTTCCGTCGTCTCCTGTCAAGCGTTCATAATCACGTATAGCTTTATCAACTGTACGTTTTGCTTTACGCTCAATAATACCAGGATCTTTTTGTAGCTCTGGAATTAAAGGAGAATCTGGGTCATACTTCACTAATGTTTCGTAGATAATATCCCAGATATGTTTGTCTTCAATTTTCAAACATGATGAGAGTGATGCTACTATAATACTTAATATTAAAATAGTAGTAATAGATGCTTTTTGTTTACCGAAATTAAAATTAAATTTCATAAAAAAAGGGAAGCACCACACTCCCCTTTATTTATTCAGGTTTTAGATCCTTGAATAACAAACGCTGGCAACTCCCTGCCCTGGATGAGCAATAGAAGAGAACGCACCATAAGACAGGTCAAGATCACGACCACCTACATAAGGGCCACGATCATTTACACGCACAATAACAGACTTTCCAGTTCGTTGATTTGTCACCCGCAACTTAGTTCCGAAAGGAAGCCATTTATGTGCTACTGTTTTGCCATAAGCGTTGTATCTTTCACCATTGGCAGTTGTCTGCCCGTGATATCCATCACCAACTCCATAATGTGATGCGAGGGAACATCCGCTCGCTGCCTTTGCTTGAAGGGGTGCCAGTCCTGCAGCGGCAATGGCAAAAATAGAAAAAAGTTTAAGCATTAAAATTAATAGAACTCTACATCCTAATAGAGAAAGCGCACTTCCCCCCTCTCAGGGGGCAATCTCCTAGGCTCTAATTGTCAATCACGTTATAATAATGTAAACCCTTGTGGGGAAAACATAATATAGCATCTATTTAGCTGCCTGTCAACCCCTATATATTAGTAGAGCTAATCTAAGACATGTATAGATTAAATCATGGTGATATCGAATATTTGATCACTGCTTGCAAGTCGTATCAATATCATACTGGTTCAGAATACCTGTGGGAAAAATACGAAAAAATAATTGAAAAATTAAACCTCTACAGAGAGCAAAATTTATATGCCAAGGGAATGGAATACCCCGATTCGGGAGCCATGGAATGCTCCGATACATAACATACTAAAAGCAATTGATAACCACACCCACGAATATCTTGATAGTGGTGATGTTTGGCATTTGAAAAAAGCCCAAGAACTTAGAGAATATGTGTCTGAATTAAAAACATGGATCCACAGACAGGAAGGAAGATGAAAATACTAGACAAACTAATAATTGTTATTGTAGTTTGTACAGTAGGTTATGTGGGAATTACTTTTGTCAATTGTAATTTTATGGTTCCTGGTTCAATAGAAAGTGCTAACGCAAAAGGTAAATTACAAAATCCTCCATCTATAAAGTGCGAAGACTCTATAGACAGAGGATATAATGCATTATTTACTTTGTTTACTGCGTTGCTTGGATTGAAAGCAAAGATGGAAGATTAACTTATCCAAAGTTTTCCTTCAGCTTTTCTTCTCCTGAGTAGTCCTGCTTCTACATAGGAACCAGGATTTCTATAAAGAGTTAAAGCATCTGGAACATCATTCCATTTTCTTTCTCTGAGTTTTTCGGATATGGTTCCGAATCCAAATGATCCATAAAAATGAGCCCCAAGATTGTAAGCAAATGATAGAAGTGCTCCCTGCTGATTTTCCGTCATTTCATTCCAATAAGGAATCTGTCTGAGAGCAGGAAGAAAACGTTTTTCAATATCAAACATTAAAAGATCATCTGCTTGTTGCTGAGTAATAGTATCACCCAAATTAAATTTAGATCCGTTCTTTCTTCTGGTGGATCCCCAGCCAATTGTGATTGGTTCACCTCCAGTTCTAGGATCTGGATATGCTTTTAAATGACAACCTTCAAATTCTTTTATTAATTTTACCCCGCTGCTTGGGATAGTGGCGGGGGATTCTACTTTTTTACTGGTTGAAAAATTCTACCCCATCCATCATTACCTCCTGGGCACCACCTACGAGCCAGCTCAGAGCGCCTGTAGACCGCTCCTTTGCCATTGGTGACTGCACCAGTATACCCGTCGTTAAGGCTGCCGTAGGGGTCATTTACGATGTAATCACCAGCAGGTGTCTTACCAATTACAACTACCATGTGTCCTCCCGTGGGATTAGATAGAGGGCCACGATGAAGAATACCAATAACAACAGGTCTACCAGCGGCAAGCTCTCGATCAAGATCAGCAAAAGTAAGGGAATAACTGAAACTTGACTTAATTCCGTAAGAAGCAAGAACCCTCGTTTGTACCAAGTGATCTGTCGTGTCTCCGATCGAGAAGACTTTTTGAACATATGCGTCATCTCCTTTTGGTCCTTTTAGTGTGCCTGGTTTGAAATACTCAAGACACATCGCACAGGCAGAAGAGTTACAGGTTCTATTGGCATCTCTGTAGTTATCTGTCTGAGGGAACCAAGGAAAATTATCTAAAATATTTGTTGCTTGCTTCTGTGTTTTAGCTCTATACGTTTTAACCCACCCCGAAGCATCATCCATTTCTTCTGGTGCTTTTTTAATAAGAGCATCTTCAAGATATCCAACAGCTTCTACGTGCTTTGGATTGTTTTCATCATAGTGTTTAAAAAAGTTGTGTAAATCAATTCTTGCCATCTTTGTCTCCGAATAGTTGAATGTAATACTCTGCGTCTACAACGACCAGTGGTTTCTTGCCATTCTTTTTGATAACAACAATAGGTTCATAGTCACCACAGTTAGCAGATGCTTGCTCATAGGCATCCCAAATATTTAGTTTTTCTACGTTCTTACATTCAATACTATGAGGAAACTTTTGTCTTGCTGCTCTTGCCATAATAAGATCTTCCCCGCCAGCACCCATGCTACGTGATTCAATATCCTCTGGGTGAATATTAAGTGCTTCAATAAGTTTATCTCTAAACCATTGCTGTAATCTACGGCCTTTTGCTTTTGCTGATTGTACCTTCATAAAAAAATACCTCCATCACTGATGGAGGTATTTATAGAACTATTAAAGTTTGAATCCAGCAAACGTATCTTTTTTCACATCTTGTTTAATGCTACCAATAACATAAGATTCAACTTCTGTTTCTTGAGGAGCAACTTGAAGACCTTTAGAAGATAGCCAATGCTCAGTCCAAGGAAGAGGATTGTTATTCAAAGGAGCATCAAAGATTGGGTTGAGACCAATTGCTTTAAGACGACGATTAGCAATCCATTCAACATACTTCTGAAGAAGTTTAGCATTCAGACCAATCATTGAACCATCTTTGAACAAATAATCTGCCCAGCGTTTTTCTTCTTCAACACACTTTCTAAACATATCATAAACAGTTTGCTCTTCTTCTTGAGCAATCTGTTGCATTTCAGGATCATCACCTTCACGCCATTTGTTTAGAATGTTTTGGGTAATGACAAGATGCTGTGACTCATCACGGGCAATAAGACCAATAATTTTAGCATTACCTTCCATGAGTTTAAGTTCACCGAAAGCAAATGAGCAAGCAAATGAAACGTAGAAACGAATGCCCTCAAGAATATTGACGTTAGCAATAGCACGATACAGTTTACGCTTGAGATTATAAAGTGTATCTTTAGCAGCATCAACTCCTTCAAGTTGGTGTTGCCACTGGTTGCCCGAAGAATATTCTTGGGCAGCACGAATGAATTCATCATATGCCTTAGTTACACTTTGAGCACGCTCAAGAATTTGCTCATCACTAATAATGGTATCCAGAACTTCCGAAGGATCTGGATACACATTTTTAATGATATAAGTGTACGAACGGGAGTGGATCATTTCCATAAACTCCCATGCTGTCATACAAGATTCAAGCTCAGGTAATGAACAGTAAGGGATAAAAGCCATCCCAGGACCACGCCCTTGTACAGAATCCAGGAGGATCTGGTACTTAAGGTTGGAAGTGAAAATGTGCTTTTGCTCGGGGCGAAGCGTTTGATAGTCGGCACGATCTTTTTGTAATGATACTTCTTCTGGTCTCCAGAAATAACCAAGCTGTTGCTGAGTTAGTTTATCAAATACAGGATACTTAAACTGATCGTATCTTTGGACCCCCAAAGGGGCACCAAAGAACATCGGTTGTTTTAGAGTATTAACTTTGTCTGTATTGAAAACAGTCATTCCTTCGATGTGAGTAGACATTTCTTTTTCGTTAAGTTTAAATTTTGCAACTGTCACAATCATCCTCCTGTAGATTCAATAATTCATTAAGCATGTCTTCAACATCCTGTTTTGCTTTTTCATCAACAACTTCATCCTTCTTAGCATCATATGTATTTTGATAATAAGAAGTCTTCCAACCATACTTGTATGTATTAAGGAAGTCTTGAGCCATTACACTAACAGGAACTTCATTATCGGCATAATTTTCTGGATTATACGACCAGTTACCCGAGATTGCCTGATCAAAGAACTTTTGCATAACAGCGACAATATTGATATAACCAGTATTACTAGGCATATCCCAAAGAAGCGTATAATTATTCTTAAGTGTTTGATACTGAGGAACAATTTGCTTGAGTGGTCCTTTCTTTGATTTCTTAACGGACAAGTAATCTCTAGGTGGCTCGATTCCATTTGTTTCGTTTGACACAACGGAACTGCTCTCCGATGGCATCTGTGCGGACAACGTTGAATGTCGTAGTCCATGTGTTTGAATCTCGGTACGTAAAGTCTCCCAATCATAATTGAGTTCGTTGTCTACAATTTCGTCTACATCTTTTTTATAAGTGTCGATTGGGAGGATACCGTCAGAGTATTTTGTTCGATCAAAATATCCACAGGCTCCTTTTTCTTTCGCAATGGTATTTGAGGATCTGAGCAGATAGAACTGGAAAGCTTCAGTAAGGTCGTGGACGAGTTTCCATGCAGTTGGGTCGTCATATTTAACTCCATTTTTAGCTAGGTAGTGTGCCAATCCAATATAACCAATGCCGAGAGAACGACGATTTTTAGTAGATACTTCAGCAGCTTTGATTGGATAGTTTTGATAATCAATTAACTCTTCAAGACCACGAACAGAAAGATCACAAAGTTCTTCAAGTTCATCTAGATTCTTAAGCTTACCAACGTTGATGGCAGAAAGAATACAAAGAGCAATTTCACCGTCCCCATCAATGTGTTGAATAGGATCTGTGGGAAGAGTAATTTCCTGACAAAGATTAGACATATAAACCTTATCTTTGAAGGAAGAATGGGTGTTACTATGATCAATGTTCATGATATAAACACGACCAGTTTCAGCACGTTCCTTGAGAAGATCAAGAATAAGTTCTTGAGCGTTTACAGTTTTCTTTTTGATCGAAGAATCATTTTCATACTTGACATACAGATCGTCAAACTCAGGATACCCAAATGCTTCGTAAAGACCTGGGACATCGTGAGGTGAGAACAAAGAAATATCTTGACCAGTAATAAAGCGTTCATAGAACAGTTTACTAATCTGAATTGAGTAATCAAGTTTACGAACTCGGTTATCTTCAGTTCCTTTATTGTTCTTTAGAACGATGATGTCTTCGATTTCCTGATGCCAGATTGGAAAATGAACCGTTGCCGATCCACCACGGATGCCGTTTTGTGTGCAGCAACGGACAGTTGCTTCAAACTTTTTGAGGAAAGGGATAACGCCTGTATGAGCAACTTCGCCCCCTCGGATTTTGCTGTTGACGCCACGGATTCGACCTGCGTTGATACCGATTCCCGCCCTTTGTGCAACATACCTACCAATAGCCATATCACTGCTAAAGATGCTATTGAGGGTGTCATCAGAATCAATAAGAACACAGCTAGCGAATTGTCTAAGTGGTGTTCTAACTCCTGCCATGATTGGCGTTGGGATGTTGATTTTGTGCTTGGAGATGGCATTGTAGTAACGGCGAACGTAATCTAAACGAGTGCTCAAAGGATACTCGGCAAAAAGCGTCAATGCAATCATCATATACATGTACTGTGGTGTCTCGTAAATATCACCACTGCTTCGATCTTGTACAAGATACTTGTCAACTACTTGGCGAAGACCAGCATAAGAAAACAGGTAATCTCTGTCGTGATCAACCCACGAATTAATCTTTACCCATTCTTCATCAGAATACTTATCAAGAATTTCTTCGTCATAAATTTTCAGAACAGTCGAATTGTATAAAGCAACATCATAAATGTTGGGCATTCCTTCTTTCCAAATATTTTTATGGAATACCTGTTTACGAAGAGCAAACAAAAGTAATCTTGCTGCTACAAATTGGTAGTTAGGATTATCCAGTGAAATAAGATCACTGGCAGAACGAATGAGAATTTCTTGAATTTCTTCGGTTGTAATTCCATTGTAGAATTGAATGCCAGAATTCATTTCCACTTGGGAAGCCGAAACTCCAGCCAATCCATCACATGCTTCATCCACCATGCGATGAATTTTATCTAGATTTAGGGGCTCAATAGAGCCATCACGCTTTTTAACTTGAATGCCGTTGCTCATACTTTCTTCCATTCGGTTAATTTAAGTTTTGCTTCTAGTCCTTGATAGGTGTTAGATTCTACCACACTTTGAACGTCGTGTCCAGCCAGGACCATATCATTGATATCTTTCTCAGCAATTGTCTGAGGGAAAATCACGACAGACTTTCCTTCATCAACGAGGTTAGATATCTTTTGAACAATTTGTTTATTCCTTGGTTCATTATCAAAAACATAAACAAACTGATAGTTGTACTTGCTTAGATCAACATCACTGCCACACATAGCAATGCTATTAGAAATGAATGTCGAATCAAATGGTCCTTCTGTTACGTACACTGGTTTGGTCTCATTGATTTTATCAAGTCCGTAAATCTTTGGCTTCGATTCATCCAACATAATTGTGATGTATCGTATTTTTGCTTTTGGTGCCAAAGACCTTCCTTGATAACCAAACATGTTTCCGTCTTTATCCCTGAGAGGTATGATAATTCTGGGACTGTCTTGCTTCAAATTAGGAAATACTTGAAGCTGTGAATTCGTCCATTCTTTAAATTTGGGACAGTAATAAAAGTAATCTAAGTCTTTAATTTTTCTTTGTTCTAAGTACACCCGAGCTGGGTGTGAAATATTTAGCTCCGAAATTTTTTCTAGTTCAATGCCAGTTTTTCTTTTTTTGAACTCTGGCTTTTTAAAATCAAAATCAGGATTTTTTGTTTGCGTTCCTTTTCCAGTAAGACCCTCTCGATAACGTTCCATCACATACTGATTGTATAAATGAATGCAGTTATCTTTTAGGAAATTAGTAAAGGTTCTACCTACGCCACAGTTGTGACATTTAAAAACAAAATCGTTCTTTACTTTAAAAAGATACCCTCTAGCTTTGTCCTTTCGTTTTTGACTATCGCCACAATAAGGGCAACGAAAGTTGTAGAGGGAATCTTTTTTTCTGGCAAATTTTTGAAGTTGTGGAGAAACTAGACTGATGTACTTTAGATCAAGATAACTCATTTACGAAGGGTCTGCTCAGTCCCCCCATTATAGGCCATGGAAATCAGGTTGTCAAGGAATGGGACGCCAAGACCGATCACTAAAACGGCTGCCCCCACGACGGCGGCAGCCTGCCAACGGAACTTAAGTAAATCATCAACTGTCTTTTCAACTGCAGCAATTCTTTCTTGAACTGCTCTATGTTCTTTACTGTTTCCGTCCTTTACTTCTTCAATCATTTTAACAATCAATTCATCAGTCTTTATTGACTGTTCGATTCTTTCATCGTGCTTAGCAAGGATATTAGCAATACGTTGATTGGATTCTGAGATTTTGTCTACAGCATTTTCCAATTTGTCTAGCATCTCCCTTGATAGTGTTTCATAGATGTTTAATTTAGATTCCAGTACATCTAACTTAGCAAGTTCTTTTGAAATGTCTTTATTAAACATCTAGCCACTCCTATCAGACGTTGCGAATTGCGAAATCTAATGCAGTTTGATAAGAGGCAGCATCCTTATTTAAAAGATATCTAAACTTATCTTTGTTTTCATCATCTAACTGCGAATAGACAGCAGCAATTTTTTTAGCAGAAAAATTATCTAGATTTTGTGTAGTACCGTCATCAAATTGAATCTTGGCAAAATGAGCTTCGCCATGTGTTAGTTCAGATGTAGCAACTTCAAGAGCTACTTCAATTGCATCGGTTGTTTTATTTTCCATAACCATTTCACCTTCGGGTTGATAAGAGTTTTTAAGTTGAGCTTTCTTCTGTTGATCAGAAGCTTTCTTTTTAAAGTCAGCAAGACGAGCTTTTAACAATGTTTGCATTTCACTTGTCTTGTCCATCATCTTTTTCTTAGCCGTATCCTTAGCTCTTTGAAGCTCTTTCTGACGGTTAAGTTTTTTCTGTTGGGCAATCTGTTTTTGGGCTCTCTCGGTTTCCGAGGGTGCCGCTTCAGAAATAAGATTTTCTAATTCTTCTTTCATTTTTTTACGTCGGTTAATACGAGAGAAAAGGTTTTTAGCACCCCTAGAACGCCCATCAATAAAATCTTGATTTGACTTTTTGTATTTGCGGTGTTGCTTTGGGTTTACCAAAACAAATGCAGGGGGCAATTGTAGACCGCTACCATCTCCAGCTGAGTTAATCATTTCATTTAAATTAGATTTAATTGTTTTAGACATTCCTGATCAACATCGTTATCTAAAGTTTCTGGTAATCTATTTAGAAATAACAGAAACGCCTTTAATACTGGCCAGTATGTTGCTTCTATTTTAAAAAATAAAAGCGGTGTAGCAGCATCATCAAATACATTATACATTAATATTATGTGATTTAGAATAAGATGTGTTTTCAATTCACCATGAGTTTCATAACGTCGAAGTAATCTTTTGATATATTTAAATCGATTTAAATCTTCTTCAAAATCTTCGTAGGTAACTGAACTGGGATTATTATAATGTTTAATAGCAAACAGGACCCAATTATCCTTAGTCAATTCACCAAAGTTCATATATTATCAAGCAGCCTCAGTTACTGTAAGAGTGGCAGCATCAGAAATAACTTCTTCAGCACCAGCAGATGTTGTAATCTTGACACGATACTTTTTGCCAGTATCTGCAGTAGTTAAACCAGTGAGAGATAGGGTAGCACTGGTGGCTCCCGAAATATTGGCCCAACGTGTACCAGTTGCTGATTGTGTCTGCCACTGATAAACAAGAGATCCAGTAGTAGCTGTAGCAGTAACAGCAAACGAAGCAGTTCCTACACCATCATCAGTTGATTGATCAGCAGGCTGTACAGAAATAGTAACAGCAGATGCTACGTCAGCAGCAACATTATCATCAAGGTCAGCAGTGTTAGCAGGAGCATCTTTGAATGATACAAGATGCTGTGCTTTATGACGAGTAGCACCAGAGGCATCAGTGTATGTGAAATATTCCCACCATCCAGGAGCAGTTAAACCACGCTCTCTATTTTCAGCAAGTGTAGCCTCAACATCATCAATGTAGATAACTCTACGAGCTGCAGTAGCATAGCCCTGGGCACCAGCAACTGTACTAGGACCATTTACAATAAGAGTATTGTCGTGGTCGTACTTATCTACAGAATTCTTTTCTGTGGTGTTCAATACTTTTAAACTTTGTGCGTTACTTTCTGAACGACTGTAGAGAGCCATTTAATTTCTCCAACCTTAACGTTATATCTAAACAATATTTATAAAAAAAGGGGAGTTGCCTCCCCAGAAAAAATATTTAATTTTGTTATCAGCAGTTTTTTAGAAGTGCTGTTCTTACTGTTCCAGCAATTACGTCATCGATATCGTTATCGGTTGTTTTTACATAACGCTCAAGTAGTTCAACTACAAGACGCTTGGTATGGCATGAATTTAATGCAGCAAATAAAAGTGGTTTTACAATTTCTACTAGTGCTCCCATGATGTCCTCCGTGAAAAATTTAGGGTTTCCCCGTAATATTTATTTTATCCTTAGCTTGACTATTCAAAGCTTTGATTAAATATTTTTTATTTTTCTTTTGGGTATCTTTGTATTCGGGGCTATTCTTTGTAGGAATTTCTGGCATCACTTCAACAGTGGATGCCTTCAAATCTTTTTTTCTGCAATAATCTCCTGTTCTAAACGAATCATTTCATCAACTTTTTTCTTGGCAGCAATAATTTTGCTTACCTTTTCACGACGACCCTTAAGATACTTGTCTTGGGTATTTACTTTACCATCGTTGTTGACATCAGAATCTTCTTTGCCAACTGGATCAAGCTTCTTCTCAGCTAGTTCAAACTCTTCTTTCTGAGCTTTCTTTTCAGGAAGACCTTTGTGCTTTGTCGAAGCAAACTTTTCTGCTTCTTTCCCAGTCATTGATTTAGCAGCTTTGGAAACTTCTTTGCTAGGAGCTGGCATGTCACCTTTCTTGGTGGCATGAACCATACCCATAAATCTTTGCTGAGACTTGCTGACAGCCTTTTCAACAATGTCCTGTAGGGTTACTTCTTCTTTCATTTTCTTTTCTTCTGGACGCTTGCCAAAAGTTTTATGAACGAGGGTATCTAATTTTTTATGGAATTTGCCTTCATCTTTTTTAGAAGCTCCTTCAGCAGCTTCTTTCATTTCTTTTTCTTTTTTCTCCTCAGCCTTTTCGTGCTTTTCTTTTTGCTTTTTGCTTAGCTTTTCTTCACGCTTTTCTTCGGCTTCACTTTCATCTTCTTTTTCTTCTTTCATTTTAACGCACTTATCTTTTCCATTTTCAGTGCCAGCATACTTATAACCCTTCCAGCAAGCCTTACCATCAGAACCTTGCTCTTTACCTTCTTTATTTTTGGCTTCTTCTAGTTCAGTTTCTTCACGCTGAACGTTCTTAGTTCTTACAGTAGTATATTCAATTTCAGCTCCATGGGATTGCTTTACCCCTGTGCCAGCAGCAATATTAATTGCTGGATCTGCTGGAGCTGCTTTAGCTTTAGGATCTTTCTTTGAGAAATCATCCTCATTGCCTTTCTTTTCTAATGAAGGAATTTTCTCTTCACCAAGATAACGTGACGCCGAAGCAATCAATGCTTTAGAAAAGTCGTCATAATGTGCTACTTGAGTTGTTGCTCTTTGTCTTTCCATTTGTAAAGAATATATTTTTCCTTTCTTTATTTATGTTTTCGGCAACGTTAATTTCTCTAATATCTTTTACCCAAGCACGGAACATTTGATTATCTTCAGTCACAGCAATTACATAGTTAACTCCTGGACGAATGATTTTGCCTTTCTGTCCAGTGTTAACATTCATGATGTAGTCGCCTTCTTGAAAAATTTCTTTTTGAATATAAAGTTCTTGCGTAACTTCTTGCTTTAATTGTTTGAAACTTTTCATTTATATTTGTTAGTGAACGGAGGGAGGGGGAGTCGAACCCCCAAGGGCTTTAACACCTCAACTGTTTTCAAGACAGGTTCCGTCGCCAATCGGATTGCCCCTCCATATTCATGGGGCGTATGCCCCAATTTTATTTAGCGATCATCCGCTGCACGATTTTCCGAAT
>JACCEC012555276.1_pt1 | contig 26121 bp, 40 predicted proteins | sample 7450121 | NCBI WGS metagenome assembly JACCEC01 (sample SAMN15323455, study PRJNA562643) | freshwater metagenome | isolation source: river surface water | place: USA:Blue River Watershed | collected 2017-08-18 | reverse complement strand
GATAAAGGCGCATTTTGCTGGTGCAGACCGGAGTACGACGAGGAGTACGACTTATACATACATCGCAGCTTAGATGGGCGCGAAGAATATGAAGAAGGGAGAAAGCCTACATGACCATCACACTAACCCGCGAGGAAGCACATCAGGTGCTGGATGCGTTGGATAGCAAATACATCGTCAATTGCGGCGCATGGAGAGTTCAACGTGACGCAGCAATCGAAACCCTCCGCGCCCAAATCGAGCGGTCAGAAGTTGCAAGAGAAGGACCAGTTCGGGAGTGGGCACGAATTTCACAGCCTGAACCAGAGCCGGTGGCGTGGACAGTTGGCGGTCTAATTACCGACTTTTCGCGAGATTTCAGTGCATACAAAACGAAAACGTACACGAAGCCACTCTACACCACCCCACCACAGGCTGAACCGAAGCCGGTGGCTGACAAGTATCTAATGGAAGTTGAATGCACAAAATGCGGCGCAAAGCAGGATGGCGTTTTAACTGTCACCGCCCCACCACAGCGCGAATGGCAGGGGCTGACGGATGAGGAAATGCGAGCGGCGATTCAGGAGCAGAACATCACTCCGCTGTTCACATATCGGATGATTGCCCGCGCCATCGAAGCCAAGCTAAAGGAGAAGAACAGTGGCTAAGTTACCGTACACAATCACGATCTGCCCAGACGAGCCGAATCCGAAACAGTTCACCGCGATGACACCGCAACTGATCAACGCGATGCGGTTTGGTTACGACATGACGATCAACCAGAATCAATTCGTCTGGCCTGCCGGTAGTCGAGGCGCAACGCAGATAAATACTCACAAAGAAAAAGAGGGGCGGGGATGATCATCTACCAATTCGACTACCGGAAAATCCTCGACTGGATCAACGCTCTCTGGGCCAAGTCGCTCGGCGCTGTCATTGCTCTTGCCATTGGCTGGTCGCTGGGTGTCATGAGTGCAGAGAGCCGGATCGTTGGTGACTGCAAATTCTCCGGTGCTTTCAGAGTTGAGATACAAGCCTTCGCCTGTCAGAGAAAGATATGATGGATACAAAACCAGAAGCGTTGGCAGTGCAGCCTGCGTCGATACCTGATTCATTGAAGGCAATCGATCGTTGGCTGCTCTGGCGATACATAAAAAAGACAAAGCCCGACGGCACAGTTGTCTGGACCAAGGTCCCGTTCCAAGGCAATGGCGTTCCCGCATCGACGACGAACCCGGCAACGTGGTGCAGCCATGAAGACGCGCTCGATGCATGGATGGTCGGCGACTTTGATGGTATCGGCATGGTGCTGGGCGCTGACGTGCAAGGCATTGACCTTGACGACTGCCGGGACCCTGACACAGGTGAGTTGAACAAGCTTGCGACTGAAGTGTTGGAGAAGGTCGAAGGCTATGCAGAGGTGTCGCCCAGCGGCACCGGTATCAAGCTCTTCGCCAAGACGAACCTCGACGGCAGTCGCACCAAGAAGGAAGTCGGTGTCGAGCTCTACCGCGAAGGCCGTTACTTCACCGTGACTGGTCAAGTGATGGGTGATGGGCATGCCGATGTGTCGGACGAAGTACAGGCCCTTGACTGGCTGATCGAAAGAGTATGGGGCGAGTCGATGGCGGGTGCTGTGATGACAGGCGACGCCGCTGACCTTGAGCTTGCTCTGTATCGGGCACCGCTCGAAGACTGGGACGAGGACAAAGTGCGTGACGAGATCGCGCCTTACCTTGATCTCGATATGCACTACGAGGACTGGATCAAGGTCGGCCAAGCTCTCTATCACCAGTTCGACGGAAGCGAAGAAGGCTTTGCACTGTGGGACGAGATGTTCCAAGACAGTAGCAAGTACGGCGGTGAGTCGTATGGCCGTGACAGATGGCGAAGTTTCAAAACCCATCGCGCGTTCGGTCGAGGGCCGGTGACGCTGGCCTCGGTGATCAAGATGGTCAAGGGCAAGCGCGATGAGGTCAAGCGAACCGAGCGTGACAAGACCATGGCCGCTCTCATGGACGCGGTGGAAGACACGACGGACCCGAGGGATTTGCAGGAGAAGGTCGCGGCGAAGGTGGCCAACGATGGCGATCTGTCTGACGTGGAGCGGGAGCAGGTGGCTGCTGCCATTCAAGCCAAGGCCAAGACTCTTGGCGTGAAGCTTGAGATCGCAACGGTCAGGGGCTGGGTCAAGGCACGCGTGCGCGGGTCGGGTGGTTTCATTCACCTGAACGACGAAGGGCATCCTCTCTGCACATTGGAAAACTTCAGGGCGCTGGTCGAGAAACTTCAGTGGACGATCAGGTACAACGTGATCAAGAAGGCGATCGAGATTCTGATCCCCGGCGAGTCGTTCACCAGAGACAACCGGGACAATGCTGCGTTGGCATGCATGCTGTCTGAGTGCGAGAAGGTGCGCATGCCGACGAAGCATATCGCTCAGTACCTGATCAGGGTCGCGGATGAGAACCAGTACAACCCGGTTGCTACGTGGGTGCTGTCGAAGGAATGGGACGGAGTGTCACGGTTGGATCAGTTCTTCGGCACTGTCAAGAGTCCTGTCTCGATCAAGGACAAGCTCATGCGCAAGTGGGGGATACAGGCAGTGGCGGCGGCGTTTAGCCCTGACGGCATCGCGGCCCAAGGCATCCTGACTTTTGTGGGTCCTCAGAATATCGGCAAGACGACGTGGTTCCGCAGGCTTGCACCGGATGATCTGGATGCGGTGCTGACAGGACACACTCTGGACCTGAAGTCGAAGGACTCGATCTTCATCGCACTGACCTATTGGATTGTCGAGCTGGGTGAGCTTGACGCGACCTTCAAGAAGTCCGAGGTCTCGGCGATGAAGGCTTTCATTACCCAGCCGCAGGACAAGCTGCGTCGGCCATACGCAGCAGTCGAATCAAACTTCGGCAGGCGCACGGTCTTCGGTGGATCGGTCAACGGCGAGGAGTTTTTGGCTGACCCGACGGGTAACCGCAGGTACCTGACGATCCCGGTCGAGGGCTTCGAGTTCGACCACAACGTGGACATGCAACAGGTCTGGGCCGAGTTCTATGAGTTGTGGAAGGGCGGCGAAGCATTCTTCCTTTCGATGGATGAGGTTGCTGAATTGAATACACACAACGAACAGTTCACGATCATCGATCCGCTGGGTGAGCGAATCGCTGCCGCGTTCGGGTGGGGGCCTCATGTGGTGATGTGGGATTGGATGACGGTGACCGATGTGCTGATGAAGATTGGAATCAAGGAGCCGACCAAGGGCCAGACGATTGCCGGTTCGGCGATCATCCGGAAATTGAACGGGAACCAAAAACGGAAAAGCAATGGTGCTTCTTTGGTCGCGGTGCCAGATGAGTTGAATGATTTTCTGGAATGACAGGGTAACCCTGCAAAAGGGTTACCCTGTAGGGTTACCCTGAAAGGCAGGGTAACCCTGTAGATTACCCTGCCTATTACCCTGTCCTACTACCCTGCCCAAAAGCCGCACTGGGACTGGGTTTTGAGAGAGTAGGGTAATCAGGGTAATACAAAAACATATACATATTTTAGTTAAGGTAGTAATAGTAGATAAAAAAAAGGGTGTTTACTGATTATAGGTATAGGAAGTTAACTACCCTTACTACCCTATTACCCTGTCGAGGACTGGAATGGAAGCGAAGATCGAAAGTTATTTAAGAGTTAAGGCGATCGCTGCCGGCGGCTTGGCTTTGAAGTGGGTCAGCCCATCACGGGCTGGAGTCCCTGACAGGATTATTCTTTTGCCAATCCCGCCTGAACACCGAGAGATCGTGAACCGGTACCTGAAGCTGGCGGAGGTGAAGTCACCCGGCAAGAAGCCGACACCGATTCAGGAAGCGACACATTGTCAGCTTCGCAACCTTGGATATGATGTCGCGGTGCCGGATTCGAAGGAGGCGGTCGATGCAATATTTTCCTGAACCACACCAGCAGGTCGCGATCGAGCGAATGCTGGAGTCGCCTTACCAATTGCTGGCACTCCGGATGGGTGCAGGCAAGACGGGCGTGAGCCTGACCGCGATCAACGAAATGATGTTCAATCGTTTTGAGATAAGCCGGGTTCTGGTGATTGCGCCGAAGAGGGTAGCGGAGTTGGTCTGGCATACCGAAGCGGCGAAGTGGGATCACCTGAAGCACCTTCGTGTGGTCAGGATTCTGGGGGACCAGATTCAGCGGATCAAGGCTTTGTCCACACCGGGCGATGTGTACGTGATCAACCGGGAGAATTTCATCTGGCTGGTCAAGCTGATGCAGGCGTCGAAGACGGGTTGGACTTTCGACTGCGTGATCGTGGACGAGAACCGGGGTTTCAAAGATCGCAACAGCGAGAGCTGGAAGCATCTGAAGCAAATTCGACAACACATTGAGCGACTGTTTATCCTGACCGGGACACCGGCACCGAATACTTTGTTGGAGCTGTGGCCCCAGATATCTATTCTGGACAGCGGAGAGCGCCTTGGGAGGCGTTTAACGGGGTATCGTGAGCGGTACTTCGTCCCGGACAAAAGAAACGGTCCTGTGGTCTATACGTGGCGTTTAAAGGCAGGTGCCGAAAAGATAATATATCGGGCAGTCGAGGACGTGATGCTGTCGGTCCAGAGCGGTGTTGTCTTACCGGCAAGGATCGACAACGTGATTGAGGTCGAGTTCGATATGGCCCGTTACCGGGAGCTGGAGAGGACGTTCGTCACCGGCAACGTGATTGCACCGACTGCCGCGATCCTGTCGGGCAAGCTTCGTCAGATGGCCAACGGTGCTGTGTATGACGACCAGAAGTACCCGCACTGGATTCACGACGCGAAGCTGGATGCTTTGGAGGAGATCGTCGATCAGGGTGAACCCGTGCTTTGCTTCACCCACTACAAGCACGATCAGGCGAGAATACTTGACCGGTTCCCAAAGGCTGTCGTGTTCGACGGTGAGCCGAGCTTCAAGGCTTGGCAGAAGGGCGAGATCAGTTTGATGTTGATGCACCCTGCATCAGGCGGCCACGGCGTGGATGGATTGCAGGTCGGCGGCCACGTCGCTGTTTGGTTCGCACTGCCGGACAGTTTGGATTTGTATGAGCAGGCCAACGCACGACTGCACAGGACAGGACAGGCAAGCGAGGTCGTCGTGCATCACCTTGTTGCGAGGAACACGGTAGACGAAAAGATCATGCAGGTTCTGGCGATGAAGGGTGACGCGCAGCAGGCATTGATTGATGCGGTTCTGGTGGATGCGGTGAACGAAATGAAAGAGAGGGTCGGTGTATGAGTCTGCTGGAAAAGATATCGAGCGCACAGGTCTCTTCGAATCTCGGAGAGAAGCCGGTCCACCAGATGGGTGACGTGGATGTGGTCAGGGCCTGCGGCATGGCAGGCGCGACGAACGAGCTTGGCCTGTCTCTGTACAGGCTGAAGTATTCGGGTGACGTGAAGGAATTCTCGAAGGTCGTCGATGGTTTGCTGACGATGGTCCGAAGCCGTTGGTTTGACGTGGACGGTCATGCGACGGTGAATCAGGTTCTGGTTCACTGGCTTGACGACATCTGCAACCCTTGCCTTGGGCGGGGATACGCGGTGGTGCCCGGCACGCCAATGCTGGGTGACGTGCCATGCGCATGCTGTAACGGAACGGGCCGCGTGAAGCTGGATAGCTCCGACGCGGCCCGGTGGTTGCTTGATGAGGTTGGTAGGATGGAGCGCGAGATCGCGGTTGCGATCATGCACAAGATCAAGGAATGATTTGATTGCAGGTTGGACAGATGGCTTTGCCTTGACGCCTGTGCCAAGCGCGGTGGACAGCAGATTCACTGATACCGACTTGCTTTGCAGCGGCGTACCGGGTCATGCCTTGATCAACCAATGCAAGCGCCTCCATGGTTTTTGATTTTGCCGGTGTAACTTTTACTTTGGACCAGTATGCAATTGCATGAGCAGGCCATCCGTCTTCAGGTGGTTCGGTGAATGCTGATGCACTGAGCTTGTTTCCTGTATTGAATGCGACGAGGTAGTTGACTTCAGGCCGGTCAGCGAACCCGGTCAGTTTGTCTTTCATTGATTCTGTCCAGCCAAGACCAACCAAGAATTGGTGGAGTGTAAGTTCCTTCATTTGTTTTTCCTGATGATGAAAATGCGTTGGGTCACGAACGAACCTTTCGACGGCTTGTCCCAAGTCCAGTAGAACACCTTGCCGTCGTATCCCTGTATGCCGTATCGAATGATCGGCTTCATGTTTTGATACCTGCGTCGATTGCCAGAGCAAGCTGACGGAGTTCGTGTTCCGGCAAGGTCACGTCGAAACGTGTCTGCAAACCGTTGCGATCTTCAGCGCCCCACCACTGCGATTCGATTCGCAGGTTGAAGTTGTCGTCCACCGGCTTCACCGTGAAGTGGAGGAGGTAGTCAGGTGTTGGTTGAATGCTTATCGTCATTTTGTTTTCCCTATGATTGAAAGATGATATGAATTTGATCGACCGGTCTTCTGGTCGTAAAGCGTGCCAGTGATTGCATCAGCAAGCATGGCCTTGCCGCCGGCCATCACCCGAACCATGGCTCTGGTGATTGGACCGTACTGGCTTTGAACTCGAAAGTTCTCCTTCGGTTTTCTTGACAGGTAAACCATGTCGTGTTCGTTGACGCATCCATCGGATGTGGTCCTGATCTTTTTTGGTTCAGACATCATGGCCTCCACACAAAAAGATCAAGAAGGCCGACCACCAAGCCGACCACCATTACCGCGTACCACAACAGCCAGAACCAAGCGCCTTCGTCCTTCTGTGCCTGCGCCTGTTCGTAATCCCAGATCGCGTTTTCCAAATCACGCTTGGCCATCTGGGCGTCTTCCATAATCACCGGCACGTTGGGCGATTCGATGTATTCGTCCAGCACTTGCAAGCCAAGGCATGCAGCCTTGTACAGGTTTTCGTTCACCATAAAGCCTCCCCATGTGTTTCGATTGTAGGTATCCGTCTTTTTATGACGCGTAGAATAAAAGGCCGGTTGCTGGCAGGCGGGTGATCCCGCCAGCAGCACACCAGCCCATCGTCATCAAGCCAGCCGTATTGCAGGCGGGTCATTTTTCGGTTGCACTGGCAATGGCTGCACGGGCTTTGCATTTCCAGCAGGCAAACAAATGCGGATGCTGATGGCCGCAATCAAGCGGTATATCTTGCAGGGCTGCCAGCAGATCGGGCGCGGCTTCGAGCATGCGCAACGGTTCTTCAAGTTCGTCGGGAGAAAAGTAACTTCCGGCGATATCTATTTGCTTGCGAGTCCACACTGCGTGATGCAGGCTTGCGAGAAAAGCTTTCATGCCACACCTCCGTCGATCGTGTTGGCCCATGTCTCGCCTTGCAGTTTGACCACGTAGTCATAGCTGCCTTTGGTACCCGGCTTCACGTCGTCACGGCTGGGTATCACATTGCCGTAGTAATCGCGTGCGGCATTGACGCCGAGCATGCAGTAGCCATTGGTGATCGCGGCCATCAGCTCACGACCGTAGGCACCCTGCAAGCGCCATGCAGTACCGCCGTTGATGGCGGCCTGCAATACGCTGTAGTACTCGAACGGGTCCAGATCAACGTCGCCTTCGACGGCGTCCAGCAATTCAAAATCAATCATGTCGTTCTCCTAGTTATCAACAGGTTCTTCGATGTACTGCAACCAGCGCCTCACGTCTGCGAGGGCAACCCAGTCAGTGCGGCTGCCGTCAGACGGGTCGTAATTGAATTTCGCCGAAGCGAGGTACTCGCGAAGTTCCTGAACCCGTTCGGCACGGGTGACGATTACGTTGTTCAGTTCAGCCTTGTCGGCTTCGAGCTGTTTGATGTAGTTCATGATTTCCTCGCAGATACACGGATGCTGAAATAAGATTCGCCGACGTTGGTGTTGGCTTTGATCAGTTGACGGGAGGGGCTGAACTTCTCGGCGATCTTTCTCCAGTCCACCAGAACCTTGCCTTCGCATTCAGACACGGCAACCCGGTAGAACGAACCTTCGACCACGGCCAGACCGCTGTCGATCAGCGCGTCCTTGAGTTCGGCTTCTTCCTTCTTCAGGTCGGCCAGTTGAGCTTTGATCTGACCGAGACGGTCGGCGACACCGCCGAGTACATCGAGAGAATTTGCTTTCATGGGAATCTCCTAAGAAACACCAGCATCCGGCTGGATCGGTACTGCAAGTGAAACTATACTTTACCTTGACAGGTAAGTAAAGCTAACTGCACTGCACAGGGCACCCGAAGGTACCCTGCACGCTACAGTCAGGCGGCCAGCAAGAGGCTTGCGGCTTTCTGCTTCAGATCAGCACCAGCGCCCCACTGCGAGGACACGAAGCGGTTCTGATCGGTACGGGCACGGACGTGGTGATCAGCGTACTCTGTGACCGCGTTGAGCAGGCCCCAAGCTGTACCGAACACGCCGTCGTTCGTCGCACCCATGCCGTCACCGTTGAACAGGCTGAGAATCTTCGTGAACCCGGCAGACTCACGAACTTTCTCACCACCGCCCAGAAGCTTGGCGACGAAGTCACCGGCTTCCTCTTCGTGGACCGCGACGTTTGCGAGGCGGGTCACGTTGTGGCGGAAGGCTTCCCATGCAGCTTCGTTCAGGCCCATGAACTCCTTGACCTGATCAGGGCTGAACACCGAGCGGTGCGAAACCTTGACCGAAGCTTTGGCATCAGCGAATGCCATGGCCAGCGTGTTCTTGCAGACCGTGCGGACCGTGGTGCGGCGCACCTCAGTTGCCAGACTGCCGTCGGCGCTGGTCGAGATCAGCAGGTAACCGCCGATCGTGTCAGCGATCGAGGTCGGTGCAGCTTCGCCGATCTTGGCCGTGGCCCAGAAACGCTTGCCGCCGTAGATCGTACCGGCTGCTGACAGTTCCAGACCGCCTGCCTTGGCGATGTCGCGGAAGAACTCCAAGACCTCGCCGGGCTGAACTACTTGGTAACGCTTGGACACAACACCGAGCGCGTCGTTGTTGTCACTGCGGAACAGGACGTGTTGGTCAGGCAGCTTGATCAAACTGTCGGTCGATGCGTCGCGTGAGACAGCGTAGCGAATCTCGCTGCGGCGAATCTTCCAGTCCATACCAGCAGCAACGCGCCAGTCGTCGAGGCTGGTACCGTCTGCCAGTGCTTGGCCAAGGCCGTGCCACGGGGTGCCGTCAGAAGCCAAGTAGGCAAATTCGACGCGGCCATCCGCGTGGGTAGTGAGTTCGTGAGACATTTGTTTCTCCTAAATGATTACTGCCAACCGGGCAGCACGGGTTTCCTAGACCGCCCGAGAGCGGTTTCGACCGGTACCACCCGGTCTCATCAGTAGGCGTCTGCTTCGTAAATCGCAATCGCGTTGTAGGCTCTGGCAAGTGACTCGGCCTCGGCTTCGGTGTAGCAACGTTCGACGACGTTGGCTATCCCTTCGCCTACCCAGTCGAGTACCACCCAAGTGGGCCAGCGATCGTCGTCGCCCTCATCAAGATCGATTGTGTATCTCATACAACCTCCACGTTTTTGAAATTAAGTTGACCGGCTGCAATCTTGAACTGCAAATACTTGGCAAGATTGAGCGTCTTTCTGGCCCCCTCAACGTCGCCGAAGGCCATCTGTTCCTGTGCGTCAGACATCAGGCTGGCTACGCACATAAAGCCGCCGGTCATTTTGTAGACCAAACTCTCTTCGATACCTGCGATGAATTCGTCGAGGTACTTGACGCCGTAAGTGGCGAGGTTTTGTTCCGGTGTCATACAAGCTCCAGATCAGTAACTTCGATGGTCAATGTGTAACCCATGGCCTTGATGCTGCCGAGAACTGCGACGGTCAGCGTCTTCGTGCCTGCAATCTTTGCGAACAGCTTGGCTGTCTCACAGACTGGGTAGTATTTCCGTTCGCCGTACACGTCTTTGGCGCGAATGGTGATTTCCATGATGTGTCCCTTCGTTTGGTCAGGCATTTGTCGGCAGCCTGTTACGCCGCGAAAGACCAGACCCGCTGGCCTTTCGTTTTCCTTCGCACTCGGCAGTCTCGGGGACTGAGTCTTAGCGGTCTGCCGGTGGTCCCTCGCGCTCATCACGCCTAGATCAGAACTCCGGTGGTTCCCTTTTTCTATCCCGCTGGTTCCTTCGCGGCGCTACTGAATGCATCTACTACAGTTCGAAGTATCCTGACATTGACAGGTCATGTCAAGCACTCAATCGAAAATAATTTAAAAAGTCTGTTGTATTTGTGCAACACTACAAAAAGTAGGAAGTTTTTGTCGGGCCAAAAAAAGTTGGAAAATACCGCTTGACGATGTCGGAATTGAAATTTACAATTTTTCGGGAGGCCGTGCGTCCGCAATTTTTGCGCATCCCGCCACAAAAGCCGCTCACTGAAGCGGCTTTTTTCACATTCACAGGAGCGCCGTAATGGAACGAATCACAATCGAAGTTGCCGATGACGGGCGCGTTTCCGTTATGGCCGAGAGTCCCGACGAAGAAATGGAAACGATGGAGTTCGACAACGTCGAGGACGCGATGCAAGCCGTCAAGGGCCTGATCATGGATCAGGAGATGGACGAAGAGATGGAATCCGACGAGGAAACCATGTGGAACGAAGAAGCAGCAAAACGCCCGACCAACCCAAACATGATGGAGTAAACCATGCAAAACTACAGCAAACCAGAAAGCCGTAACACCATGCGTGCAGCAAGCGGCGGCATGAAAGACGGCGGTCCGATCCCCGGCCCTGTCGGCAGCAACCAGAACCAAGGCAAGGGCGAAATCCCCGGCAAGGTATCTGTCCCAATGCCCGGCACCGACAAGACTCAGTCGTCCTACAAAGGCGGCATGAAAAAGAACGTTCCCGGTTTTCAAGGCGGTGAAATCCCCGGCATGGTGTAACCATGGAAAAGCCCGGCCTCTACGCAAACATCAACGCAAAGCGCGAACGTATTGCCAGCGGCTCGGGCGAACGCATGCGCAAAGCAGGCAGCAAGGGTGCCCCAACCAAGGCAGACTTCGAGGAGTCAGCGAAGACGGCCAAAACGGGTATCGTTCGCAAGGCCATGGGGAGAATCTGATGCCAAGCAAAACACCAGCACAGGCCAGAATGATGGCCGCCGCTGCCCACGATCCTGAATTTGCAAAGAAGGTCGGCGTTCCTGTGTCTGTCGCGAAGGATTACAACGCGGCAGACAAGGGCGGCGGTTTACTCAAAAAGGCGATGAAGTATGGGCCGCAAAAAAACGTCCGCGAGACTCGATGAGCTGAACGGCGCACCGCCGCGTCTTGCTTCGTCCGAAGACCTTGAAGCTGCGGGTCCGAGGACGGGCTACACGCATCCGGTGCGCAAAAGCTCTGGGTCTCGGCACCCTCTGAAGATCAACCTCATGGCCGTATCTGAGGCGCTGGTCGAAGAGGGTCTCGACCCGGCGGTCGAGTTCGCGCGCATACTCAAAGGCCGACCACTGGTCGATGAGGATGGCAACGCGGTCATGGACCCGGTCACGGGCCAACAGGCACGTCGGTATGACCTTGATGCTGACGTGCGTGTTCGCATGTTGTCTGAGATTCTGAACTACACGCAGCCCAAGCTCAAAGCAATCGAGGTCAAGATGTCCGGCAGTCTGGAGTTGACCAGCGAACAGCTTGACCAGCGGCTGGGTGCTTTGCTGCAAAAGGCGATGAAATGAATCTCGCCGGCATCAACCTGTCGAAGCTGGACGACACCGAGAAGCGTGAGCTGTACGAGCTGCTGCGCTTGAAGGACATCAGGGCCAAGCGAAACAAGCTGACGGCCTATGCACCTTACGCAAAGCAGGTGGAGTTCCACGACGTTGGTTCGAAGTTCCGTGAGCGTCTGTTCATGGCAGGCAACCAGCTTGGCAAGACATGGGCCGGTGCATTCGAGGTCGCCATGCACGCGACCGGCATCTACCCGAGCTGGTGGACTGGCAAGCGGTTCCCCTACGCGACTCGCGGCATGGTCGGGTCCGAGTCTGCCGAACTGACTCGCAAGGGTGTGCAGCGTCTGCTGCTAGGTCCACCAGAGATCAGGGAAGAGTGGGGCACCGGCGCGATACCGCATGCAGCACTCCGCGACACCAGCATGAAGGCCGGTGTGGCCGACGCTGTGTCGAGCATCGTCGTTCGCCACGTCTGTGGCGAGGACAGCGTGATCCAGTTCAACAGCTACGATCAGGGCCGCACGAAGTGGCAGGCCGACACGGTTGACTACGTCTGGTTCGATGAGGAACCACCGCTGTCGATCTACTCCGAAGGTTTGACGCGCACCAACGCAACCGGCGGTCTGGTGTTCGTGACGTTCACGCCACTGCTCGGCATGTCCGAGGTGGTGAAGCGGTTCCTGCTAGACAAGCCCGAGAGTTCGACCGTCACGACGATGACGATCAACGATGCGGAGCATTACACGCAAGAGCAGCGCGATGCGATCATCGCCAGCTACCCAGAGCATGAGCGCGAAGCGCGTGCGAAGGGCATCCCGATTCTGGGCAGTGGACGTGTGTTCCCGATCGCCGAAGAAGCGATCAAGGTGACCGCGTTCCCGATCCCGCCTCACTGGCCACGCATCATCGGTCTGGACTTCGGTATCGACCACCCGACCGCTGTGGTCTGGATGGCGTGGGACCGTGACGCCGATGTGCTGTACGTGACCGACTGCTATCGAATGAAGGACCAGTCGATCGTGATCCACGGTGCCAGCATCAAGGCACGCGGCGACTGGGTGCCAGTCGCTTGGCCGCATGACGGCCTGCAACGTGATAAGGGTAGCGGCGAACAGCTTGCTGCGCAGTACAAGGCACAGGGCCTGAACATGCTGAAGGATCGCGCCACGTTCGAGGATGGCAGCAATGGCGTCGAGGCCGGTGTGGCCGAGATGCTGTCACGCATGCAGACGCATCGCTTGCGTGTATTCGCCCATCTGGAGGAGTGGTTCGAGGAGTTCCGCCTGTACCACCGCAAGGACGGCATGATCGTCAAGATGACCGACGACTTGCTGTCTGCAACCCGATACGCCATGATGATGCGCCGTCACGCCAAGACGCAATCAGAGGCTGAAGCCAGAACGAAGATGACCCGAGGCAATGCACCGGTTCTGTCGTTCGGCATACTTGACAGTGAGATGGGGTATTGAGATGCCAGAAGCCAAGATAGCGCGTGATCCGTATGGGCACCCAATCGATCTGAACCGTCCGATCGTGACTGACGATGAGGGCGTGCATACCGAATTGTCGATCACCGAAAAGATCGGCGACAAATACGTGAATATGCCAAGCGTCTGGAATGGCAAGCGTCTGGACCCAAGGAAGGATGAAGACTATGCCGAGATCATGCGCAACTACGAGGATGAAAAATCACGCGGTTGGCAGTTCCCGGAATTTAAAGACGAAAAGTCTGCAATAGCAGCAGCCAAAGCCAGATCGCGCCACATCGGTAAGCTTCGTGCCAAAGAGATTCGTGAAGCAGAAAAACGCATGTGGGACGAAGAAGCTGCTAAACGCAAGGAGACAAAGTAATGGCCGGCATCAACCCCTACGACCTGAACCCGAACCAGATGTCGAACCAAATGATGAGCGGCATGACATCGCCGCAGAACGTCATGCCGGTTAGCAACAACCCCGTGGGAGCGCCGCTGACCTCATCGTATTCGACATTGCAAAGCCAGCAGGCAATCCAGAACCAACAATCCACTGGCACTATGTCTGCCCAGCCGATGAACGGCAACGGTACGTCTGGCCTCATCGCCAATCAAATGCGATCGCGTGCAGCCCCTGTTTCGCCAGCCGCTCAACAGAAATCAGGCATGCAACTGCAACCGCAAAAAGGACTTCAACCCGGTCAGGCATCAGCCAATGCTTCGCCCAAGATGACGGTTTACTAAGGACCAACGATGGAATTACAGCCACAGCAAATCGACGTAGAGATCGAAGAGATCGATCCCGAAGTCGCACGCGAGAAAAAAGAAGAACGCCTGCAAGCCTTTGGCCGCACCCTGTCCAAGCAACGCGACGAATGGGTTCGCGATCGCTACAGCTATGGCGTGGACAAGCGTTGGCTTGAGGACGAAGACCAGTACAACAACAAGGACAACATAGCCAAGGCAGCGAGCCAGATGATGACCTCTGTCGAGCAGGGCTATCCGGTGACGACGCAGATGGCCAAGCCCCATCGTTCGACCGTCTTCATCGGCATGACACGCCAGAAAACCAATGCAGCAGAGGCGCGAGTCGCCGACATCCTTCTGCCGACTGACGACAGAAACTGGGGCATCACGCCAACGCCAAACCCCTACCTGATGAACATGCTGAAGGACGAGCGGCCAGCGACAGACAACGGACCTGTAGGCCAGCAAATGGGCCAGCAGCAGGGACTGCCAGCGCCGCAAGGCGGCATGGCACCACCGCCACAGGCCGGCATGGCACCGCCACAGCCCACCATGGCACCGCCGGGTATTCCGGCACCACCACAGCCGGGCATGGCTCCTGAAGCGCCTACAGGGCTTGCAGGCATGGCTATGGGTCCACAGGGTCCGCAGCAGATCACCGACCAAGCTGGTCAGCCAATGCGCATGAAGGACATCGCGCGCGAAGTGATGAACCTCGCCAAGAAGAAAGCCGAAGCGATGCAGCGCGAGATCGACGACCAGTTGACCGAGTGCGACTACAACGGCGAACTGCGCAAGATGCTTCACGACGCAGCCGTGTTCGGCACAGGCGTCATTCGTGGCCCGATCGTCACCAACCGCACACGCAAGGCGTGGCAGCCCTACACCGATGCACAAGGGCAGCAGGTTCACCAGATCGAGATCGTCGAGGAGCTGGCCCCTGCTTCGTTCCGTGTCGATCCGCACAACGTGTGGCCGGACCCGGCATGCGGCGAGAACATCCACCACGGCAAAGGCATCTACGAGCGTGAGCAGATCACCGCAAAGCAGATTCGTGAGCTGGCCAAGCAGCCGGGTTTCATGAAGGCACAACTGCGCAAGGTTCTGGAGGAAGGACCGAAGCGGTCGCACACCATGGAAGAGCTGCGCGATGACGACCAGCGCGATGTGGCGCGTGACCTGTACGAGATGTGGACCTACTGGGGTGAGGTCGAGCATGATGACCTCGACGCCGCAGGTGTCGATGCAGGTGACAAGGATGAGCTGAAGAGCGTCAGTGCCTGCGTGATCATCATCAACAGCACCGTCGTCAAAGCGTTCCTAAACCCACTGGAAGGCGGCGACTTGCCGTATGACTTCTACGTCTGGGAGAAGGTCGCCAACAGCGTCTGGGGCTATGGCATCCCTTACCTGATGCGCTCACAACAGAAGGTACTGAACGCTGCATGGCGTCAGATGATGGACAACGCAGGCGTGTCCAGCGGTCCGCAGATCGTCATGAAGCCAAACGTCATCCAGCCGGCTGACAAGCAGTGGCAGCTATCCAGCCGCAAGATATGGTACGCAACCGACGACGTGGACGATGTGTCGAAAGCCTTTGCCACGTTCGAGTTCAACAGCCATCAGGCCGAACTGTCCGGCATCATCAAGATGGCGACCGAGCTGGTCGATCAAGAGACTGGTGTGCCGACCATCCTGCAAGGTGAGAAGGGCGCAGCGCCTGATACCGTCGGCGGTATGCAGATGCTGATGAACTCTGCCAACGTGGTACTGCGCAGACTGGTCAAGCAATTCGACGACATGGTCACACGTCCGCACATCCGCCGGTACTACGACTACAACATGCTGTACAACGAGGACGAAGAGGTCAAGGGCGACTTCAGTATCAACGCACGCGGCTCTTCTGCTTTGCTTATACGTGATATCCAGAATCAAGCATTCCTGAACCTGCTTGCCGCTGGCGCGAATCCGATCTACGGCATGTATCTCGACACAGAGAAGCTGTTCCGCAAAGCACTGCAAGCGCAACACGTCGATCCAGCCGAGGTGTTCAAATCCGAGGAAGAGATCGAGCAGATCAAGGAACAGCAGAAGGCCATGGCCAACCAGCCACCGCCACCTGACCCACGCATCGAAGCTGCAAACCTTCGTGCGCAGACTGACCTCCAGCGTGCGCAGATGCAGAACGAAGGCGACATGGCTGAGATTCAGGCGAAGATGCAGAGAATGCAGCAGGAATCCGAAATCAGAATGGCCGAGCTACAGCTAACCCGTGAGATTGAGATGCTGAAGATGTCAAACGCGCAGAACCTGTCGCTTGAGAAGATCAAGGCGCAACTGGCTGATACCGCAATCAAAGAGCGTGGCCGCAAAGAACTGTTCGCAGCCGAACAGGACTTGAAGGTACGCATGGGATCGGGAATTTAAACCATGGCCGCCATCGCTCTTCAGCGCGAGATTGATGCATACAACGATGCTTTGGACAAATACCGTCAGCAGGCACGGCATTACAAAGCCCAAGCCAATCAGCACGACGCTGCGGTTGATGAGTACAAAGCTTCGTTTGTACCGAATAGCAAAAGCGAAATAGGTGTTTTCGCAAGAAACAGAAGCGGCGGCTATGAAAGTCGAGGCAATGTTGCACCCCAACGTATTTCCGCTGACCAAGCTAAAAATTACAAACGGATTGATCTTGGCAATAATCTTTTCAGTTTGCAATACATAGACCAACCTGTAGCCAGACCCGGCGAGTTCACCATGGAGCAGCCTACCTCACCGGGAGTAGCGCCTACGGCAACAACAGCTCAAATGGCAAAACTAAACCAGCCTTCGCTGACTGACGTAGAGCGAGTCAGCGATTCGGGTTTAATCAATAACGCGTTTAAATACTAAAGGAAATCAGCATGGCAACTATTGCAGCTACAACTGACCGCAACACAGCAGCAGGCGCTACTCTTGTTACTTGGAACGCTATGGCGACCGGTGACGATGGTGCAGCTTTTGGTTTGAACGCAGCAGCCGACATCACCATCCAAGTCACAGGCACGTTCGGTGGATCGACAGTTACGTTCCAAGGATCGAACGACGGCACGAACTGGCATCCGCTGACACAGCGTGGTAGCACAACCAACATGGCCTACACTGCTTCGGCAAATCACATTTGCCAAGAGATGCCTGCGTTCATCCGTCCAGTAATCACTGGCGGTACGGGTTCAGCTTTTAAAGTTACCGCAGCTATTTTCTACAGATACGGAAAATCGCCGCTCTGATACGGCAAACCGCTGCAAAGCAATGCAGGGCTATGCAAATAAAAATGTTGCACAAATCCTATGATAAAAGGTAGAATTTTTGCAGGGACCCTGTGCCCAAAATTTTCATAAAGCCAGCCTTGAGCTGGCTTTTTTACTATGATCAATTTTAGTTCGCCAGAGTGGCATGTGATGCGTAAGTGGGCTGAAGAGCAGCTTCGCAAATGCCGCGACAAAAACGACGCCGTCAATCTCTCCGACACCGAGACGGCGTTGCTGCGAGGTGAGATTCGATTCATAAAAAGATTTCTCGACTTACCGAATGAGGTAACTCGGGGTGTGGTGGTTGAGCCGGACGAATAATCCCGCTTAACCGTTGTTCAAAGTCATCGAGAGATGGCTTTTTTATTGGAGAGCAAAGTGGAAGAAAACCAACTATCACCGGAGGAAGCACAACAGCTTTGGGACGAAGAAGCTTCAAAACTGGATGCTGATGATCAGTCCGCAAACCAGTCAATGGCTACAGCACCGGATGATCCGCTGCTGGAAGACGAACCGATTGCTGAAGAAGCCGCACCGAGTGAAGAGCCGGAAGACCCACTGGCCAGCCTACCAGAAGCCGTGAGAGCGAAGCTTGCTCAGATCGACGAACTGGCAACGGCCAATGCTCAACTGCTGCACCATGTAAAAACTGCCGAGGGTCGTGTGGCCGCGATGCAGCGTGAGTTCCAGCAAGCCCGAGTGGCGCAACAGCAAGTTGCCCCGCAAGAAGCTCCGTCTCAGGGACAGATCGCGAATGCAGCCAAAAACCCAGAGAAGTGGGAGCAGCTCAAGGAAGATTTCCCCGAGTGGGCTGGGGCGATGGAGGAGTACGTCGCATCTAAGCTAGGGTCCGTTCAGTCACAGCAGGGGCTTGATCCCCAGCAGGTTGCTGCATTCGTGCAGCAGCAGGTTGACCAGACCAAAGCAGAGATGAGGCAAGCCATCGAAGAGGCGCGTGTGGATGGCAAGTACGAGAACTGGAAGGACACCGTGAACACTTTGGAGTTCACGCAATGGTTCACCGTACAGTCGCCGGAAATTCGGTCTCTGGCAAACAGCGACTCAGCGCGAGACGCAATTCGTATGCTGGACTTGTTCCACGAAACGAAGAAACGTTCCGCGTCGGATATCAAGCAAGAGCGTGGGCAGCGACTTGCTGCTGCCGCGACAACTCGACCCGGCCAGACACCGCCGCCCAAAACATTGGACGACATGTCGCCAGAAGAGCTTTGGAATTACGAAGCCGCAAAGCGCGAAAAAACTAAAGCGCAGCGCGGGTTTTAACTTAATCATGTAAAGGAACAGCAATGGCTATTCAAAATTACGGCACAGTTGCCTCGCGTAACCTAATCCGTGCAGCACAGGGCATGCTTGAGCATGCACAACCCATCACCGTTCTGGGCGACTTCGGTACCCAGCGCGAGATGCCGATGAACTCGACCGATACTCTGGTCTTCCGTCGTACGCTGCCTTTCGGCGCATCGACTGTTGGTACCACGATTGAAGGCTCGGCACGTTATCAGGGCACCCCACAGATCACAGCTTCGAACTTCGTGCTGGCTGAAGGCGTCACGCCTAACAGCAACACGATCTCTTTCCAAGACGTGACTGTCACCCTGCAACAGTACGGCGTTCTGTTCAAGTACAGCTCGAAAGTCGAGCAACTGTACGAAGACGACATCCCCGGCGAAATGGTCAAGCTGACTGGCGAGACTCTGGCCGAGGTGATGGAACTGGTCCGTTACGGTGTTTTGAAAGCTGGCTCGACTGTTGTCTACGCAAACGGCACCAGCCGCTCTGCTGTCAACACCGCGATCAGCCTGAACGCTATCCGTAAAGCCGCACGTACTCTGGAATCGAACCGTTGCCGTCGTGTGACTTCGCGTCTGGCTCCCGGCGTCAACTTCGCAACCCGTGCTGTGCAGCCTGCGTACATCGTGTTCTGCCACACTGATGCTGTCGCTGACATCCGTAACCTGCCCGGCTTCACCCGCGTTGAAGACTACGGTTCATTCAAGCCAATCCACGATCGCGAGATCGGTGCTTGCGAAGACTTCCGTTTCATCTCTTCGCCTCTGCTGACCAGCTTCGCTGGCTCTGGTTCCGCCACTCTGAACGGCATGTTGTCGATCGGCGCTTCTGCCGTTGACGTGTATCCGTTCATCGTCATCGGTGAAGATGCTTGGGGTCAGGTTGCACTGAAGGGCATGCAGGCTATCAAGCCTGTCGTCCTGAAGGCATCGCAGACTAACCACGCCAACCCACTGGGCCAGTTCGGCTACGTTGGTGCTTCGACATGGTTTGCTACCGTCCGTCTGAACGACGCATGGATGGCACGTATCGAAGCCGGTGTGACCGCTCTCTAATGACTAGCCGGGGCTTCGGCCCCGGCGTCTATTGAAAAGGAAAACATCATGCCAGCAGAATCAGTAAAAGCCCGGATGATCGGCGTTACCGACGGATTGACCAAGAAAGAATTGCAAATCTTGGTCGGCGCATTGGTAGATGCCCTTCAAGCCATCACAGCAAAAATGGACGCAGATGCTTTCGGTGATACCGACTACGCTGCAACCCTAGCTCTCTACATCACCGATTAAGGAGAAACACCATGTCATACAATATTGAGCAAATTAACAGTGGCTTTCAGTCGCTGACAGCAGCAGGTCTTGCAGAAGGCACCAATGCCAACACCTACAAGACCACAGCTACTTTGGCTTTCACCATCAACGGTGTATTCAAGTCCAAAGGCGCTACCGACAACATCGCCATGACTTCGACCGCTGGCACCGTTCCTCCTTCCAGCGCAGCTCTGTACGCTGTCTGGATCGACACCAACGGCAATCTCAGCAACACCCGTGGTCCTGTTGTTGCCGCTGCTGATCCTTGCCCAGTGCCTACTCAGACCACAGCAAACGTGGCTCTGGTTGGCCTGATCAAAGTGGTTACTGATGCATCGACCACTTTCACTCCCGGCAGCACTGATCTGGGCGCAGCAGGTGTTACTGATACCTACTACGACTGCTCAGTCATGCCCGGTTCGGCCCTGTAAGATTGCCGTCTCCTCCTCCGAGGGACCCTTTGGAAGGCCACTCCGGTGGCCTTCCTTTTTTGACGGCTTGTTTTTTCAACGTAAGGAGAATGGCAAATGAGTAAAAATAAAATGACAGGGATCGAGATTAGCGACGATACCCCGACAATTGAACCCGTAGCGGCTGTTAAAGATTTTCGTGAGTTGGCAGCAGAAGAATCTTTCATGAACGAAGTCGTCACTGTTCTTGTTCATGCGACGACTGACGAAAACCAATCGCCTCACGTCATCGTAAACTGCAACGGCATGAATCAACCGATCGTCCGTGGCGTTCCGACCGACGTAAAAAGAAAGTACGTAGAGATTCTGGCACGCATGAAAGAGACGCGTTACAGCCAGCACGTACACAACCCAGCAGCTCCTGATCAAATCGAGATGCGTGCCCGTCACGGCTTGTCATATCCATTCGATCTGGTGGAAGATAAGAACCCCCGTGGCCGCGCTTGGCTCAATCACATATTGGCTGAACCTGCATGAACTTCCTACAGCTAGTCAACCAGCTACGCGTTGAGTGTGGCGTCTCTGGACCATCGCTGTCTACCGTTGCCGGCCAGCTTGCCGGCAGCGAAAACGCACGCATGGTCACATGGATTCAGCAAGCTTGGAATGATATCCAAACAAGCAAGGAAGACTGGCTGTTTTTGCGGGAACCGTTTGTATTTAACACCGTTGCTCTGCAACAAATCTACACACCGGTGGAAGCCGGTTTGACCATGGCCACGTTCGGAAACTGGAAGCGTGACAGCTTCCGGTGTTCGAGCGTGGGGTCAAACTACACCGACGAGCAGTTGATGAATTACATGGAGTGGACCACGTTCCGCAACCTGTATATCTACGCCAACATGCGCAACACCTATACGCGCCCTGTTGTCGTCACGATTGATCCACACAAGAACCTTGGTTTTGGCGCGATACCCGACATCCCCTATGTGATTAACGGCGAGTATTACACTCAGCCAGTTGAACTGACAGTTGATGCTGACGTGCCGGCTCTACCAAGCCGCTTTCACATGATCATCGTTTACCGAGCGATGATGTATTACGCAGGCTATGAGGCTGCACCAGAGGTCATGTCACGCGGCGAGTTTGAGTACAAACGTCTGTACTCACGTTTAGACATTGACCAGCTCCCGACAACGGTTAGTGGACCGCCTTTGGCGTAAGGAGACGCAGCCATGCCAATGCCTGCGCCGCAAGTTCAATACGATCTGGTCTACCTCAAAGGTGGACTGGACCTCATCACCCCGACGCTGGCAATCCCTGCCGGCGTTGCCCGAGACGCTGTAAATTTCGAAGCTTCGATTACAGGCGGCTATACCCGCATCGCTGGATACGAAAGATACGATGGTCGCACAGCGCCATCATCTGCTGTCTATGCCAGCCTTCAAGCTACCGTAACCGCTACGATCAGTGCGGGTGACGTAATTACTGGAGTCACGTCGGGTGAATCGGCTACCGTTATCGCGATCACCGGCGGCAGCATTTACTACACAAAGGCCACGGGCATTTTTATTGTCGGTGAAACCCTTACTGTTCTCGGCGCTTCCAAAGCTACCATAACAGCCCTTGCGGCAACTGGCAGTTTAACGTCAGCTCAAGAAGCCGAATACATAGGTCTTGCAGCTAATGTTTATCGAAGCGATATAACAGCAGTTCCCGGCAGCGGCCCAATACGTGGCGTGGTGGAATTAGGCGGCACCGTTTATGCATGGCGAGATAATGCCGGCGGTACTGCAATGGCCATTTATGAGTCCAGTGCCGCTGGCTGGGTCAATGTGCCCCTCGGTTACGAGATGTCTTTCAATGTCGGTATAAACGAGATATTTGAGGGCGATGTAATCGTTGGTTCCGTCACCGGTGCTACTGCTACGGTTACTCGAACCGTACTTGAAAGCGGAAGCTGGGGCGCGGGAACAGCGGCAGGTAGACTCATATTTGCCAGTGCAACAGCAAACTTTAGTGTCGGCGAACATATAAGGGTAGGCGGGGTCAAGCACGCGGAAGTCGTGGCCGTTCAAACAGCCATTACACTTCTGCCCGGTGGCCGAATCGAGACCGTACTCGGTAACTTTGGCGGATCAAATGCACAGCTTCAAGCTTATGGTTGCGACGGTGTCAACCGGGGGTTTGAGTTTGACGGCACCGTTTATGTGCCGATCGAAACAGGTATGGCTACGGATACGCCGACTCACGTTTCTGTGCATAAGCAGCATCTGTTCTTTTCTTTCGGAACGTCGGTACAGTTTTCGGCCCTTGGCTTTCCATACCAATGGACGCCGCTTTTGGGTGCCGGAGAGATTGTTCAGCCAGAACCTGTAACGGCTTTTGTTATCCAGCCCGGTGATCAATCAACCGGAGCGATGGCAATCTATTCGGACAATTACACATACATCCTGTATGGCACTGATTCGGCTAATTGGAATCTTGTCCCATACAACACCGGCGCTGGCGCAAAAGCGTACAGTGGCCAGAATCTCGGTCAGACATACACGTTCGATAATCGCGGCGTCATCACGCTGCAAGCGACTCTCAGCTACGGCAATTTCGACACCGCTGCCGTGACTTTGAACATACGCCCGTTTACTCAATCTCGACGCAACATCTTGACTGCCAGCGGGATAAATCGAGAGAAATCGCAGTACCGTATATTTTTCTCAGACGGCTACGGTCTTTACATAACGATCGCCAACGGGCAAATGCTTGGAGCAATGCCAGTTCGTTTTCCAGATCAGGTTACTTGTTCTTGCGAAGCAACCGATTCGTTTACCACTGAAACGATGTTCTTCGGTTCTGACAACGGTTTTGTTTATGCGTTAGATGCGGGAACGTCGTTTGACGGCGAAAGCATCAATGCTTCGATCGATCTTAACTATAACTCCGAGAATTCGCCCCGCTTACTAAAGCGTTATCGTCGAGGTTCTTTTGAGATTACCGGCAGCGGTTACTGCCAATTTCAATTTGCTTACGACCTTGGCTATTCAAGCACCTACATAGGTCAAGAGTCAGCCGTTGCGTATGCAAATAATTTTGCAGCTAGTTATTGGGATTCAGTTTATTGGGATTTGTTTGTGTGGGATGGGCGGACTTTGTCGCCGACAGATGTAGAGATCAAAGGTACCGGAGAAAATATTTTGCTTCGTATCGCATCTGATTCGCCATACTATCAACCCTTCACCATCAACAGCGTGATATTGCACTACACCACCCGTAGAGGATTGCGATAATGTCAAACGATTTTTATAACCACGGTAGTTTTCCAACGACGGGATCGGCTGCGACATCAGCCAGCATGCGTGCGGAACTCGATTCGATTGCAGCCGGCTTTGACAAGATGCCGGTCCTGACCGGCAATGCCAATGAAGTCATCGTCGTCAACTCCACCGGTACGGCACTTAGCGCCATAGCAAGCTTACCTGCCACAACAGGCGGCACTGGCCAAACGTCTTACGCAGTAGGCGATCTGCTTTATGCCAGCACAAGCACGGCTTTGTCGAAGCTGGCCGATGTGGCCACAGGCAATGCGCTGATCTCGGGCGGTGTGGGTGTAGCGCCGAGCTGGGGCAAGATCGGCCTGACGACTCATGTGTCCGGTACCCTGCCTGCTGCTAACGGCGGTACTGGTCAGTCTTCTTACGCCGTTGGCGATTTGGTTTACGCCAGCACAAGCACGGCTTTGTCGAAGTTGGCCGACGTGGCCACAGGCAACGCGCTGATCTCAGGCGGTGTGGGCGTGGCCCCAAGCTACGGCAAGATCGGTTTGACGACACACATATCAGGCGTATTACCTGCGGCCAATGGCGGCACAGGACAGTCCTCATCGTTCACTGCTAACGGCGTTGTGTACGCATCGTCCACCAGTGCTTTGGCTACCGGCTCGGCGTTCACGTTCGATGGCAGCAGCGTAGTCATATCGGCCAACAATACCAGCGATGCCTTGCGCGTTACTCAGACCGGCACAGGCAACGCGTTGGTGATTGAGGATGCGGCTAATCCAGACTCATCGCCAATTGTCGTTGACCAATCGGGTCTTATGATTCTTGGCGACACCGCAAATCTAGGCGCAAATTTAGCTACTGGAAATGCCAAAGTACAGATTTCTGGCGGCACTGCTCCTCTGGCTCTTTACAGAAATGCAGATAGCTCTACCGCGATCAATCTTGAGTTTGCGAAAAGACGCGCTACTGGCGGGGTCTTAGTAAGCGGGGATGTAATCGGTAGGCTTTACTTCTCCGGCAACGACGGCACTGCTGCTATCCCGGCAGCCTACATTGACGCAGCGGTTGACGGCACTCCCGGCACAAACGACATGCCCGGCCGTTTGGTATTCAGCACGACTGCGGATGGCGCTGCTGCGCCTACTGAGCGGATGCGTATTAACAACGCGGGTGAGGTTGGAATTGGCATTACTACTTCTGCTGGCGTAAATGTTTACGTTGGCAAAAATATTACTGGAGGAACAACTGCTTACGGCGTATTAAACAATGGGCCTATTCAGTCAGATGTAACGTCAACGGTGTATATGTACCGTAGTCGCCCCCAGACAGCGGCGGCATCTTTTACGCTTACTAACCTTCACCACTATCAAGCATCACAAAACACAATAGGGGCTGGATCAGCGGTAACGAATCAGTTTGGTTTTAATGTTGAATCCAGCCTCACCGGAGCGACCAACAACTATGGTTTCTACTCCAACATCGCTGCCGCTACTGGAGACTGGAACTTCTACGCAAATGGTACGGCATCGAACTTCTTTGGTGGCAACACGATTGTCGAAGTCACCGACAATATCAATGCAGCGTTGCGCATTACTCAGCTAGGCACAGGTAATGCCCTGCTTATCGAGGACAGCACCAACCCTGACAGTACGCCGTTTGTGGTTGATGGGAACGGTAGGGTTATCGAAGGAACTACCCAATCGTACGCAACCGTTGCTGCAACGTCCGCGTCTACACCGCAAGTTCAACAACACGGAACCGGTTCAACAACAACGGCAGTAACAGGACTTTATGCGTGGAATGGATCAAGCCCGTACTACTTATTCAATAAAGCCGGAACCGGCGGTATCGGAACTTATGCCGCTGTAGCAAGCGGAAACTCTTTAGGGGTAATTCAGTTCAATGGTGCCGATGGTACAAACTTCGTAGGTGCTGCTTCTATCATAGCTGGAGCAGACGGCACTCCGGCTACTGACGATATGCCGGGTCGTTTTGTTTTCTATACAAGACCTGCCGGTGCTGGCGCGGCACTCACTGAAGCAATGCGCATTGACTCCGCACAACGGGTCATCGTGCAGAAGTCATCCAACGGTGCAACTGCTGCACTGACCAGCTCATCTGCTTCGATTGCGGTTAACTTCAACCTAGCCAACAACTTCACCCACACCACGACAGAGAACACGACGCTGGCCAACCCGACCAACATGACTGCTGGTCAATACGGTGTCATCGTGATTACGCAAGGAGCCACGCCTCGGACAATGGCCTTTGGTTCGTATTGGAAATTTTCTGCGGGTACTGTCCCAAGCTTAACTGCGGTAGCGAGTGCTGTTGACGTGCTGGCTTATTACGTTGAAAGCGCAACACGGATTACTGCGCGACTGATTGCGGACGTTAAATAATGAGTGCGATGATCGGTAATTCACTGTTACTGGGCGGCGAAGGCTACCAGATCAGCCGCAGCGTTCGTCTGCGAGCTAGTGCGTCGGCGTATCTTCAACGCACCAATGCCACTACTGGTACAGACCCGCTGAAGTTTACGGTATCAGGATGGATTAAGCGCGGATCAACTGTTGAACTTCCACTTTTAGGTTCGGCTACCGGAAGCAATGCTTTTGATTTTTTTGGTTTTTGGACTGGAGATATTTTAGTTTTTC
>JACCEC011301042.1_pt1 | contig 26122 bp, 14 predicted proteins | sample 7450121 | NCBI WGS metagenome assembly JACCEC01 (sample SAMN15323455, study PRJNA562643) | freshwater metagenome | isolation source: river surface water | place: USA:Blue River Watershed | collected 2017-08-18 | reverse complement strand
GATCGCTAATTTCTTAAAACTCTCCAAGAACAAAAACCAAAAGTCAAAAATCCCCCCAAAAAAAGGAGGGATTTCTAATCACAAATTAAGGTAAATCAGTCTGTCCCATTAAATATAAATCACATTCACGGGCAGCACCCCGACCTTCATTAAACGCCCAAACCACAAGGCTTTGACCCCGACGACAATCACCCGCCGCAAACACCCCTGGAATACTGGTAGCATACTTGCCGTGTTCCGCTTTAACATTACTCCGAGCATCTCGTTCTAAACCCAAAGCATCTAATAGCGGTTGTTCCGGCCCTAAAAATCCCATTGCTAATAACACTAATTGGGCGGGAATCACCTTTTCTGTCCCCGGAATGTGCTGCGGAATAAACTGCCCCTTCTCATTTTTTGCCCATTCCACCTCAACGGTATGGATGGCTTTCACATTGCCATTTTCATCTGCTTCAAACTGGGTGGCGGTGGTTAGATAAACACGGGGGTCAGCCCCAAATTTGGCGGCGGCTTCTTCCTGACCGTAATCCATTTTATAAACCTTCGGCCACTCCGGCCAAGGGTTATTAGCAGCCCGTTCTGAGGGAGGTTTGGGTAAAATTTCTAACTGCACCACACTATTACAACCGTGACGAATGGAGGTGCCTACACAGTCCGTCCCCGTATCTCCCCCCCCAATAATCACCACATCTTTTCCCTGGGCGGAGATAAAATCACTTCCGGGTTGTTGATTTAAAACCGCTTGGGTGTTAGCCGTCAGAAACTCCATTGCAAAATGAATCCCCTTGAGATCTCGCCCTGCAATGGGCAGATCACGGGGTTTGGTCGCCCCGGTACAGAGGATCACCGCATCAAATTCTTTTAACAGGTTTTCGGCGGGAAAGTCCTTCCCGACTTCGGTATTGCAAATAAACTTAACACCTTCGTCTTCCAACACCTTCAGCCGTCGCAGGACAACTTTTTCTTTATCAAGTTTCATGTTGGGGATACCATACATTAATAATCCCCCTGGACGGTCAGCCCGTTCAAACACCGTGACCCAATGACCCGCTTTATTCAGTTGCGCCGCCGCACATAATCCCGCAGGGCCAGAACCAATCACCGCCACTTTCTTTCCGGTGCGTTTGCTCGGAGGTTCAGGAGTGATCCAGCCTTCCTCCCAGCCTTTATCAATAATTGAACATTCAATATTTTTAATCGTAACGGGCGGGTTATGAATGCCTAAAACACAGGAACCCTCGCAGGGTGCCGGACAAACCCGACCTGTAAATTCAGGAAAATTATTGGTTTTGTGGAGACGGTCTAAGGCTTCTTTCCAAAGTCCGCGATAAATTAAATCGTTCCATTCGGGGATCAGGTTATTGATAGGACAGCCACTTGCCATCCCACTAATAATGGTTCCTGTATGGCAAAAGGGCGTTCCGCAGTCCATACACCGGGCGGCTTGGGTGCGAAGTTTGTCCTCTTGCATTGGCAGGTGAAATTCATCCCAATTTCTAACCCGATCTAAGGGGGCGAGTTCCGCCGCCAGTTCACGAGCATATTCCAGAAAGCCAGTCGGTTTTCCCATAATTTTTTCCGTTAAACTGTTGAGTATTGGTTGTTAGCAATCTTGATTCGGTTTACGCTCAAGGTTGTTTAATATATTTGCAGGGCTGTTGTTGAAAAGCTTAAATATACCAGTTTTTCAACCTTCAGCCTGTTTTTTCATGGAAATCGTCAACAACTGATGACAAATTAGCAATTAAGAAATTTTAGATAGGCTCCTGAATTTCGATGAATCTCTGATAATCCTTTAGTTTTCCCCATTGTGATTTGCTCTGTTGAATTTTAAGGCATTTTTAAGATTAATTTAAAGAGTTTTCAATATTTCTTAATGATACCGAGTGTTAAAATCCATCGGGTTTTATCCTTTGTGATCAGAAAACCTGGAGTACAACAGAAACCTTAAATTCTCTCAGCAATTATCAACAAAATTATGAGTAATAATTCCCTTGCAATTATGATTGTTGTGGATCAGGGGCCGTTCAAGCGATCGCTATTTACCCACAATACATAAATTGTTCATTTTGTCAAGATGGCTGTTTGGGTCTATCCCTTGTCTTCCTAAAACTCGTGCATCGGATCTTCGCAATTTGGTCAGGAAATCCAGATATTTAACAACAGAATAAGGGTTTCAACGTGAGTTCGACGAAGCGATCGCACCTTAGCACAAGAGCAAGAAGGGAGCGCATAGCCACGGCTTGGGGAGGCCCTGCTCCTCTTCTCCTCATTAATATTGAGTCCGTTGGAAGGCTTCCTCAGGCGAAATATTCCCGTAAATTACTGATAAAATACCGGGTAAATAATCATCCATTGTACTGACACTCGTATAGATTAAATGTTTAATGAAAGCTGGTGTTAGCGCCGCATCTTCCGCATCTAAACTGGTTTTATATCGAACTTCCCCATCATGGAAATTCATTTCAAAATTGCCAACCACTGTTCCATAGTTCAGCATGGTAATAAATGCAGCCATATTATAGCGTTTATAGTCAGGAACCTTCACCGGACAAATGGAATAAACGGCAATTTGTCGTTCTTGTTCTCGAACCACAATATAACAATCAAACCGTCCATTTTTACCTTCTACCCCTAAAGCTAAAACACGCCGATGCTCAATTTCTCGATAAACCCAACCATCTAGGTTCATAAAATCAACGAGAACATCAAATACAGCCCGATCACTGGGGTATTCTTGAGACATTAATTCCGGGTTTTGTATTTCTGGGTTTTGTTCTGACACAGTAAACATCCTTAATTGTCCTATCTTTACAAAATTCTATGAATAGTTACTTCAACCATTACCCTCGACGGGAATTGTCTTGCGTTGGCATATTATACGCAATTTTATTTTCTTTAGCACTCCGGTAAGAAATATTAGTTAATTCATAATAAATCGGAGAATAAAGCGAGTAAAGTTGACCATAATAAAATCGATTTCGATATCGATAATAATCTTGAACTTTTTTTCTAATGACTAACGGTAAACTAGAATTCTTTTCAAAGGTTTTCTCACTCTGTTTAATCTGCCATTTGATGGCTTGTAAATCTAAACCTTGATTAATTAAATGGAAATACTGTTCAATAACTTGACGAATTTTTTCCCGTTCTTTAGCCTCAAATTCTAAGCCTTCTTCCTCTGGATTTCCAGCTATGATTTGTAACCGATAAGAACCCTGCGGGTTAGCATGGGGATACCACCCAAGTTTTAAGCGATCGCGATTTTGATTCACAATCCAGTCTGTTCCATTAAACTCAATCGGTTCAATCATCAGCAAGTTTTCGTTATAAAACTGCTCGTTGACAATGCGACCATCTTGAATGAATGGATCTTCATCCCCAAACGTATTATGAGTAATCGCCCAACCACTGGGAATATTCAGACGAACAAGTTTTGAATACATAAATTAGGATTGACTGGAGCAAGAATCAAGGTAAACCCTAACAGCCAAGGCCGCCAGCAGCAATTGATATTGCTTTCAGCTTACTTTTCAGGAATTATAATGCAACTTCTGATATATATCATGTTTTTTCACCAATTGCAGGGTACAACTGACCATTCCTTTTCCGGATCGAAGTTTCACAGGCGGATCTGTGGAAGTGTGATTGCGTTGAAGTAAGTTTATGTTTAAATCCCGAATTTTAACCTTCGCCACCCTAGTTACGGCTTTAAGTTTAGGGTTATCTTCTTCCAGCTTTGCTGAATGGTTTTCTGATTATACCGTCTCCCCCTCTGACTCCCAGGTAGAAGCAACGGTTGATCCCCATCAATTCATTACGGTCAGACTCCACAACAAAACCAACCAAACCTTAGTTTACGCCCTAGCCAATGATAATTCGCAACGATTAGCCCCCGGTAAAACCGGAGAATTTTTAGTTAGAGTCGGACGTCAACCTGGAGAAACCAGCACCATTTTAATAAATACACCGGATTATACCTACCCCTTAATTTATAATCTTCGGGTCATCCCTAAAAATACATTAACCGTTGAAATCACTCCCACCAGTGCTTCTAACCCCGCTCAAGAACGCACCATTTATATTGATGAACAGGGAAGAGTCTATTCATTTTAATCGGTCATCAGTCATCAGTAATAAGTTGATAGCTAAGAATTTCACTTTTCACTTTTCACTTTTTACTGATAACTGATAACTGATGGCTGATAACTGATATCAGCCTGTATTTCGCATTCCCGCCGCAATCCCGTTAATCGTTAATAGTGCGCCGCGAAGAAGTTCTCCTTTGCTATAACGAGAATGAATTACACCGGAAGTCACGGATTTTCCATGTTGACGTAACCGTTTTAACAACGCCACTTGCAATAAACCTAACGGAATAATCGTGGCATTGCGTAACTGAACAGAACGTTGTAAAACCGGATCATCATCTAACAATCGTTGATGTCCTGTAATTTGCTGAATTAACTGCATCGTGAGATGGTATTCTTCGGCAATTTGCTCGAATAAAACCTCAAACCGTTCCTGATCTTCAGTGTGGCTTAACTCCCGAACATAGTGATGAGCAATTTCAATGTCCACCTTGGCTAAGGTCATTTCGACTTTAGAAATCACTACCTTAAAAAAGGGCCATTTCAAGTAGAAATACCGCAATAGTTTCAGATGTTCTTGGGGCTCCTCATCAATAAATTCCTGTAACGCCGTTCCCACCCCATACCAAGATGGTAATAAAAATCGGCTTTGTGTCCAACTAAACACCCAGGGAATCGCCCGTAAACCGGAAATATCTTTTTTCTTATCCCCACTGCGACGGGCGGGACGGGAACTAATTTGCAGTTGACTAATTTCTTGAATCGGCGTGACTTGATGGAAAAATTCAACTAAATCGGGTTGTTCATAAATTAATCCCCGATAGTGACTCCGAGAGCGGGTTGCCAACTCTTCCATAATTTGATTCCAAGGATCAATCTCATCAAAACCGTTATGGAGCAGACTGGCTTGAATCGCCGCCGTGGTCACACTTTCTAAATTAAACAACGCCAACTGCGGGAGAGAATACTTGGACGCCAGAACTTCCCCCTGTTCGGTAATTTTAATCCGTCCGTTAATACTCTTACCCGGTTGGGCTAAAACCGCTTTATAAGCTGGCCCACCGCCTCGACCTACAGACCCCCCACGTCCGTGAAAAATCCGCAGACCGACTTTATACGATTCAGCTACTTTTTGTAACGCTTTTTGGGCTTTGTGAATCTCCCAGTTACTGCTTAAGAAACCTGAATCTTTATTACTATCGGAGTACCCTAACATAATCTCTTGCAGAGATTGGTCAGGATCACCACCAACCAGTTGATACTGTTCATACCCCCCCGCTAACATGGCTCGATATAACGGTAACTCAAACAAGGTTGTCATCACACGGGGCGCGCGTTTGAGGTCTTCTACCGTTTCAAACAAAGGAACCACCATCACGTTTCCAACCCCCGTCGCCGGGTCATACAGTCCCGCTTCTTTTGCCAATAGCAAGACTTCGAGTAAATCACTCGCTTCATTGCTCATACTAATAATATAGGTTTGGCAAATGGCGGCTCCAAACTCCTGCTGTAATTCCCGCATTACCCTAAAGGTATTAATCGTTTCGCAGGTTTTTTCGGAAAAGGGTAATTCTGCTGGAATTAAAGGTCGTCGAGTTTGCAGTTCACCCGCTAACCAATGACATCGCTCTGCTTCTGAAAGCTCGTTGTAAGATTTCGGTAACAGTTGCAGATAATCGATAATTTCGTTGATGGCGTTGGAATGAACAGAAGACTCCTGACGCATATCCAACCGCGCTAAACTGAACCCAAACACCTCCACCTGACAGATCAGATCTTCGAGTTCCTGACAGGTCATTCCAGTTTCTTCTAAGTTCCTTTGAATCAGTTTTAATTCCCCTAAAAAATCCTCATCGGAACGATATAATTTACTCGCTTCATGGTCAGGAATTAAACGTTCTCGGATGCGGGGCAGTTCGGCATTATTGTACATTTGCCAATTGCGATCGCGAGTATTTTCTAATCGTTTTTGCACATAGGAAAGCTTTAAACGATAAGGTTCTTGACGATAGCGAATAGCCGTTTGATCATAGATTTCTGGTAATTGTCCTTGATCTCGATCTAAGGATTCCAATAATTCAGGAAGAACATCACTCCAATGTAACGATAAACTCAATAACCGACTCAGACGTTTAACTGCTTCAATATATTTTTCTAAGACAACATGACGTTGATAACAAGCAGTTTTCCAGGTAACTTCCGGCGTCACCGATGGGTTTCCATCTCGGTCTGCACCCACCCACGATCCAAATTTACAAAAATCATATTTAGGTAATTTCAGATAAGGGAAAGAAACGTGCAGAGCGTGTTTTAAACGCTTATAAAGTTGAGGAATGACATCAAATATAACTTCCTGAAAATAGTGCAAGGAATAATCTACTTCATCCAAAACCGTTGGTTTAAATTGATGCAGTTCATCCGTCCGCCACCAAAGCCGAATTTCTTCGGTTAATTTTTCATGGAGTTCTTCAGTCCATTCTGAAAAAATCGAAGATTCTCCTAAATCTTCAGTTCTTAACCCACCATAACTTTCATCGACTTGATCCAGTTGTTCTAAAATCGTGGCAATGCGACGTTGTTTAGTCCGAATGGTATGGCGAACAATTTCCGTCGGGTGCGCCGTAAAAACCATCCGAACATCAAGTTGATTTAATAACCGTTGAATCTTTTGGGCGGGAACATTCAACTGTCGCAACATCGGAAACAAAGAATGGAAAGTCGCTAATTCCCGATCTTGTTCGGTGTAATTCGTCACCTGGGCTGAAGGAATTGGACTTTCTTCATCATCGGAAAACCGTTGATTCCGAGATTCAAAGGTGGACATTGATTTAATCGGAGAGACAGATAACTTCCCTTTCCCTTTGGCCTGGGAATAAGCAAGCTGTTGCTCCCGTTGTTCATAATGTTGTTCCACAATATTGATCAGTTGGAAATATAACGCAAACCCCCGCGCTGCCCGAATGGCTTGGTTAATATCCAACTGTTGAATTAACTTCAGCGCATCTGACCCCTGGAACTCAGCGGCTTGTCCTTCGGGTGAAGTCATGGAGGCCAACTGATGAAGCAAGTCTACAAGCTGTTGACCGCATTCTTGACGGAGGACGGACTCCCAAACGTCCTCGATAATTTTCAGACGATTGCGTAAAAACAAATCCGACGTGGTACTAGGTGGGTTTGATGAAACGACCGTGTTTGGAACCTGTTCGGAGGATTGGAGCAGTGAACTCATGATGGTCACATCCTTGTGTGGCAAGAATATCCAATTTATTGTATGGCTTAATTTCTCCCAAAACACGGAACCTTGCAGTCAAATGCAGTACCCTTTAAGATAAATTTCAGGATTTCTTGACAACACCCAATTCATCGGCTTGCGGAAAATGCAGCACTGGAAGCCGATCACCTCGGAAAATTTCTTCGCTACTGCTAGTGAAATTGATGAACATCTGATAAGCGACTTTTGTACCTAAAATCGTGATTAATAAAGGGGTTGTGGCTAAACTCACTAACCAGTCTTGAGGAAATTTAACACCGGAATCTTTGGGGGAACGATCTGGATCAGTTTGGGAAGAGGCCATAGTTGATAGTCTCAAACGTAAAAATGTAGAGATTTCGGGTGGATGGGTTTTCACCAACGGGAATTGATCCACACTTAAGAGCGAATCATGCCACAATTATAGTCGATCGGCAGGTAGTTTGGTACGGGCAGGAAGTCGTGTTGAAGGGCAATAGAATCGTTTCAACCAAAGAGGGTTTAGCTTTAACCCAATGGGCCGAACAGGCGATTGGACTAACTGATGTGCAGGTTCACATTCGGTTGCGCGGGAATCATTTACACATTCTCTGTGAATCCCTCGTCAGTCCTGATGAAAAAATTGCCACCTCTCACGTTTCACAAGCCTTAACCCAAACGAACTTAACGGCTTTTCTGCCACCGGATCAACCCATCTATAAGATCTTTTTATCGGGTCGGAGTATCGGAGCTAAACGGCCAGATTGGACAGTTAAACTGGAATATACAGAATTACAATTTCAGGTATCGGCGGATTTATCCAATCATCCTGTCGCTGAAGAACCCCAACCATCGCCCCCGGAGCCTCGACATCATCCCTTAGAAAAAATTACCAGTCTGTTCAGACGCCCTAAACCAGAGGAACCCACACCTCCAACGGTTGAACAGCCTCCTACATGGGAACCGGAACCGGAACCGGAACCTCAACCGAACTTACAACCTCAACCCTGGTCTGAACCCGAAACTCAACCCTTTTCCCTCCTCGCCGATGAGGGTCTAGCCTTCAGTTCCTTACCCATTGAGTACACGCCGAGTCCGACGGACACCCGGAGAACAGAACCGCCTGGGGAAGAGATCCGACAGCAATCCTTAACCACTCACCCTTCAATAGCCGAGGAGGAAAATTATCAACCCTCAGCCCTTGAAGTTTCGACGGAAAGTTTAGCCCGACAGGGTTATCCCAATGCGATCGCTAGTTATCTCAGCGAAATTTTAGGCGGCTTAGGGGTTGGGGTAAAAGTTACGATTCGGGAAAAATCGGTTAAAGGCAAAAAAACCGAGAAACAACTTGAAGAGGAAACGCTGTCATCAGGGAAACGTCTATGGGTCTTGTGTGAATCCGCTTATAGTCCTGATCCATCCTTATTGGCTCAACCCATTACTCAACGGTTACGACAGTTGCGCCTTCAAGGGTTTCGAGATGCTTGTATTTTGTTACAAGTCCAGGGAGAATCAACCCCTGACTGGATGTTACGGATTGATTTAACCCCACCGGATACGATTCTTAAAGCTTGGGCTCGTTGGGGAGATGAACAAGCGATCGCACGGTTGCTGAATGACAAGTTGAGTTCTGTTGAAATCGAAGTCCGAACCACGTTAAAAGAATCGACGCTGCATTTATTCTGTCATAGCACTGCGAAAGGCCGCAAACGTTATGCACCCGATAAACAAACGGTCATGGAGATCGTTACCCCCCTGTTGGATTTCCTGGCCCCTCAAGGGATTTGTGCTGCGACGGTATACGGTTTAGAAACCACGACAACCCCTACTAAACCGGGTACTCCCATTTGGATTGATTGGTTAAACTTACCCGCCGCTAACCAAGGTGACTTACAACCAACAACTTTAACTTTGGCTGAACAAGCCAATATCGCGGCGTTACGCTTTATTTTGACTCGTTTAGTTAACCCGGATTTAGACTTCAAACTGGCTACGGGCGGTATTCGTGTCCTGTTACTCCAAAAAGGCGAATTACTGCACGTGATGACGGAAGCTGCCACTTGTCCGTCACAATCTCAAGTGGCTCCGGTTATTGCTCAATTTTTACGCAGTCATCGTCTCAATGGTATTAGCGGTGTCCGCATTTATGGCCGTCGTTCAGGACAAAAACTGCCGTTATGGCGCTACGGTGTTTATTTGAAAACCCGTCAACCGGAGACAACGCCCTCGGTTATACCGGATTTTGTTACTCCCTCGGAGGAAGTTGAAACCCTTGCTAAAACGACTCCTGATACCTCTATCCCCGGAGGTTTGGTTCTTCGTCCTGATTTGAGTTTGCAGAGTCTTGAGACTGATCTTCCTAAACATTGGAACCTGATTGATCCCAATTGGCGAGAAGTTTTAGACCGTAGTGTTGAGATCATGGCTCAAGCGTTAGTGGCGACTCGTTTGTTTGTGCTACGGGAAGCAATGATGGTTTCTCTGCCAGATCTCCGCACTCGTCGTTATCAAAAAATTGCCTTAGCCTTGATTTGGGCAACCTTGGGAGGATGGCTCGTGCTACAACTCGATCAACGATTAGGAGAAGGGTTAGCTCAAATTCCTATTAATACTTTAAGTGAAACCGAAATAACGCCTTCTAATTCCAGTAATTTAGAGGAAAAAACCTCTGAAGTTGTTGTTGCTTCCGATCTCGCTGAAAATCAAACGAATTCCAAAGTAAATGGCATATTTAATGCCAGTGATTTTATTTCCTCTTCAGCAAAAACAAAAGCTTGCAATTTATCGAATCAAAAATTAGGTTTAGAAGCTTGTAAGTTAGCTGAATTTCTCTATCCAACCTTTAAAAGCCCCCAATTAGATGAGCAATTAGCGCGATATCAACATTATATTTTGACGGAAAAACAACCCCCTGATATTCTAGTCATAGGAAGTTCCAGAGCTTTACGAGGAATTGACCCCGGAGTCTTAGAACAAGAATTAAAATCACGGGGTTATGGAAAGTTAAAAGTTTATAATTTTGGGGTAAATGGGGCAACCTTACAAGTAGTTGATTTGATTATTCGTCAAATTTTACCCCCTGAACAATTGCCGAGGTTGATTATTCTAGCCGATGGGGTTCGTGCCCTCAATAGTGGTCGAATCGATCGCACCTATGAAACGATTTCAACCTCAGAAGGCTTTGAAAAAATTGCTCAAGGAACCTTTCAGATGCAGTCTAAAGTTGAGGATGAAAAACAGTTTAATTGGAATTGGCAATCTAATAGTTTAGAAGATTTCGTTGAAAAATTTCGTCAAGGAGAGTTAAGTTTTGAGCCGTTTCAAAACCTTTTAAATCAACAGGTTGTTGCAGGTTCAAAAGCTTATGAACAACGCGATCGCTTGAAATTTATGTTACAGTCTATTGTTAAGGGGCAAATCTTTCAGCCACCCGTTGAATCTGCGGTTGATGAAGCGGAACCTTCAAATCCTCAAGATATAAAAACCTCAGAGTTTCAAATGAATGGATTTTTACCTTTATCCATCCAATTTAGTCCTGAAGTTTATTATCAAACTCATTCTCAAGTTTCAGGTTATTATGATGGAGATTATCAAGGGTTTGACTTAGAGGGAAAACAAACGACAGCCTTAAAAAATCTGATTGAATATGTGCAATCGAAACAGGTTGATATGGTGTTTTTGAATATGCCATTGACCAAAGATTATCTTGATCCCATTCGTACAGCTTATGAAGAAAAATTTCAAGATTTGATGCAATCTGTTAGTCAAGAAACACAACTGATTTTTATTGATTTATCCAGAGAATGGTTACAAACTTATCACTATTTTTCTGATCCCAGTCACTTAAATCAATATGGTGCAGTTGCTGTTTCTGAAAAATTAGTTAAAATGAATCAGATTCCTTGGCCTAAAGGTCAGCCATCAGTAACCAGTAATCAGAAATCAGTGAAGAATTGAACGTTGATAGCTGTTGGTTAAAAACTGATAATTGATACGGGCAGGGAACTCCCCCCTACAACTGATAACTGATTTTCAGGATAAGAACATGAAAACCAGATTGCCCAAAGTAAGATTGCGGATAATGACCCAATTTATAAAAGTAAAACGCCTTGTTTTGTTGGGTTTGATGTCGTTTTTAATTGTCACAGTCCGATTCTCTCAAGTTAATGCTCAAGAAGTTTCTATTGCAGAATTTAAGAAATATTTAGTCGCTCAACAAATTACTCAACAACCCTTTGATCAAATTATTCAAGGAAGTCAAAAATCAGAAGGATTATTTACAATTTATCAAAACCCAGAATCAGGTAAAATTTATTTAGAATTAAAACCTGAACAGTTAAATCAAAATTTTCTATCCTTTGCTACCTTAGAATCGGGGATTGGAGAAGAAGGAATCGTAAGCGGAACTCATCTCAGGGATTTACTATTTCAATTTCGTTCTGTACAAAATCAAATACAGATTGTTGTTCCTAATATTAATTTTAGAACAGAAGAAAATGATCCTCAAAGTCGTTCTATTAATCGTTCTTTTAGTGAATCTGTCTTACAAACTCTGCCAATTTTAAGCACTCATTCTGAACGAAAAACAATCTTAATAGAAATTAGTAATTTATTTAATAGTCAAACGGATTTACCCGGATTAATGATTGAATATTCAGATTTTTTAAAAAATAATTATTCCATTGATTCTAGTAAATCCTATATTTCTCAAATTCAAACCTTTCCTGAAAATGTAGAAATTGAATCCGTATTCGGTTTTTCTGCGGGGCAATATGGAACTGTTTCGTCGATTCCATCGTTACCCGATAATCGCGCTTTTAATTTAAAAGTTCGCTATAGTTTATTAGCAGTTCCCATTAACAATGGTTATCGTCCTCGGTTAGCGGATGAACGAGTCGGATACTTTACAACAACCTATAAAGATTTATCAGGAAAAACTGATCGCTCTTCCATTGTTCGTTATATTAATCGCTGGAATTTACAAAAACAAGACCCAAATTCTCAACTTTCTCCCCCTGTAAAACCCATTACCTTTTGGATTGAAAATACAGTTCCCTTAGAATATCGAGATGCCATTCGGGAAGGGGTTCTTTTTTGGAATAAAGCCTTTGAGAAAGCGGGATTTATCAATGCTATTCAAGTGGAACAAATGCCCGATGATGCCACCTGGAATCCGGCTGATGTCCGTTATAATACCATTCGTTGGTCTACATCCTTTAAGTCTTCTTTTAATGGCTATGGCCCTTCCCATACTAACCCATTTACCGGGGAAATTTTAGATGCAGATATTATTATAGAAAGCAGTGCTATTAGAGGATTAGAAGAAAGTGCTGAAGTCTTTTTAGGATCAAATTCTGCGATGATGTTTAATAAAGATAATCATCATGATTCTACACAAAATACGGCAAACCCACCTTGTCCGATTGGATTATATGCTGATGAAATGGCGAAAAAAACTGCATCTGCAAATAACAATCATTCTTCTTCTAAGATTACCGAAGAATTTTGTTTTCGTCGAGCATCAAATCAACAATTAAATATTGGTACAACTGCCTTATCCCTGTTAGAAAATATTACGCCTATTAGCCCTAAACTAAAAGATTATATCCAGCAATATTTACATCTTTTAATTGCCCATGAAGTGGGGCATACTTTAGGCTTAAGACATAATTTTCAAGGCAGTACCCTCCTGTCTCCAGATGAATTAAATAATCCTGAAATTACTCAAACTAAAGGATTAGTGAGTTCAGTTATGGATTATTTACCCGTGAATTTAGCGCCTCAAGGAACACCACAGGGAGATTATTTTCCCACTCAAATAGGGCCCTATGATCAATGGGCAATTGAATATGGTTATACCCCGATTAACGCTACAACTCCCCAAGGAGAATGGCAAGAATTACAACAAATTGCTAAACGAGCAACCCAACCTGAATTAGCTTATGCAACCGATGAAGATTTCTGGGGGGTTTTTCTTGATCCTGCCACAAATACAAGAGATTTAAGTAATAATATGTTGCAATATTCACAATGGCAATTTGATAATTCAATTGCGATGTGGAAACGCTTAGAAAACTATACTCCTCGTGATGGAGAAGGTTATGATAAAATGCGGGCAATGTTCGATACAATTTTTGACTATTATTCCAACCAAGCGATTAACTTAACGCTGTATATTGGCGGACAATCCTTTAATCGAACCAGAGGGGGAGAAGGATATCGGCGCTTACCCTTTGAACCGATTTCAGTCACCAAACAACGGGATGCTTTAAAACTCTTACAAACTTACGTCTTTACTGACAAGATTTTTAAGTTTTCTCCTAATTTATTAAACCAATTAGCACCCGCACGTTGGTCAGATTGGGCAAATCCTGATCAAAATAGTTATTTAGATTATCCCATTACTCGGCGAATTAGTTGGTTTCAGCGTTATATTTTACGAGAGTTATTTGCGTCAATTCGATTATTTCGTCTACGAGATTTAGAATTAAAAACAACGGCGAATAATGCCTTAACGTTACCAGAATTATTTGCAACAGTTCAAAATGGAATCTGGGCAGAATTAGCTAGTAATGGAAATCTTGAAATTTCAAGTATTCGACGTTCTTTACAGCGGGAACATTTAGAAATTTTGAGCGATATGGTATTACGAAAAATTACGGTTCCTGAAGATGCACAAACCTTAGCCTGGTATCAACTTCAACAGTTAAATCAACAGTTAGAAACCACCTTAAAACGACAAAAAGATAACATGAATGCTTATACTTTAGCCCATTTAGAACAAACCCATGATCGAATTCAGAAAATATTAGAAGCTCAAGTACAATCAAATTAAAATTTCTGTTAACCAGAGTTGCTTTATGTCACAACATCAAGACTCAACTAAACCCGTCCTTCCTTCCCCAGTTTGGGGAGAAGGAGAACGACAAGCTGATTATTATTTCGAGACACAACAATTTTTAAAGGCAATCTCAATTTATGAACAGTGTATTTTAGAGTCTCCTGATATTATTTCTAATTATTGGTATTTAGGATTATCGTGGTTATTACAGGGAGATTCTGTTCAAGCTCACACCATTTGGTTTTCTGCGATTACTGAATTAGAGATGTCAGAAATAACGTTATTTGTTGATTTTTTAAAAGATCAAGCTAAGAATTATTTATCATCTCAAAATCTTGAATTTGCACAAATCATTGATGAAGCTATTTTAGAATGGTGTGATAGTGATATTGAGGTTTATGATAATCTCGGTCATGCCATTGCGCTTCAGGGAGATTTAGAAACTGCTATTCAAACTTGGCAAAAAGGACTGGAATTGCAACCGGATCATTTTTCGTTTTATTTGAATCAAGCAATTCTGTATCAAAAATTAGGACAGTTTCCAGAAGCAATTCGCTGTTATCAAAATGTTATTGAACGTTCTCCCGATTATTTAACCTATTATCAATTAGGATTCTGCTTGACTCAAATTCAACAATGGGAATCGGCAATTGATGCGTTTCAAAATGCCATTCAACTGCAACCTGATTATGCACCTGCTTATAGTGATTTAGGAATCAGTTTAATCGTGACAGGTTGTTTAGAAGACGGAATAAATGCACTGAAACAGGGAATCCAAAAACAGCCTCAATTTTATCACGCTTTAATACAACAGATTGATCAAGAAACTCTATCAATTCGTAATATTAATTTCGTAATGCTTCAGCTTTTAAAATTATTATTTTTTGCTTCTGAACAACAGTTGGATTTATACCTCTGCTTAGGTCAAATTTTTTCTAATTTTAAACTAGATTCAGCTTTAATATTGCTCAAAAAAGCACAAGAAATAAATCCTAATTATTTTGAGGTTTATTTAAAGTTAGGAGAGCTATTTTATAATCATCATCAGGATTATTTAGAAGCAATTCAGTGTTATTTAGGAGCAAACTTATCTGGATCTCTAGCATCTATTGAGCCAAATAATAGCTTTATTATTGAAGAGAAAAAAGCGATTTATAACTTAGAATTGGGAAAATGCTGGTTAAAATCAGAATCCTATTCAAAAGCGATAACCTATTTTAAAGCAGCCATTCGTTTTAATTCTAATTTAGTTGAAGCTTACTATGGTTTAGGTCAAGCGTTATTTAGTATAGGAGAGGTCAAGGAAGCAATCGATAACTTAAAACAATGCTTAAAAATTGACTCTGAATCGAGTTTATATTTAACCTATTTAGGATTTCTATTAGTTTATGATAACCAAATAGAAGCGGGATTATTTTATTTTAAAAAAGCTTTTGAAACTGAGTCATCAATTGCCCTTTGGGTTGATAGCTTAATCAACGCTTTATCGCACGCAGGAAAGCTCCCACCTGAACTTAATCTATCGGAAATTGAACCCATTGACCCTCCCACTCAATTTTATGAATTAACGAAAGATTGGTTAAAATCTGAACCTGAAAATCAACTCAATTATCAAGAAATTCATCCTCAAACAATTGTTAACTTAAAACCGCCTCAGTCCGTTGATCATTCTATCCATTTTAGTTTTAGATTTGGTCAACAGATTCAACTTCCTCCTACTTTTGTCGTTAAAATTCCTCAAGGAAGATTTTGGTTAAGTTCAGATCAAACTCAATCTGCAATTTTAGCTTCTGAACAATATTTGTTAGGAGATCTTTCTCCTGAATTTCCATTATTAAGTCCGGGTCATCCTGATCAACATCCCCGTTATCACTCAATTTTATCTCTAAAAAAATTAACTCCTGTTCACTCTATATCAGGAAAAATTGCTGTTTTAGCCGGACTTTCTAATTTGGTTTATTTTCACTGGATGCTGGATATTTTGCCTCGAATTGAACTATTGAAAAAAAGCCATTTTAACTGGGATGAAATTGATTATTTTATTGTTGATAATCGCTTATCTTTCCAACAAGAAACTTTACAATTATTGGGTATCCCCGAACATAAACAAATCAATATTCATCCACTTCATTTTATTCAAGCCACAGCGTTAATTGTTCCTTCTTTTCCGGGTTGTGCCGCTTGGATGCCAAAATGGACGTGCGATTTTTTAAAACAGCATTTTTTGACGGGTAATAATATTTCTAAATTTTCTAATTTTAAACGAATTTATATTAGTCGAAATTCAGCTAAAAGCCGCCGCGTTTTAAATGAAGCGGAATTATTAAAAGCGTTAGAACCTTTCAATATTCAATCAGTCCAGTTAGAATCGATGTCTGTTGTTGAACAAGCTGCATTATTTTCTCAAGCTGAATTGATTATAGCACCTCATGGCAGTGGTTTAACGAATTTAGTATTTTGTCAACCGGGAACGAAAGTGATTGAATTATTTTCTCCGAATTATGTTTATCATTGCTATTGGTGGATTAGTAATTTAGTGGATTTAGATTACTATTATTTGATTGGGGAAACCCTTCCGGGTTATTATCTCCATCGTTTGACTTATCCTAAGCATTTTTCGGAGGATATTTTGATTAATATTCAAGAGATTTTAACCTTGCTGGAAAGACTATAAACTCGTTAAAAATCAAAATAAATATAAGGTAAACCGCCTTCAGGTGCTAATAGCCAAACGGTGAAAAAACTCAGGGGAACTAATGCAAGTTTTACTGTCCAATTCAACTCTAATTTTAACCCTCGGTTAAGGAAGGTTGTTAAGGTCATTAATCCAAAAACAGAAGCTAATAAAATCACCAGGTTGTGTCGTTCTAAACCTAACGCTTCTACATAAACTTTATGAGCAAATTGAACATCAGCCGTATGACCCCATAAATGATTAATCACCCACCAAGAATCTTGTAAATTAGGCAATTTAAAGAAAATCCAAGCCGTAAAAACCATTAATTGAGTGAGAAACCAAGCGATTAAAACACCGGGTAAACTTTTCCAAATCCACGTTATTGATAATTTTGTAAATAGGGTATCTGTGAGACGATGAATGCCTAATGCTAACCCATGTAATCCTCCCCAAACTACAAACCCCCAAGCCGCACCATGCCAAATTCCAGCGATTAACATCACAATCATTAAATTCAAACAAGTGCGGAATAATCCTACCCTAGAACCGCCTAATGGAAAATATAAATAATTCCGCAACCAATCCCCTAATGTTATATGCCAACGTCGCCAAAAATCAGCAATACTGGTGGTAAAATAGGGAGCATCAAAGTTAATCGGTAAACTTAATCCTAATAGTAATGCTGTGCCTCTTGCTAAATCAACATAACCGCTAAAATCGAGGTATAATTGTAATCCATAAGCAAAAGTGGCTAACCATAAATCTCCACTTCCGGCTCGTTGTAAATTACTAAAACTAAGATCAACTAAAATTCCAATATTATCGGCTAAAAGCCCTTTTTTAATCGCTCCTCTCGCTAATAACCATAATCCATCTGCAATTTGTTCAGGAACCGGGAATTTTAGGGTTTTAAACTGAGTATTCAAATGATGATAACGAGTAATTGGCCCTGAAATTAATTTAGCAAAAAATAATTTATAAGCACTAAATTCAAGTAAAGAAGTAGCGGCTGGTGCACCTCGATAAACATCAACTAAATAAGCAATTAATTCAAAGCAGAAAAAACTTAATCCTAAAGGAGCAATGACATATTGATCAATCCAATCCCCTGTACTAATCATCACAGGAAGATTCCCAACTGTTCCTAGGATATTAAAAATAAAGGGTAAATATTTAAACCCAACTAATATTAAAACATTGAGGACGATTCCTAGTGTTAATAAAAAAGAACGGCGTTGATTCCAAGAAATATTAGGGATTTCCCATTCTTGCGGTTCTACAAGCGTTAAGGCCAAACCAAAATTAAAGATTGTCCAAAGTAAAAGTAAAGGGATATATTGAATTTGTAAGGTACAATAAAAAATTAAACTCGCCATTAATAGGATAAACAGTCGCCAGGGTCTCCAAGGAATAATCCAATATAATCCTAATAAAATGAATAAAAATAGGGCGTAACTAACTGAAATAAAGGTCATAAATGGTTGACGGTTGCGAGTTAAAGGAATTTAGGAATTAGGGTGATTTGTCCCGGTTCCCTTTGCTCAGGAGTGCTCCCCTATTTTTTCCGGTTAACCAATAGGTTTGCATTTCACCCTTGCCTTTAACTAAAATCATACCTCGTTCTTCAAATAAATAATGATTTTTCAGTTTTTCGTAGGTGGTTTGGCTAACTTGAATTTGTCCTGATAAACCTTGAGATGATGATTGTTTCACTTTTTAAATACAATTCTCCGACCACCTCACACCCCGGAAGAATGATTCAATATTAAGACGGATTTCGCTAAAATCATCTGTCAGTTAAGAAGTGATTAACTGTTAAGCTAACAGACAACAAACAACACATCACTGAGGTTAATCGATGACTATGGAACCCAATTCATCCTCATCCCATTCCCAAGGACTTCAGGAGAGCCCTGAAACCCTAAATGGGGGGGTAATTCAACCTTCAGAATCTCCACAACTACAACCGCCAACGGAAGAGATACATCTCAATTCTGGAGAATCTTGGGAGATCGAAACCGAAAACTTAACTTTGGATGATCATCAAAGTTCTGCATCGGGTTCAGTGTTGGTTTTAGCGGCGATGGCATTAATGATTTTAGGGTTAGGAATCGATAATATTACCCTAGGATATGTTAGTGCTGTAGCAACATTAGCGATTTCCCTACGCTTATTGTGGGCAGGTTGGGGCAAAGTTTGGACAACTTTAATTCCCCCAAGCTGGCGTAATTTAATTATTGCCTGTTTTGGGATTTTAGGGTCTTTAATTGGGTTAGTTATTTTTAGTAATGCTAACACCGAAAATGAAGTGAGTAATATTACAATTAATTGGGATGCCATTGGAGCTTTAGGAGATTTAGGAGGTGCATTAGGTCAAATTTTAATTGCGATTCTGGCTGTTTATGTTGCTTGGAGACAGTATATTATTTCCAGAGATTTAACCATACAACAAAACCGAATTACGCAACAACAAACCATTGATGCTTATTTCCAGGGTGTATCAGATTTAGCATTAGGAGAACAAGGATTATTAGAAGATTGGCCCCAAGAACGAGTGATTGCTGAAGGACGAACCTCTGCGATTATTAAAAGTGTTGATGCGGAAGGAAAAGCCAAAATTTTAAGGTTTTTATCCCAAGCTAAATTAATTACTCCATTACAACGCGATCGCCATTTAGGACGCCCCATGTTAGATGGAAATGGCAATTATGCAGAAGATCGAGATTATGGGGTACGAGTGATTGATTTAGGAGCAATGTTAGCGGGTGCAGATTTATCCAAAACCGACCTCCGACGCACGGATCTGAGTGATGCGAATTTAGTCAAAGCTAATTTACAGGGATGTGATTTAGTTCGGGCTAATTTAGCGAGATCGATTCTCTATGAAGCTAATTTATCTTATACAAATTTGCGTGCTATAAGACTATTTTATGGTTCAGCAGAAACTGCTTCTCCTCGCAGTAAAACGTTAATTCCTAATTTTAATACCGGAGAACATACAGGGGCTGTTGTTGAAAATGCTGACTTTACCGGGGTTGAAAACTTATCAGAAGAAAATCACTATTATTGCTGTGCTTGGTGCGGTTCTAAATCTCGAAAAACCATCCCCGGAGGTTGCGAAGGAATTCCGAATAAATTAGATCGATAGGTTTTTGGGGTGTCGGGTATTTTATAGCGCTAGGGAAGAGGGAATTACGAATTACGAATTACGAATTACGAATGAGAAATGGGGAAAATCAGATAATACTTCTGACTGTTTTATGTCAGTTATTAAAACCTATTTGGGATTGCGATATAGGATATATTTCTTATTTTTGAATCATTTTTTCTAAGAAATTTTCTACAACTTCAGTAGATATTAAAGCAAAGGTTAATAGAAGTTCAATCAATAGGAATAAGGGCAGGAAAATCACTTGAATGATCCAGAGTATAACTTTCTTGCTTTGTTTCATTTGAGTTTGGGCGGTCATCATTCGCAGTGCGCGAACTAAAATTCGGATTAAGCGAATTCTATAACTAATCTTGAGATCTTTAAACTTGGGATTATCAAATTCAATTTGACCCGAATTAAAGAGTTTATTTAATGTTAAAATAGAGTCTTGAGTCTCAATATTTGCAAAGTTTAAATGTAGCCAGGTTAAACCACACAGTCGCCCTAAAATAAAATCCTGTTGTCGATATTTTTTATCAAAAAAACCGCCAAAAGCATTCAGAAAATCCGAGGCTAATAGTTCATCTGCATCCTTGGGTTCTTCTACAATGGGAGTTTTAAACAAGGATCGGAATTGTTGATACAGGGCTTCCAGTTGGGTTCGAGCTTCTACATCCTCAATCAAAGAAATTTGATTTAAAATTAAAGGTGTAATGGGGGAGAGTTGAATATGATGATAGGGGATAGCTTTTTCTAGGTCAGCTTTAATTTGAGAAAGTGTTTCTTCCGGTGAATGTTCTGATAAAGTTTCTAAACTCGATAATATTCTTTCTTTATAATCCACTTGCTCATTAATTTGAACAATTTGTTTTAACTGCATCGCATCCTGTTGAATTGAAGGAATTTTTAACCCTTTAAACAACAAATCAAATAGATTAAACTGGGTCTTTTTCAAGCTGGGTTTACTCTCTAAACTTTCTAAAGAATAGGGAGAAACATAAACATATAAGCGATCATCTCGTTCTGTTTTAACTTTGCGGTTAAATTCATGACTAAACTTGAGAAAATCTCGACCTTCTTCTTGAATGAGAGACTCGGAATTCGGCAAAGAACTTAAGCGAATATTTGCTTCTAAATCAATGGCTTTTAAAATCGGTAAATTATCTAAAATTCCCCCATCAGTATACCAAAATTTCAGATTTTCCTGGGGGCAAAACATCGGTAAACTCGGATTTAACTGTTGTTCCCCAGAGTCAGAAGAAATTGTAAAATAAGCCGGACTTAAATTTTTTAAGTTATAACTATTAATATTAGATCTATCTTCAACAGGTGGAAAAGCCAGAGGAAATGCACCGGAAATTAAGCTAGTATCAACAACTTTGTTCCAGATTTTTTGTAAGCGATCGCCTTGACGATTTAACTCAGAATGAAACAAAAATCGGCGATTTTCTGCATGATTAATAGCAGGAATTCCTGAATAATTACGACATTTATTTTCATAGGTGACTAATAAACCTTGCAAGTTCGTAACTGTCATCACTAAAGCTAACGGTTGATGCACCTTCAGTTGGTCTGTATTTTGAGTAATTAAATTGGCAATATTTTTAATTCCTTTTTGAGATAATAAACTTCCATTCTCACTTTTAAATACATCCTTTAAAGCTTGACGATAATCTTCAATGGCGAAAACCGTATCAATATCTTTCATATCCGCCCGTTCAACCCAGGCTTGAGCTAATAAATTTTCGGATTCATATTCACTATCTAAAATCTCTCGATTTAATAAATAATAAGCCGTAATTGCTCCTGTCATTGCCCCCGCAGAAGCACCTGTAATCAAATCAATTAACAAAGGAGCATTATCTTTTCTCGCTTGTCTCACTAATTCAAAACATACCCCCGCCATATAAGCTCCGAGTGCAATTCCACCTGATAAATTCAGGGAAATAGGAACAGGGTTAGGAGAGGAATTTGTTAAGACCATAACAACTCATTGAAGATCAGAAAGATTAGAAAAGTATTGTTAATTACTCTAATAGAAAATCTCAAAAAAGTCAAGGATTATCGAAAATGGGAAAAAGTATCTCTTAGGGTTAGCACTATTAATAATTAATGAAATTAAGTCAGCTTTTGAGTATGAGGATATATAATGTTAAAGGTGATGTCTGATACTTATACTGTTATAATGACTAATATATTAACTAATATTAACACCTTTATTGACTACGCCCGAACTTTGAAAGGTGACGAAAAAGGGGAAGCGCAAGTATTTTGCGATCGCCTATTTCAAGCATTCGGTCATCAAGGTTACAAAGAAGCAGGAGCCGAACTAGAATATCGGGTAAAAGCCAAAGGAAAAACTACAAAATTTGCTGATTTATTGTGGCGACCTCGATTATTATTGGAGATGAAAAAACGGGGTGAAAAACTAGAAAAACACTATCAACAAGCTTTTGAATATTGGCTGGAATTAGTGCCCGAACGTCCTCAATATGTGGTGCTTTGTAATTTTGATGAATTTTGGATTTATGATTTTGATCTTCAGCTTAGGGAACCTGTAGATCGGGTAACTTTGGAAGAATTACCGGATCGTTTTACGGCTTTTAACTTTCTGTTTCCTGGTAATAGAAAGCCTTTATTTAATAATAATAAAATTGATGTAACTCGAAATGCTGCAAACAAAGTGGCTCAAGTTTTTAATCGTTTAGTCGAGCGAGGAGAAACAGTAGAAACGGCTCAACGGTTTATTCTTCAGTGTGTCGTCGCATTATTTGCAGAAGATATTGATTTACTTCCGAGAGGTTTATTCACTGAATTTTTAACAAATTGCCAAACAAATCGATTTAGTTCTTATGATTTGATTGGGGGTTTATTTCGACAGATGGGAAGTAATCGCCCTGCTCCTCAAGACAGTTACTATCACAATGTACCTTATTTTAATGGGGGAATTTTCTCAAAGATTGAACCCATACACCTCACCCGCAGCGAAATTGACTTATTATTAGAAGCAGCAACAGAACGCTGGTCAAAAGTGGAACCTGCGATTTTTGGTGGGTTATTTGAGTCGAGTATGGGTAAAGAAGAACGTCATGCTTTAGGTGCTCACTATACCAGCGAAGCTGATATTCAAAAAGTAGTTTTACCCACAATTACCCGTCCTTGGCGAGAACGAATTGAAGCCGCAAATACTCTAAAAGACTTACTAGCACTGCGACAAGAATTAATTAATTTTAAAGTTCTTGATCCCGCCTGTGGGAGTGGTAATTTTCTCTATGTTGCTTATCGGGAACTGAAGCGAATAGAAGCCCAATTACTCACCAAAATTCATCAAAATTTTACCCGTGCTGCTAATACGATTGGTACAATGTCGTTAGTCAAAACTAGCCAGTTTTACGGAATTGATATTAAACCCTTTGCAGTGGAATTAGCCAAAGTCACCTTAATGTTGGCTAAAAAATTAGCCCTGGATGAAGAAAATAATTTGCTAAATGTGGTGCAGATGAACTTAGCATTAGATCTGGATCAAGCACTACCTCTTGATAATTTAGATCACAATATTCGCTGTGATGATGCTTTATTTTGTGAGTGGGAACCTGTTAATGTAGTCGTTGGTAATCCTCCATTTTTGGGTGGTAAGCATATTCGTTTAGTTTTAGGTGATGAATATGTTGATCGCATTTTTGCTAAATTTCCTGATGTTAAAGATGTGGATTTTTGCACTTACTGGTTTCGCCTTACCCATAATCATTTGGGGGAAAATTGCCGTGCTGGTTTAGTAGCTACTAATTCTATTTCTCAGGGAAAAAGTCGTAAAGTTTCCTTAGATTATATTACTCAAAATGACGGCTATATTTATGATGTTATCTCTACACAGCCTTGGTCGGGTGAAGCAAATGTACATATTAGTATTATTAATTGGCTGAAAAGTTCTGAGAATCAAGAATTAACTTATCGGATAGATCATAAAATTGTCTCAAATATTAATTCTGCTTTAAAAGCCGAGGTTGATGTTTCTCAAGCTGTGCGACTGAAGGCAAATCTTAACTTGTGTTTTCAAGGTGTGATTCCTGTTGGTAAAGGATTTATTGTGACTGAATCACAGGTAAATAAATGGATTCAATCCGATCCTAAAAATAGCGAAGTTCTCAAATTATTTTCGATGGGTGCAAATTTGGCACAAAATCCACATGGAAAGCCAGAACGTTGGATTATTGATTTTAATAAACTAAGCCTTGAAAATGCGAGTGAATACGAATTACCTTTTAATCATGTCAAAATTCATGTAAAACCAGAAAGAGATCAAAATCGTATGGAATCACGTCGATTAAAATGGTGGCAACCAGGCGGGAATCCTCAACAAATGCGAAAAGCTCTAGCAAAGTTACCTTATTGTTTCGCGGTTCCTAGAGTATCAAAATGGTCAATTTTTATTCCTTTTCCATCAAATTGGTTAGCAGGTGATAAATCAGTTGTTGTGGCTTCTGATGATTTTTATGTTCTTGGTATCCTAACTTCTAGCACTCATCGCATCTGGATGCACGCACAAAAATCAACACTTAAAGCTGATATTGCCTACACTCACAACACCTGTTTTGAAACCTTTCCTTTTCCTCAAAATTGCCCCGAAAAAATTAAAACTGAAATTCGAGTAGCAATGCAAGCGATTCATGATTACCGCACCGAACAAATGGAGCGTAAACAGTGGGGAATTACCCAACTCTATAACCAGTTTTTTAATGAATCTGCTAGTCAACTTGCTAAACTCCACGCTCAATTAGATCAACTGGTTTGTAAAGCCTACGGTATCAAAGCCAACGATGATCCCTTAAAGTTTCTATTAGAATTAAATTTAGAAGTCGCAAATCGGGAATCTCAAGGTTTATCTGTTGTCGCTCCTGGTTGACTACCTCTTGTTAAAAATTATCAGGAATTTATTACAGAAGATTGTGTTAGAATGCCAGAATAAAAAATAGAATTATCACACAAAATGTTGAGTATTGCAGAGACTCAAAAATTGTGGCAACTCCTAGCTCATCGCTTAGTAATTCCCCGCGATGAAGCCAGTTATCAACAGCTTGTGGAATGGCTGGATCAACTCATAGATAAAGTAGGCGAAGATGAACAACATCCTCTCGCCTCACTCATGGATATTCTAGGTATCTTAATTGAAAATTATGAAAATGAGCACATTCCTGAACTCTAAGGATGATTACCGCCTCCTAAAACCTAAACTTCTCTTTTCCTGTCTGTTCCCTGTTCCCTTCAAGATTGAAGTTTCGCTTTCGGACGCAAAAACTTCACAATTGAATATAAATCTGGGTCGGTTTTCGCTTCCTCTCGATACCGGGAATTAAAATCAATCGCCTGTTCTAAATGTTCAACGGCTAATTCCGTTTGACGTTGTTGAGCATAACTAATGGCTTTATTATAGTAAGCATCCCCATAATCCGGTTTTAATTCTAAGGCTCGATCCAAACTTTCTAACGCTTCTTTTCCGCGTTTTAACTTAATTAAAACATACCCTCGATAATTCCAAGCTTTAGAATTTTCTGGATCAAATTCAAGGACTTTATCAAAAGATATTACTGCATCTTGATAACGTTCAATAGCTTGTAACGCCATGCCTCGATTTAACCAGGCTACCCCATCTTCTGGCTTAACTTTCACCGCTTGATCAAAGGCTTCAAAGGCTTCTTGATGTTTTTGTAATTTCCCATAAGTAACCCCTAAATCTACCCAAGCTTGATGATAATCGGGTTTAATTTCTAAGGCTTTTTTATAGGAAGCGATCGCATCATTTTGACGTTTTAATCGACTTAAAGCCATACCTCGATTTAGCCAAGATCGATAATCATTGGGTTGCAATTCAACCACTTGATTAAACGCTTTTAACGCTTCTTCATAACGTCCTTCCGCAAATAATACATTTCCCTGTTGAACAAAATCCTCAACATCTAAAAATAACTCAGGTTTGTTAGATTTTAACCGATCTAATTGCTCTGTAATTGTGTCAATTTTCTGCATCATTTCTGATACAGACGATTCTACAAAAGTTTTTGGAGAAATGGCGGCTAATTCTTTGAGAATTTCATCTTTTCGAGCCGATGCGTCCGACTGCATCGCCACTAATTCT
>JACCEC012070392.1_pt1 | contig 26139 bp, 26 predicted proteins | sample 7450121 | NCBI WGS metagenome assembly JACCEC01 (sample SAMN15323455, study PRJNA562643) | freshwater metagenome | isolation source: river surface water | place: USA:Blue River Watershed | collected 2017-08-18 | reverse complement strand
GTCATCGATCAGGCAGGTCACGCGCTGGTGCCGGAGCAGCCCCGGGCGATCGCCCGGGCGGTGACCGCCTGGGCGCAGCGGATCGAACCGGCATAACAGCTTTGCCATCGGGACACCGGGGAGACCGCCCCCTCTGGCTAGCATGAACATCCATCGCCCCCGCCCCTTGCCCGACCCGGAGTCCCCGCATCCATGACACTTGGAAAAGTCCTGATCACCGCCGCCTCCGTCAAAGGCCATGCGCCTGCCTTGCAGGCCCTGCGCGATGCCGGCTGCGAGGTCGTTCTGGCCAATACGCCCCAGCCCTGCACGATGGAATGGCAGCTGGCGCAGGTGCAGGAGATCGCTGCCCTGGTCTTCGCCATGGAGCCGATGCCGGCGCAGTTGCTCGAGGCGGCGCCCCGCTTGCGCGTCATCGCCCGACCCGGGGTGGGCTATGACACCGTCGACCTGGCCGCCGCCACCCGGCGCAAAGTTGCAGTCACGGTGGCCGCGGGCACCAACGACCAAAGCGTCGCCGACCACGCCTTTGGCCTGCTGCTCATGGCCAGCCGCGGCCTGCTCACCGCGGTCAACAGCGTGCAGGCCCATGGCTGGGACCGGCCTACTGGCACAGAAGCCTGGCGCAAGACCCTAGCCATCGTTGGCTACGGCCGCATCGGGCGGGCCATCGCCCGCCGGGCACGCGGTTTTGACATGCGGGTTCTGGTGGTCACGCCCCGGCCCGACCCTGCGGACAAGGAGGTCGAGTTCGTCTCCCTGGACGAGGCCCTGACCCAGGCCGACTTCGTGTCGCTCAGCGCCCCGCTCACCCCGCAGACCGAAAGTCTGATCAATGCAGAATCCCTGGCCCGAATGAAAAAGGGTTCCTTCCTGATCAACACCTCGCGCGGCGGCCTGATCGACGAGGCCGCGCTGGCGGAGGCGGTCAGGAGCGGCCACCTGGGCGGCGCCGCCGTCGACGTGCTGCGCCAGCAAGGGGCCAACTCCCCCAGCCCGCTGATCGGGGTGCCCGGCATCCTGGTCACCCCGCACATGGCCACCCTGACCCGCGAGTCCATGGCGCGGGTGGCAATGTCAGTGGCTGCGGGCGTGATCGCCGTCCTGCGCGGTGAGCGCGCCGCCCATACCGTCAACCCCGAGGTCTACGATGGCCATTGAATACGACACCCTCAAGCGGGTCACCGCGCAGTTGTTCGACCGCTCACTGCGGGGTATTCCCGCCGACACGCGGACTGCACTGGAAGCGGCGGATACCCGCGAAACCAACGAGACTGCCAGGCACACCCTGCGCCTCATGCTCAAAAGCGCAGACGCTGCGCAACAAGCAAACCAGTTCATCTGCTCGGACGCCGGCGTGCCGGTGTACTTTGTCAAAGTCGGCACCCAGGCCCGATTTGGCGGCGATGTGCGGCGTGCCATCACCGAGGGCTTTGCGGAGTTGGTGGCATCGATCGACCCGCCCCTGCTGCCGCATGTCACGCACCCGCTGACCCTCGAGCGCGGCTACGCAGGCAAGGGCATGCCCATCGTCACCTTCGACCTGGTGGACGACTGCGACTATGTCGAAATCACCTGCTCGCCCAAGGCGCTGGGCTCGGGCCGCTGGGCGGCGCTGGAGATCTTCAGCTTCCCGGACCTCGCCACCATCGAAGGCTTCGTCATCGACACAGTGATCAAGGCTGGCGCCCAGACCTGCCCGCCCGTGGTGGTGGGCGTGGGCATTGGCGGAACCTTCGACTACGCCGCCAAGATGGCCAAGGAGGGCACGCTGCGTCCGATCGGCCAGCACCACCCCGAGCCCATGGTCGCAGCGATGGAAAAGCGCCTGGCCGAGGCGGTCAACCAGACAGGCTTCGGCCCGATGGGAACCGGCGGCGCCAGCACCGCAATGGCGGTGAACGTCGACTACTGCGCCGGTCACGGATTCACCCCGGTGGCCGTGGCCTTCAATTGCTGGATCAACCGCCGCACCCGCGCCCGTCTGCATAACGACGGCCGGGTCGAAGTTCTGGAGTGAGCCATGGCTGAAGGCATTCGCACCCACCGACTGAAGTTTCCCCTCTGCGAGGCCGATGCCCGCTCCTTACGCGCTGGGGACCAGGTCATTTTGGATGGGGAGATCGTGGTCACCGCTGGCCTGCCCACCCACCAGCGCCTGCTCGGGTGTCTGGAGGGACGCGAGCCGATGCCGATGGCACTGCAGGGCGCCAGTCTGCTTCACATCGGCAGCTACAGCCGCGAGGAGCAGGGCCGCTTCGAGGTTCTCTATATCAACCCCACCACCAGCACCCGCTTCAACCCGCACATGCCTCGCCTGATCGAGGGTCTGGGCCTGCACGCAGTTGGCGGCAAGGGCGGGCTCGACGCTGCCAGTGCCCAGGCCATGGCCCGCACCGGCTGCGTCTACCTGTCATTCCTGGGCGGCGGCGCGACCCTTCACACACAGGCGATACGCGAGGTGCTGGAAGTGGGCTGGCCCGACATGCTGACCCACTACCGTCTGGTGCGCCTGCGGGTGGAGGGTCTGGGGCCAGCCACCGTGGGCATCGACGCTTTGGGCCGCAACCTGTACGACGAGCAGACCGCCGCGGCACAGGATCGGCGCGCGGAGATCATGGCCGGCCTTGCGCGAGCCCGCATGACAGCGTTGCCGCCGGGCTGATAGCCCGCTGCAATCGGCGCCGGAACAATCACCCTCACTCCATGAATCCGCAAACACCTTCCATGTCCGAAGCGCCCCGGGGCCCCCTGTCCCATGTGCGGGTGCTGGACCTCAGTCGAATACTCGCCGCCCCCTGGGCCGGACAGATCTTGGCCGACCTCGGAGCCGAGGTGATCAAAGTCGAGCGTCCTGGTGCCGGCGACGACACCCGGGCCTGGGGCCCGCCCTTTCTCCAGGGCGCTGACGGCAAACCGACCAAGGAAGCCGGCTACTACCTGGCCGTCAATCGCGGCAAGCGCTCCATCACCGTGAGCCTGGAAAAGCCCGAGGGCCAGGAAATCATCAAGCGCTTGGCGGCGCGCGCCGACATCGTGCTGGAGAACTACAAGTGCGGAACGCTCGCGCGCTACGGCCTTGACGAGGCCAGCCTGCGCAAGGTCAATCCGCGCCTGATCTATTGCTCGGTCACCGGCTTCGGCCAGACCGGCCCACGGCGCGACCAAGTGGCCTATGACTTCCTGATCCAGGCCATGGGCGGTCTCATGAGCGTCACCGGGGAGCGGGATGGCCGGCCTGGCGGCGGTCCGCAAAAGGTAGGCGTGCCCATCGTCGATTTGATGACCGGCATGTACACCGCAGTGGCGGTGCTGGCCGCCCTGGCGCGCCGCAATGAGTGCGGCCGTGGCGACTACATCGACATCGGCATGCTCGACGTGCAGGTGGCCACGCTGGCCAACCAGGCGATGAACTACCTGGTCTCGGGCAAGGTACCGGCCCGGAACGGCAATGCCCACCCCAACATTCAGCCGCAGGATGTCTACCGCTGCAGTGACGGCGACGTGATCCTGGTCGTTGGAAACGATGGGCAATTCGCCAAGCTGTGCGAAAGCCTTGGGCGGCCTGAGTGGGCGCAGGACGAGCGCTTTGCCACCAACCCGCAACGGGTCCGAAACATCGAGACCTTGTCGGCGCTGCTCCAGGCGGAGTTCACGCGCCACACAAGGGCGGAGCTGATCGACCAACTCGACGCCGCGGGCGTTCCCTGCGGCCCAATCAACTCGGTGGCCGATGTGTTCGAGGACCCGCAGGTCAAGGCCCGGGGCATGCTGCGCCACGTTCCGCACCCGAGTGGTGTCGATGTGCCCCAGGTCGCCAGTCCGATGCGCTTTACCGAAGCCGACCTGCCCCAGCGGGAGGCGCCGCCACTCCTGGGCCAGCACAGCGCCGACATCCTGGCTGAGATCGGCTACGACGCTGAGGCGGTACGCCGCCTGCAAGCCGGCGGAGCGATCTGAAATGAGCGAGCCGCTGTTGGCCCCTCCCCCCTTTGCAGGGCGCTACGCCGACCTGCCCGGCGTACGCCTGTGGTACGTGGACACCGGCGGACCCGGCCCGGTGCTGGTGCTGCTGCACGCCAACACCGGCACCGTGCGCGCCTGGGACCGGCAACTCGTGGCCTTCCACCAGGCGGGCCTACGGGTGATCGCCTTCGACCGACGCGGCTGGGGCCAGAGCCTGGCCGACCCGGCTAGCGGGCCTCAACCAGGCTCTATCGCCGAAGATCTGGAGGCGCTGGTACAGCACCTGGGGCTGGAGCGCTTCTCGCTTCTCGGCATCGCGGGTGGTGGGTTTGCAGCGCTGGACTATGCCGCCTGGCAGACCCAGCGCCTGGAGCGTCTGGTGATTGCTGGCAGCAACGGCCAGTTCAGCGAACCGCAGATGCAGGACTTCTACGCCCGCATCGCGGTGCCCGGCCTCACCGGCCGGATCGAGGTGCGGCCCTTCCTGGAGGTGGGCGTGGCCTACCGGGCCGAGAACCCGGAGGGTCTGGCCCGCTTCATTGCGATGGAACATGCCGCTCGCCAGCCCGACGCGCCTGCACAGCCCCTGCGCACGCCCAACACCTTTGCCAAAGTGGCCACCATCACACCGCAGACCCTGGTGCTGATGGGAGGCGCCGATCTGCTGGCACCCCCCGCCCTCATGCGGACCTGGGCCAGCCATCTTCCAAACACCCGCTTCACCGAGATCGGCGACGCGGGGCACTCGATCAACTGGGAGCGCCCAGAGGCGTTCAACCGGCTGGTTCTCGAATTCCTGCAGGAATGACCCGTCGACGACGAAAGGAGACAACCCCCATGACCACGCCCTCTTTCACCTCGAGCCCGACCTTGAACCGCAGCGTGCGTCGCTGCCTTTTGCAGGCCGCCGCCGCCCTGATGTTGGCCAGCGGCGCTGGCCACGCCCTGGCACAGGCCGTCACCCGGGTGATCGTGCCCTTTGCGCCTGGCGCATCGAACGACGTCATCGGCCGCATGATGGCCGAGGCAGCAGCCAAGAAGAGCGGAACCAACTGGATCGTGGAGAACCGGCCCGGCGCTGGCTCCATGCTCGGTGCCGAATTCGTGGCCAAGTCGGCTCCCGACGGCAGCAACCTGCTGCTGTGCGCGACCGCCAACATGGGCATCCTGCCGGCGATCGCCAAGACTGTGCGTTACACAGTCGACAAGGACTTCAGTTTCCTCGTGCGCATTGCGAGCAGCCCCTTCGCACTGGCAGTTAACTCCAACCTGGGCGTGAACAGCTTTGCCGATTTCGTCCGCCTGGCCAAGTCCAAGCCGGGGTCCATCCGCATCGGCTCGGCCGGTGTTGGCGCGCTGGACTACATGGGTGCCTCGCTGATGCAGTCGCAACTGGGCATCGATGTCACGGTGGTCCCCTACAAGGGCATGGCCCCGGCCCTCAACGACCTGCGCGCCGGTCATGTAGACGCCACCATCACCAGCCCGGGCACGATCCGGCCCCTGACCCAGGACGGCAAGATCAAGGTGCTGGCAGTGTTCGACACGCAGCGCAGCGAGGTCATGCCGGCGGTTCCCTCGATCGCGGAATTGGGCCATCCCAAACTGCTGGTACTCAATTGGTGGGGTATCTGCGGCCCGTCCAAGTTGCCCCCCCAGGTGGCGGGCAACCTGCGGCAGGTCATGATGGACGCGCTCGCAGACCCGGCCTTCCAACGCAGCCTGAAGGAGAAGGGCTTCGACCCCGCGATACAGTCCGGCGACGACTTCGCCCGCTTCGTGGCCGCTGACCAGGCCAACTGGAGGGAAGTCGCCCGCAAGTCCAACATCACCCTCGACGAGTAAACCCATGACACAGCCCCTCACCCTCCACTGGTCCCCCCGCTCGCCCTATGTGCGAAAGGTGATGGTCTGCGCCCATGAGTTGGGCCTGGTCGACAAAATCCGAACAGTGCGCTCGGTCGCCGCCATGCTCAAACCCAATGCGGCCCTGATGGAGGACAACCCCCTGTCCAAGATCCCGACCCTGGTACTTGAAGACGGCAGCGCGCTGTTTGACTCGGTGGTGATCTGCGAATACCTCAACGACTTGGGGCGAGGCAGCCTGTTTCCGGCCAGTGGCGAGGCCAAGTGGCAGGCCCTGCGTTGGCACGCCATGGCCGACGGCTTCCTCGACACCCTGATTCTCTGGCGCAACGAGCGTGAACGGGCCCAGCCGCTGCAGCCCCTGATGGACGCTTTCGGAATCAAGGCTGCTTCGGTTCTGGCCCAACTGGACCGAGAGGTCGCGGCGCTGGAGAAGGCTCCTTTCAGCATCGGCACGGTGACCATCGCCTGCGCGCTGGGCTATATGGACTTTCGCTACCCGGACTATGGCTGGCGCGAGAAAGCACCGGCGCTGGCGCGCTGGTTTGCCGTCGTGGCCACGCGTCCGTCGATGCAAGCCACGGTGGCTGTCGACGGCTGAAGGCCGTCAGGCGTCGCCCGCGGCAACGCTTTAGCCGTAGAGCGCTTGGGGGTTGTCCAACAGCACCCGGCGCTCCAGCGCCGCATCGCCACACCAGCGGCGGAAGGTGGCCAACAGGTCGGCCACATCGGGCTCCGGCGCAATGCGCAGGTGGGGCCAGTCGCTGCCCCAGAGTAGCCGCTCAGGGTTGGCTTGCAACAAGCGCTCTTGGAAGGGGCGCGCCAGTTCCGGGTCCAGGCCCACAGTGTTGCGGTAGGCCGAGAGCTTGACCCACACCTCGCCGCTGGCGACCAGATCGAGCAGCACTTTGAAGCCCGGCTGGTCCACACCGGCGCGCGGGTCGAAGCCCCCCATATGGTCGATCACCATCGGGAAGGGAAGCGCGCGCAGCATCGGGGCAATCTCGGGCAGTACCTGGCAGTCGGTCCAGAGCTCGGCATGCAGGCCGGCGTCTGCCAGCGCAGGCGTGAGCGCGCGCAGATCCTCGATCGACGCGCTACCGGCGAAATTGGTGCCCGCGCCACTGCGGTGACTGAAGCGCGCTGCACGCACGCCACGTGCACGCAGGCCCGCCAAGGGCAAGGGGCTGCCCGGTCGCACCACGACCACGCCGCGCAGGTGGGCGTGACGATCCAGCGCAGAGAGCAGTCGGCTGTGGTCGTCGCCATAAGCACTGGGGTGCACCAGCACCGCGTGCGACAGGCCCTGGCGCGCCAGCATGGCCGTATGGCCTGTCTCCAGCGCCTCGGGAGGGGTATAGCTGCGGTCGGGCGCGAGCGGAAAGTCCGCGTAGGGGCCAAACAGGTGGTTATGGCAGTCCCAGCCCAGGACGGTCGGGCCGCCGGCCGGGGAAGGCGCTGACGGCGCGTTCATTTCAGCCCGTCGTGCTGGGGCAGCGGGAAGGCAGGGGCCACTCCTTCCGGCAGCGGGATCTCGTGGCAGTTGAGCGTCATTGCCACCATCGTGTAGTAACCGATCAGGGCGGTCAATTCGACAATGGCCTTCTCGCCGAAGTGCGCCAAGGCCGCCTGGTAGGTGGCATCGGACACCGAGCGATGCGCATTGAGCTCCACTGCATAGGTCCACAGTGCGTGCTCGTCAGCGGTGAGGCCGGGTGGCTCCCGCTGGGCCAACAGGGCCTCGATGATGGGCGCCTCGATTCCGACCTTCTCCGCCTCGAGGCGGTGGGCGTACCACTCGAAGGGCGAGCTACAGGCCCGCCCGGTGATGAGAATGGCGATCTCGGATTGGCGCGGCGTGAGGCTGGTCCGATAACGCAGCAAGGCGCCGAGCGCCGACCACTTGTCGGCCAACTCGGCGTTGTGCAGGGCAGCACGCAGCGGGCCCTGGATCTTGCCCCGGGGGCCGTTGACGATGCGGTCGTAGACCGCGCGCTGGTCTGCCGACATGTTCGGCGGCTCGGGTAGGCTGATGCGTGGCATGCCCCAAGCTTACTCAGCCCCGAAGCCAGCCCCCCACGGGGCACGGCAACACTGCTATGCCGCAGCGGGCAATCCCCCAGGGTGCCACATGCCCCGGCGCGCGCCCTCGTCGACCAGGGCCTGGATCTCGGCAGCCACCGCAGACACCGCCTTGCCCGGCCCCTTGGCACGGGCCAGCTCCATCGACACGATGCGTTGCAGCGTCGGGGAGACCAAACGGGAGGCCTGCAGGCGGCCGTCGCGGACCTCCTGCCAGACGGTGTGAATCGGAAGCACCGTGTAGAGATTGGCCTCCGCCACCATGGCCCGCATCACCGGCAAGGAGTCGGCCTCGAGCAGCGGCTGCAGCCCGATCTTTTCTTGGCGCGACAGCGAGTCGAGCGCGGTACGCAAGCCGTTGGGTGCGCCGGGCAGCACCAGCGGCAGGCCGTCGAGGGCTGAAAACGGCACCTCGGGGGCGCGGGTCAGGCGGTCGCCGGGCGCGCCGATCAGGTAGCTGTCCACCGTGGCCAGGGGCTGCTCCTGGTTGGAGATGGCCTTTCCGTAGCGGTACAGGATGGCGATGTCGACCCGGGCGTCGGCCATCCACTCCTCTACCTGGCCGCTGGAACCTTCGAGCAGCCGCAACTGGATCTCGGGATACTTGCTGCGCAGGCGCAGGTACAACTGGGCGACGATCGCATTGGTGATCGAGGGCAAGGAGCCCAGCACCACCTGACCGGCAGGCTCGCGCGCCTCACCGCGGATTTCCTGCTCCAGGCCCTCGGCACTTCCGAGCAAGGCCTTGACCTGCGGCAGGATCCGCAAACCCACATCCGAAAGGGTGACACCCCGGCCGGTGCGGGTGAACAGCCGGGCCTTGCAATCGCGTTCCAGCGCATTGAGCTGGCGGCTCAGGAGCGACTGGTTGCTATTGAGATAGAGCGCGGCGCGGGTCAGGCTGCCCAGTTCGGCAATGGCCAGAAAAGCCCGCCACTTGTGCAGTTCGGCGGTCAGCTCGAGGCGGATTTGGGTCGGCTTTGGCGAGGTACTCACGGGCGCGATTGTGCCGTGGCGATCGGGCGCGCCGCCACGGTGCGAACCCGCAGGCGCTGTCGGGACTCACGAGCCACTCACGAGCGCCGAGAGGCGCTATTCGGCGCCTCTCGACCCTAGACGGCCCTAAACAGCGCCATCAGACATCCAGCCACCGATCCTGGCGGCCAGCCCCTTCATGGCCTGCGCAATCGGGCCCCGCAGCAAAGCGGGGGTCACCGAGGAACTCGCGCCGCCGCAATTGAGCACCATGATCCGTCCGTCTGTTGCCGACACCACCGGCACGCCCATCGCGTTGACCTCGGGATGGAAATGGCGAAGGTTCAGGACATAGGCCTGGCGCTTGTACGACTGCAGGCACTGGGCCAGGTAGGCCTGGTGGGCGCGCCATTGGACAGAACGTTTGCGCTGGAGCTCTGTCTGGAGACGCTCGCGGGCCGGCTCGGACAAGGCGCACCAGTAGGCGGCGCCCAAGGCCGAACTCTCGATCGGCAACACCGATCCCACCGCCAAGTTGAGGCTCAAGAGCGTGTGGGCCTGCGCCCGCTGGATGATCATCATGTCCAGACCATGCGGTTCGGCCAGAGAGACCGCCACCTGGTAAGTGCGGGCCAGCGACTCCATGCCCTCCAGCGCCATGTCGGCCAGGCGGGTGCGCACGCCGGAGCTCTGGATGGCCCACACACCCGGACCGATCCGCAAACGCTCCGGATCCTGTCCTGGCACCAGATAGCCCAATTTGGACAAGGTATAGCAAAGCCGCCAGACGGTGGACTGCGCCATCCCCGTCAGGCGGGCGATCTCCGAGGTACCTAACTCACTGCGCTCGGCCGAAAAACACCGCAAGACGGCCATGCCGCGCGCCAGGGCAGTGACGAACTGGCGGTCTTCTTTCATCGGAACGGGCCCTGCATGTGGAAAACCCTGTCCGGCAAATCACCGGTGCGGGATACGATTCACTCTACAAATACATTATTTGCACTGCAAATTATAACGGTGATGCACGCCACTGACGGAACCCCCTCCCCGACCTCAGAGTTTCCCGACCTCGCGGGATTTTTTGCCCCGCGGCGGGTGGCACTTCTGGGCGCCACCGACGACTTGTCCAAGTTCGGCGGCCGCTGCATGAAGCAGCTGATCGACTTCGGCTTTCCGGGGGACATCTACCAGATCAACCCCAAGCGCGCGCAGGTCATGGGGGTCAACTGCCACCCGAGCCTGGCCGATACGCCCCACACCCCCGACCATGTGGGCATCGTGCTGCCGGCCCATGCCGTTGCGGGCGCGGTAGACGACTGCATTGCACGCGGGGTCCGCTTTGCCACGGTGTTTTCCGCCGGGTTCGGTGAGCAAGGCACCCCCGAGGCCCTGCTGGCGCAAAACGCGCTGGTGGAACGCGCTCGGGCCGGCGGGCTGCGGCTCATGGGGCCCAACTGCAACGGCCTGGTCAACTTCGTCGACCAGTTCGCGCTGACCTCCACCGCCAGCATCAATGGTCCGCGCGCCCCTGCAGGTGACATCGGCATCGTGGGCCAGTCAGGCGGTGCAGGCCAGGTCAACGTCATGTGGCGCGCCATCGAGATGGGCCTGGGCATCAGCTACCAGGTCAGTTGCGGCAACGCCGCCGACCTCGACCTCATGGACTATGCGTCCTTCATGCTCGAGTCCGAGTCCACCCGGGTGGTCCTGATGCTGGCCGAGCGTCTGGCCGATGGCCCCAAGCTACGGGCGCTGTCGCACCGGGCGGCGCAACTGCGCAAGCCCATCGTCATGGTCAAGGCCGGTCGCACCGAGATGGGCGCCAAGGCAGCCGCCTCGCACACCGGCGCGGTGACCGGCGCCGACGCGGTGTTCGACAAGGTGCTCGAGCAACTGGGCATCCTGCGGGTGGACGACTACCCCGACCTGTACCAGTGCGCCATGCTCCTTCGGCGCCAGCGCTGGACGCGCAGCGCCCAAGTCTCCGCCACCTCCATCTCCGGCGGCAACTTGGTGCTGCTGGCAGACATGGGCGCGGGACAAGGCCTGCAATGGCCGGAGTTCAGCGACACCACACAAGCCAAACTCCAGAGCCAGCTGCCTGGCTTTGGAACGGCCACCAACCCGGCCGACCTCACCGCAGCGGCGATTGGCCAGAAAGGCGCATTCGCCCAAGCAGCCAAGACCATCCTGGAGGACCCCGCCATCGACCTGATGATGCCGGTCCTCACCATCGCCAGCGCCGACGAGGTTCGGTCGGTGGCGCAGCTGTCCGAGCAAAGCGACAAGGCGGTGGCCATTATCTGGACGGGCCGTGCCAGCGACGACGCCACGATCACCCCGCGCAGCCTCGTCCAGCAAGGGCATGCGGTCTACCGCGACGCCGGACCCTGCGTGCGGGCGGTCTCAGCGCTCCAACGTTTCAGCGCCTTCCTGCACACCTATGCCCAGCGCGTCCCCCAGCGACCGGCCGGCCTGGACCGGGCACGGGCCCTGTCCCTCCTGCCCGAACAGCCTGGGCTTCTGAGCGAGTGGCAGGCCAAGCAGGTTCTGGACTGCTACGGCCTGCGCGCGACGCTCGAGCACCTGGCCACGGACATCGCCCAAGCACAAGATTGCGCGCGCCAGATCGGTGCGCCGGTGGCGATGAAGATCCAGTCGCCCGACATCCCGCACAAGACAGAGGCCAAGGCCCTGAAGCTGCGGGTGCAAGGTGATGCACAGGTCGCACAGGCATATGCCGAGGTGATGGCCAACGCCCGGGCCTACAAACCAGACGCGAGGATCGAAGGCGTGCTCGTGCAGGAAATGGTCGAGGACGCTCAGGAGATGCTCATTGGCATGAGCCACGACCCGACCTGGGGTCCGATCATCACCGTAGGACTGGGCGGTGTATGGGTGGAAGTGCTCAAGGACGTGACCTTCTTGCTGGCGCCCTCGCACCCCGACCACATTCGCGCGGCGCTCGCCGGCCTGCGTGGATACGGCATGCTGCAAGAGGTGCGGGGCCGGCCGGCGCGGGACATCGACGCGCTGGTCGATTTCATCGAACGCTTTTCCTGGCTGGCGGCCGATCTGGGGCCGCGCATCCAGGAGCTCGACGTCAACCCGCTGGCGGTGCGCGCCAAGGGCCAGGGCGTGGCCATGGTCGACGCGCTGATGCTGCTCGGAGCCCCAAAGGCATGAGCGCCTCTCCCTTGCAGCAGGAAGACCGCAAGGGCGTGCGCTGGCTGCAGCTGCACCGCCCCCAGTCTGCCCATGCGCTGGACGAGGCGCTGCACCTGGCCTTGCAGGCGCAGCTGCGAATTGCCAGCCAGGACCCGCAGGTGCAATGCGTGGTGCTGGGCTCCACCGGCGCCAAGGCGTTTTGCGCTGGCGCGGATTTGAAGGAATTTTCCGAGCTGCCCGCGCAACAGGCGGCCCTGCGCCGCCGTCACCTGCTCTTGTCGACCCTGCTGGCCTTGATGGACTTTCCCAAGCCTCTGATCGCCCAGGTTGGCGGGGCGGCGGTGGGTGCTGGTGCCATGCTGGCCCTGGCCTGCGACGACATCCTGGCTGCTTCGAACGCGCGGTTTCACTTCCCCGAGATCAGCTTGGGCATGGCCTCTCCGATGGGCTGCCTGATGGTGGAGTGGCGCGCCGGTGCCCGCGTGGCGCAGACCCTGGTGCAAGGCGGCCAGGCCTGCGGCGCCGAACTGGCGCATACCCAGGGTTGGGTCAAGGCGGTACATGCGGGCGAGCAACTTGCCGAGGCGACTTTGGCCCTGGCCCACACCCAAGTCGCCAGCGCCGGCTACGCCACCAACAAGAGCTGGCTTCACGCACCCTGGCGCGAACGACTCATTGGCGCCGCCGAAGCCGCCACCCGGGCCGACGTCGCGAAGTATCAAAACGGAACCTGAGCATGCAACTGGAAATCACCCCCGAACTCGCGCAACTGCGGCCCGTGCTGCGCCGCTTCACCGACGAAGTGCTGGAGCCGATTGCGCTGGAGATTGACCGCACCGGCGCGGTACCGGCGCAGACCGTGCCCCTGCTGCGCCAACAGGGCTATCTGGGCATGCGCTTGCCGCAGGCCTTTGGCGGTGGCGGGCTTGACCTCTCCACTTATTGCCTGGCGCTCGAAGAGTTCAGCCGTTCGCACCGCATCTTCACACTTATTCTCGACGGCAGCAGCGGCCTGAACCCGCTGGCCATCGCCACTTTCGGCAGCGAGGCGCAGCAGCAAAAATATGTGGGCGCACTGGCCAGAGGCGAGATGACCGCCTCCTTTGCGCTCACCGAACCCGAAGCCGGCTCGGACTCGCAAGCCATGCGCACCCGCGCGGTCAAGTGCGAGGGCGGCTGGCGCCTGAACGGCCGCAAGCACTGGATCAGCGGCGCCCATGCGGCCGACGTGGTGCTGGTCATGGCGGTCAATGACCCTGCCCTGCGGGCCCGGGGTGGCATCACCGCCTTCCTGGTGGACAAGGGCACCCCGGGCTTTCTCGTGACCCGGGTCGACACCACCATTGGCTCGGAGGCAATCAAGCTGGCCGAATTGACCTTTGAGGATTGCTTCGTTCCCGATTCGGCGGTGCTGGGCGAAGTGGGCCAGGGCTTCAAGATCGCGATGCACTCGCTCACCCATGGGCGACTGGGGGTCGCCACCTCTTGCCTGGGCGCGGCGGACAGGCTGCTGGAGATGTCGACCGAGCACGCCCGTAACCGAAACACCTTCGGCAAGCCGCTGGCCGAGCGCCAGGCGATCCAATGGATGCTGGCGGACTCAGCCACCGAGTTGGCAACGACTCGTGCTTTCGTTTACGAAACCCTGCGCCGTGTGGACGCTGGCGAAGACGTGGGCTCGGCAGCCAGCATGTGCAAGCTGGCTGCCTCCGAAATGGTGGGCCGGGTGGCCGACCGAGCGGTCCAGATCCATGGCGGCATGGGCCTGGTGCGGCAGTTTCCGGTCGAGCGCTTTTACCGCGACGTGCGCCACTACCGCGTGGGCGAAGGCGCGTCCGAAATCCATCGCATGCTGATCGCACGCGACTTGCTGGGATGAGCGCTGTGGACCTGCAAGACGCAGTCATCGTCGGCGTCGGGGAGAGCCGCCTGGGCCAGCACCCGGGCTGGAATGCCCTGGCGTTGCAACGCGAAGCGGCGCTTGCCGCACTGGCCGATGCCGGCCTGGCGCTCAGTGACGTCGACGGCCTGCTCACTTCCCCGCTGCGTGTCGCCACCTGGGCCATGCCCTGTGCGGTGATTTCCGAAGGGCTGGGCCTCAAACCTCGCTACATGGCCACCCTCGACGTAGCGGGCGCCACCGGCACCTCGATGCTGCACCATGCCGCCATGGCCATCGCCACCGGCCAGTGCGACACGGTGCTGTGCGTCAATGGCCAGAACCTGCTCTCGCACAGCGCCCGCGCCGGCGCAGTACAGAAAATGGCCGATGCCGGCTGGGCGCACCCAGACTACGAAGGCCCCTACGGCCCCCTGCTCCCCAGCCTCTACGCCATGCTGGCCCAGCGGCACATGCACGAGTTCGGGACAACGCCCGAGCAGATGGCCCAGGTGGCGGTGCAGATGCGCGCCAACGCGGCGCTCAACCCGCTGGCCCAGAAAAAAGAGCCGCTCACCGTGAGCGATGTGCTGGCCTCGCGAATGATCACCAGCCCCTTCCATATGCTCGATTGCTCGGTGGTGAGCGACGGCGCTGCCGCCTATGTGGTGACGCGCAAGGACCGTGCGCGCGACCTGCGCCAGCCCCCGGTGAAGCTGCTCGGGCAAGGCTACGGCTACTCGCACACCTATATTGGCGACAGCCCGGACATCGTGCGAACCGGCGCCGCCCAGTCGGGCGCAGACGCGTTTGCGATGGCGGGCCTCACGCCGCAAGATGTGGACGTCGCCCAGCTTTATGACTGCTTCACCATCACCGTGATCGTCGAGCTCGAAGACCTCGGCTTTTGCCCCAAGGGCGAAGGCGGCCGCTTTGTGCAAGACGGTCACATCAGCCTGCAAGGCAGCCTGCCCGTCACCACCCATGGCGGCCTGCTCAGTGCGGTGCACCCTGGCACCGCCGGCGGCATGTTCCATGTGATTGAAGGGGTACGCCAGCTACGAGGCCAATGCGGGCCCCGCCAAGTGGACGGCGCCGAGGTGGTGCTGGTCCACGGCAACGGCGGCATCATCGGCCTGCATTGCACCGCCTTGCTCGGGAGGGCTTGACCATGGCTGTCCCCACACCCTTGGACTTGACGCAACCCTGGTGGGAGCAGCACCAGGGCCAGGGCTTCGTACTCCCCCGCTGTGCAAGTTGCCAGCGCTTTCACTTCTACCCCCAAGCCGCCTGTCCGCATTGCGGCCACGCGATTTGCCAGGCCGTACCCGCCAGCGGCCGCGGCGAGGTCTACACCTTCAGCATCGTGCATCGGGCGCCCAGCCCGGCATTTGCAGCCGACGTACCGTATGCAGTGGTCGTGGTCAAAACCGACGAAGGCCCCCACCTGATGGCCCGTCTGCTGCAAGTGGACATGGCCCGTATCCATATCGGCCAGCGTGTGAAGGTGGCCTGGGGCCTGTTGCCGTCGCATCCGCATGGGCCGGCATTTATTCCAGAGGAGGCTGCGTGATGAGTGACGATGTGGTGATGCAGGTCACGGAGGGCGTGGCATGGGTCACGCTCAACCGACCCGACTCCATGAACGCCATCAACAACGGCGTGCGGGAAGCCATCCCCCGCCTGCTGGACCAGGCACAGGCCGACGATGCGGTGCGGGTGGTGGTCGTCCAGGGGGCCGGGCCCAAGGCTTTTTGCACAGGCGCCGACATCCGAGAGTTCAACCCGGTGGCCTCGCTCGCTCTGGATCGCCAACGCCGGGTGCATGCCAACTGGATCAACGCCTTTGAGCGCGTTCGCAAGCCGGTCATCGCCTCCATCCACGGCTACTGCTTGGGCGGAGGCCTCGAAATCGCCCTGTGCTGCGACATCCGTATTGCCGCCGACAACGCGGTGTTTGGCTTTCCCGAGACCGGTCTGGGCTTCCTGCCGGGCGCAGGTGGCACGCAGCGGGCCAGTCGCGTGCTGGGCCTGGGCCTCGCACTGGACCTGGTGCTCTCGGGCGAGCGTATCGATGCTGCACAGGCACAGCGGATCGGCCTCATCTCGCGTCTGTGTAAGGCCAGCGCCTTGCAGGAGCAAACCACTGCCCTCGCGGCCAAGATGGCGGCCAAGCCTCCGCTGGCCATGCAGCTGGCCAAGGAAGCCGTGCGCCAAGGCCATGACATGAACCTGGCCAATGGCATTCGCCTGGAGGCCGACCTGCAAACGCACCTGCTCAACACGCAAGATCGGCTCGAGGCGGCCGCTGCCTTTCGCGAGAAGCGGCCGCCCAAGTTCACTGGACAATGATTTTTCCCGTCTCTATCCACCCAAAGCCCAGGAGGTTTCCATGACGTCGTTTCTTGGTTCCCACATTCGCCGCAGCCGGCTGCTCGGGTCAGGCGCCCTGCTCCTCATGTCCCTGTGTCTGCCCGCTTCGTTGTGGGCGCAGGCCAGCTACCCAAGCCGCAACATCACGGTGATCAATCCCTGGCCCCCCGGCGGGCCGGCGGACATCGTGGCCCGGCCCATCTTTGCCAAACTGGCCGAGCGACTGGGCCAGCCCGTGGTGATCGAGAACAAGGCTGGCGCCAACGGCGTCATCGGGTCGACCCAGGTCGCCCGCGCGCAGCCTGATGGACACACCCTGCTGTTCTCGCACGTGGGGCCGATCGCCATCAGCCCCTCGATGGAAAAGGACTTCCCCTTCAATTCGGTGCGGGACTTCGAGCCCATCACCCAGATCGTCTCCGCGCCCACCGTCTTGCTGGTGCGCGCCGACATGCCGGTCAAAACCTTTCAGGAGCTGATCGCCTACGCCAAGCAGCGCCCCGGGAAATTGAGCTACGGCTCGGTGGGCCCAGGCAGCACCACGCACCTGGCGGGAGAAATGCTGCAAAGCGCCGCCGGAATCAGCATCCTGCATGTGCCCTACAAGGGCGCAGCACCGGTGCTGACGGACCTCATTGGCGGTCAGATCGACATGGCCTTCATCAATATCTCTGGCGCGATTCCCAACATCGAGTCGGGCAAGCTGCGCGGCCTGGCAGTGAGCACGCTACGCCGCTCGAGCCTGTTGCCGCAACTGCCCGCGATCGCCGAGGTGTACCCGGGCTATGAGGTCAACTCCTGGTACGGCCTGATGGCTCCCGCAGGTACGCCCAAGGCCATCGTGAACCGGCTGCACTCTGAGGTGGCGCAAATTCTCAAGCTGCCGGAAGTCATGCAGGTGCTGCGCAACGGCGGGCTTGACGCGGAGGGCACCACACCCGAGGTTTACGCCGCCAAGATCAAGAGCGACCTGGCGCGCTGGAACGCGGTGCTCAAAGCCACCGGCCTGGCGGTCAACCCCTGATCCGCTGAGTCCCTGCGCCCCTGCCCCATTCATCCACCACGGAAGTCACCATGCGAATTTGGCATCAGAGTTTTACCGTCCTGGGCGACCTTCCGGCGTACCGGGAGGCCTTGCGGGCGCGCATTCACAAGGTGGTGCGGCCCGGGACCGAGGTGGTGCTGCATGGGCAGATCCCCGGCACCTATCCGAGCGACTACCCGGGCACCGACATCAAGTACTCCACGCTGTACTGGCTCCATGGCCTGCAGTGGATCAGCGCGGCGCGCGAGGCCGAGCGCCAGGGCTTCGAAGCCATGGTGCTGGCCAGCATCCCCAGCCCGATGATCCGCGACATACGCACGCTGGTGAACATTCCTGTGGTCGGCTATGGCGAAACCGCCTTCCACCTCTCGGGTCTGTACGGACGCCGGGTCGGCATGCTGTTTTTCAACACCGAGCGGCTCGACTTCTGGCCGGAGCAGGTGCGCCAATGGGGGGTGTCTGAGCGGTTTGCCGGCATCTCCGAAGCCGGCGTGAGCTTCAATCAGGTGGCGCAGGCCCTGAGTGACCCCAGCCTGGCGCAGCCCGTGATCGACACCATCATCGCGCACGGCGAAAAAATGGTGCGCGAAAAAGGCGTGGACGTCATCGTTCCCGGAGAGATGCCAATGAACCTGCTTCTGGCCAACGCAGGCGTGCACCACATCGGTGGCGCCACCGTGATCGACGGCATCGCCACCTGCTTCAAGATGGCCGAGACTCTGCATGACCTCAAGCAGATCAGCGGCATGACCCCCAGCCAAGTGGGATTTTTCCATGCCAAGCCCGACGCGCAGCGGGTGGAAGATGTGCTCAAGTTCTACGGCCTGGAAAATCTGGGTCGACGCATCCAGGAAGACTGAATTCAAAACTCCGACTTTCGACTTTCGACTTCCGTTCCCACACACATTTCACGACCAGGAGACCTTCATGCATCAGACCCGCACCCAGGGGCCCAGCAGCCCCACCCTCCGACGCAACTGGCTCGGCGCACTCGGGGCACTGGCCTTGGCCTGCTCGCTCCCATTGAGTGGCTGGGCGCAGACCGCCCAGAGCTACCCGAATAAGCCCATCCGCCTGGTGGTGCCCTTTGCGCCCGGCGGGGCCGCAGACATTCTCGGCCGCCTGATCGCCGACCGTCTGCAAAAAGACCTGGGGCAAGCGGTCATCATCGTCAACAGGGATGGCGGCGGGACCATCATCGGGGCGGACTTCGTCGCCAAGTCACCCGCCGACGGCTACACCCTGCTCCTGGGCAATGACGCAGCCACCATCAACAGCGGCAGCGGCCGCAAGCTCCCCTATGACCTGATCAAGGACTTTGCACCTCTGTCCCTGGTGTACTCGGGGCCCCAGGTGATTCTGGTCAATAAGAACAGCCCCTTCAACAGCCTCTCTGACCTGGTGAAGGCCGGCAACGCACAGGGCGAGAAACTGCGCTATGGTTCCTCGGGCATCGGCAGCAGTACGCACCTGAGCACCGCCAATTTTGGTGAGGCCGCAGGCATCAAGCCCACTCATGTTCCCTACCGCGGCATTGCCCCGGCGATCAATGACCTGCAAGGCGGCCATGTGGACTTCCTGGTGGCGGGCAGTTCGTCCGCCCTGCCCCTGATCCGCGGCGGCAACGCCAAACCCCTGGCCATTTTGAGCAAGACCCGCTCCTCCTTGATGCCTCAGGTACCGACGGCCATTGAGCAAGGAGTGAACGCCGAGTCGGCAGGCTGGTATGGCGTCCTGGCACCAGCCGGAACGCCGGACGACATCGTCCAGAAGTTGAGCAACACGCTCACCGCAGCGGTTGCCAACCCGGAGTTTCGCGAGAAGCTTTTGGCCTTGGCGGGTGACCCGCAAGGCCTGAACGCAGCCCAGTTCGCGCAGTTCATCCGGTCTGAGGTGCAGCGATTCGGCAACCTCATTCGGACCCACGACATCCAGCTGCAGTGAGGTAGCCCAATGCCCTGGTCAGCGCCCGGCGTTGACCAGGGTACTCCCAGGCCGCCTTATTCGACCGTGATCTTGCCGGCCCGAATCACCGGCCCCCAGCGGCGGTTTTCGCCCTGGATGAAGTTGACAAAATCGGCACCCCCGAGCGGCGAGGGGGTCATGCCAAGCTCGCTCAGGCGGGTTTGCATGTCGGGCGCGCTCACAATGGCCTGAACTTCCGTCTGCAGACGCTGGGCGATATCGGCGGGCATGCGTGCCGGTCCGGAAATGCCAAACCAGGCGCCACCGATGACGCCGGGCACCACCTCCGGCAGGGCCGGCACATCGGGGAAGTTTTTCATCCGCGACTCGCCGCTCACCGACAAGAGCCGCATCTTTCCATTCCTCACATGGCCTGTTGCGGTCACCAGGCTCTCGAACATGCCATCAAGCTGTCCGCCCAGAAGGTCGTTGATGGCGGGGGCAGAACCCTTGTAGGGGACGTGGACCATATCAATGCCTGCCGCTTGCTTGAGCAATTCGCCGGTCAGATAGCCCGCGCTGCCCAGGCCGGCCGATGAATAGTTCATGCGGCCGGGTCGGGCCCGCGCCATGGCCACAAACTCGGCCATCGTTTTGGCGGGATGGTCGGTGCGCACCACAAAGCCGTTGGGGAAGGTGCCAAGCAGCGAAAGATGGGTGAAGTCGCGGATCGGGTCGTAGGGCATGCTGGTTCGCATCAGCGGCCCGGGCGCGATTGCCGGGTTGGAGGAGACCACCAGGGTGTAGCCGTCGGCAGGGGCTTTGGCCACCGCGTCCGTGCCGAGCAACGAACCGACGCCCGGGCGGTTTTCCACGACCACGGTGGTCTTGAGTGCATCGCCCAGGCGCTGGGCGACCATGCGGGCGATCACGTCGGTGGAGCCCCCCGGAGGAAAGGGCACGATCAACTTGAGGGGGCGCGCGGGGAAGGCCTGGGCCATCGCGGAGGTCAAGGCGCCGGGCATGGCGCCCACCAGTGCAACTGAAAAGAGGCCTTGGGCAATTCGCCGACGGCTCACGGGATGGGTCATGGGGTTTGCTCCTTAGGTAGGGAGGCCTCGCGGAGGCCGAATCGTCGCAGGCCCTCCCGGGCCAGGGCGAGGTTGGAAGAAATGACGGGCACACCGAAATGGGCGCTGGCCCGATCGATCAGGGGAAGACTGGGCATGCCGGTGCCCGAAAGCACCACCGCATCGGCCCGGCCAATATCCATTTTCTGCAACGCGGCCCAGGCGTCGGCCGATTGCAGGCCATAAATCTGCACCGTGTCGTCCGAGTGAATATCGACACCGCCTTGGCGCACCACCTCGAACCCTTGCGAGCCCCAAAAGCGCACCGCAGCATTCATGATGGGGGCGGGATACGGTGACACCAGAGCAATGCGCTCGGCTCCCGCAGCGCGCAATTGGGCGGTCAGCGCCGCTGGCGCAGTGATGACCGGTGCGCCCAGCACGGACTCGGCCTCGGCAATCGCGCGGGCCTGATCGGCTTCATCCAGCAGGTAGCTGGTGGCAGTGCAGGCAAACAGAAAGGCGTCGATTCGCATGCCGGCAAACTGCTTGGCGTGCTGCGGCAATTCGGTGAGGTAGGACTTGAGACGCGTCAGCGGATCGGGACTGGGCGAGGTCAGACGCAGGGTGACGTAGTCCACCTCCAGCGGCAGGAGCCGGCGCAGCTCGGCCTCCACCGTCGGATTGGCCTGGGGCGTGCCCACGCCGAGCCGGCCGCTGCGCGCGTAGTCACGCGCTGAGGCCTGCGGGCTGGATGCAGGGGATGCGGGGCTGGCGGGTGTGTTCATGGACCGGCCTCAGGTGACGGCAGCGGCGCGCGCCAGCCCGGAGATCATGGAGCTTTTGAGCAGGTGCTCGCGGTGGCTGACCGGATCGGCGATGAGGGCCTGCAAGCGAAGCATCTCGGCATCGCGCCACACCGGGTCACGCTTTTGCATGCGGGTGCGATTGGCATGGGACTGGGCCAGGATTTCTTCCTCGGCGACCGGACGGCGCTGACGCGTGTAGAGGTCGAACAGGTCATCTGAGGCACCCTGCTTGACCACCGCAATCAGCTTGTCGCTCAGGTTGACCGCGTCATGAATGCCGCCGTTCATGCCCATGCCGCCTGAGGGGCTGGTCAAGTGGGCGGCATCACCGGCAAACAGTACCCGACCGACACGGTAGTCGTCGATCAGGCGGCGGTGGATACGGTAGGGCCTGATTTCCAGCACCTCATAGGGAACGTCACGCCGCACGATTCGTTGCAGCTTGCGCTCAACGGCCTGGGGCTCGAGCGCCTGCTCGATCGATTCATCCGGGTCGGAGTAGAGCGAGCAGCGCCAGAGCTCCGGCAGCCGAAGTAGCGAGAAGGTGCCCTGCTCGCACCAGATGTAGTTGACGTTGGAAAGACCGGGAAGATGGTCCTCAAAGCGAAAGGCAGTGGTGGCCAGGATGGTGGTCTCGGGGTAGGTCTCCCCGGTGAAGGTCATTCCGGTGAGCTTGCGGCAGGGAGAGCGGGCGCCATCGGCCGCAACCAGGTAGCGGGCGTGGATCGTCTCCACCCCGGCAGCGGTTTGCACCGTGACCGTCACCCCGCTGCTGTCCTGGGTCAGGCCGGTGAGCTCGGCGCCGTAGCGCACTTGCAGATTGGCCGTGGCCTGGGCCTTGGCGTCGGCCAGCCGGGTCAGCACCCGCTGTTCACATTGCAGACGATAGGGGTAGCGGGTGTCGCCCTTGAGCACCGACAGGTCAAACATCGCCTTGTCGTGGGATTCGTGGCGACGGATCTGCCAAGTGGGAGACACCAGACCGTGGGCGATCAAGTCTTGCGTGATGCCGAACTCCTCGAGCATCTCGAGCGTGGGCGGGTGAAAGGTAGAGGCCCGAAAGTCATCGTTGACATGGGGAGCCTTGTCGATCACCAGGGTCTCGATACCCGCACGCGCCAGGCGCAGACCCGCCACCAGCCCGACGGGACCGGCGCCACAGATAAGAACAGCCACTTGAGTCAAAACAAACCCGAAAAGTCGTTGGGCCAGAGGGCCCTGCAGAGGCGGCGAGCCCCTGGGTCATCCGGCAGCGCAATGGTTCTGAAAATGACCACTGAACACCTCGGCCGGTTATATCACCGGGCCCGTGCCGCGCCGCAATCTCAGGGGATCCCTTGCCCCTTGCCTGGGCAGGGGTAAGGGACCGCCCACAATGGAAGGCTATCTGCCTGCGACGGTCCATCGCCGTCAAAATACCCGACATGAAAAAAGTCATCGCCACGATCACCTTTGCCTCCGCTCTCACGGAGGCCAGCCTCGCGCACGCGCAATCGGACTTTTACCGTCGTGTGCTTCCACCGAACGTGGCGCAGGGTGGCACGGTCGCCATCGCCCTGGTGTCCGGCCGCGAATATGCCGGCTCGGAAGAATCGCGTACCCGCCTGCTGCCCGGCATCGAGTACCAATGGGCCAACGGCTTCTTTGCAGGAGCCATGAATGGCCTGGGCTACAACGCGTCCACCCGGCGCGACATGGCCTACGGCCTGCGCCTCACAGCGGACTTCGGCCGCAGCGAAAACCGCAGCCCGGTCCTCCAAGGCCTGGGCGATATCAAACCCCGGCCCACGGTTGGCGCTTTCCTCAATGTCAGTCCAGGGCGCGGGGTCAGGCTCAATTCTTCTTTCCGCTACGGCAGCGGCAACGATCGCCAAGGCCTGGTGGTCGATGTCGGTGCAGGTTGGGGCATGCCGCTGGGCCCGCAGCTCCTGCTGGGAACCAGCATCAGCGGCTCGTGGGCCAATGCGGCTTACCAGCAAGCGTATTTTGGCGTCGACGCCGCCCAAGCCGGCCGCAGCGCTTTGGCAGGCTACACGCCAGGCGCAGGGGCCAAGGACGTTCGGGTAGGCGCGTCCCTCGTCTACCTGCTCACCCAGGAGTGGAGCGTCCTGGGGTCTGTGAGCTACACAGAGCTGCTGGGGAGCTCCCGCGTGAGCCCGATCGTGCGGCAAAAGGCCAGTACCTCAGGCACGCTCGGATTGGCCTACAGATTCTGAAAGAGCGCACCACGGGCCGCCGCTTCAGCAGGACCGGTCAAGGGTGTCGGGCGATGAAGTCGAGCATCGAATCCCAAAACGCCGCTCGGGCCGCGTCGGTCGCACCCAATGAGGCGCCCAGCGTCTGGCCGCTGCCCCAGGTAGCCCGGGTGCGAACCAGCGGACCGAAGAACGCGCTGTGGGCCATGTCGTCGAAATAACGGATCTCGATCCGCCCACCGCGCTTTTGTACTGACTCGGCCCAGTCCAGTGCATGGGGAATGCGCCTTCCAGGCGTACCCTGGTTGCAATACCGCGCCGACCCCGGGGGCACGCCCGGAAACTGGATGTTGATTCGGCAGTCGTCACTCAAGGTCCAGCGATTGCCCTGCGGGTCAGGGTTGCCAAAGTCGTCGAGCTTGCCGAAAGCCAGCAGGACCGGCACGCGGATTTCATCGGGCAGGCCCAGTCCGATCGGTGTCACACCTTCCGAAATCACCCCTTTGACATGGGCCGGATCGACCACCCCTGCCAAATTGGCCACGACGGCTGCACCGTTGGAGATACCAAACAAGTAGATGCGGCTGGTGTCGATGTCGGTGCGCGTGATGGCCCACCGGTAGGCCGCCAGCGCGGTGCTGTAGATCATGCGCTGGCGCGCTTCGTTGGTCACCGAGCGCGCCCAGAACAGCGAGGTGCGCCCAGTCAGACCCTGCATGGCATAGGCGTCGAAGACGAGGGTGGCCATGCCGTGTTGATGGAATGCCTCGTCTGACTTCAAAACGTCGCGGATCCCGCCGCCCCCGTGCACGCTGATCATGAGTGGGGGCTTGGCTGGGCCCGGGGGAACCCTGAACTTGACGCTGGCCTCGCAGGGGTCAAAGCCGCCCACCTTGCCCGACACCGTGCAAAAGCTGGGTCGCAAGGCCACCAGCTCCAATGCGCCACGCTCCTGCGGCAAACAGCTCACTGCGGCTTGGGCGCAAGCCAGAGCAGATCCACCTGCGCCAATCAGAGCGACAAGCCAAGGACGCCAATTCGCAGCGAAGAACGCCCAAAGGTCACGTGTAGACCTCATGAGGACCCCAGCTCCGCTCGAACCCCTCGCTGGAAGTCGTTCAGCTTGGCATACAAAAAGCCAACCTCACTGGCCAGCGCAAAGAAACTGCAGCCACGCTGCGCCCAAGCCCGGCACTCTGATGCGTCGTAATGCGCCAAGCCGCAGACCCGCCCTGCTCGGCGCGCCGCATCGATGATGCGCTGGCTCGCCGCCTCCACCACCGGGTCATCGGTCTGGCCGGGCTTGCCCAGTTCGGATGCGAGATCGGAGCGCCCCAGAAACACCACGTCCAGCCCTGGCTCGACACCAACGATCTCGTCGATCTGTTCAAGCCCTGCCAGGCTCTCTATCTGTCCGATCAGCAAGACGTCGCGGTTGGATTGCCCCGCAAAATCAATAAAGCCACGGCGCCTGGAGCCGTAGCCTGCAGCGCGGGTCTGTGTGCAGGTGCCCCGGGTCCCCTCCGGGGCATAGCGCACTGCGGCAGCGGCCCGGCGCACATCGTCGGCGGTTTCCACAAAGGGCAGCACGATGCCGACAGCACCGGTTTCAAGGGCGTGCGAGATCTCTTTCTCTTCGTTCCAAGCCACTCGAATCAGGGGGGCAATGCCTGCCAACTGCGCTGCGCGCACCATGTCTTCGACGAGCTCCCAGCTTTTGCGGCTGTGTTCCTGGTCAATGATGATGAAGTCCAGTCCGGAACGGCCCAAGACTTCAACCATGCCCGGGCTAGGCAGGAAGGCAAATGAACCCAACATCAGTTCGCCCGATCGGACGCGGTCTTTCAATGGTGAATTCATGGGTTCTCCTAGTCTGCACGCATGGGGGATGGCACATGCTGCGCGCGATCACCCCGGGGATTCGATCCGGGTAAACCCCTGAAGTCCTTGATGCTCATCACATATGCATATAAACATTACACAAGTGTGGAGCCTGGCCGGCGGTGTGAATACATTGATCGGATCAAGTCACCGATCCTCTGACCCAAAGGAGTGATCGTATTTTTTGCGGAAGGAGGCAGGATGCCGCGTACCGTGAAGTCAGCCGTCCGTGTTCTGGAGGTGTTCGAGTATTTCGACCGCATCCAGCGCGAAGCCACGGTCGGCGAGGTGGCGCGCGAACTGTCCTACCCCGTCTCGAGTACCTCCATCTTGCTGGCCAACCTCTTCGAGCGCGGCTACCTGCGCCATGGCGCGGACCAGCGTTCCTACTTCCCGACGCCGCGCGTCACCCTGCTGGGCGCCTGGGTGGAGCCCCTGCTGAAGCCCCACACCGAAGTCATGCGGATGATGGCCGAACTGGGAGAGGCTACCGGCGAGACCATCATCTTGGCAGCCCCAGCGCGTGACCAGGCGCAGTACCTCCATGTGGTGCCCGCGACCACGACGATGCGCATGCACGTTGGCCCGGGTACGACACGGCCTCTGGTTGCCTCCGGGCTGGGTCGCATCCTGCTCTCGGCGATGCCGGACGAGCGTGTACGCCAACTGGTCATGCGGCACAACGACGGCCCAAGGATCGACGAAGAGGGCCGAATCAGCCTGGCCGCCTTGCGGCGCGAGATATCAGGTATTCGAGCCAAGGGTCATGCGGTTGTCCTGCGCGGTGTCACACCCGGGGCCGGACTGGTGGGCATGCTGTTGCCCATTCAATTGGCCGGTCTGCCCCTGGCCGTTGGTATCGGGGGCTGGGCACGCGAGATGCGCCAGCGGCAGGTGGAATACGTCACCCTGCTGCGAGGCGCGG
>JACCEC012685864.1_pt1 | contig 26147 bp, 22 predicted proteins | sample 7450121 | NCBI WGS metagenome assembly JACCEC01 (sample SAMN15323455, study PRJNA562643) | freshwater metagenome | isolation source: river surface water | place: USA:Blue River Watershed | collected 2017-08-18 | reverse complement strand
GCCCAAGCAGATGTACTGCGAAAAATTTGGCAATACCGCAGTTTGTGGCGGAATCTATAAATAACAAATTTCCTCTCTAACAAGACCTGCAACCGCAGGTCTTTTTTCATTGCCATCGCACCACCATGACTTCACCTATTCAGTCTTTGGGCATCGCTGCCAAGATCATGATCGCGCCAGCGGTCATTGCACTGCTGTTGGTTCTTTTTGGTCTTTTCAGCAGCCGGAACACCTCGGAACTGGAGCAGACAATTGAGGTGCTCAGCGCTGCTTCCAATGACGGAAAGATGAGCCAAGAGGCCGAAGCCAGTGTGAACGCGCTGCACGCCGCGGTGTACCGGAGCTTGGCACTGATCTCCATCAAAAACGAGACCAAAGCCGAGCAGGTGATGGGCGAGCAGTTGACCTTGATGGATGAAATGCAGCGTACTTTCGCGGCCGACCAACGGCCCAAGGTGCAAGAGCTGTTGAAGCACTTGGAAGCCTACGAATCCAAGGTGCGTGATGCCTACGATGCCGCGACTTCTGATCCCAACTTGGGTGCCATGATGCTGCAAGATGCAGACAAGGCCTATGAAGAGTTGGTGGTGGAGTTGCAGGGCGGCAGCGCGATGAGCCGCATGACCGAGCAAAAAGCCAACCGTGACCAACGCGCCATGTTGGACTTTATGAAAAACAGCCAATGGTTGGTCTTGGTGGTGGCCGTGGTGCTGGGCATGATCATCGCGTGGGTCGCGGGTCGTCGCATCGCCAGGCCCTTGCAAAACATGCAAATTCGGCTGGCTGAAATCGCCACTACCGGGGATCTGTCGCTGCGCTTGAAACAAGAATCGGGCGATGAGGTCGGTCAAACTGCGCAATCGGTGAATGGCTTGTTGAGCGCCATCAACAAGGGTGTGAACGAAGTCAACCAAGCCGTGACGGCGGTCGCCGCAGGAGATTTCAGTCAAAAAGTTAGGGCCGATTTGACGGGTGATTTGGCATTGATGAAAGCCTCGGTCAACGATGCCATTGATCGCATCGAGAGCACCATGAACGGCCTGAACCAGATGATGAGTGCCTTGAGTGAAGGTCATTTCTCGATGCGCTTGAAAGTCGATGCCCAAGGGGCCTATGCCCGTACCGTGGAGCAGGCGCAACAGACCATGGTGGCGCTGGACACCATGCTCGGTGATGTGGGGCAAACCATGGTGGCGGTGGCACAAGGCAACTTGACGGTCCGGGTCACGGCTCAAGGCCGCGGCGATTTGCTGGCACTCAAAGACAACTTGAACAGTTCTTTGGCTGCGTTGAGCAATGCCATGCAGGCCATCCACGTGAATGCCCGTCAAGTGGCCGCGGCGGCTTCGGACTCTAGCCACGCGGTGGAGCAAATTGCCGACGGGGTGCAAAACCAAACCCACGCGATCAGCCAAGTGGCGGTGGCCGTCAAACAGACTGCGGCATCGGTGTTGGATGTGTCCCGCAACACCGAATTGGCCAGCGAAAAATCGCGTCACTCGGTGACCGTGCTGCGCGATGGTTTGTTGAAGATTGAGAAAATGGTGGAAGTGGTGAACAACATCGCCGTCAACTCAGAAAAGATCAACAAGATCACCGAAGTGATCGAAAAGATTGCCAACAAAACCAATCTGTTGTCACTCAACGCCGCCATTGAAGCCGCCCGCGCAGGAGAGCATGGCAAGGGCTTTGCCGTGGTGGCCGACGAGGTGGGCAAGCTGGCCATCAACAGCGCTGAAAGCTCCAAAGAAATTGCCCAGCTGGTGCAGCAAGCGGTGCTGGAAACAGCCCGCGCGGTGGCTGCGGTGGATGCCGTGAGCGCCGACATGAATCTGATCGAAATCGGCTCGATGGAAACCGATGAAATGTTGCGCCGTATTGCTGCTGCCCTAGAGCAGCAGAGCAGCGCGGTCGAAGAGATCAATGCCAACTTGACTAGTGTGGACATGATTGCCCGTGGCAATGCCTCAGCGACGGAAGAAATCACCTCTTCGGTGATGGAGCTCTCACGCATTGCCGAATCCACCCGCCGCGAAGTCGATCGCTTTCAAACAGCTTGATGGCCTGCGCTTCGCAGGTTTGAATTAAAAAAACCCCCTGAGTGCGCGGTCATCAGGGGGTTTTTTGTGGGCCTCTAAAGGACTGTGTGGCCCTCAATCGGGTGTCGGCTTGGCGGGCAAGAGCAAGCCAAAGTTGGTGCCCACGCCGACCTCAGAGTGGCATTCGATGCTGCCGCCCATGCGGGTCACGATGCTGCGCACCATGGCCAGGCCCAAGCCGGTGCCTTTGCCCACTTCTTTGGTGGTGAAGAAGGGCTCAAAAATACGGCTCAAGATTTCGGGCGGGATACCGCTGCCGTTGTCGATCACCTCGATCAAGACATGGTCGGGGTCGGGCGTGCTGGCTTGCATCACGATGCGGCCGCCGCGGTTTTCGCCAATCGCGTGGCTGGCGTTTACGCACAAGTTGACCATCACCTGCTGCAATGAGCCGCTGTCGCCCTTGAGCCAAGCCGTCACGGATTGGGTGTTTTCGGGGGTCTCCACGGCGATCTCGATGCCCTTCAAGCTGGCTTGCAGCAAGGTTTGGGTTTCGTGCAGCAGCGGCATCAACTCAAAGGTGTTGACCACTTCGTTGATCTGGTCGTCGCGGTTTTCTCGGCCCAAAGCATTCAGCTTGATCACGATGTCGCGCGCCCGCGTGGTGGCTTGCAAAATGGCGCTCAGGTTTTTGGTGGCCTTGGACTCGGGGCCCACTTTCATCTCGACCAATTCAGCGTGGTTCTGGATCACGCCCAACAAGTTGTTGAAGTCGTGCGCCACACCGGCGGCCAGTTGGCCCAAGGCGTCGAGCTTTTGCGACTGCTCCATTTTTTGCACCATGCGCAGGTGCTCGGCTTCTTTTTCTTTCAGCTCGCGCATGTCCTTCAAGGTGACCACTGCACCGGTCAACCGGTTGTAGGGGTCCATCAAGGGCGAGGCGGTGAAGAGGGCAGGAATCAAGATGCCCTCGGGGTGCAGCACTTGCCATTCCACGTTGTGCGCGCCGCTGATGGTGTGGGCGCACAGGCGGTCAAATTCAGGAATCAACCAGACCAACATCTGCTCGTCAGACGAGTCGGCGTTGGGGATGATCAAGGTCGGCAGGCGCATCGACGGGGCATTGCCGGCACGCCATGTGATGTCGGTCAATTGCGTCCAGTTGCTCGAGGGGGTGCGAGCGGCGTTTTGCAAGCCCTGCAATTGCTCGGTGGTGGAGGGGTCGAGCAAGATGGGTTCTTCGCTTTGCTGCGGCGCATGGCCCATGCCCAGCAGTTCGCAGGCTGTGGGCGTGGCCCACAGCACCCGTCCTTCGCGGCTCAGGTTGAGCAGAGGCACCGGCAGTTTTTGCACTTTGTCGGTGTGCAAATAGGCGTCTTGCGTCAGGCGCCGGATCATGCTTTCAGACTGCAAGGGCAGCCAGTGGTGGATGTCGTGGCCGTTTTGTGAGCCCGGGAACAGCTCTTCAATGTGCGAGCTGAGTGCTTTGGCTTTGTCCAAGCCCATCAGCTCCAGCGCCATCGGGTTGGCGCTGACCAACTGGCCATCGCGGTTCAGACGCAGCACGCCGTCTTGCATGGCGTCCATCGTCATCTCCAGCAACTGGTGCTGGGCCTTGATCTCTTGGCTCTTGTGCACCAGGGTCGACACATCGTGCACGTTGATCACGGTTTGCTCGGGCAAGCCCGAGGCATTCAAGATAAACGACGAAGTGATGCGCACCGGGGTTTGCTCGCCGTCGCTGTGCTTCAAGATCGTGACCATGGCGTCTTCGTCCATTTGGGTCAGCTGTTGCAGCGTGGCCGAGTTGATCACCGCCCACGGCAAATCGTGCTCTTGGCGCAGCAAGGCCAGGGTGACGGTTTGGCCTTGGTATTGGTGGTTGATCAGGCTGATCTCGACGGTGATTTCTTGCCCGTCTTTGGTCAGCACGGGAATTGTGCGGCCCGCGCCCGGGGTGTGCAAATTGGCATCGGCCTGCGAAGCTTTGACCCATTCGGCATGGCGCGAGCGAAAGCGCGTGGGCACCAATTGGCTGAGCGGCATGCTGTCCATCTCGGCCATCGAAAAGCCCAAAATTTGCGTGGCGCGGTTGTTGGCCACGATCACGTGGCCGTGGGTGTCGACCAACAAGCAGCCCAACAAACTGTGCTCGAGCACGTTCAGGTAGGCCTGGTGGTCTTGCACATCCAGGCGCGACAACATCTGGCCAAAGCCCTGCAAGATCGAGTCCAGCGTCTCGTTGTCTTCTTCAAACAGCACGCTGGAGTGTTGTTGCAGCAGACTTTCGCGGCTCATGCCGGTCATCTTCAGCAAGGTTTGGTTGACGTCTTGAATCTTGCCCTGTTGGTCCACGATCACCAGACCACTTTGCATGGACGACAAGATGTCGTTGACGTAGTGGATTTGCTGCTGCAACGCGGCTTGGCTGTTTTGCAGTTTTTCATGGTTGGACTGCAGCTGGTTGGTCAGGCGCTGGGCATCCATCAGCGAGGCCATCAGGGTTTCGCGGTTCAGCGCCGACTCGACGGCCACGCCAATAGCGGCCGAGCCCGGCACCATCAGCTCGCCAATTTGGGCGGGCAGTTGGTACTTGGACTTCATGACCACGGTGCCGCGAATTTCGTTTTCAAATAGCAGCGGGATCAACAAGAAATGCGCCGCATGGTCGTGCTCTTTGACCCTCAAGGCGCTGAGCAGGTCGGCCGGCAAGTCGCTGTTTTTCAACAACCGGTGGCTGTTGGCCGCCATTTGCAGCTCTTTCAGACCCCCCGGCAGTCGGGCGGGCGGGGTGGATTTGTCACGCGCACTGAAGCCCGAGAGGCGCAGCGCTTTGCGCTGGATCATCGAGTCGTCTTCCACGCCAAAGCTGTACAGGTAGAGGGCGCAAGACTCGAGGTCGAGGTAGTTGCTGAGGTTTTTTGAAATGTGCTCGGCCAAATCGCCAATGCTGTACTCGTTGCGCACAGTGTCATTGATGAGGGCCAAGCCCTTGTCCAACCACAAGCGCTGTTTGTTCAGGGTTTGGTTGGCGCGCAGGTTTTCTAAGATCACCCCAATGTTGTCCGCCACACTGCCCACGCCCCGGGGCTTCAGGCTCAAGTGAGGTTCTAAATTGCCGGCCACGATGTCTCGGGTGACTTCGACCAACTTGCGGGGTTCGGCCCCGACTTGCCGGCGCAGCAGCCGCACGATCATGGCCAAGTTCCAAAAGGCAAAGGCCAAGGCGGCCAAACTGACCGCCAAAATCCAAGCGCCGCCCTTGATTTTGGGGGGCTCTTGGGCCTCTACCAGGCTGTCAAACAGCAGGTGGGTTTGGTCTGAGAGCAGCTCGCCCCATTCTTTGTGGGTTTGCTGCAGGCTTTGGATCTGGCCCATGTCCAGCGCCGACTGCTTTTGCAACAACGCCAGGCTGGGGGTGGCGGCCAGTTGCCAATCGGTCATGGCCTTGAGAAAAGCGGGTGTGGCCGAGGTCGGGTGCTGGCGCACGCCGTTTTCGGCATTCAGGGCGGTCACTTGCTGGTTCACATAATCCCACTGCTGACGCCACTTGGCCACATGCGCGGTCTCGGGTTTGGCCCCTGCCAGTTCCAGCTGAATGTCCCGCAGCATCGACTCCATGGCATGCAGGGTTTGCAAACTGGCCAGGCGGTGTTGTTGGGTTTCTTCGTTTTTCCCCCCAAAGGTCAGCTGTTGCTGGGTGTACAGCAGACCCATGCCAAAGCAGGCCACCAACAAGCTCAAGGCCATGGTCCGAATCAGGACCTTCATGGAGGGGAGGGGAGACATCGACATGGTGCGGGTGTGCATTCAAAAAGAGCCCAAAAAGGCGATCTGGTCAACTGGGGTACTCACTGCTGACAGCAAAAGCATTGCAAGGCTTAATAATTACATTGATTTTGGATTATTTCTTAATTTTTTTGATATAACCGAAAGATTCAGGAGAAATTAAGCATGACAACGATTTTGTTGGTGGACGATGAAGATTTGCTGCGGGAAGGCGTCCGTGAGATTTTGGAGATGTCGGATTACACCGTCATCGAAGCGCGTGATGGTGAAGAAGCCTTGTCACAATTCGCTGTCAACAATGTCGACATGGTCATCTCAGACGTGGTGATGCCCAATATGGACGGGGTGGACTTGGTCAGCCGTCTGCGCGAATCTTTCCCAGATATCCCAATTTTGACGATTTCAGGCGGCAGCCGGGTGGTCAGCGCCCGTTTTGGCCTAGATTCGGCCCTCATGTCCGGGGCCAATGCCAGCTTGACCAAGCCGTTCACCGCCAAACAACTGATCGAAAAAGTCAAAGAACTCTTGCCTTCGGCCTGAGCGTCTTGACCGTTGACGCTGTGAACTGCGCATGAAAGCCGCTGCCCTCTCGAGCCTGACCAAAGGCGCTGGTTCCGAACTGGAAACGGCGGCCGTTGACCGTCCGGGCTTTGAAAAAGCCAAGGTCTTGCTGGTCGACGACAGCCGCTTGATTCGCATGGGGCTGCGCCGCTCGCTGGAGTCGATCGGGTTGCAGTACATCGTTGAGGCCAACCACGGCCGCGAAGCCATTGAAATGCTGGTGCGTGAGCATTTTGATTTGATGCTGCTCGACATGGAAATGCCCGAAATGAACGGCATGGAAGTGTTGCAAGTGCTGCGCGATTCGCCGCACCACCCCTGGCCCCCCGTGATCGTGATTTCGGGCGGCACGGGCATCGACGACGCCGTGCGTTGCATTGAGTTGGGCGCCGAAGATTACCTGCCCAAACCTTTTAACCCGGTGTTGTTGAAGGCCCGGGTGAACACCTCGATCGACAAAAAGCAATTGCGCGACCAAGAGGTCTTGCGCATGCGCCAGATCAAGCGCCAACACGAGGCCCTGAGCCAAGAGCAGGCCAAGACCGAACAGCTGCTGCTGAACATCTTGCCGCGCAAGATTGCCCAGCGCTTGAAGGCGGGCGAGGACCAGATTGCGGATGCGTACCCCAGCGTCAGCGTCTTGTTTGCCGACATGGTGGGCTTCACCAAGATGAGCCGCACCATGACGGCGAGCGAGTTGGTGGCGGTGTTGGGCGATTTGTTCTCGCGTTTCGACCTGATTACGGAAAAACACGGGCTGGAAAAGATCAAGACCATCGGTGACTGCTACATGTTGGCCGGCGGTGTGCCCGAGCCCAGCCAAGACCACGCCGAGCGCGTGGTGGCGGCCGCCTTGGACATGTGCACGGCCCTCGAAGAGTTGCACGAGCGCACGGGCGGGGCCTTGCAAATGCGCATCGGCGTGCACAGTGGGCCCATCGTGGCGGGCGTGATTGGTATCCGAAAGTTCACCTACGACCTGTGGGGCGACACGGTCAACGTGGCCAGCCGCATGGAGTCGACCGGCATGCCCGGCAAGGTGCATGTTTCCGCCGACACCGCGGCTTTGCTGTCGGGCAAGTACAGCCTGGAGTCTCGCGGCCACATCGAGGTCAAGAGCTTGGGCCAGGTGGAAACCTTTTTTGTCGGAGGGCGCCTATGACGTGCAGCCCCTCTGCGTGTGTGGTTCAGGTCGATGACTCTGCGCGTTTGCGCCGGGCCATTGTTCATTAATCAGGAGGCTTGCTATGGCACGTCAACACATCGTTCCCAAAGAGAATGAAATCGTGATGAGGGACGATGATTTCATCGTTTCCAAGACCGACCTCAAAGGCCGGATCACTTATGCCAATCGAATTTTTATGGAGTTTTCGGGTTTCGAAGAATCCTTCCTGATCGGCAAACAGCACAACGTGATCCGTCACCCCGATATGCCTCGGGCTATTTTTAAATTGCTCTGGAGCGAAGTCGAAGCCGGGCGCGAAATCTTCGCCTACGTGAAAAACATCTGCGCCGATGGCAGCTACTACTGGGTGCTGGCCAACGTGACGCCTTCGTTTGACGAGGGCGGCAAAGTGGTGGGTTATTACTCGGTGCGCCGCAAGCCCAACCCCAATGCCATTCGGTACATCACCGATTTGTACAAACGCCTGCTCAAGATCGAGGCCGATGCCGGCAGCAAAGAAGCCATTGCAGCTTCGACCCGCTATATGAATGAAATTTTGACCGAAAAGGGGATCAGCTATGAAGAATTCATTCTTCAGCTTCAGTCGGCTTGAGATCGGCCCCGCCGCAGGGGTTTGGTTGTTGGCTTTGATCGCGCTGTCCGGCGTGATTTTTGAAGTGGTGCAGACGCAAGGGGCCACGTGGTCCGTGCTCACCCTGGTTTTCACGGTGTTGGTGTTGGTCATGGCCCTGCGGGGTTTGAGCACTGAAAATAAGTTGCTCAAGCGCATGGACGAAGTCTTGGAAGGCGCCAGCAAAGGCGTTTTAGAGCCCCGCATCAACGGCATCCCCGAGTCGGGCCGTTTGGTCAATTGCGCTTACCGCACCAACGAAGTGTTGGACCAGGTGGAAGCCGTTTTCCGCGAGTCGCTGACGGTGATCAGCCGTATGGGCGAAGGCCACTTTGGCCGCCAACCGCAGACCGCTGGCCTGCGCGGTTTGTACCCGCAAGTGCTGATCAAGATTGCCGATGCGCAAGAAAAAGTGGCCACCACTGTGGGCAACTTGAGCCAGCTGATGGTGGCCTTGGCGAATGGCGATTTCTCCCTGCGTTTCTCGGCCAATGGCGAGAAAGGCCAGTACCGCGAGATTTTGGTCAATGCCCAGCAAGCCACCGAATCGCTTGACTTGTTGCTGAGCGACGTGGTCAAGGTGATGGACGCCGTGGCGCGCGGCGACTTGAGCCGCCGGGTGCACGCCGATGGCCGTGGCAGCCTTGAAAAACTCAAGGGCGACATCAACCGCTCGCTCGATTCCTTGGCCACTTCGATGGGCAGCATCGGCGAGAACGCACAGCAAGTGGCCGGCGCCGCCAGTGACACCTCGACCGCCATTGGCCAGTTGGCCGACGGCGCGCAAAGCCAGACCCAATACATTGGCCAAATGGTCACCGCGATTCGCCAGACCGTCAGTGCGGTCAGCGACATTTCCAGCAGCACCGACTCGGCCAGCCGTCAGGCGCAAGAGTCGGCCGCCATCGTGCGCGATGGCCAAAGCAAGATGGCTTTGATGGTGGATGTGGTGAACGGCATCGCCAGCAGCTCGGAAAAGATCAACAAGATCACCGACGTGATCGAGAAGATTGCCAACAAGACCAACCTCTTGTCGCTGAACGCCGCCATCGAGGCGGCGCGTGCCGGCGAGCACGGCAAAGGCTTTGCCGTGGTGGCGGACGAAGTGGGCAAACTGGCCGCCAGCAGCGCGGACAGCACCAAAGAAATCACCCAGCTGATTCAGCTGGCGGTGGCCCAGGCCAAGCAGGCCGTGGTGGCGGTGCAAGAGGTCAGCATGGACATGGAGCGCATCGTCAAGAGCTCGACCCAAACCGACGGCATGTTGCAACGCATTTCGGCTGCGGTCGAAGAGCAGACCAGCATGATGCAAGAGATCAACAGCAACGTTCAAAGCCTGGACCAAATCGCCCACAGCAACTCGGCTGCGTCTGAAGAGCTGGCGGCCAGCATGATTGAATTGTCCCGCGTGGCCGATTCGACGCGAGTTGAAATCAACAAGTTCAAGATCTGAACACGAACCGGACAGGAACGATGGAGCTCGTACTTTTTGAAATCGGCCAAGGGCGTTTTGCCCTGAGGGCGGCTGCGGTGAGCAAGGTGCTAGACGCTTTGCCCATCACGCCCTTGCCCTATGCCCCCCGCGATGTCGAGGGTCTGATCAATGTGGCGGGTTCCGTATTGCTCAAAGTCGACTTGGCTTTGCGTCTGGGTTTGCCCGCACGCAGCACCGACCCCGAAGGCAATTTGCTGGTCATCATGACCGGTGCCGAATCGGTCGGCATGCAGGTGGACCGCGTCTTCAACAAGGTCACCTTGGACGACAGCGACATTCATTTCCACCAAGGCGATGACCGTCAGGCCATGATCATTGGCGAGTTCACGCTGCAAGAGCAAATGATCTTGTTGGTGAACGAAAAAGCCTTGGGCTTGCAAGACATGCAACCCGAGGGCGTGCCCGAAGGGGGCGGCGGACTGATTGGCTCTGTGGCCGATTTGACGCAAGCCCAAATCGACGAAGCCGTGCTGTCTGACATGCCCACAGTCTCGGTGCTGGACGGTGGCGAGACCTACGCTTTGCACATGCAAAACGTGCAAGAAATTGTCGAAACCATGCCCCTCACATCCTTGCCCGGCGCGGGCCCCGAGGTGATGGGCTTGATGCAGCTGCGTGGACAGGCCTTGATGGTTTTGTCTTTGGCGCGCTTGTTGGGCCGCCCCAGCGTGGCCTCACCCAAGTTTGTCTTGGTGGTGGGCGTGGAGGGCACCCGCGTGGGCCTGTCGGTGACCGACATTGTGGGCATCGAGCGTTATTCGAAAGAAGATTTACAACCGGTCTCCGGGGGCGACAGCCAACTCGAGGGCTATTTACCCGGCACCCAAGAGCGCGAGGGCCGCATGACCGGCCTGATTGCCTTGGACGGCTTGGTGCCCGAAGAGGGCTTGGCGCTCTACCGCCGGTATTTGATTACGGAAAGTGCACAGATGGCAGACACCCAAGACAAAGGCCTCAGAACCGTGCGGCGCTTGTTGGGCTTCCGTTTGGGGCATGAGCGTTGTGCGCTCGATTTGTCGATGATTGACCGCGTGGAAGAGTACACCGCCGGCATCGACTTGCCCGAGGGCGACGAGAGTTTGACCGGTGTGATTCAGATCAAGGGCGAGATTGCGCCCATTTTGGATTTGCGCTCGATTCTCTCGATCACGCCGCTCGAAACCTCATCGTATGTGGTGGTTCGTGTGGACGGCGCCCCCTGGGCCCTGATCGTCGACAAGATTGACCGCGTGATTGAAATTCCTGAAAAAGACATCACCCCCGTGCGCACCCAACAAAGTGATTACCTCACCGAAGTGGGTCGTTTGGATGGCGAGTTGATTTCCTTGCTCTCCCTTGAGCCACTCGCCAGCAGCGCAAGCGCATAACCAGGAGCTCCATTGTCCAAAGACAACGTCAAAGATTTGATCACGCAAATGAAGGCGGCGGTCAAGAGTGCACAAAACACTCAAGCGTCGCAAACGGCGCCACGTCCATCTGCTGCCCCTGCGGCACGCACCCCTGCGGCTGCGCCTGCGGGTGCGTCATCGGCAACCGAGGGCGCTGATTCGCCCGCCGTGTTGGCCCTGATCAACGAGCTCATGACGGGCGTGGAAACGCGCTTTGGCATCAAGCCCGGCTCGCTGGTCGAGCGCAAGCTGGTGCGCATTTTGAAAGACATGCCCATCGCCATCTTGCGCGACTGGATTTCCAGCATGAACAGTTGCTCTTCTGAACACTCGGAATGGCAATCGTTGGTGGAAAACTTGACGGTGCACGAAACTTACTTTTGCCGCGACCCCGACCTGATGGGCATGCTGGCCGATGAAATCTTGCCCAGCCTGATTGCCTCGCGCGAAAGCCACCAACAACTGCAAGTGTGGTCGGCCGCCAGCTCCACTGGCGAAGAGGTCTATGACTTGGCCTACACCTGCATGCGCGGTTTGCACAAAGCCGGTAAAGCCCGCCAATACGATGGCAACAAACTCGCGCCCGACCGCGGTTGGTCTTTGTATGTGTTGGGCACCGACATCTCGAACCAAGCGTTGCGTACCGCGCGTGAAGCGGTGTACGGCGATTTGGGCATGGGCTCTTTCCGCAACTTGCCCGACACCTGGAAGGGCATGTTCGAAGAGGTCACCATTCCGCCGGCCAACGCCATGGCGGGGGTCAACTACTTCAAGATTCGCGAGTGGGTGCGCCAATGCACCCGCTTTGAGCGCTTTAACCTCATGAACAGCCGTCCGCCCGTGCAACGCATGGACTTGGTGTTTTGCCGCAACGTCTTGATTTACTTTGAAGACGCGGTGAAACGCGCGGTGCAAATCATGTTGGCCCGCTCCATGTCGCAAGGCGGCGTGTTGGTCATGGGCGCCTCGGTGCAAATGTTGGCCCCCGAGTATTTCGAGTCCCGTTTGGGCAAAGGCGGGCCTTGGTACATCCGCAATGGGGTCCCCGTATGATCCGTTTGCTGATTTCGGATGACTCTGCGTTCATGCGCATCGCCATCAAAAAGATGGTGGAGAGTGATCCTGAGATTGAAGTCGTCGGCGAAGCCAGAACGGGGCAGATGTGCGTCCAGATGGCCGAGCAGCTGAAGCCCGATGTGATCACCATGGACGTGGAAATGCCCGTCATGGATGGCCTCGAAGCAACTCGCCAAATCATGGCCCGTTGCCCGTGCCCGATCATCATGCTGAGCAGCTTGACCGAGCGCAACTCGGTCACCACCATCAAGGCGCTCGAGCTGGGCGCGGTGGACTTCATCGCCAAAAAGTCTTCTTTTGTGCAGCTCGACATCGTGAAAATCGGTGGCGAGTTGGTCGACAAACTCAAGTACTGGGCCAAAAAGCGTTCGCGCTTGAGCCTGATGCAGACCCGCACCGTCAACTTCGCGCCCAAGGTGGACACGCAATTGCCGGTGCACCTGCGCCGCGTGGACTCGTCCGCGCCGCCCGGCTTGGTGGTGTTGGGCATTTCTACTGGTGGCCCGGCCACCTTGCCGATCATGTTGAAAGCCATGGGCCGACTCTCGTGCCCGATGGTTGTGGCGCAGCACATGCCGCCCATGTTCACCAGTGGCTTTGCATCGCACTTGCGCGCCGAGACCGGGCTGGAAGTGGTCGAGAGCAAAGACGGCATGGAACTCTTGCCCGGCATGGTCGTGATTGCCAAAGGCGGTACCGATGTGGTCATCCGCGAGCCCTTCCCGGGCAAGCTCATGGTCTACGAAAAAACCGATCCTGAAGCCGCCATTCACCCCAACGCCGATGTGTTGTTCCGCTCAGCGGCCGGTGTCTCGTGCCCGGTGGCCGCGGTCATCATGACCGGCATGGGCAGCGATGGCGCCAAAGGCGGCAAAGACCTGGTGTCGCGCAAAGCGGCGCATGTGTTTGCCCAAGAGCCCAGTACCTGCATCGTGGACGGCATGCCGGCCTCGGCCATCGACGCGGGCATCGCTTCGGCGGTGCTGTCGCCGCAAGACATTGGCGCTAAATTGGCCCGCATGGCCGGTCAGCGCGAACCCCTGAATCTCAAAACTCCCACTCTTTCCTGAATAGAGACCTCACCATGACGAAAAAAAATATCCTGATTGTTGACGATTCGTTTGTCATGCGAGCCCTGTTGCGGGGCATCGTGACCTCGGACCCCGACTTGGCCGTGTGCGGCGAAGCCACCAATGGTTTAGAAGCCCTGCAAAACATCAAGGAAATGAACCCCGACTTGGTGTTGCTGGACATTGAGATGCCTCACATGGACGGCATTGAGTGCCTGAAGCGCCTGCGCTTGATGAGCAAAGTGCCGGTGATCATCGTTTCGTCGGTGGCCCAAGCGGGCTCGCCCCAAGCTTTGGACGCCCGCAAGTTCGGCGCGGCCGAAGTGATTGCCAAACCCTCTGGTGCCATGAGCCTGGACTTGAACGCCAAAAAAGGCCACGAAATCGTGACCGCATCGCGCAAAGTCTTGGGCCTGTGAGATGACCTTTAATTCAGCGCTTCGAGAGGTGACCGATGTCTGATGATTTTCTGGAAACGATATGGGTTCAGTATGCGGTCGAGACCGAAGAGCACATCGAAAGCATCGAGTCCTTGCTGGTCAAGGCCGATGCCGAAGAGCTGAACGCTGAAGAAATTTCGGGCCTGTTCCGGGCCTTCCACTCGCTCAAGGGTTTGAGCCGGGTGATGGAGTTGACGGCGCTGGAGGCCATTGCGCACCGCGCGGAAGATTTGTTGGGCTTGGTGCGTGAGGGGCAAACCTCACTCGACAAAACCACGGTGGACGTGTTGCTGCGCGGCTTGGATGCCATCAAGGTGTTGCGCGATTTGGCCGTGTCCCAGCGCTCAGACGGCGACAAGCCCGAAGAGCTGTTGAAAGAGTTGGAGCGGGCTTACCGCAAAGTGACGAGTGGCGGCGAAGAGCCGGCGGCCGAAGCCGCAGCGCCGGCCCCAAGTGCTGCTGCCTCTGCATCCACTGCCGCTGCACCCAGTGCCGCCGCATCGGGGGACGCACCCGCTGCACCCGCTGCAGCAGAGGCCGCCCCCAAAGCACCTGCGGCCAAGCCGTCTGAAACCAGCGACAAAGAATCGGTGTTCTTGCGTTTGGTCAAGCACGGTCTGCCGGTGCTGGAACAATTGGCGACCTCGATCGCCTCGAAGCAAGAACCCGCCCAAATTTTGAGCGTGGCCAACGACATCCGTGGCCCCTTGGGCTGGATGCTCAAAGCCTCGGCCAAGCAAGGCTACGCGGGCTTGAACACCCGCATCGAAGACATCTTGGCCGCCTTGCCCACCACCGAAGACGTGTCGGCCAAAGATGGCGAGCACGTGGTGGATGTGATCGTGGCGTTTTTGAGCGATTTGCGCACCCTGAGCGAGACTTCGGGCTCGGACTTGGGCGGTGAATCTTTGGCCCAAGTGCTGGCCCGCACGCTGAAAGAAAACCTGAATCACCTGCTGATTCAGATCACCGCCAACTTGGACCTGCTGCAATCGGGTGAGGGCAGCATTGACGAGGTTTTGGCCGACCAAATTTCACAAGAGTTCTCGCGCGTGCAGGGCTACTTGTCTTCGCTGTACCCCAATATGCACAGCGAAGTGCCGCTGTTGTTGATGGACGCTTATGCCCGTGCCTCGCGCAGCCAGATGGGCATTTACGACGAGGTGATTGCGGTCACCCGTGACGGCGTGCAGTTCATTCAGAACCTGACCGCCAGCACCAAAAAAGACCCGATCAAGCAAGACAGTGCCTTGAAGAGCACACAAGAACAACTCATTCAGCGCATGCGCGACTACCTGTGGTCGCACGACAGCGCGGGCGCTGCGCCAGTGGATGCGATCAAGGCCTTTGTGGCCTCGATGAACATTCCGCACGAATTGGCCGAGTTGTTGTCGCCCGACAATATGCGCGAGCTGATGGAGCTGATCCAAGACGGCGCCAACGCCTTTGTGATCATGGCCCACTTGGAATCGTCCGAGAAAGTGGCCACCGATTTTCTGAGTTGGGTGCATGGCGATGGCCGTGTCATCACCAACCGTACGGTGTTTGTCGACACCGCCAGCTGGTACGAGATGCTCTACATCTCGAAGGCCGAGCGCGGCACCATCCAGTCTGAGTTGGAAGCCATTGACGCTGGCCACGGCCTGATTCGCCTGATGGGCCAGCTGGGCAAAGACTACAAACCGCAACCCATTGCGCCCGTGACGGCCACCCCCGAGTCCACGGCGGTGGTGGCTGCGGCTGCGGTGTCGGCCAAGGCCCAAGCCTCGGCGGCCAAAGCCCCCCAAGCATCACCTGCTGCCGCACCTGCTGCGGCCCCTGTTTCTGCATCGGCAGCTGCCTCCAGCACAGCCGCTGCTCCAGCGGCCGAAGCGTCGGCCCCCGCCGCCGCACCGCGTGCCGCTGCGCCCAAGCCTGCAGCTGCGGCTGCCCCCGCAGCGCCCAGCTCGAACGTGATTCGGGTGCCGGGCGAAATGCTCGACCAGTTCATGAACCAGATCGGTGAAATGGTGCTGGTGCGCGGCCAATTGGCGCACATCATTTCTGACCACCGGGTGCGTGATTTGGCCACCCAGCTGCGCCGCGACAGCGATGCCGTGACCAGCGGCGAGGGCAGCAGCACCGCCGACCTGTTGAAGCTGGTCGAGTTGGTGGAAGACCAAGCCCGTCGTTTGCAAGAGACCGATGCCTTGATTCAAGGCGCCTTGTCGCGCCTGCAAGACAGCGTGATGGGTCTGCGCGTGGTGCCGGTCGAGTTGGTGTTCAAGCGTTTCCCACGCATGGTGCGCGATTTGGCGCAAGCGCAAGGCAAGCAAATCCGTTTGGAATTGCTGGGCCAAGAGGTCAAGATCGACAAGGCCATGGTCGAGTCGCTGGCCGACCCCTTGCTGCACATGGTGCGCAACAGTGCCGACCACGGGGTTGAAAAACCCGAAGAGCGCCGCGCCGCTGGCAAGCCCGAAGAGGCGGTCATCCGCATTCAGGCCGAGCAGCAGGGCAGCCGCATCATGATTCGCGTCACCGACGATGGCAAAGGCATTGACGCCGAGCGCGTGCGTGCCAAGGCCGTGGAGCGCGGCCTCATCAAAGAAGACGAGAGCCACCAGCTGTCCAAAGAAGACATCTTGAAGTTCATTTTCAGAGCTGGTTTCAGCACCGCCGAAGTGGTCACCGAAACCTCGGGCCGCGGCGTTGGCATGGATGTGGTGCGCACCAACGTCATGCGTTTGGGCGGCAGCATTCACCTCGATTCTGAAGTCGGTCGCGGCACCATCTTCACCATGCAAATGCCGCTGTCTGCGGCGGTGCAAGAGGTGTTGCTGGTCAACACCGCCAACCAGACCCTGGCCATTCCTGGCCGTTATGTGGCCGAGTTGGTCGAAGTGGACGAGTCGCAATACCAAACCGTCAAAGGGCGTGCGGCCATTTTGCTGCGCGGGACTTTCTTGCCGGTGGTGCGACTGGAAGACTTGCTGGGCTTTCCAGCTGTCCACCACGACTCGCACCGTTACATCGTGGTCTTGTCCGACGGGCAGCGCACGCTGGGTGTCTCGGTCTCCGAGTTTGTCGGTCGCCAAGAGTTGTTCACCAAAGACATTCACCCGCGTTTGTCGGCATTGCCGGGCGTCGGTGGCGCTTCGATCTTGGGCGATGGCCGCGTGGTGCTGATCTTGGACGGCGCCGCCATTTACCGCTTGGCCGAAAACGCCCCAGCCCCCGGCATGGCCACCGAAGCCGCCTGATCTGACTGAGCCCCATCAATCACCATGGCCATCTACCTTCAAGTGCGCTCCGGTCCGGTGTACCTCATGCTCGACGCTTTGGCGGTGCATGAGGTGCTGGGCTTGGAAGGCCAAATTGATGGCGCGCAAGGCCATGTGGAATGGCGCGACGATGTGTTGTCGGCCATCGACATGGCCGAGCTGCTGGGCTTTGAAGCCCCCGCGCCGCAGATGGGCGTGGTCTACACGCCCGAGGACGACGGGCAGCCCATCATGCTGCGGGTGGAAGAGGTGTTGGGCCTGAAAAATTTGTCGCCGCAAGACTGGAGCAAGATGCCCCGCATCCCTGCCGACTCTGCGCGCTACATCGATGGCGTGTGGCTAGAGCCACAACACGAGCGCCAGTCGTTTCGCTTTCGGCGGCCCATGCCGCAAGTGCAGTCGCCCGCCGAAGACGCGTCAGCGTGATTCGAAGAGTTCGGGCAAGACCGAACGCACCGCATTTTGCAGCGAGAGCTGCATCAACAAAGCTTCCAACACCGGCCGAATCAAGGTGGTCTGCTTCATCACGGTCTCTTGCAAGGCGAGGGCGGTGATTTCGGTGCAGACCAAATCGCTCACCGCCACGGCTTTGGCGCTGCGCACGCCGCCACTCAAAATGGCCTGCTCACCAAACGACTCGCCAGGCGACAGGCGCACCAAAAACGTGTTGGCGGGGGGCACAAACAAATCCACCTCGCCCGATTGGATGACATAAAACGTGTCCGCCGAGTCGCCCCGGTTGAACAACACATCGCCGGCCGCATAGTGCCGAGAGGGAAATTGGGGACTGTTCATGAAACGCGTTCGGTGTGCATGCCCTGGCCCAAAATGCGGGCCAGCGTCACCTGACACAAGCTGCGCAAGGCGGGGTGGGTTTGCTGAATCTCGGTGAGGGCTTGGGCAATGGGAATGCTGCGGGTGTGCACCACTGAATCAGAGGTGACACTCCACTTGCTGGTTTGTCCCGACAGCCCCTCGGCCAAACCAATCACCGCGCCGGGCCCCAAATGGAATTGGGTGTTGCCGCAGGTGGCAATGGCCTGGCCCTGAAAAATCACCATGGCTTCTTGGATGGGCTGGCCCTCGGCCATCAACAAAGTGCCTTTGTTGAAGATGTGGCTGCGCATCATGTCCGAGGACCATAGGCGGCAAAACAGGTGTTCTTCGCTGCTCAGTTTGTCGGCTTGCTGGGCGCTGGTTTCGGGCAGTTGGGCCGGATCAAGCGCGCCGAGGCGCAACAACTTTTGCATGTTGATGCCAAAGTACAAATCGCTCATGGGTTCAGGTCGTTCAGTACTTGAGGCAAAACCAGTCGGTCGTGGGCAAGAAATGTGGCGGGGGTGGTCAATTGAAGCTCAATTTCGGCGGCGGCCGCGTCGTCGCGGCTGGGGTCGTGGTGGGTGAGGGCCAAGGCGCGGGCTTGGCTGTGCTCATAAAAGCGCAGCCCTTCTTGCCAAGTGGAGTGGCCCCAACCCTTGAAGGGGGCAAAGTTGCGGTCGTCGTAACTCGAGTCCCAGATGACCAAACCGGCACCGTGGGCAAAACGGGCCAAGGCCTCGTCTTTTTCGGTGCCGTGCTCGTGGTCACTCAGGTAGACCACCGAGGCTTGGGCGTTTTCGTGCGAGATGCGGTAGCCCGAGCCGCCACCGGGGTGGTTCAAAGGGCTGGTTTGGATGTGCCAGCCATCGATCTTGAGGCCGCTGGGCTCGATGGCCACCCAGTTCATGTGCGGCGAAATCAGCGACAAAGACACCGGAAAACCTGCTCCGCCATAGACCGAGTTGATCTTGAAGCGCAGCTCGGCTTCGTCGCTGCAGGTGGCGCTGGCAAGGGTCAGGGCGCCTTGTTTCTTTTTGCCCAAAAAATAGGGCAAGCCCAAGACGTGGTCGAGGTGAAAATGCGACAGCACCACCACGTCGTGCCCGGTGCTGGGCTCGGCGTGCATCAGGCCGGTACCGGCATCGATGAACACTTGGCTGGGGCCGCAACTCAGTTGCACGCAACTCGTGTCGCCGCCCAAACGCTGGTGCGTGGGCAAGAAAAACGGGTAAGAGGCACGGGTACCCCAAAACTTGACGCTGAGTGGAAGGTCAGTGGTCACTGTGCGGTGGTCCGTGAGCGTGTGGGGGAGGCGGTGGGTGGGAGGCAATACTTTGGACTTGATTTTATCAGTTCATTTAAAAATTTTTTGAAGATGGCGAAATTTGCATATTTGGTAGATCATCTTGTAAATACAACTAATATTAAGAATGTCGGATTAGAATTTGCCAGCCGGTAAGGCTCACTTGTGGGACCTCAATGGGGCCCTAAAGTGGCTCCCAATTTGGGGCCCAAAGTGGGTCCGAACCTGGGCCCGATCTGAAACCTTGAAAGCACGCGAATGAAGACTTGGACACAACGGTTCATGCCGCTGGTGGCGATGGGGTGCGCTGCTGCTTGGAGCATGGGTGCGCAAGCTCAGGCTCAGGCTCAGGCCCCCGACTGTTTGGGCCATGCGCAAGCGACCACGGTGTACAAGGTGGCGGTGGTGCCGCAGTTCACCCCGGCCGAGATTTACAGCGTGTGGTCGCCCTTGATGGAAGAAATCGGCAAAAAAGGGCGCTGGTGCTTTCAGTTGATGGTGAGCCGATCCATCCCCGAATTTGAGGCCGAGTTGCTGGAGGGCAAACCCGACTTTGCCTTCATGAACCCTTACCACCAGGTGATGGCCCATCGCAAACAAAACTACCGTCCGTTGTTGGCCGATGCGCAGTTGCTGACGGGTATTTTGGTGGTGCGCCAAGGTGGCCCGATCAAGCGCCTGGAAGACCTGAAAGGCAAGAGCATTGCCTACCCCGCGCCCAACGCCTTTGCAGCCACTTTGCTGACCCGCGCCTTGTTGGCGCAAAAGAAAATTGACACCCAAGCCGTGTTTGTCAAAACCCACACCAATGTCTACCGCGGTGTGCAGCAGGGCGACGTGGCCGCCGGTGGCGGAGTGAACAACACCCTCACGCGCGAGTTGCCCAATTTGCAAAGCGAGTTGCAAGTGCTGTACGAAACACCGGGCTTTCGGGCGCATCCGTTTTCGGCCCATCCCCGCGTGCCTGTGGCGCAGCAAAATGCTGTGCGCGAAGCCTTTTTGTCGCTGGCCAGCAAACCCGAAGGGCAGGCCATGCTGAACAAAGCACAATTGCCCAACCCTTTGGCGGTGGACCACGCCAAAGACTATTTGCCGCTTGAAAAGCTGGGGCTCGAAGCGTTTGTGCAAGCCCCTAAATGATGTGACGGACCCTTTTGATGAACGCCCCTAAACGAGATTCCTCCACCGCCTTTGTGCGGATGTCGCTGTTTTTGGTGTGCTTGGTGGGCCTGTTGATTGGCGGCGGCTCATGGTGGCTGGTGCGTTACTCCGAAGCCACACTGGCCGAGCGCGCCCAAGTGGCCCAGATGCGTTTGTCAGAGGGCCTGTCGGTGGCCCTGATTGAAAGTTTGGTGGTGCGCGATTACGGCGCGCTCGAGTCGCGTTTGTCGCAGGCCATGGCCAACCCGTCCATGCGCGCCGTGGCCGTGACCAACCAGCGCGGGCAAGTGCTGTCGATGGTGCGCCGCGATGGACAAACCGGCCAAGTGGCCCCGGTGTTCATCGAAAAATACCTTTCGCCACCGGCCGAAAAAGTGGCCTTTGTGCGCCGAGACTTGGGCCACGTGTCGCAGTCGTGGAGCACTTTGCAAGCCGGTCAACCTTTGGGCTGGCTCTACATCGAGGTGACCGACGATGCCACCGACATTTTGAAAAACTTGGGCCAACGCACCCTGTTGGTGGCGGTTGGCTTGGCCATGGTGCTGTTGCTGGTGTTTGCCGTCATCTTGCGCAAAGCTTATGTGGTGATTGACAGCAACGAGTTCCGCCTGAAATCAGAAAACTCCAAGCTCACCGACAAAGCCAACAACGACCCCTTGACTGGCTTGCCCAATCGCGATGCCCTGATGGTGCAATTGCAGCAAAGCATGGCCCAGATTCAGACCGCGGGGCTGGGCAGTTTGGCGGTGTGTTTCATCGACCTCGACCGCTTCAAGCCCATCAACGACGAGCATGGTCACGTGGTGGGCGACAAGGTGTTGCAGTCGGTGGCGGGGCGCATTCGCTCGGTGGCGCGCAACGGCGATTTTTTGGCGCGCATTGGCGGTGACGAATTCATCTTGATCGTGCACGGCTTGGAAAACATTTGGGAAGTCGAGCCCGTGCTCAGCCGTTTGCTGCACGTCACCACCAGCCCGATCTTGGCCGGTGGACATTCGGCCTGGATTGGCTTCAGCATTGGCGTGACGATTTACCCGCAAGATGCCAGCACCCCCGAGGCGCTGATTCAGCATGCCGACGAAGCCATGTACAAGGCCAAACGCGCCGGTGGTGGCGGTTGGGCCATGTGGCAAGTAGACGGGGCTGAAACCGAAGAGGCCACGGACGCCGTGGCCAAGTCCTGAGCGCGGCCCCTTCCAGCCTTCACCCCTCGCGGAGGGTTCAGTTGGTCTCGATGACGCGCTTGTTCAGAGGTTGCACGGGGCGGGCGTTCATCTTGAAGGGGAAGTCCGAGATCTGTGCGGGCGACATGTTCACGGTGGACTTCAAGATAAAGAAGCGGACTTTTTCGGTGCAGGGCGGCGTGGTCAACGAGCCCTCGTAGCTGAAATAGTCCAGCTCGCGCGGCAGCAAATTGGCGGGATTGAAAACCACGCCACTGGGGCTGACCGGTGGGCCTTCTTTGGCGGGTGCATGCGTCCACAGGGTTTTGATGCCGGGGTTTTCATTGCCGGCCTTGATCAGCACACCCAACACCACCAACTCACCCGCGTCGTTTTTGTGCACGAAGTGGATCACCATGTCCATGGGCTTGCCATCCAGCTGCTCTTCGCTGGGGCGGTGAAAGTGAAACTGCACCAAATCGTAGGGCTTGCTGTCCACCCGCAGTTTGCTGCCGGGCGGCACAGTCACTTGAATGGTGTGGCCGTTGTTGACAATCGTCAGCGGACCCGGCTTGTAGTCGGGCGCCAATTTGTACAGCGCCTTTGCAAAAGGCCCCTTGATGTTCAAAGGGGCCTGTGACTGGCCTTTGGCGCAGGTGGGGAACTCTTTGCCCCAGTTGTCGGGGCCCATTGCGCCTTCATAGTCCCAGTGCGGGGCATGGGCGTGTTTGTCGCCGGCTTTCTCATCTTTGCCAGGCTCTTCGGCTTTTTCGTCTTTGGCTTTTTTATCGTCTGCCGGCTTGGCGGGCGGCACAAAGCACTCGGCCAAAACTTTCACTTCTTTGCCGGCTGCAGCCAAGGCGTTTTGCGCCGCGCAAATGACTTTTTGTTTGTTTTTCCAATCCACTTGGTCGAGTGTTTTTTGCAGTGCCTCGACGGTCGCGGGGTCTTCGCTGCCCTTGGTCAACATGCGCACCAAAGCCAAGCCCAGTTGACGCTCGGCGCTCAGGTTTTTCTGTTTGGCGTAGAGGCCTTCCAAGTCTTTCAGCACATCGCCGTTTTCAAAGCCGGCTTTCACCGCGCTCAATTCGGCGGTGGCCGGTTGCGCGGCTTTCAGGGCTTCTTGGGCTTTGGCCAGCTCTTCCTCGGCGGTCTCGAGGGCCTTGGTGGACTCGTCCACTTTTTCGGTCAACTCGGCCACCTGAGGCTGCAAGGCCTCATAGCCTGCGCGTTGCGTCCAGCCAAAATAGCCTGCACCCGCCAGGCCCAACACCAAGAGGACTTCTAGGATGATTCTTTTCATGGTCGTATGATCCCGCTATTAGTTTTTGAATTTTGAGACATGAATACTGTCAAATTGAAAATTGCCAGCATTTTTGGAGGATTGGTTTTGGGGTTTGGCGCGCCTCTGACCGGCATGACTGCCACGCCCCAGTGGGCCTCGGTGGGTTTGTACGACCAAGGCGCGGTGTCGGTCGATTTGGCCAACGTGATCCGTGAAGGGCCCTTGCGCAAAATCTGGTCGATGATGGACTACAAGATCGCGCAAAAATCGGAAAGCGGCGACACCTTCTTGTCGACCCGCTCGCAAATGGAAATCAATTGCCAAAGCCGCCAAGTGCGCATCGTGCATTTGTCCATGCACTCGGGTGCGCGGCTGGGCGGGCGCGTGGTCGACAGCGAGGGCATCTTGCGCGATTGGCAAGCCATTCCCCCGGGCACGCCGGTGGATCGCATTTGGGCCAGGGTGTGTTGAGCGCATCAGTGCACGTCCCGTTGGTTGAATCGGCTCAAGCCCAAAGCGTCAATCTGGCGCTGCTCGCGTTTGTTCAAATTGATCTGCACATTGCGGGCGTCTTGTTCGGCCAGTGAGGTCATCTTCATCCGCTCGCGCTCGGCTTCAAGCAGGCGCTGACGGGTTTGGCTCTGTTGCAGTTGCACGGTCTGAATGTCTTGCTCGACCCGCTGCATCAGCCCCAACAACTGGTTCATAAACTGGCGCTGGTTCATTGCCGCGCCCATGCCGCTTTGCTCTTGCCCTTGGGCATTGGCTTGCTGGCGGTATTCTTCGTACAGCGTTTTCAGGCGTTCTTGGTTTTGCAGCAGGCCTTGCATGCGGGCTTGCAGCTGCGCCAATTCGGTCTGAATTTGGTTGCTGGCCTCTTGCGCTTTTTGGGCCAAAAAAATCCAGCACTGACGGGGTTTCAGGTCGTCGGTCATGTCAGCTGGCCATCAGTTCACGCAGGGTTTGTCGGGTGACGGCTTCTTCTTCGTTCAGGTGCAAGTCTTGCCGCAAAAAAGTCTCCATCGCCCCACGCAACCGGATCGCCTCGTCCAAGGTCGGGTTGGTGCCGCTTTCGTAGGCGCCCACCTGAATCAAATCCATGTTTTGTTGGTACAGCGTCCACAGCCGCCGAAAGCGGTTGGCGGTGTTCAAGTCTTCGCTGGGCAACAGGCTTTGCATGACCCGCGAGATCGAGCCATTCAAGTCAATCGCGGGGTAGTGAGCGGCATCGGCCAGCTTGCGCGAGAGCATCACTTGGCCGTCAAGCGAGGCACGGGCGATGTCCACAATCGGGTCGTTCGCGTCATCGCCTTCGGCCAGCACGGTGTAGATGGCGGTGATCGAGCCATGGCCATGGCGGCCGACTCCGGCGCGTTCAATCAGGTTGGGCAGCAAGGCAAACACCGAGGGCGGATAGCCCTTCGAGGTGGGCGGCTCGCCAATCGCCAAGCCAATTTCGCGCTGGGCATGGGCCACGCGGGTCAGGCTGTCGACCAGCATCAAGACGTTTTTGCCTTGGTCGCGAAAGTACTCGGCGATCACGTGGGTCATGTGCGCCGCTTTCAGGCGCAAGACGGGTGAGACGTTGGCCGGCGCGGCCACCACCACCGATTTGGCCACGCCCTCGGGGCCCAGAGTTTCTTGGATGAAGGCCTGCACTTCGCGACCCCGTTCACCAATCAGGCCAATCACCACCACATCGGCTTTGGTGAATTTGGTCATCATGCCCAGCAGCACGCTTTTGCCCACGCCAGAGCCGGCCACCAAACCAATGCGTTGGCCGCGGCCCAGCGTCAAGACGCCGTTGATGGCCTTGACCCCGACATCCAAGATGGTGTCGATCGGGCCACGCTCCATCGGGTTGAGGGGCAAGCCTTGCAGGCTGAGACGGGTTTCGTAGTGCGGGCGAGGGCGGCCGTCCAAAGGCTCGCCACGGCCATCGATCACGCGGCCCAAGAGCTCGGGGCCCAAGCCGGCGGTGCCCAAATCTTGCGCCAGCCGCACGGTCGAGCCGGGGCCAATGCCGGTGGGCTCGGTGAGGGGCATCAGGTACAAAGTTTGGTCGTGAAAACCCACCACCTCGGCCTCGACCTCTTGGCCTTCGGTGCCCGAGATGATGCAACTCGAGCCCACGGGGGCCATGATGCCGCGCGCCTCCAGTCGCAAACCCACCAGCCGCACCAAGGTGCCGCATTTCTCTGGAGCGCGGGTTTTGAGTTGGGGCAAAAGCCCGTCCACGGTGGCGCCAAAATCAAGCATGTTCGGGGTCCTTGGGCAGGGCGTTCTCGGGCTCGCTCTCCAGCGCCAAATCGGGCAGGTTTTCCCAGACCGAGTCCAGTGGTGGGGCCTCGGTGGGCGCCGCCGACACATCATCGGCTGGCGACAGGGGGTTGAAATCAGGGGAGGTGGCTTCAGCGCCAAAGTCTTCGCGGATCGGGCTGCGCGGCTCGACGTCTTCTACCAAACGGGTGCTTGGCCGCTCGGCAAAGCGCGAGGGGTTGAAGGCCGATTGCGAGGTCCAAGAAGTTTCTGGCTTGAGCAGCGATTGCGCCAACGCCGTCAAACGGGTTTCAACAAAGTCGCTGACCACAGTGTCGTTGGCCTTGATGCGCACGCTGCCGGGCAGCAGGGCGGCATCGGCCTCCCATGTCCAGCGCTCGGGCCGGTCGGACTCGGTTTCGGGGTGATCGCGCAGCAGCGCCAAATCGCTCGGGCTGAGTTGAATCACCAAGGGCGTTGTGGCCGAGGTGTCCAAGGTGTCCACGCAGCGTTGCACCAAGCGGTCGATGGCCTGCGGGCTGACCGACAATTCGCCCAAGACCAGCTCTTCGGCCAGGCGCAGGGCCAATTTTTTGAGCGGCTCAAACACCGCTGTGGGGTCTTGGCGAAAGGTGTCCATGGCGCTGTGAATCGCGCCCAGCAGTTGCTTGACCTGTTGCTCTTGAGCCTGTTGGCTGGCTTGCTGTTGCTGCTGTTGTTGTGCGGCTGCTTCTTGCAAACCCTCGGCACGGCCTTGGGCCAAGCCTTCGGCGTAAGCCTCGGCGCGTGCCGCTTCTAAGGCTTGTGCATCGGCTGGCGTGGCGTGGGCCAGGCCCAGAGCGCCCGGTGTGGCGTGGCCGTGAGGGGAAGTTTTTGCACCCGACCCTGCACCGGCGTGCGAACCCGAATGTGCACCCATGTGGCCAGGGTGTGACAAGGGGCGGCGCGGCGCAGAAAACGTGTTGTTGGGCATGGCCTCGATGCGGGCCAACAAAAAGCCCGAGGCCACTGACGGCTTGATGCCTTGGTGCGCAAAGCCCTTGTCTTTGTCGCTGGACTTCAAGAAGGCCAGCGACTTGAAGTCGGTGGTGTTGGGCGCGTGAACGCGGCGGCGGGGATCAGACAAAATCTTCTCCACCACCCAGCACCAGATCGCCTGCATCGGAGAGTTTTCGGGCAATCCGCATGATCTTCTTCTGCGCGTCTTCCACATCGGCAATGCGCAGCGGGCCTTTGGCT
>JACCEC012502127.1_pt1 | contig 26168 bp, 14 predicted proteins | sample 7450121 | NCBI WGS metagenome assembly JACCEC01 (sample SAMN15323455, study PRJNA562643) | freshwater metagenome | isolation source: river surface water | place: USA:Blue River Watershed | collected 2017-08-18 | reverse complement strand
CTAATTCTCCTGTTGCATCATCATATAATTGACGACCATTGAAAGTTACTCCACCTGGCATTTGAATACCTTCAAATTTTGATAAGTTCTGACCCCACTGTTTTTTGATAAGTGAAGTTAAATATTTTTTAACCCACATTTCATTATATAATTTAGTAAATGTGTTAGGATCTAATGCTCTATAACAATCAATAACAATAAAGTCATCAACACTTTGCATTCCCCAATCTAAATCTATGTAAAGTCTATTTTGAACTTTATTAAATCTGATATCTTTATTCCCTTCCAACATAAAATCTAAGGTCTCAAGATAAGTTAAGACCATGTAATAATTCATAATATCATATGAATAAAAATTATAAAAATCATTTAGGAAAAATTGATATCTAAATCCAAACATGTTATTAACAAAGGCATTTGATACTTTGAAAATGCCTTGAACGCCAATAATGTGATCTGGAACAGTTAGATATCCTCTTCCTTCTTCAAAGTTTAAAGTTCTTAAACTATCAGAATCGTTGGTATCAGTTTGAGTAGTAGTAAAGTTTCTTTTCTTTCCATTATCAACATCTTCTTGAGTAAGTTTGTACTTGAGGTACATTCTTTCCATGCCACCATACGCTCTTTCATTATAAATCTGAATGGTATCATCAATCAGATCTTCAATCTGATCATCATCCACATTGACTTCAATCACTGGTTTTCCAAGTTTACGAAGACAATATTCTTTTAATTGTACTCTACTACTTGGTTTTGCCATTATGCTGACCTTCTAGTTTTGGAAGCTTCTTTTTGGATAGATGGAGAATCTTCGCCAAAAGCTCCTCCATCAGATACTGAAGATTCTGTAGTCATTTTAGTGATAACACTATTGAGGTAAATTATTTTAGCCTCAAACATAATATTTTGTGATGTCAACTCATTGATTTTCTTTTGCATCACACCTATTAAATTGCTAATTTCATCTTGATTCATAATTTTCTCCAATTAATGATTAGTAGGTCCCTCCATCGAGAGTTGTAGTCCAAACTGGAACTCCAGAACCATTTACAGTTAGAATTTGGTTTGAAGTTGTCGCATCGTTGGTTCCTGCTGCAACGGTGGTAGTAATTCTCTTATATGCATCGAAGAATGGAATACCATTTGTAATACCATCATCTAGCTTTACAGTCTTGAAGTATGCACTACCTCTTGTTCCACTAAATACGTTTCCGCTATTAGTAGCATCTGGAATGTATGTAAAATAGTATGTTACTACATCCTCACTAATTCCAGATTCATCATAACCAAAGAAGCCAGTTTTTAGGCTATCACGATAGTATCTATACTCGATACCACGGTCCATATTATCATCAGCACCTTGAGTGAACGTTAATTCGGTGCCAGATGAAATGCCGCCAGTTAAAGCATTGCTAATAGTAACTTGAGTTCCTGAAGTTACAGTAATTGTAGTATTTGCAGGAATGTTAGCATTACCAGTAATAATATCACCAGTGTTAAGACCAGTAGTATTATCTAGAGTTAAAGTTGTTGCTCCATTTGCAGCAGATGCAGTCAACACTTTTTCACTGATCGCATCTCCAAGAGTGAAGATAGGATCATTTACTGTCATTACTGTAGAATTTACAGTAGTAGTTGTACCAGTTACCTTGAAGTTGCCTCGTACAATGACATCACCACCAGCATCTCCGCCAGCAGGATAAGGGTCAAGGGTAATAGTTTGACCATTGACATCTCCATAAATTGTAGATCCATTAATTTTTAGATCGCCAAAATCTGTTGTAGTAGCAGCAGTACCAAAATTAATGGTTGTTGCAGCACCAAATGCGTTTACTGTAGTTGCATTTGTGTTTGCTAAGTTAAATGTGGTAGTAGATACGGTTAGATCGCCACCATCAATATTAACATCCCCGTCAACATCTAAGTTATTGTTAATGTTGGTAGTGCCTGTAGCAGCACCAATCTCAATAGTAGTAGCAGCACCAGCAAAGTTTACTGTGGTTGCGTTAGTATTTGCGAGATTGAAGGTTGTAGTGGATACTGTGAGATCCCCGCCATCAATATTAACATCACCATCAACATCAAGGTTATTATTGATATTAGTTGTTCCAGTAGCAGCACCAAGCTCTAGAGTTGTAGCAGAGGTAAATGCATTTACTGTAGCTGCATTTGTAGTAGCAAGATTGAAGGTTGAAGTTGAAACTGTTAGGTCTCCACCGTCAATATTGACATCTCCATCAACATCCAGGTTATTATTAATGTTAGTAGTACCAGTTGCCGCACCAATTTCGATAGTAGTTGCAGCACCAGCAAAGTTTACGGTGGTTGCAGTACCATTTAGTAGATTAAAGGTAGTTTGATTAGTTGTTAAATCTCCACCCTTAATTTGTAAATCATTATCAATTACAACGTTGCCAATGCTTAGTGTAATTAGTTCACTAGCATCGGTAGTATCTACTTTGAAGTAAGTATTTGCACCTTGCTTAATTGTGTATGCAGCAGCAGTATTATCTTCAATTACGTTATTAATTGTAGCTAGTGAGTTACCAAAAGTGATAACTTCTGCATTGTCAGTAGTCGCAATATTAATATAATTATTTGCTCCTTCGGCAACTTTAAATGCATTTGCTGCGTTATCTTCTACATCTACATTGACAGATGCAATATTGTTACCAATAGTTACTGATTCATTACCATCAAGTGTAGAAACATTTAGGTAAAAGTTAGAACCTTCTTTTACAGAATAAGCATTTGCATCTGCATCTTGAACTACTGTTCTTACTGCAGCTATTGAGTTACCTAAAACTAGTAGCTCTACTTCGTTAGTTGTATCAACAGCAATATATTGATTTGCCCCTTGAGCTACTGTAAATGCTCCACTAACGTTATCTTCGACAACAACATCTACAGAAGCTAGAGAATTACCAAGAGTAATTTTCTCAGCGTTATCAGTTGTTGTAATATCAAGATAAACGTTTGTACCTTCTTTAATTGCAAGAGCATCTACAGTATTATCTTTTAGATTAATATTTGTAGCTACTTGGGTTAGATTGATATCTCCACCCTGGACGGTTAGATCTCCAGAAACGGTGAAGTCTGAAGGAGCGGCAAGTGTCCCAACATATGCAGAACCTGCAACATAAAGATCTTCTCCAATACCAACACCACCAGCAACTGTTAGAGCACCAGTTGTAGTTGAAGATGATGGGGTATTGTCGCTAATGCTAATTGCAACTCCATTAGCAAAGTTCCAGTCTGCTCCTGTGACTTCTAGACGGTCATCAGTGGCTTCATCATATTTAATTTTTGTATCTTTGCTGGTTCCAAATGTTAGATAAGTATCATCTGGAATTACTACTTCTCCAGCACCATTTGGATCTAGGTTAATATCTCCATCAGTATTAGTTGAAGAAATTGTATTCCCATCAAATCCTAAATTATCAACGTAAAATTCGTTAATTCTCTTTGATGAGTCTACAATCAATGCAGAGTTGGCAGTCAGTGTTCCATGCCCATGGTCTAGCATGTCAGTGAAGTATTTACCACCAATAACTTCAATATTGGCTGCAATACCTCCAGTCTCAGTGCCAGTACCTAGGTACATCTTACCATAAGATGTTACCGTAGCACTCTGAGCATCGGTATAGGTCGCTGTACCCCAGGAATAACCTAATTCACCTTGTCCAAGGTTTGGTTGTCCAGTTCCAGAGGATCTTTTAATTTTAATGATAGTTGCCATTTCTGTTTCCCTGATGGTTTAGTAGTTACCGCAATTAATGGTTAGACCATTACGTTCTATAATATTAGAAGCAACCCAAGCCCCAACAGTGGCATCATATTGTAAAAGGGCTCCGTGTTGTGCGTTTAAAGCATCAACATCACTTAACGAAGATATTTTTTGTGCTGCATTTGCTGCAACAGTTATTACTTGTGGCTGATTTGAAACCGTTACTTTTGTTTTCATGTTACTCCAGGATTGATAGTAACAATTCCCTCTATTACTCTGGTTTTTTTGCCAGAAGAATTGGTAAGAACTACATCATATAAATATCTTCCTTGCTCTAACGCAGAGGTTTGAGATGAGGACAATTCAAGAATTACAGTTCCAGTATTCCTAGCAGCAGCAAAAGATACTATAAAGTTAACCGAATTTGTACTATAATAAGATTTCCTTATTTTAGCTTGACCAGTATATCCAGTCAAATCCCATGGAGCATTGTTATCATCATAAATTGTGATTTGAGCGTTGAAATCAGAGCCCTGGTCAACATACAGATTTTTTACAGCTGCCATTTAAAAATATTTATATAGAGAGGTCTCCCTAGTATTTATAAGGAGACCTTTTTCTTTCTATTTTTTTAGAAGCATATTCATGGCAACATGCTGATGAGTATAATATAATCTAGCAAAGTCTTTTGCTATCTTTTTAGCCTGTTCTTCATTCAATGTGTCGATGTCATTATAAATTTTTTGAAGCGCAAACTGCTTAGCCAGAGGTAATTCGTCCATTTAATTTTAAAAGCAAAGATTTAATTTCACCGATTTCTGATTTGAGATTATTCAAATCTTCTTCAATTTTATCTACTCTATATGATTTATGTTGTCTTGCTTGATACTGTTTCATATAAGACTCATACTCATAAGAGTTATCATTTACAATGGCACCACTTTTCATATCTCTATAAAGACCTGGGTGTCCATCAACCATTAGTTTATCCATATTATACAGCAAGTGCAATAGCTCTAAAGTTTCTAATCTTAGGAATGTTAGTTTGATCTCCGCTAACCATGCAGATTTTAACTGCAAATTCTTTAAACTCTGGTAGATTTTTCAATTCAAAATCAAATGCCTTGTATTCTTTAGAATTTGTTGATCTTGGGTATGAAACTGCAGGAACTTCAATATAATTCATGGAATCAAATACTCCTAGATTTCCTTCACTGTAGATTTTTACAAATACTTTAATGTCGGAGTATTCTCCGTTTAGTCCCTGTGCTCGGATACCATCTAGAAGAACTTTTACTGAAGTTGAAGTATTTTGAAGTGTAACTTTTTTGGTTATGTATGATGAATATATTCCTGATGAAGGTGTGAGTTCTGCAGAAATATCTACCGCATTATTTAATACTTTGCGAATAATTCTATTTGATATTGCAATAGCAGATGAGCCAGCAACATCAATCGCAGGACTAATATTATCCTTTTCAGTTGAAAGATTGATATTAAATGTTAGAGTTGAAGCTTCGGTTGAGCTAAAGTATTGATTTGAGTTTGTTGGAGACGCAACTAATCTAGTTGTAGTTAGTTCATTGTATTGTCTGTTTTGAACAGGCTGTTCAGCAATGCTTGCAAATGAAGATCCTGTTTGATATGGACTATTTCCAGTGATACTTTCAAATCCAACAGAAACACTAGTAGAAGGAATAGAAAGAATATTTAGGTTTGGATATAGTTCTTCAAATTGAATATTTCTGGATGCCTTTATGTTAGAACCTCCAGCAACAGTGCTTGAGTTAGCATTTACGCCAGCACTAATTTTATATCTGTCTAAGTCGATTAATTCAGTAATTTTGTGAGTTTTATTGATTTCTGATAGTGGAATTCCATTGATGGAATAGCAGTATAATGTAGCACCTGCTGCATGAACCGCAGCAGTTGTTCCAAATTGACCTCTTCCATCTGCAGGAACTGTAATGGTGTTTCCAGAAATTCCAGTATACTTGATAATTTCGTTATTGACTAAAATGAATCCTGGATTTGTAGATGAAACTGCAGCCTCTCCGATTGTAGTCCAAGTAGCATCAGATGCATTTCCTACTGTGAGTGGTCCTGTTTGAGTGGCAGTTGTAATCGCAGTATTTAACGTGGTTAGAGGTGCATTTGAGAGCACTGATGAAATTTTTACATAATTTTGAATGCTATTCATACCATGATTTGGATGATAGACTTCAATTGATCCAGATGACTGAGTAAACTTAAGTGCATTTGCAGGTAATGACGCATCATTAACTGGCTTGTTTGATAGCTTGCAAGTATAAGTTGCTCCAGTAGCAAATTTTGCTCTATTCAGAACAAACTTCATGTCTTCAAATTGATCTGGAGTCCAGACAGACATGTTTTGAGACTTATAGAGTGAGCCAGAATATGGCTGCTTGTCAATAATAAATCCTCCAAGTACATCTACCTCAGACAATCTTGAGATCCATACTTTATAGTTCTTGGATACGCTTCTTACCATGAATGCATATTCTGTATTCTGGTTTAGGTATACTGGAGATGGGAAAGTAAATTTAGTTGCAACTGAGCCATTATTTGAAATTTTAATGTCTGCAGCTTGAACAGTAGTAATTCCATTTGGAACAATAGTACTAGTTAGAGTACCATTTTCCATGGTTCTAATCTCGATAGAAACTGGAAGAGTTTCATCCTTTGTTTGGAAATACAAGTCGATGGAAGTTATATACATTCCACCTTCAATATCAACCAAGAATGATTGTGCTAGAGGATCTCCGCCCCCTGCTGGTGGAGGTGGGGGTGGATCTGGAATGAATACAGTTCTGGTTCCTCTAATTGGAGTTGATGTAATTTGTGGAGTTGTGAGGGATACTACGTTGCTTGTCAGAGATACTCTAGTTCCCATAGTATCGTATGTAGCTTGGGAACTAGAATCTGAAATGCCATAAATGGATGTTCCAGTTATTTGATCACAAAGCTTGAAGATAGCCTCTCCAGTCCTATATGTGTTTGGTGGAATAATTATAAAAGCATCAACTGTTCCTCTTGAATCTGATTTAACTCTAGCTCCACTAAATGTTATTGTTCCAGTAGCTCCAGAAGTTAACCCTCTGATTTGAACTGTATCTCCAAGTCTATCTGGACTTAGTTCAGAACCATCTCTAGTTGTAATATTATCAATTTTAAGGAAAGTGGTAGCTGCAGTATATGATCCAAGAGTAGAAGTAACAACTGTAGCTCTTACAGGATTAATTGGTGGAATTGCAAGAGTAGAAGTTCCGCTAGGTGGAATATTATATAATTCTACTACTTCGCCAGTGACAAATGCTCCATTTCTAGATGTCATCCCAGTAATTTCTTTTGGGAAGATGATAGAATTGTTTAAATTGTCATCGACAAAGAAGTGGAATACTGTATTTGGTTTTAATTTTGTTGAGACTAATTCAACAATTCTAGATCTTACAAATTCTGAAGCTGTAATAGAATTGATTGAATCTCCTACCTGAATATCCTGTGTTAGTGTAGAGAAGGTATTATTAACACCAGTTCTTTCTTGGAATACATTTGTACCACCACCAGTTCTGGCAGCTCCAGTGTTGGTCCATGCTCCCCACTGCTCTCCTCTAGCACTACTATTATCAAATAGGAATCTAATTGGCTCGCTTAGGTCAATTCTCTGAGCCTGTCCTTGTGTTCTAACAGTATCAAACCACACATCCTTTTCAGGATCAAGTTGAAGATCTCCATACCACTGGATAATTTCAAATGGCTGTAGATTTTCTACTCTACTTGCATAACTTTGAGTAATAAATGGAATTTCTGTATATGGAACTGTTACTAAAGTCCCAGTTTGTTTTGTTGTAGTTCCAGTAGAAACTGGCTTTAATTCAACGTTGGTAACATAAGGATATGGACGTAGTAAAGCATTTTCAGTATCAATAGATGCGGTATAAGCAACATTATTCAAATCTGCTAAATCGGTAGTCTTGAAATTGTCTGCTACAAAACCAGTTTTGAATCTATTATTGCCATCCTCATCTACAATAGTAAGACTATTGGTTCCAATTTCAAGAAGATTTAGTGAAGTAAGTTCTTCGACAGTTTGCAATCTTCTGTCAATTGAACCGATATCTCTCATAGTATAACGCTTAGATTCAACCAATCTTAGAGTTGCATCTGCAACTGACTTCATATATGGAGGAATAGTTAGTGTTCCTAAATGTAATGCATTAGGAATATCCTCTGGGTCTTTTGGAGTTAGAGACTCAGAACCTTTAGATACTATTACGTTTCCATTTTCATCTAAGAAAATTTTATCAATTCTTCCTAGATAATAGTCATAATCTAGACTAATAATTTCTCCTGGGAATGCAAAATTTGGAATTATTCTTGATAATCCAAGAGAGTCAAATGCAGAGATAGATTCTTGATATGGTGTAATCAGTGAGCCACCAGATCCAGTTGAAGGAACAGTTTCATATCTAAAATCTACGATGTCTGTGTAAGGAGTGCCATCAAAGCATAGTGGAATTTGTGAATATTCAATTTGAGTAACATCATATGAATTTGTTGAATAAAAATCATTATTTGTATTATTGTGAATGAAATAATCAAATAGTACAATAAATTTATTCTGTGGAGATGGGCTATTCTGTAGTCTGGTCAGCTTAGAAATATTGTAAAACTCTGCAGAATCATTTTTATTCAAAACAAAATCTGCAGTAATATCTCTATAATTTCCGTTTGTAACTGAGGTAATAAACTTACCTACAACTGGAGCTGCAGAAGTAACGTCTACGGATAAAGTTAAGTTTGTTCCAGGCTGCAATTTAGTTGCAGAGGTGTAAATTACGTATAAAGTATTGCCATTAATAGAAACAATTTTAGCACTGATATTTTGATACGTAATAATATCCCCAGCAGTTAATCCTGTAGAATCATTTACAGAAACTCTATCAAAAAGATCTTCATTTGATGCATTAGAATTTAACGCCTCACGAACAGCGTGAATTCTATAAACATCTGGGAATTTTAGTGAGACATCTCTATCAGAAATTCTGGTTCCGTAAATTGTATTAGTAGAATTTTTAACTTTATCTACAAGCAAGAAATTAAATTTACTTGCAGATTTTGTTCTGAGAGATGGATTATTTACTCTTACTTTGTAAGTGATATTTATAGAAGTGCCATTTAAAGCAGCATTTACTGAAATATTTACAGATGTTGCAGATGTTGAAGTTGCGGAGAATTGAACTTCGCCACTGTTATTAGTAACAATAATATCACTTGGAGAAATAGTGAAATTTGAAGTTGTAGAGATAGTAGCTAGAGCATTAGTTACAGTCTTTACTTCAGTTACGGTTTTGTAGTAAGTAAAATCTGTAGATGATTTTACAGAAGTATTAGAAATTTTAGTGAAGAAATTGGAGCCTGTAGTTTTTACCTTTGGTACTAATTTTTTAATGTTATAATATGTGCCATTGGTTAGAGTGCCACTAAAAGTAATAGTGCTTGAAGTTACATTGGTAACGGTTACAATAGAAGTTCCAATTTGAAGTTTCATAGGAACTTGTACTTCTGAAGCAAAATTAGTTCCTACGCCAGTCAATGAAGTTCCAGTTACATTAAATGTAGAACCAGAAACGGATACAGCTTCAAGTTTAACTGTAGCACTAAAATTGGAAGTGCTGAGATTTGTAATATTTTCAATCTTATTGTTGTCAACAGAAGAAATTGTATAGGTTGAAGTATTTTTGCTATTTGTAAATGTGGAGCCTTGAGAAATGCTACCAGTTACTTGCCTCAATACAATAGTAGTTCCATTTACGGATTCTACTACTGCACTTGCTCCAGTATTAGTAAAAACAAAATCCCCTGCTGCTACTGCAGGAGAAGCTTCTGATGTAACAATGGTAGTAAACATCGTTATATCAGCAAGATATAATTTTCCACCAACAATTAGGGATAAAGCTAGAGCTTTACCAATAGAAGTCTCTACAGAGTTAATTGTTTTCTTTAAAGTAACTGTAGTCCCAGGAACAATTGATCCTTGAACTGTGGATGTATCAATTTCAATATAATTGCCAAATGCTGATACTAAACCTTGATTGTTAAGTGCTAATGACTTTCTTGGTTTTTCTGTAGTAATATATTTTTTATCTGTATTGTTGACTTCAAAGCCTTTTACATAAGCTTTGATAGGAGATAATTCTACAGTGTAGTAATTTCTACCGTCAATTGCTTTGCCATCAGTAGAAGTTGGAGTTCTATTTAATACTTTAGTTCCGTCTAATAGAACATCATTAAATGAATATACTCCTTCATTTTCGCCATCATTAAATGTTTCTCTGATATTTACTGTATAATTGTTTACGGTATAGTTTCCAGATTCGTCAAAGGTTCTTCTTGCTAGATTTTTCTCTAGTTCATTATAAAGTGAATTTTCAACTAATTTAATTAGATTGCCATCTTGTAGTCGAAGTAGTTCAATGAAAGATGGGTCTGTTGGGAAATCAATATCTTGTTTGCTTAAAATGGCTTCAATTTTTAATCTATCGGCTCCTGGAGCTGTAAAGTTTGGAGAACCGACAGCATTATCATATAGTGAATTATCCTCATCAGTGGTTACAATAGATTCTACTACTGATAAACCAATTTTATATGTGGAGAAATTGCTATATTGGTCTAGAATAATATTTTGAGTAGGAACCTCTACAAAGAATCCACGAATAAAGAAAACTCCAGAAGTGATATATGCGGCACTACCCACAAATGAAGATGCATTTTGAGTAGTAGTGACTGCTACTGGATTGTTATTTTCATCTCTAAGAGTTTCACCATTTGTAAATTTAGTTAGCTGAACTCCGTTAACTACATTACCAGATGAAACATATTTTACATATAGAGTTGCGGTAGATTTTTCAGATTCAGTAGAACTAATACTGTTTAAAACTTTAGCCTTTACACCTGAACTTTCACCTACTAAAATTTTATCATGTAAATTTTTTCTGAGAGTTTCAAAAGAAACTCCGTTTACAGTATTCTGAACTAGAACTGCATTATATTGAAGATCATATCCAATCTGCCCTGGAATAACGACAGAACCTTCCTTGAATACATGCTTTCCAAACTTTTCAATTTGACTTTGAAGGATTGATTGTAGTGTAGTAAGCTCCCTGGCTTGAACAGGATAGTTAGGCTTAAACAGAACCCTATAAAAATTTTTAGAGGACTCAAAATCGTCAAAATATGGCTGCAAATTAAGATTTGTATCTTGCATTTATTTAAACCTTCAAAGTTTATAGTCGTTTTTTATTATTTATTTTAAAATTCTACCACTAATTTGATATCTTCAATCTGATCGTTAGATCTGAATACTGGCTTTCTATTTTCAATATAGATGATTTTACCACTATATTTCTTGATTTCACCAGTTGAATATCCAGAAGTAAATGTAGTTCCCGATAGAACGGTTCCTGGAGCTGTGCTATATGCTGTGTCTGGAGTTGCAGTGATTTGACTGGTAGCTCCAGTGATTGCATACGCTCCAGAGAATGCAATCAATTTACTCTTATTAGCACCATCTTGAGTAGTACTAATATATTCGTTTTGATAATATCTTAGAATTTTATCTACTGGATCCCAATGAATAACTCTTCCCTTTGCCCCAGTAGTAGCTTGAGTGATAATCTCACCATTTTGGAAATTATCTGTAGTGGTTGATGGAAACTTAATCGCTCTGCAAACTGCAGCAGTTGGAGCGGTATAATCTAAGTTTCCTACAGTTTGAGGATCTTCGATAAGACCAAATCTTCTAAACTGCATGTTGATAGGAATATCACCATTTCCATCTAGGAAGTCTAAACTCTTATTGATCATTACTCTGAATCCACCTAGCTCATAAATTGCATTTGAGCCATGTCCGCCTGGGGGAGAAATAATAGCCTCAAGTTTAGCAGTGGTGCCTAAGCTAGTCACAGTGCCAGTTTCAGTATTTGCATTTGCAGCACTTGAATAGCACTTGGTTAAATCGACAATTCCATATGTATATCCAGCACCGAGATATGCATTCTCTACTTCTGCAGCAGTAATTTGAGAAGAAGCTACTGTAACTCTAATGATACACTTAGAAGTCCCATCACCAATTACTGGTGTATAGAAAGTTCCATTTGTAAGACCTGTTCCTCTATTCGTGATCAGAGCTTGATGAATAGCCCCATCGACTGCAGCGTTTTGAACAGATGTATCTCTCCTTACAGGGATGAAATCTGAAGAAACAAATTTAATATAATCGGAGATGGAAATAGTATACATGTACTTCCACTTATACCCATCAGAAGTAGTGAAAATACTAGTGCTTGTCCCAGTAGGTTCTACTGTTGAAACCTTTCCATTTTGGTTTACATCTGGATCTTGACCATTGTAGATGCACTTATAAACTTGAAAATCTTTATTCATCACATAGAACTGAGAATCATAAAGCTTTGATTGACCAGTTGCAGAAATTTTTGGCTGACCATTGATCACAGTTCCATAATCATGCTTGTACATATCATAGACTACGCCAGTCTGCCACACTCTTCTTCTAATTACTTCTGATACATCGCTTCGGGTAACTCTCTTGATAGCGATCATATCATCATAAATCTCACTCAATTCATCAAATGAATCTACTGGATTTGGTGGAGAAAAGTCGGATACAGTAGAAACTCCTGCATATTTCTCTGCAACAGCGCCTGCAGTAGTATCATTCCAGTTATATGAACGTCCAATAAAAAGATAAATTTTGCTTCTATAAGCTTGAGATGCTGCTGATTCGGTAGGATTACCAACAGCATCTTCTGAAGTTGGAGCAGAAGAACTGTTGTATGGCTCTTCTAGAGACTCGATAAATTGTTGAGACGCAAAAATTCTAAAATTATCTGATACTAATGAAGGCATTATTCGGTGTCCTTATAGTTTGTCTTTGTTATGATTATTTATTATATAAATTTGTCATAATATACGATGTCATCTTGGTTGTGGGCAAGTGAAGATGGTAATCTGGTACAGCCCACTAGTTGGTTTGAAACAATATTAGTATATTCAATTATATCCCTATCAATAATTACTCTAAACACATCATATCCCTCTCCAGAATTTCTAACAACAACAGAGGTAACTCTACCCATACTATCAAGAATTGTTTCTAGAACGCAACCACTTCCGCCACCACCAGTAATAGTAATCTCGGCGTCTCTATCATCATAACCAATTCCTGGAGTTAGAACTTCTACTTTTCTAACTCTTCCATTACTTATAAACGCTCTAAATGTAGCTCCAGATCCAGTAGAGGATGTAATATTAACTACAGCATCACTTTGCTCAAAGTTTTGTGCATTTGCAAGAGGAATAACCTCAGTGGTAGAGTTAATATTTGCAGTTAACTTAGTTCCAATTTTTACATTTGAGGTACTTAACTGAGTTCTCTTTTGTGCATACGCATATGATGTTGGGATTACATTCTGAGTTACGTATTGATTATAACCAGGATATTGAATTAGAATTGGAGCTTGGATTGCACCACCAAGAGTATTATTTACTGATGCAGTTGCTTTTGCTCCATGACCACTTCCAGAAGTTCTGAGAACAACTGGGTATTTGTATCCTTTTCCGCCATTTGTTACAGTAATTGCTGTCAATTTGCCACTAGATGTGGTTGCAGTTCCAGTAAAACCAGAAGGTTTAGCTCCAGTATAAGAAATTGTTTTCAGGACTGTAGGAGATATTACCTCAGAAACAATTCTTTCATTCTGCTCACCATCAATTTTAATCCTATCTCCAGCGTTAACTTGATATGAAACACTATCAACGTTTACATCTGACTTAGTACCTCTAAAATCAAGAATGACTAATTTTGATGCGGTTAAGTTATTGTTAAAGATTAATTTGTCGTTGTCAACATAGTAATCATAGAGTGGGCTTTGAATGTTTCCATCTCTAATTACCAGAATTTGATTCTCATAGGATCTTGGACGATTGATGCCTGCATTTGGATAATATACAGTATTGTCTTGTTTTTTGAGACTGTAGGTTTTTCCGCCAAATCCAGAAGTAATAGATAGAAGTTTTAAGAAAGATCCGACACACTTCACTGAAATTACATCAGTTGAAATTGGAGCAACTGAGAATTGAATTTGACTCTTGATATCTCCCTGAAGTGTGTATTCTACTCCAGGATCCAGAATTTTACCATTTTTAACAACAACCAAACTAGATTCAGATGGGATTACATCATTCTCGATTGTTCCAGGAGGCATAAAGTTTTCCTGGTTTAAGAATAGGTTAAATTTAATATTGGATCCATTATATGGTGTATTAATTTGATCTAACAGATGGAATATTCCAGCAAATTTAATACCAAATACATATGTTGATGTATTTGCAGTTGCTAGAGTAATTCTTGAGGTAGTGTTATAAGTATATTCTCCTAGTTCATTAAATTTCCATGCATTGTTTGAAAATACTACTAGATTTTCCTGTCTCTGTATTGGAATTGATTGACTTAGATTATATACAGTATTTGAACCAGAAACAGAAGTCAGATTAACCACTTCATTTCCACTCATCCTAACCATGAAAATTTGATCAGTGAATTGTGGAGGAGTTAAGAATTCAATGATTCCTCTATTTGGAGATATTGTATATTGAACTCCTGGGTATTGAATAATTCCATTTACAGACACTAGAATATCTGCATCCTGCAAAATGTTTGCAATAACTAAATTTTGAGCATTATAGAATAGTCTAAATTTAGTTCTGATTGAATTTGGACAATCTTCGATAGGATCTATAAAAGTTATTGGAACATATTTAATTGCAAAAATTGAATCAATTTGAACTGAAGAAGATAATGTTACGACATTTCCAGAAATAGTAAAGTTAGTTCCATAGAATTGAGGAACTCCATTGATATGAAGAACTAAATCTTTGTATTGAGAGGATGGAATTGATGTAGCCAGTGTTACTGTAGTTCCACTTACGCTGTTAATTGCAATTTCTGTAGTGCCATGACGATATCCTAAGTATACATCATCTGCACCAGTAATATTTGTGGTGAATGTGATATATCCATTTCCAGCAATAAAGTCTTCGCCAGGATTCTGTAGAACTCCATTTCTCAATACAAAAATGTCAGAAGATGCTGGAGGATTAAAACTCTTGTAGTTTACTTGTAGTTTATATGTTGATTTTGCATAATTATCATTAATATAATCAATAACTTCAGTATCAAAAGTGGATGATCCAATTTGATAGATGTAAACAGAGCCGCCTACAGGAAGATTTGAATCAATAAATGTGATAGTAGATCCAGAAACAGTGTAAGCAGAAATTGGTAGCTGCTGGACTCCATTGACGCTTACTAGTAAGTCTGAACTATTTGTTGGAAGACTTGTTGTTATGGTAGAATTATTAACTTGTAAATTGTAAGTAGTTGTTCCAGAAACAATAGTAATAGGATCTAGTGTTCTCTTTGCAGTCTTGAATGCTAAAACTTGTACTTTATCGAGAGAAAGACTTACAAAACCTTGGAAAGTTAATACATTAGTAGTAGTATTAAAACTCCATGAATTGCCAACCTGAAGAATGCCATTTACATAGATTAAAAATACAGAAGTATCAATTGCAGGTGCTTGAGAAGTATATTGTAGAGAAGTTGTGTTAATTTGAGTAAATCTATTAGTAACATCAACTAGATCTTCAGATTTATAATTTACGATGCTAATATCATCTGAATTTGTTGGTGCAGTTACAAAATTAATATACCTAGAATCAGAAGCTCCGCCAACGCTATAATCAATACCAGGATATTGATATACTCCGTTTCTGACTACTTGTAAGTGGCTAGCACTATACACTGTAGTGCTAATATAATTTTTAGTCAAGGAGAATGTTGATTGACTGCCAGTATACATCCTCAAATCATCAAATTTAAAGTTTTGAGTTAATCCATCATATGAATAATAAACGGAAACCTCTTCTCCATAGAGAGGAGCGGTTGTAAATGTAATATTTGTGCCAGAAATAGTATAATCAATAGTTGGCTTTTGGTATACACTGTTTCTAACTACAAATAAATGATGCTCAGTAATTGGAGCAAACAAAATTCCATCTAAAGAAATTGGGAATGTTGCTCTTACTCCATTGAAACAAATAAAGGAGTCAAGAATTACATTTTTAGTTTTCTCTGGTTCTAGTTGTCTGTTAAAATAACATAGTTTAATATTATCATTTGCAGTTGGAGCAGTGACAAATGTAATTTTATTGGAAGATATAGAATGTTCTTGAGTTTCTGGTCTTCTAAGATTTCCATTTTTAATTACAAATAGATCACCTACATTTTTAACATATTGTGGTACACCTTTATCAGATAGGTTAAATGTTTTTCTAGTTCCATTTTGAACTATATTTAATCTATCTAAATTAGCTGATTTAGAAGAAGTATTGTTGGCTAAGTATTTGCTATTGAAATCAATAATTGTACACTTTGCAGATGCACTATATGCCTGATTAAATGTAATTGTAGACCCTGAAATTGTGTATTGATCTTGATCTACAACTTGATTATTAACATATACAAGTAAAGTATTTTTTCCATTTACTGGTGCATATGGAAGCCCATCGGTATATCGTAGATTAAATGTTGTAGTAGATCCATTAAAAGTTATTTCGTTTAATACTTCTACATAACTACTTGAATATTCTGGATTTGTATAGGTAAATCTGCTATCAAATCCATATACAGTAGTATTGTCTGGATCTGCATAGACAGTTCCATCTAAAAGATCTTTGGTTATTTGATATAAAGACTCTGGGGTTTTTACTACATTTGATTCAATATATTGAGTTAATTTTTTAACTTCGCAATTATTAACATCTAGAATCTTGTTTGCACTGAGGGTAGAGACATTGAGAAGATAACATGTAACTGTCTCGTCAATATACCAACCAAAGATACTTGATGAATTTACAGATTCTGAGAGAGATACCTGATTACCGACGATAGAAAAATCAGTTAAGAGTTGTGATTGGTATACAGAATTAGCAAACAGTAGTAAATTGCAACTAGAACTTGGGGTATAATTTATAGTATAATTTGTACCAGAGCCAGATAGAGTTAATACTCTTAAATTTTGCTGATATAATACAAAAATAGTGTCGGATGTGGAAAGTGCAGTGCTCAGTGTTACAATATTTCCAGATAAAGTATATGTTGGATTTTGTACAACACCATTAACTGAAATTAATAGTTTCTCTGCGGACCCAGGATTAAATGCAGCACCATTTTTGAATAGTTTTAATGTATTTCCAACAACTTGAAAATCCAGCACACTGAATTCATTGGTTAGCTTATTTGCAACAATTTCATCTACTGTGTTGAGAGGGAATCTTGGAATAAAATTATTGTTTGAAACATAGTATGAATCAACTGGTTTCTGTAAAATGCCAGAATAGAAGGTGAATAGAGTATTGCTTTCATGATTACCAAAAGCTGCAAAATCTCTTGAAACCTCAAAAATGTACTCACCTACTACAAATGAGGAGATTCCGAGTAATAAAATTTCTATGTAACTTTCAGAGATATCTTTTACAATACCTGTTGCTCCAGAAATATTTCCATATACAAAATCTCCAACTGCATATGCAGCATAGTTCTCAATTAGTACTTTTTGAGTCTTGCAGTCACTTAATTTTATATTTAAGTTTAGAAGATTTGATAAAGTAGCTTTAAATATTACAGAGCTGTTAAATACGTCTTGTTGGCTTTTAAATAGTGGCTTCTGGTTTTCAATTAAATTTTTGCCAAATAGCTTGAAACCTGATGGGTGAGTATTTGCAATTACTTCATTGCGCCACTCAAGAGTATTTTTTGTAGACGCAATAGTATATGACCAATCTTGATAATAATCACTATCATGAATTCTCTGAGAAGAGTCATTCAGGAAACCATAGTTGTCTAAAAACTTGAATGGGAATGAAACATATGGTGATGTTGTAGCATATGCAGATGCAGATTTAATGGAAAATATCTGACCATATACTACATTGTTTGCAAAGTAAATTGTATCATTTTCATTGATAGTCCCTGTTATAAGTTCAAACTCTAAGGTTGATGTTTGAGCATCAAAATTGATTACCTTGGCTGTTCCCGTTGGGGAAGAATAAGAACCAAAATTTAAAGTGTCATTTTCAAATAGTAATTTTCTTGCTAATTTTGCTTCTAGTTGTGCTCCAGTTCCATAATCACTTTGAATAGTGATTGTTGGAATAGCATTTAAGTTATTACCACCATAAATTACTTCAATTGCTGTGATAACACCAGATGAAGTTATAATTTTAAATTGATAATTATTGTCAACGACACCATTTACTTTGACTTTATCAGTTGGTCTATAATTATTTCCTCCAGAGATAACATTAATTCTAGCAATTTGATAATTATTTTTAAGTTTTGCGGTAGATGGAAACTTTACATTAAACTGAGCTTTGCTATCACCAATTAGTTCACCATAAATGGATTCACATCTAATAGATGATAATCTTCCAATAGTAGAAGAGTTTAGTTGGAGCAATGCACCATATCCATTTTCAGATTGCACACCAACTACTTCTGGGAGTTTTTTGTAATTATTGCCTTTATTTGAAATTAAAATTTTTACAATAGAACCTGATGCTCCTCTTGAAGTAGTTGTATATGTTAAGGTTAAATTTTGAGTGGTAAATCCTACTGGGCAAGGAATTGAAAATTGAGTGCTGGAATCTACTGAAAATACCTTTTTTCTGCCAATTTGAGAGTTGGCAAAAAGTACAACATCGTTTTGAGCGAGATTATGATTCTGTGTGGTTGTAATTTTTATTAACTGTTGATCTAATTGAGTTACAAATTGATAGGATGATATATTAACACCTGAAATTTCTGAAACATATGCTGAAAATCCACTTCCAGAAGTAAATTCGTTATTTACTATAACTCTATCATTTACTTTATATCCTTGACCAACGTTTTCTATAATTATTTGATCAACTGAACCAAAATTGTATAATTTACCAGTTAAAATTGAATCTGTAGTATCAGTAGCAAATTTAAATAATGATGATGAATATAACGCTCCTCCATTAGAAATTTTAATCTCCGATGGAACACCAATAATTTTGAACACAATAGGTGTTAAACTTCTATCTCCATTAATATATCCATTTAGAAAATAATTTACACTTCCAGAAGTAATACAAGTTCTTCCATACAGATATGCATTATCTTTATTTTGAACTACTAATGGAGATGTTCCTGAAATTATTCTACAGCTTAAAAACTGAGTATCATTTCTTGATTGATATTCTACTATTCTACCATTGATGTATAATTTTCCATTTCTTGTAGGGAAATTTTTAGCATTAGTTGTAGTAATTGTTGCAAGTGTATTTGATGTTAATGTAGAAGTTTGGGTTACTACTGTAGATGGTGGTAAAAATAATTTATTGTACTTTAAATTATCTCCGATTTCAAATTCGTATAAGTTATCCTGTAGCTTTTGAATCTCTGTTATTTCTAACGTTACTCCAGGAATTTCATAGGACAAGTCTCTGCTTTGGACTAACTCTAGTAGCTTTACATTATCTAAATTTTGGGCTCCAGAAATTAATTCGCAACGAACAATTCGTCTTTCATAGAATGAAGATGAAGATGGTCGAATTACATTCTCTTTAGGTCTCTCTACTCTAACTTCATTTGGAATAATCTCAATTGATGGGTTGCCCTCTTTGTTTAGAGTAGTTACTGGATATGCAGCAGAAATTATAGAACGAGGGTTCTCGCCGCCCACTCCAATAAGCTTTGAATTGGCCTTAAAATACCCAGTAATTTCATATAAAATAAGCTCTCGGGAGGAATCGTTCCAGCTATAGACTTTTCCCCTACCAATAACGTTATTATTTGAATCTAGGCAGTTGACGATCTGATCTTGGTCGAAAATTCTCTCTCTAACTCTTGCAGTAATAGGACCAATATATCCAGATCCTTTATTTGCAACTTGAACAGCAGTAATGCCACCAGAAGAATTCATTCCAGTAACAACCATTTCAGCTCTCTTTGAAGCAATAGAAGTCACTGGGTTCACTGCTCCAGTTCCAGAACCAATGATGTCGATTACAGGTGGAGCAACCAAAGGTCCACCATTAGTTGGTAGTTCGTAATAATAACCACTTCCAGCAGAAGAAATTTGGAAAGAACTGATATCTCCAGAATAGTTTAGAATATCAATTACTGCTCCAGTGCCACTTGACTTTAATTTTAACTTTACTCTTCTCTCATTAAATAAAATTCTAAAGAGTAGTTTATGTGAATTTTCAGTTCCTTTTGCACGATAAAAAGAACTGATGTTTTTTAGGAAAGATGATATGTTTAATTCTGGTGCTAAAGTCTCTGGTAATGTTGGAGAGATTTCAGACTTAATTCTATCAAAAAATTCAGTAACAAACTGATATGAAATATTATATACTTTAGTTTCAGGAATATAACTTGATGCTTCTTTGCTCTTTTTATATACTACTTCTGATGTTGGAATTTTGTCAAGAACAAATGCCCCAGTTGCACGTACACAATCTACAAACTGAGTTTTTGTTTTTGATTTATAGAAAATTATTTCATCGCCAATTTGAATATATCCATTAGATTCTGGAAATCCAATAGTGCTCAATACAGTAATCGTAGTTGCATCAGCAGAAACCAAAGACATTACTGTAGTATACTCAACTAGCTTGCTAGGAGTATAGTATCCAATATTGTAATAATCAATTAAGTTCTCTACAATATCTAAAGAATTATATTTAACCTCTTGCGATTCATAATAAGAGGTTAGGAAAGATATAAACTTTTGATTAGATTCCCTTACAAATGACGGAAGTTGCTTCTCAATTAATACTGAAGTGTCAACAATTTTTTGGTCTAAAGTTGTCATGAGCAGGTATCTGGATTTATTGGTGTAAAGTCTTCGATATCAGTATCAGGAGGAGGACAACCTAGTGTTGCAAGAGCCTGTAGAGTTGCATTATCTGCAAAACCTTGGGCAGAAATCTTGGCATATAGCTTTTCACACTCATCAGTTGCAGTTGTTGGTTCCTCGACTGTGGTAGATCCATCAGGATTAGTCGTTGTGGCAGTTCCATCATCATCTACAGTAGTAACACTACCATCTGGATTTACGGTTGTGCTTCCTGGTACGTCATTAATTGGATTTGATCCTAAAGGATCGCCAGATGATGTCGTGGACGTAAATGTTCTTGGAACAACTGCTTCTGTACTTAAATCATCATTTGAGTATTCGGTCACGTCAAGAGGATTTACATCAGTTACTTCAATGTTAGGATAAGTGTCTGAACCCGTTGTAATATCTGGACTATCTGGAACTACGTAAATATTTATTGGGGCATCTTGACATGCAACTACTGTAAAATTCAGTTCTCCAGTCTCATAATTGATTTTTCCTACCTTTGCTACAACTCTCTCTTTTAGAGTTAATAGATAAATGTCTGCGTTTTCTCTTTGACTACAATCATTTACATTATATGATGCAAATTTATCACTAAATGCTGCTAAAAATACTGGTTCATTGAATCCTTTGATGCAAAAAGGATCACTAATCATTGTATATTTGTCTTCAGTGTTATTTTTAATTTTTGAGTAGAAATCTAGTTTATATTCATATGATAGGTTATCAAATAATTCTACAGTTCTCATGAAGAGAGGTTTTAGAACTACAAATTTGATAGCTGAATCAATATCACGAATGCTGCAAATTAACTTAGATGATGAAAATATACCATTAAAATTTTTAAATTCATCATCTAGATTATAATTTGAAATTGTTTCATTTATTAAACTAATTAATGATGCAGGATCATTTTTAGTTCTATTTTTATCATAAACTACGTTGACGTTTAATAAAATAGTAAAAGGAATTGCATCTTCTATTACTGGGGTAATAGAACCTACAGTGTAAGTTTTAATTTCATCTACAATACGTCTTTTCTCTACTGGAGAAATCTTACTTCCTACTTTAGGCTTGATTGAGATAAAAACTTTGCCATATTCTGGTGGAGATTTGGTCTCTCCTCCCACAACTCGGACTAAATCAGCATTAGCGTAAATATTTTGAAGAATGCTCTCATAGTCATTGTTTACTACAGCTCTTTGTTGTGAAGCGTAATACCTTGGAGCCCTGTATTTAATTGATTTGATTGGTTCAAACTCTGAGCCACCATCAGTTTTAGTAGATAGTGGAGTTGATGTAATATTAACAGCTCCAATTGTGGTCTCTACGCCATTGTTGACACCCTTTACAGTCCCAACAAACTTTAACTGAGACCCTGCAATATCATTTGCTGTAGAACCAGATGTAATTACATAACGAATGATGATAACTTCTCCATTCTGTAATTTTCTTCCAATAACATCATCACCAAAAATAATTTCGTACTTCTGATCCTGAACTTCTTCTACGAAGAAAATCTTGTCTGATGGACCAACACCGACAATACTAGTTTTCTTCTCGTACTCTACTTCTAAGTTTGTTGCAGGATCTGAAATAACAGAAATTTCAATAGAATCTGCATCTACAAAATTATTAGGTACAAAAAATCTTTGATTTTCGTTACTATCGTCTACTGTATATCTGATTGAAAACTCTTGTCCTTCTTTAACTTCAATATTTGTAAACGTTGCACTAGATACACCTTGAGTGTTTAAAATATATCTGTCTCTAGTAATAAATGTATAAGTTTTATTATTTTGAGTTACTGAAAATAGTGGACCTGCTGGAATATAGATGCTCTGATACTGGGAAATATTGTTTGCTGTAATGTTAAACTCAATTCTTGCTGAAGTGTATGAATTTGGAGTATAACCTAGTCTCTTTGCATGAGAAACTACATTGTCACGAAGAACAGAAGTGTCAAGATTTAGCTCATTCGCCGCCATATTGACGTTATATGACGAATACATGCTATTATACGCTAAAATGTCCACAAGCATGGACAAGTTAGAGCCTTCAAAGTCGTAGTCTTTGAAATCTGTCTTAGTTTTGATGTAATTTTTGATGGATTCTCTGATTTGAGAAAATTCTAAAGCAGAGATAGTAGGTAATTCCATTTATTAGCTTTCTCTTACGAGGATAAAGTCTACTGTTTGTAATATTGGAGGCAACCCAACTATTAAATATTCTATTGTTACATCAAATTCATTGGAATCATCTTCAACATTTACAGTAATATTGCTCAAAGTTATTCTTGGCTCATAACTTTGCAAGACATTCTCAATTTCTTCGATTAGAGAGTTAGCAGAAAATGTTGTAGTGAGTTCAAAAAGGTATCCAGTGGTGTTAGTTCCAACTAGAGGGTTAAAAAGTCTCTCTCCAAGCTTAGTTAATACTAAATTTTTTACAGACTGTTTGATCGCCTCCTCATTTTTAAGTACAACAACGTCCTTTGTAACTGGATTCAGCCCAAAATTCAAGCTAATGTCCTTAAATGACCTGGATATTTTTCCTAATTCGTCTGAAACAAGGGACATTGACGCAGATAAACGAGATTTATAAACTATTTAGATGTATCTTCAAAGTATTCGCAATAATCAACTCGATAAGCTTTTTTAGTTTTAGGTTTTTGAGGAACGTAATCAGTGATTAATCGTGTAGTTCCCCACATCTGCTTCATGTACGAAATATCCCTATCGGGATTTGGGTGAATTGCCATCTGTTTTCTCCAAAAATGGGTCGAACAGAACTTTTAAAGGGGTTGCTATCCCTTCGGTAGTATTTATTGGATATAAAACCCCTTTCTATAGTAGTCTGGATCGCTTACAAATTTAAATTCTAACTCATTTTTTGGAATCTCATCATCCCATACAGGTATCGCTACGGTGTTGCCATGAGAAAAATCGGGATTTTGCCTAAAATGAACCTCAATAAGCTTATCTCCTATGAATTCGCAGTTTATCCACTCATAAACCCCCTTTAATTTGCTCAAAACACTGGGGAAGTCAACGATTCTATCTACCTTAGTCCACCGATCCCATTTGTAGAGAGGGTTATCTGGAGATCTTTCTCCTAGAATAATCAGTTCTGGCTTGGTGTTATGAAAATCAACACTTAGATGCTCGCCTTTAAACACTTCACACCAAAACTCTCCAGGGTGAAAGTGCTCAGTTGAATTCTCTATCCATTCTATTCTGGCATGTCTGCCCATGCCCAGGAAATTTGAGATGGGTCGAACACAATAAAAATCGGGCTTAGGAACTTGAAGTCCAGTAGGACCACAAGTATAACCTAAAACCCGACTAAGAATTAGTTTATCGAATACCCAAAGGTCTTCTGGATGACACTCTTTCCAGATTATGTCATCCGATGAAATCATCTACCTTGACCTCGATATGCTTTTTTCCGACCATTACGACTAGAAGCAGAAAGTCGGGTGTTCTTTGAACGACCTTGACGGGTCATTTTAGGGTTTCCTGGAGTGTAACCAGACTTGTTGAAACTAGGTGCTTTTGCCATATCAGTTCACGAATAGGTTTGTGGGGGCAGGTAGTATTGTACGTGGAGAAGCTGGATTTGTCAAGTCCCCTACGTGGGCTGATGGAAGCCCATTTACGATGACTTTACTTACTCCAATGATGGTTCTTTCCAAGGGAGGGCAGAAAGTGTCCTTACAAACTGGAAATCCAGGTGCAGGAGTCAGTACATCGCCCACTTTAGCCCTTGGACGACCATTTGCAATTACTGTTGATACAATAGGTGTTACTGTATTTGGTGGGTAAACACAGCAAGGTCTAAAAGAAATTGAGTCTGGATTGCCCAAAAGGGCTACTGGTCTGGTCATACGGATTTGTTTTGAACTCGGACTGGCCAATATTGGGTCAAATAACTACGTTTTTCATAGCTATGAGCCACCTGATTGACATCTGGAGCACTTTCAAATGGTATAAGAGTGCTTTCAAAGAGTGTAACTTCTCCAGATTCAGTGGTTTGAGGACCATCTATCTCAGCAGTAAAGATAGTTCCTACCTTTGCTCCATCTGGAGCACCATAACTTTGCCAATTCACAGATCCCAAAGTCTTAATTATATAGGTTACGCCCTTCTCAATCTTGCCAGAATTGACTGACATCTCAAAAGTGGACGTACTATCAAACATTGCACGGGTGCATTGCTGGAATTCTGTAGCTGTTTTACGACGATAATAGATAATTTCTTCACCAAGATAGTAATGATTGGTGTTTACATTCTTGGTTTCTGGATTTTTCTCTAGTTTTATGATAAATTTTGGAATAATTAAGTATCCAGAGGATAAGAATCCATCTGTAGAGTTCACTTTAATGGTAGTATCAGTGGTTCCAAGTGCTGTAGATAGCTGAGCATAGATTGGAGAATCCACAAATGGACTACCTTTTGTTCTAATTGACTCAGTTACATACTCTGTAACCTCATTAAACCTAAATTCTACTGTTTTTTCAAAGTCTTGCTGGTAGTTTGTACCTGCACCTTGCCATACAGTAGAAGGATAAGGAGAACCGCCAACCCATGTTTTGGTTGTGGTGGTTGGATTTAATGGGAACAATGGATTTGTAATGCTGGAGTCTGCATTGAATGATACAGCACTTGCTGTGATGCTATCTACATACCCACCTGTTTTGTTTGTAACAATACGTAGACCAGTTCCTGCAGGACTAATATCAGCTCCAGTTTGTCCAGAGCAGCTTGCATTACCAGTCCACCTTGGAATAGACTTAATGGTAAAGGTAAAGATATTACCACTTGCAGAAGGAGTAAGTTCTACATCACTGAAGAATGATAGATCATCAACAAGATACTCAAGAGATTTCATTCTTGGAGGAATTCTTGTTACTTCTTCAGTACTAAAGACCTGACTAGACTTGTTATCACCTTCAATTTGTGGTGGAAGGTTTGGAATAGTAGTCTTAGTTGGAACAGATGCACCAATCGTATCTAATGCGTTCAGAAGCATATTCTGTAATGAATCTGGATTAGATACAATCTGCTTGAACATTTCTTCTGGTAGACGAATAGAAGAAAGTGAAGTCAGACCAGAAATGTTGGAAGTAATGATATTGGCAATCTCATCTTTAGTATAGGCATCAGGAGATTTAACGTCTACACAAGGATCCTGAGATACTTCTTGTTGGAATGTAGAAATACCATCATTGAATGCTTTGATTTCTTGATCTGGATAATAGACTTTAGTATATTCCTGATAGAGATTATTACCACACTCAGAGTCTACAGCTCGGGAAACCTTTTTAGATCCCATAACTGCAGTTTCGTGCTGAACAATCGTCTTCTCTAGTTCAAGAATATTATTGTTAAACTTAGAGATCCATT
>JACCEC010067239.1_pt1 | contig 26178 bp, 27 predicted proteins | sample 7450121 | NCBI WGS metagenome assembly JACCEC01 (sample SAMN15323455, study PRJNA562643) | freshwater metagenome | isolation source: river surface water | place: USA:Blue River Watershed | collected 2017-08-18 | reverse complement strand
TATCCATTGAAGCTCCTATTACCCTTCTATTAGAGGTGGTGGAAAAGCAGACTCTATTCTACCAAAACACAGCCAACCGCAAAGTTTTCGTGAGCGATAGAACAAAAAAAACTTAGGCGAGGTACATGCCGCCGTTTACGTGAATGGTGCTACCCGTCACATAAGATGCCGCCGGAGAAACCAGGAAACCCACTGCCGCGGCGATATCCTCAGGGGTACCGAGACGACCGAGCGGGATGTTGCCCAACAACATGGCTTTCTGGCTATCGTCCAGGGCTTTGGTCATATCGGTATCGATAAAGCCCGGTGCGACGCAGTTGACCGTAATACCGCGGCTACCCAGTTCACGGGCCAGCGAGCGGGTCATGCCGCTAACACCGGCCTTGGCGGCGCAGTAGTTGGCCTGGCCGGGGTTACCCGCATGACCGACGACGGACGTAATGTTGATGATGCGACCGGTGCGGGCTTTCATCATGCCGCGCATGGTGGCACGGCACATCCGGAATACGGCCTTCAGATTGGTATCCAGCACGTCGTCCCAGTCCTCGTCCTTCATGCGCATGGCCAGCGTGTCGCGGGTAATGCCCGCGTTATTGACCAGCACGGTGATGGCCGTGCCTGTTTTAGCTTCGATGTCGGCAATCAGCGCATCAACGCCGGCAGCGTCACGCACATCCAGCGCGGCACCCCACCCTGCACCACCGGCGGCTTTGATGGCTTCGGTAATGCTGGCCGCACCGGATTCGCTGGTAGCGGTACCAATAACAGTCATACCCTGACGGGTCAACGCCATGGCGATGGCGCGACCAATACCGCGCGATGCGCCGGTGACGAGTGCAACAGTGGCAGTCATAAGAATTCCTTAGCTCAGAGAGAGATTGGCATTAACAGATTCGGCGTCAGCCAGAGCAACACCGGTGATGCCATCGGCACAGCGCTTGGTCAGACCAGCGAGCACTTTACCCGGACCGCACTCAGCTGCCGTAGCAACACCCATACCCGCGATTTTCTGGATGGTTTCTACCCAGCGCACCGGCTTGGCGGCCTGGCGTACGAGCGCATCTTTAATCTTGGCCGGATCGGTTTCAATGGCAACGTCCACGTTGTTAACGACCGGAATCAGCGGGGTGTTGAGGGTGATATCAGCCAAGGCAACGGCGAGTCGATCTGCCGCTGGCTTGAGTAGCGATGAATGGAATGGCGCAGAAACGGGCAACAACACGGCGCGTTTAGCACCACGTGCCTTGCAGGCCTCACAGGCGCGTTCTACTGCGCCCTTATGACCAGCGATCACTGTTTGGCCCGGCGCATTGAAATTAACGGGCTCAACGACTTCTCCCTGGGCGGCTTCGGCACAGGCAGCAGCAATGCCCTCGTCATCCAGGCCCAGAATGGCGGCCATGGCGCCCGTACCAACCGGCACGGCCTCTTGCATGGCGGCTGCGCGCAGGCGCACCAGCGGTACAGCATCGGCCAGCTTCAGCGAACCGGCAGCCACTAGCGCCGAATATTCACCCAGGCTATGACCAGCCACAACGGCTGGCATTTTGCCGCCCAGGCTTTCCCACAGACGCCACACGGCAACACCCGCAGTCAACATAATCGGTTGGGTATTCACTGTTTGCGATAAACGCTCTGCCGGACCTTCGGCAACCATGGTCCACAAATCTTCACCCAGCGCAGCCGAGGCTTCATCAAACGTGGCGCGCACAACAGGCGAATCACCGTAGGCGGCCATCATGCCGACTGACTGAGAGCCTTGACCGGGAAATACAAAAGCGAACGACATTGAGACCTCCAAAAGACTGATTAATTATGGGGCAGAATGGAGTGCGAGGCGCACGGAGCACAGCGAACGAGACATATCGCGTAGATAGGCGAAAGAGCGAGCACCGCGCAACAAAGCAATCCGGCTGTCCCGTAATTAATATTTGAGCAAGACGCTGCCCCAGGTGAAACCACCGCCTACCCCTTGCAGCATCAGCGTCTGGCCGCGCTTGATACGACCGTCTTTAACCGCTTCATCCAGTGCCAAGGGCACCGATGCGGCCGAGGTGTTGCCGTGACGAGCGACAGTGACAATCACGCGGTCGCTGGGCAGCGAGAGACGTTTACCAATGGCTTCAATAATACGAACGTTGGCCTGATGTGGCACCAACCAATCAATCTGTTCCGGCTTGATACCGGCGGCCTCACAGCATTCCAGGGCGCTATCGGTTAATGCACGCACAGCAAATTTGAAAACAGCCTGACCATCCATGCGTAGGAACGGATCACCCGTGACCACGCCGTTGCGCACCTGCCCCGGCACATTGAGAATGTCTGCCTGGGAACCATCGGCATGCAACGATGTCGCCATCAAGCCAGGTTGGTCGGCCGCCTTGAGGACAACAGCGCCAGCCCCATCGCCAAACAGCACACACGTGCCACGGTCTTGCCAATCCATGATGCGCGAGAACACTTCGGCACCAACGATCAGAGCTGTCTTGTGACTGCCTGAACGAATGAATTTTTCGGCAATCGTCATGGCATAGACGAAGCCTGAACACACAGCCTGCACATCAAACGCGGTGGCACCGACGTTGCCCAGCTTGCCTTGCAACAAGCAGGCGGTACTCGGGAAAATCATATCCGGCGTTGATGTCGCCACAATAATCAGGTCCAGGTCGGCGGCATCAATACCTGCATCCGCCATAGCGCGACGGCTGGCCTCTTCGGCCAACACACTCGAGTTAACACCCTCTGGCGCATGGTGACGTGCGGCAATACCGGTGCGCGTGACAATCCATTCATCACTGGAATCCAGACCTTTGGCCTGAATCAGTGCATCATTAGATATTGGTGCACCTGGCAGGTAGCTGCCAATGCCGGCGAGCTGAGCGTAAATGCTTTGAGCCATCAGGCTTCTCCCATTGCTGCTGAATCCTTGGCAGGATCGATGAGCAAGGCTGCAGTTTGTAAACCGGTGTAGCTGGAAACACGATGGGCGATCTTGTCGATGACACCGTTTTCGGCTTCGAAATAGGCACGCTTGATGGCTTGGCTAAACGCAAACACATCCGCCGAGCCATGACTTTTGATCACGGTGCCTTTGAGTCCTAGCAAGCTGGCCCCATTGTAACGGCGATGATCCAGTCGTTTCTTAAAACGACTGAGCACAGGCAATGCCAGTAAAGCAATCAGGCGGGTTAGAAGATTGCGTTCAAATTCTTCACGCAAAAAGCGTGACAGCATCTGCGCCAATCCTTCCGAAACCTTGAGGGCCACATTGCCGACAAAGCCATCACAGACAACGACATCGGCTTCGCCTTTGTAAACACCATCGCCCTCGACGTTGCCAACAAAATTAAGATCTGTTGCCCTAAGTAATTCTGCTGTCTGTTTGACAACTTCATTACCCTTGATATCTTCTTCGCCGATATTGAGCAGCCCAACCCGCGGCGCGGCGATATGCTCAACCGCACTGGTCAGAATAGAACCCATTACCGCGAACTGCAGTAAATGGTCTGCGGTGCAATCGACATTGGCACCCAGATCCAGCAGTCGGGTCTGACCCGTCATCGTCGGAATTACCGTACAGATAGCCGGCCGGTCGATACCCGGCAGCATTTTCAGTACAAAACGCGAAATGGCCATCAGCGCGCCCGTATTGCCAGCAGAAACACACGCAGCCACCTTTCCGGACTTCACCAGATTGATGGCCACGCGCATTGACGAATCTTTTTTGTTGCGCAGCGCCAGTGCGGGCGGTTCATCCATGGCAACCACTTCACTGGCATGAACGACGCGCAGACGATCGCGCACGGCTTTATCGGGCGAAGCACGGCGCAGACGACTCTCCAGACGGTCAGCATGACCGACTAGTGTCAATTCTGCGTCGGGAAATTCTGCAACGAACGCAAGCGCAGCGGCAACCGTGACCTTGGGGCCATGGTCGCCACCCATACAATCAATCGCGATTTTGACGGTCATTTCCGTTCAAAGCTCACGGTTAACGGTGTGGTCAGGCTTAAAATCCTGACCAGCCTCGATCAGGCCTCGGTCGTCTTGATAACCTTTTTGCCGCGGTAAACACCCGACGGCGAAATGTGGTGACGGCGATGAACTTCACCCGTCGTTGGCTCGATGGCCAGCGCTGGGTTGCTCAACGAGTCATGAGCACGGTGCATGCCACGCTTCGATGGGGATTTTTTGTTTTGTTGAACAGCCATGTTGTTACTCCTGATTAAATCAATATTGCCTGGTTTACTGCCAATCGACTCTCGGAACTAGGTTCCGGAAAGAATGCCTAATTCAAGCGCTTGAGGCGCGCCAACGCGGCGAACGGATGATCTTCTGCCGGTTCAGGCGCCGCTTCTGGCAGCGCACAGACCTCATGCAGCGGAACGATGGGTAGCGAAAGAATCAGTTCATCTTCCACCAAGTCCAAGGTACACACCTTCGGAGGCACTGGCATCGGCAAAAACTCCCAGTCCGGATTATCCAAAGCTTCTTCAGACGCATCCAGACGGGCCAGCTCTGCCTCATCCGCCACCCACTCTACGGTGTGCACGTGGTCTACAACCACCGTCACCGGCTGCAGGCAGCGCTGGCAGGACTGTTCCAGAGTCGCAACCAGCCCGATGGTAGTGGTTGGTCGCTGATCAGCACTCATTGAGGCTTTCAGCGTTACGCGAACCACGCCGTTCGTACTGGTCAGCAAGTCCACCAAACGCGGAAAAGCGGACACCGGCATATCAACACAGATCGCGAATGCATCGCGGGCAATGATATTGGGGTCAAAACTTTCCGGCAAATCGGCAGACGACATCCAGACCTGTCCCTTTGAAAAACGGCGAATGATACCATCGGCAGAACAAATTGTTGACTGTTTTCTTGCAATATTGATCGCCAAGCCTTTGAAAGCGCACTAAACATGACCACGCTGCCCCAGTCTGAAACTGGAAAAACCCCTCGCCGAACACTGATTCTTGGTTCCAGCTCTGCCTACCGCCGGGCGCTGCTTGAGCGCCTGGGCATTCCTTTCCGTATTGTTAGCCCCGATATTGATGAATCGCCCCTGGCCGGAGAACACCCTGCCGCTACCGCACGCCGCCTTGCCCGAGAAAAAGCCAAAGCTGTGGCTGATCAGCTACCGGCAGACCAACGCGACACCCTCATCATCGGCAGTGACCAGGTTGCGGTAATGGGCGACCGGGTCTTTGGCAAACCAGGAAACCACGACAAAGCCGTTGCCCAGTTACAAAGCCTGAGCGGCAACACCGTTGTTTTCGAGACTGCGTTATGCCTTTATGACGCGCTCAACGGTCAGGCGCATGAGGAATTAGTCAGTACCGAGGTCGAATTCAGAACGTTAACCCTAGAAGAAATCGAGGCCTACCTCAAACGTGAACCCGCCTATGACTGTGCCGGTTCAGCCAAATCCGAGGCGTTGGGCATCGCCTTGCTGGATCGACTCAGTGGCGATGACCCAACGGCGCTGGTGGGTTTACCCCTCATCGCCTTGTGCCGATTATTGCGCCATGCGGGGCTAAACCCGCTGCTGGTTTAAAGCGAAGAGATACGCCATGACCTTACACCTGATCCCAGTCCCTTTGAGCGAACTTTCCGAAGCAGATCCAGCACTGTCCCTAACGGCTGATGTGCTGGATTTAACACGAAGCTTGCGTCATTTCGTTGTTGAAAACGCCAAAAGTGCGCGCGCCTTCCTTAAAAAAGTACAAATGCCCGTGCCTATTGCCGAATTAAGCATTAAAGAATTGCCTGGACGCGGCAAAATGGGCAAATCCGATGCTAAAACCAGCGATTGGGACGATCTTTTGGCCCCAATTGCGCAAGGCTTTGCGATTGGCATGCTTTCTGAGGCGGGTTGCCCTGCAGTGGCGGACCCGGGTGCCGATCTCGTCAAGCGTGCTCACCAACGCAATATCCCCGTCAGGCCCCATATTGGCCCTTCTTCCCTGCTCCTTGCCTTGATGGGATCTGGCCTCGGTGGACAGAATTTTGCCTTTCATGGCTACCTGCCGCAAGACGAGGCTGGGCGCAAACAAGCGTTAACACGACTGGAAGACGAATCGCGTCGCCAGGGTCAAACACAGATTGTGATTGAAACCCCTTACCGCAACCGAGCATTCTTCGAGAGTCTGATTAACGGTCTAAAACCGGATACGCAATTGTGTGTCGCGGCTGACCTCACTATGCCAAGCCAGTTGCTGATGACGCAAACGGTTCAAGCCTGGAAAAAGGCGGGCGCACCGAATCTGGACAAACACCCAGCCGTTTTCTTGTTCAAATAATAGCTTTTAAACAGATAGTTATCCGTTATTTCTCAACCAGTTTTCCAGGTCGGGTATTGAGTTAACCATCCCCACCGGCGCACAATCCAAGAGCGCCGAAACCGGGTGTGCCCCGTGGGTGATCCCCAAACCCTTTGCCCCGGCATTTTGCGCCATGAGCAAATCATGGGTCGTATCGCCAATCATCAAGGTGCGCTCCGGATCAACGGCAAACTGCTCGATGATCTCTTCCAGCATCTGTGGATGCGGCTTGCCGCGAGTCTCATCAGCCGTTCGCGTGGTATCAAAATAACGCCCCAAGCCGCTATGCGCTAATGCCCGATCCAAGCCCTGACGACTTTTGCCGGTGGCTACTGCCACCCAGCGGTGTTCTGCTTGCAACGCCTGCAATAATGCTTCAACGCCGTCGAACAAGCTAAGTTCGTGGTCCCCGGACAAATAATGCTTACGGTAAGCGTGAACGAGGTCGTCATAACGGGATTCCGGCAAATCCGGGACCGCATGTTTTAGCGCCTCCAGCAAACCCATACCGATGACATAACGCGCCCGCTCATCCGTCGGTCTCTCGGCGCCTACGTCGACACTCGCCGCCTGGATGGCACGAACAATGGCCGTTGTGGAATCAAGCAGCGTGCCATCCCAATCAAAAACAACAAGATCATAGCGCCGTTTATTCATGTTATTCATCAAGAGGTATGGCGCTCAATCAGCGTCAGAAAACGATCAAGCTCTGGCGGCAATGGCGCTTCGACATGAAGCACCTCCCCCGTTACAGGATGCTTGCAACGCATGCTTGCTGCATGCAGAAACATGCGCTCCAGCTGTTTGCTGCTCGCCAGCGACTTGTTCAGTGTGAAATCGCCATATTTGTCATCACCAACAATGGGGTAACCCAAGGCGGCCAGATGCACCCGAATCTGGTGCGTGCGGCCTGTTTTGAGCTTGGCTTCAACCAACGCATAACCCGGATACTGCTTTTTGAGGCGAAAATGCGTTTCGGCCGGCTTCACTTCGGGAGACTGCAGATCCCGTCCTTTGGCGATACGCACCCGCCGCTCTCCCTCTGGCGTGAGATATTTATAGAGCGGCAGCGTTACCTGGACCGACTTTTCAGTCCAGACACCCCTTACAAGCGCTAAATAGCGTTTGTCGCCCTTTTGCTCACGAAACATATCGTGTAAACCGACCAATGCTGCTCGTTTCTTGGCGACCAGTAGCACCCCAGAGGTTTCGCGATCCAGTCGGTGAGCCAATTCCAGAAAGCGCGCCTCTGGCCGCTGCGCGCGCAGTGCTTCGATCAAGCCCCAGGCCAAACCGCTCCCCCCGTGCACAGCGATGCCGCAGGGTTTGTTGAGCGCAATCAGAGCCTCATCCTCATAAAGGATGGGCAGATCAACCAATGGCGCGACCGGCGGCTTTTCTTCCGAAAAAACCTGGCAGCGAACCGGCGGTAAACGGAGTTGATCACCTGCGACTAAGCGCTGATCCGGCTGACAACGTCCACCATTAACGCGAACCTCGCCGCTACGAACAATGCGGTACACCTTGCTTTTGGGTACGCCCTTCAAATGGCGCAGGAGGTAATTATCCAAGCGTTGCCCAGCCTCTTCTTCCCCCACGACCCGGCGTTGCACGGCCGGGACTGCCAACGCTTGCTTAACGGGTGCTATATTTGCGTCATAAGACGTTGGTTTTATGAGATTTTTGACGGCAACCCCGCGCGAATGCGAAGTTTTTTCTTTTAATGGGCGCGTTGGCGTTCTATTACTGCGTGACATACCTTATACTCTACACGTTTGTGCTGCCAGCAGGTCGTCTCTCCGGTTGAATACCGGACCGATCTGCCCGGATTCCGACCCGAGATCGTCGATCCACGCGTTCGTGATTCGTGACCATCCGGTGCAGCCAGACCGGGCTATGACGACCCGCCCAGACGAACACAAGCGGCCGTCACCGACTGACACACGCCCGGCGTATGCAGTCCCGAATGCAGCAACGGCAGGTATTCATCCCCGAGATGCTACCTGCCGGTCGTAGTCGATCTACCTTGTCCGTACGTCCGGCTTGGGATCCACACAGGATATCCCCTGCCTCGCCCTGAGAGCACGCCGCCCGGAAGGCCATCGATTGCAGTAGTGACCCTGCCAGCGGGAATGCCCGTGCCGGTGCTTTTGGAGCACCAAGTATGAAACGCATGTTATTCAATGCGACGCAAGCTGAAGAATTGCGCGTCGCTATTGTCGAAGGCCAGAAGCTCATCGACCTCGACATCGAATCTGCTGCCAAAGAGCAGCGCAAGAGCAACATTTACAAAGGCGTTATCACCCGCATCGAACCATCGCTGGAAGCGGTGTTCGTTAGCTACGGTGCCGAGCGCCATGGTTTTCTGCCCTTTAAGGAAATTGCCCGCGAGTACTACGCCCCCAATGGCGAAGGTAGCCGCGCCAAGATGCAGGAGACCCTGAAAGAAGGCCAGGAACTCATCGTTCAGGTCGACAAGGACGAACGTGGCAACAAGGGCGCCGCCCTCACCACCTACGTATCTCTGGCCGGCCGTTATCTGGTGCTGATGCCGAACAATCCTCGTGGTGGCGGTGTTTCACGTCGCGTCGAAGGGGATGACCGCTCGGAACTCCGCGATGCCATGGCTGAACTTACCGTGCCGGAAGGCATGAGCCTGATCGCTCGCACCGCCGCTATTGGTCGCACGGCCGAAGAACTGCAGTGGGATTTAAACTACCTGATGCAACTTTGGACGGCCATTGATTCGGTCGCCAAAGACAACAACGCACCCCTGCTGATTTTCCAAGAAGGCAGCTTGGTGATTCGTGCAATCCGCGACTACTTCCAAGCCGACATCGGCGAAATTCTCATCGATACCGATGATATTTTTGAGCAGGCTCAAGCATTCATGAGCCAGGTCATGCCGGGCAACGTCAATCGTGTGAAGCGTTATCACGACGACGTACCGCTGTTCTCGCGCTTCCAGATCGAACATCAGATCGAATCAGCCTACGCCCGTCAGGTCAACCTGCCGGCCGGTGGTGCCATTGTGATCGACCACACGGAAGCCCTGGTTTCGGTTGACGTTAACTCGGGTCGCTCGACCAAGGGTAGCGATATCGAAGAAACTGCGCTCAAAACCAACCTGGAAGCGGCCGATGAAATCGCCCGTCAGTTGCGCCTGCGTGACTTGGGTGGCTTGATCGTTATCGACTTTATCGACATGGAAAGCGCCCGTAATCAGCGCGAAGTCGAAAACCGTCTGCGCGATGCCTTGCATCACGACCGCGCCCGTGTTCAAACCAGCAAGATCAGCCGTTTCGGTCTGCTCGAACTATCGCGTCAGCGCCTGCGCCCTGCCCTGGCTGAAACCTCCTATATCACCTGCCCACGCTGTACCGGCACGGGTCACATTCGTTCTACGGAATCAGCCGCACTGCACATCCTGCGTATCCTCGAAGAAGAGGCCATGAAGGAAAACACGGCAGCCGTGCATACACAGGTGCCAGTGGATGTTGCCACCTTCCTGCTCAACGAAAAGCGTGCGGATATTCAGGCCATTGAACTGCGTCACAAGATCACGATCTTGCTGCTGCCGAACAAGAATCTGGAAACACCAGCGCACCACATCCAGCGCCTGCGTCATGACGAATTGAATCAGGACGACATGCGCGAACCTTCTTACAAGATGGTCGATCAGTCACTGGCTGAGCTGCCAGCTTACGCCGCTGAGCAACAGAAGAACCAGAACCGTCCGACCGCTGCGATTCGTAATATCGCACCGGCTCAACCGGCCCCGATTTCGATGGAGTCCACGACCCCGCCGGAAAGAGTGCCTGAAGAAAAGACTGGCTTTATTACCAAGCTGTTTAGCTGGTTAAGCGGCGACAACAAGAAAAAACCACCGGTTGAAGTGGCGCGTCCACGCACACCCCGTGAACCGCGGGAAGGTGCCCGTGGCAATGGTCGTCGTCAAGGCGCGGATAGCGAAGGTCGTCAGGCTCGTGGCGAACGCGGTCCTCGCAGTGAAGGCCGTCAGGTCCGTGGTGAACGCGGCGAACGCACTCAACGTGGCGAAGGTCAGGAAGGCCGTCGTAACAACAACCGTAGCGAGCGTGCTGCCGCCCCAACGGAAGGGGCAAGCACGGAAGACGTCGGCCAGACAAATGCTGGCAACAACCGCCGTCGCGGTGGTCGCGATCGTCGCCCGAACAACACCAGTGAAGCCCCCACCAACCCTGTAGAAAATCCAAACTTGGTAACGGCGGAAGGTGCCGTGCCGACCGACACCACAGGCGAAGGCAGCAATGGTAATAGCCGTCGCCGTGGCCGCCGTGGTGGTCGCCGTGAACGTGGCGATCGTCCGCAACAGAGCGGTGAAGGTCAAGTCGACAATGTGGTTGAGCAAAATGTCGACGCGGCACCTATGGCCGTAACAGCGCCGGTTGTATCAGTGGCCGAGGCTGTTGCACCAGTGAGCGCACCGGTTATTCAGGAAGCGGCGCCAGTCGTTGTCCAGGTTGTTGAAACAGCACCTCAGGTCTCTGCCCCGGCACCAACACCGGCACCCGTTGTCGCACCGGTAGCGCCAATTGAAGCGGCGCCAGCCCCGGTGGTGGCACCCACACCAAAGCCTGCCCCAGTGGTATCGGCACCGGTTTCGCTGGAAGCTGTTGGCTTGCAGATGGTGGAAACCGATCCAAGCAAACGCGCCAGCGTGGCAGCAGTACCCGCGGAAAAGCCGGTGCGTAAACCGCGTGCGCCGCGCGTCAAGCAGGTTGTCGTAGAAGAACCGCTGCAAATGGTTGAAACCCGTAAAGAATAATCTGCGGGGTTTGCCCAATAAGAAACCGCGCTCAGGCGCGGTTTTTTTATTGCTGTTGCTGCAAAGAATGGCTCAATTTGCTTTCTCTTTGCTGGCCAGAGATCTGGCACTTGACTTAGCGGATTCCTTATCGCCACGCTCGCGCAGAATACTGTCGAGTAGACCTTCTGCCGCATCTTCAATCATGTCGAGGACCAGATCAAAGTCATGCGCCAAACCATAGTACGGATCTGGCACTTCATCGTCATCAAACTGACGGGCATAGCTCATAAACAATTTCAGCCGATGCAGGCGATTTGCCGGGCACAGCTTACGCAGCGATTCCAGATTGCTGCGATCCATCGCCAGCACCAAGTCAAAATACTCGAGGTCTTCTGGCGCCACTTTGCGCGCATGCAGTTCAGACAAATCGTATTTACGCTCGGCAGCCGCTCTCTGTGTGCGTGCATCCGGCGTCTCTCCTACGTGGTAACCATGCGTACCCGCAGAATCGATTTCAAGCTCGCCCAATAAGCCGCGCTGCGCGGCAAATCTCCGGAAAACGGCCTCGGCCGTCGGCGATCTGCAAATATTGCCCATACAAACGAAGAGTACTCTGGTCATTCGCCTCCCCCGATTCAACACGTTATGGTTGTAACTCAGTGTGGTCGCCTCTGAGCCCAACGCCTTTTATTATGTGCTATTCCCTTATTTACTTGCATTGTTCCATAATTACGACAAATGTGCACAAACCTTAAGATGCCGCTGATGCTTAGCACTGCACCCGCCCGCCGACTGCTGGCGCTGGCTTTATGTATCCTTGTCACGGGCTGTGTCTCTGGACCTTTCAAGATCAACCAGTCTGGAAAAGCAGCCCAGGTTGTCGATGACCGGCCGCAAAAACCAGTCAGGCCGGCCAATTACCAGGTGTTGATCATTCCTAGCGGCGCTGTAGAAACTGCCTATATTTCCGACAAAACATCCACCATAGGTGGGTTCATCGGTAGCATGGTGGTCGGCCCCGTGGCCGGTGTTATGGGTAGTCTTGCCGGATCCACAGCAGGTAGTGCAGCAGCTTCCAGTGCGGAAGAGTCTGCATCCAAGAATGTCGGTAGCCAAGATATCGCCCAAGCGATTGAAGCAGTTAATCTGCCCGTGTACTTGTCGCAAAAACTCGCGGATCAGCTTAAAGCCTGCGGCATAGAGTCTGCACTCTATCCAGAAACTCTAGAACCCAAAAGCACTAAATGGGCACAGACACACTTGGTGCTCCCCGGTGGTTTCAAAGAAAGCGCCGCGCCCTACCGCTTTTTTTTACAGGCAGGGGTCGTCAACATGAAACTACGGTCCGGTCTTAAAGACGATACGCTAGAAGGTGCTGCATTCGTCCGTGTATATGAAACACGCAGCCTCAAACAAATCGGACGTTACAGCTATAACAGTGGGACGACAGGCTCGGTGACACTGAACCATTACAGTAAAACATCACCGAAACAGGCCACTGAACTGGCTCAAGCGTCCAAGGCCGTGACTCAGTACTTGGTCAGCGGTATCGCGACCGACATTTGCACGATCATGAAAACGTTTTAATCGCCCTTCGGCGCTGCACCAAACAACTGCTCCTTCAAGCGGAATAACTGATCCCGCGTCTGTGCCGCCGCCTCGAACTCCAGGTTCTTGGCATGCTGCTGCATGGCTTGTTCGAGCTTGCGGATCTCTGCAGCCACTTCCTTCTCTGACATCGTTTCATAGCGCTGACGCGTCTGTGCTGCCTTACGCATCGCCTGCGCATCATTGGAATCAGAGTATCCGGTGGTGTAAACCCCATCAATAATATCTTTGATGCGTTTCTTGACCCCACGTGGCACGATGCCATGCTTTGTATTGAATGCCACCTGTTTATTACGCCGCCGCTCGGTTTCATCCATCGCCCGGCGCATCGAACCGGTGATCTTATCGGCATACAGAATTGCCGTACCGTTCAGATGGCGCGCCGCCCGACCAATGGTCTGAATCAGTGAGGTTTCTGAGCGCAGGAACCCCTCCTTATCCGCGTCGAGAATTGCCACCAAGGAGACTTCAGGAATATCCAGACCTTCTCGTAACAAGTTAATGCCGACCACGACGTTGAAGACGCCCAGGCGCAAGTCTCGAATGATCTCGACCCGTTCAACCGTATCAATATCCGAGTGCAAATAACGCACCTTGATGCCGTTTTCTGTGAGGTAATCCGTCAAATCTTCTGACATGCGTTTGGTCAGGGTCGTCACCAGAATGCGTTCATCCAGCGCCACTCGCTTACGAATTTCTACGAGCAAATCGTCAACCTGTGTCGTCGCTGGACGAACTTCAACAACGGGATCCACCAAGCCCGTTGGGCGCACCACCTGCTCAACCACCTGCCCTGCGTGCTCTTTCTCATAAGCGGCTGGCGTCGCCGAGACAAAGACCGCCTGCCGCATCTTTGTTTCAAATTCATCAAACTTAAGGGGGCGGTTATCCAGTGCGGAAGGCAATCGGAAACCATAATTCACCAAATTCTCTTTACGTGAACGGTCGCCCTTGTACATCGCACCGACCTGCCCAATCGCCACGTGCGATTCATCAATAAAGATCAAGGCATTGTCTGGCAGGTAATCAATCAGCGTTGGCGGTGGATCGCCCGGGTTACGGCCGGATAGGTGGCGTGAATAGTTTTCAATACCTTTGCAGAACCCAACCTCGTTCAGCATTTCGATATCGAATTTCGTTCGCTGCTCCAGGCGCTGCGCTTCGACAAGTTTTGCTTCGGATAAAAACGCCGCACGTTGCACGTTCAGCTCTTCTTTAATCCCTTCCAGGGCCCGCAGAACTGTTGCGCGCGGTGTCACGTAATGACTGGAGGGGTAAATGGTAAAACGCGACAGTCGCTGGCGGATCTCGCCGGTCAGCGGGTCGAACAACTGTAAACGCTCCACTTCATCGTCAAACAACTCAATACGTAATGCGTGCTCGGCATGCTCTGCCGGGAATACATCAATGACATCGCCACGCACCCGGAAAGTACCGCGCTGGAAATCCATTTCATTGCGGCTGTACTGCATTTCGGCCAAGCGTTTCAGCAAGTCACGCTGGTGGATTTTGTCCCCTTCGCGTACGTGCATGATCATCTGGTGATATTCGTCGCGATCCCCAATACCGTAGATGCAGGAAACCGTGGCCACAATAATGCAGTCCGCGCGCTCAATCAGACTCTTGGTCGCGGAAAGGCGCATCTGCTCGATGTGCTCATTAATCGACGAATCCTTTTCGATAAACAGATCCCGACTCGGCACGTAGGCTTCTGGCTGATAGTAATCGTAGTAAGACACGAAATACTCAACCGCATTTTCCGGAAAAAACTCTTTGAACTCGGCATAAAGCTGGGCGGCCAGAGTCTTATTGGGAGCCAGCACCAGTGCCGGACGGCCACTGCGGGCAATCACATTGGCCATGGTGTAGGTCTTGCCCGAACCGGTCACCCCCAGCAATGTCTGAAACGACAGACCATCGTCCAAACCAGCAAGCAGTTGCTCAATCGCTACGGGCTGATCCCCGGCGGGTGGAAACGGCTGATGCATGCGGAATGGGCTGCCATCAAAGGTAACGACCTTGGCTGCTGAGGCAGAAGCGAGTTCAGTGAGGGTAGTCGAAGCGGAAGTCATGAATCAGATCTCTGTTGCAGCACATTGAACGGCATAGAAACGCTATGCCATGTTAAAATTTTCGAGTTATATCCAGTGCCGAAGAGCACAGTTTAACGCGTCATCCCTTATTTCCTCCATGCCGGTAACCCCGGCGGCCACCGGAGCTTTTATGTCCTCGATTTTTGCTGATGTCGCCCTCGCACCGCGCGACCCGATTCTCGGCCTGACCGAAGCCTTTAACGCAGATACCCGCGCCAACAAGGTGAACCTGGGTGTCGGCGTGTACTATGATGATGAGGGCAAATTGCCCCTGCTCAAGGCCGTTCGTGCTGCCGAAGAAGCCCGCATGAAGAACCCGCCGGCTCGTGGCTACCAGCCGATTGAAGGCTCGGTCGTTTACGATCAGGCTGTTCAAGCCCTGCTCTTTGGCCATGACACCCAGCTGCTGCGCGACAAGCGCGTTATTACGGCGCAAGCCATCGGCGGTACCGGCGCCCTGAAGATCGGCGCCGATTACCTGAAGCGCCTGGTACCTAACGCTACCGTGTACATCAGCGATCCCTCCTGGGAAAATCATCGCGCCTTGTTTGAAGCCGCTGAATTCCCCGTTAAGACCTATACGTACTACGACGCATCCACCCGTGGCGTTAACTTCGCCGGCATGCTGGCCGATCTGAACGCCATGCCTAAGGATTCAATTGTCCTGTTGCATGCGTGCTGCCACAACCCAACTGGTGCTGATCTGAGCAACGAGCAATGGGACCAGGTCATCGACGTGATTCGTGCCAAGGGTCTGATTGCATTTCTGGATATGGCCTATCAGGGCTTTGCCGAGGGCATCCAGCCAGACGCCATCGTTCTGGATAAGTTTGCGCACTCGGGTCTGCAATTCCTGGTGTCATCGTCATTTTCGAAGTCGTTCTCACTATACGGCGAACGTGTTGGCGCTTTGTCGATCGTTACCGAGTCATCGGACGAATCGGCACGTGTACTATCTCAGCTCAAGCGCGTGATCCGCACCAACTATTCCAACCCGCCGACGCATGGCGCTGCCGTAGTCGCTGCAGTACTGACCAGCCCGGAACTGCGTGTCATGTGGGAACATGAACTGGCTGAAATGCGCGATCGTATTCGTGCCATGCGTATTGCCCTGGTCGAAAAGCTCAAAGCCAAAGGCGTCAAACAGGACTTCAGCTTTGTGATCCAGCAACGTGGCATGTTCTCCTACACCGGCCTCACCGCCGATCAGGTCGATGTGCTGCGTGACAAATATGGCATTTACGCCGTTTCGACGGGTCGTATCTGCCTGGCGGCACTGAACAACAAGAACATCGACGCTGTGGCTGATGCCATCGCCGCTGTGGTTGCCTGATCAGCTGCTGCACACTAAAAAAGCGCCTTCGGGCGCTTTTTTAGTGTCTGTCGTTTGGACTAGCGTCGTTGATATGGCTGCGAATGCCGCCGGTGTTTCTGCCAGTTATTCAGATATTTCTCGGCAACTGCACCCGACTCAATGATCACTACATTCTCGGCATTACTTTTTTCGGCGGCCTTAGTAAAGTTATAGCTCCCGGTAATGACCACACGCCCATCGATAATCATGATCTTGTTGTGTGCAATGGCATGGCGATCATCAATCAGGGTCGTCACACCCGCATTGTTTGTAAAATCGGCCGCAGAATACTTCTGCGAGCGCTGACTCTTATCGAGCAGAATCACTACATTGACCCCACGGCTACGCGCATCGACCAAGGCCGCCGCAATAGCAGGATTGGTAAACGAATAAGCCTGGACCAGAATCGATTCTTTGGCGCCCAGTAACGCTTCAACGATGGCAGATTCAGCCGAGTCGCCCGGCGTAAAATAAACACGAATATGCGTCTGGGGCACTAACGTTACCGCCGCTGCCTGCGGCAATAGATTTTCAGCCTGGACCGCCGAGCAGCCCAGGAGACAGATCGATGACCCTAAGGCACCAGCTGAAGCAGCGCGCAGGATACCCATTTACTTTTGAGTATCCGCCTCGGGTTCAGATGCAGCGGGTGCCTTAAGGACTTCGGAACGGCCAAATCCAATTTTGGCCTGCGCCTTCATGATCTTTGCAGCAATATCCGTATTTTGAGATTTTAAAGCCCAATCGACAGCGCTTTCGTTGTCTCTGGTCCAGGTTGGGTCTGCGCCAGCCGCCAACAAACGGTCAACCATCTCATCCTGTCCTTCTTGAGCCGCAAACATCAGCGCTGACACTTGCGTCGGATTATTCCCGTTCGGGTCAGCGCCTTTGTCCATTAAGAAATTAAACACTTCGAGCTGTTTGCCAATAACTGCGTAGCTGAGGGGTTGCCAACCCTGTGGCCGGGTGACCGGAACCCCCCTGGCCACCAGACTTTGTACGATGGGCAAACTCCCTTTGAGCGCCGCGTAATTGAGGGCGTCATCTCCGGATCGATTTTTCATCTTGGGATCTGCCCCGCCCTTCAGCAATGCCTCAGCTGCTGCTGCGGATACGTTGGCTGCCGCATGAATCAGCAAGCTGTTGCCCTGCTTGTCCTTGTAGTTCGGATCGAAACCCGCTTTCAAACCTTCTTGTATCGTTGCTACATCGTCTTTCTTGGCAGCCATGACCATATCGTCCGCGGTGGGTGCCGCTAAAACCAAGGTGCTCGCCAAGGCCAGCACGAGACTGATCAAACCCCTTTTCATAATCCGACTCTCGGCCCGAGTACTGCAGCTGATGACGGAAACAGGGTCAGAAAATTGCGACTACTGGCTGTCGCCACTTCCGCATAAGAAATCTGACGCAAATTAGCAATGGCCTCCGCAACGTGGCGCACATAAGCCGGCTCATTGGGTTTGCCGCGATAAGGCACGGGCGCCAGATAAGGGGAATCGGTTTCTACCAGCAAACGATCTAGCGGAATAGCGCGAGCCACTTCATGCACCTGCGCCGCATTCTTAAAACTCACAATGCCTGATATTGAAATATAAAACCCGAGGTCTATAGCTTGTTCAGCAACAGCAAGACTTTCGGTAAAACAATGCAAAATGCCACCGACAGCACCTGCGCCCTCTTCCTTGAGGATTGCCAATGTGTCTTCTGCGGCTTCGCGCGTATGAATCACCAGCGGTTTATTGAGTACTTTCGCGGCGCGAATATGCACGCGAAACCTTTCGCGCTGCCATTCCGGTTGGTCTTTGTGCCAGTGATAATCCAGACCGGTCTCGCCGATGGCCAGGACTTTCGGATGCTGCGCCAGGGCACACAGGGTTTCTACATCGGGCTCCTGATGATCGGCATATTCGGGATGAACGCCCACGGAGGCGAACACCTGTTCATAGGCCGCAGCAATAGCGAGTACCTGTGGTGCCTCTTCCAGCGTGACGCCAATCGTCATACAGCCGCCTACATCACTCGCTTCCATAGCCGCCAGTACCTCAGGCAGACGATTGGAGAGCCCATCAAAATCCAGATGGCAGTGCGAATCAATCAAACGGGTCATGGGGTCAGGCCTGGTTCGTAAAGCGCCATCGTGCGCGAAAAAATGGATTCCAGAAACAGCTTGATATTCAGCGGATGACTGCTGAGTCGACGTGACTCCAGCAGAAAATCCGGAAAGGACTGTAAGGCATCATCATTAAGCTGGGCCGCCAATCGTTGCAACGCATTAAGTTGCTCGGGAAATACACGCGGGGCCGCTCCCAAGCGAACTAAATGCAAATCCAGCGTCCAACGTTGCATCCAGTCAATCAGAAGTGCCAAACGCATGCCTGATTGGTCTCCCTTAATCAACACCTCACAGGTTTTAGCCAATGCCAATGGGTCCATACGCTCCCCCAAAGGCAGCTGTGCCAGCAACGCTTCGAGAATAGCCACTTCAGCCATGGCTTCATCTGTTGCATTGGGGTGCTTATCGGCCGCTTGCGCCAGCCCTACGGCAAAGCGCAAAGCACCGGCACAGCGGTTTAACCACAAATCACCCTGCCTGAGCGGTGGGTGAACGGCTGCCAGCTGTTGGCGTGCCGTTGACTCAGCAGGCACCGCCATGGGTACCGCACGCGTACGGCTACGCACGGTAGGTAACAGACGCTCCGCCGCATGACTGACCAGCAGAAAATGAACGCCAGCAGGCGGTTCTTCCAGTGATTTGAGCAGTGCATTGGCCGTCGCTTCATTCATGGCTTCAGCCGGTTCAATCAGAATCACCCGCCGACCTCGGTGGCTACCCACCTGAATAAAGGATTCAAGCCCGCGTACCTGATCAATCCGGATTTGTTCGCTTTTTTTCTTGTCGGCTTTGGCTGCAGCTGGTTTTGCATCTTCAGCCTCGGGTTGCTCTTCCGAATAGGCCTCCGGGCGCAAACGTCGAAAATCCGGGTGATTGCCCGACGCATGCCAGGTACAGGCGGTGCATGTGCCACAGGCCTGGCCGTCGGCTTCGGGTTGATCGCACAACAGACTGGCTGCGACCGCTTCGGCAAAGGCCAGCTTACCTATCCCCGACGCACCGGTCAGCAACAATGCATGCGCCAGACGATCTGACGCTTTCGCAGACTGTATCTGCGTCCAGGCATCGCTGTGTAATGCAATCCAGTTAATCATCTCAGGCCAGCAAATCGGATAAGGCCACCAGAATCTGCGCACGCACATCGTCCATGGGCACATCGGAAGCAATCAAGCGGATGCGTTCCGGATACTGGGCAGCACGCTGGTGATACGCCTCACGAACCCGTTGGTGAAAATCACTGGCTTCGCGTTCAAAGCGATCCAAAATCCGCGTGTCATGCAGCCGAGCCTGAGCTGTCGCCACCGACACGTCAAACAAAAGTGTGCGATCCGGTTCTAAGCCCTCCTGCACCCAGGTCTCCAAGGCTGCAAACTTGCGCTCAGCTACACCGCGACCACCCACCTGATAGGCATAGGTGGCATCAGAAAAACGGTCTGAAATCACCCAGGCACCTTGCGCCAGTGCGGGACGAATGACCGAAGACAAATGCTCGGCGCGAGCAGCAAACATCAGCATCATTTCGGTTTCGGGTGACATCGGCTCATTGAGCAATAGTGTGCGCAACGATTCACCGAGGGGCGTACCACCGGGTTCACGCGTGACCACCACCGCATGGCCTGCCTGCGTCAGATAGTTACGCAGCCATTCAATGTGAGAGCTTTTGCCCGCACCATCAATGCCTTCTACCGTAATAAAACGGCCCGTATTCACAACTGCCATGGTCAGGGTTTGCCTCGTTGATATTGATTAACCGCCCGGTTATGCGCATCCAGCGTGGCTGAAAACTGGCTTGAGCCGTCGCCCTTGGCAACGAAGTAAAGCGCATCCGTTTTAGCCGGATGAGCAACAGCCTGCAATGCAGCCAAACCGGGCATGCAGATCGGCGTTGGTGGCAAACCGGCGCGCGTATACGTGTTGTGCGGCGTGTCGCGTTGCAGATCTGCTTTACGCAGATTGCCATCGAAGCGCTCACCCAAGCCGTAAATCACGGTCGGATCGGTCTGCAGTCGCATGCCCTTGCGTAGTCGATTGATAAATACGCCGGCGATCTGCGCACGGTCCGATGCGGTGCCGGTTTCTTTTTCTACGATGGAAGCCAGAATCAGCAGTTCGTAGGGTGACTTCAACGGTAAATTGGCATCACGCGATAGCCACACCGTATTCAACTGCTTTTGCATGGCTGCCAGCGCCCGCTGCAATACGGCAATATCTTCGGAACGCTTATCGAAACGATAGGTATCCGGAAAAAACCAGCCCTCCGGTGACTGCCCAGCCATACCCAATCGGCTCATAATGTCTGCATCATTCATGTCCCGCGTTATGTGCAAGAGTTCAGGCTGCCCGTTCAGTTTTGCACGCATCTCGCGGAAGGTAGATCCCTCAACAAAAAGCACATCGGCCTGACTGGTATCCCCACTGGATAATTTTCTCAGCAATGCCCAGAGCGCAATCCCCTCATCGAATTCATAACTACCGGCCTTGATTGACGTCGATAAACCAGCAATACGCCCAACCCCACTAATGATCCAAGCTGGCACGCCCACCCCGCCTTCATTCAGACTCTGTGCCGCAGTGCGAAGTGAAGCGCCCGGCGGCACCCGAACGAGCAATTTAGACTCGGACAAAGGCACCGGCCAGAACACCACCAGGAGCACGGCAGCGACGAGCGCCAACCCGGTTGTGAAGAAGAATTTGGCCAAACTTTTCATAGCCCATTATGATACCAACCTTAACCCGCTTTAACCGGGCATAGACCCAGGACAACGACCGATGACGACCCCACAATTGACCGCCCTTCCCCACCTCGCCATCCTGGATATTACGGGTGATGATGCGCAGGCCTTTCTTCATGCCCAGGTGCCGAGCGATATCCGCACGCTAAATAACGAACGTGCCCAAATCTCTGGCTGGTGTACGGCCAAAGGCCGCCTGCTGACCACCTTTGTGATCTGGCCCATTGAGAATGGCTACCGACTGGTACTGGCCAGCGATGTGCGTGACGCCATCGCCAAGCGCCTCAAGATGTATGTCTTACGGCTCAAGGTGCAAGTCATACCCGCTACTGATCTTGTTTATGGTCTGCTGCATCCGGGCACCGCACTAGCCAACCTGCCCTTACCCACAACAGACTGGCAGGTAACCCGCCAGGATGAGATGACCGCTGTTCGCCTTGACTCCACACGAGTGTTACTCACCGGCCCTGAAAATCAATTCCAGGCACTCACTGCGGACTTAGCTTGCGCTTCCCAGGAAGACTGGCTGCGTGCCGATATCGCTCAGGGCTTCCCGCTGGTCACCCAGGCCACCAGTGAGCATTACGTGCCGCAAATGATCAATCTCGACAAACTGGGCGGTGTCAGCTTCAAAAAAGGCTGTTATCCGGGTCAAGAAATTGTGGCGCGCACCCATTATCTGGGCAAAATTAAACGCCACCTGTACCGTGTGAGCTCCGAGCAGGCACTGGTTTCTGGCACAGAAGTACGATCAGCCGCTCTGAACGGCCAAGCATGCGGCAGTCTGCTGACGGTCGTGCCCGGGCTTGATGGCAACTGGCTTGCCCTGGCAGTGCTGCAACAGGACGCAACTGAAGGTGCTCTTTATATTCAAACCGAAACCGGCGAACAGACGCTTACGCTGATAGATCTGGTCTTGCCTGAGGCCGCCGAAGAAAGAACCTAGCTTTCGGAAATGATTACCGGCGTGCCTACGGGCACCCGGTTAAACAGATCAACCATGTCGGTATTACGCATCCGAATACAGCCATGCGATCCGGGCACGCCTAACACCACGTTATCTGGGGTACCGTGGATATACACATAGCGGCGCATCGTATCCACCTGCCCGCCTCGGTTCTTGCCGGGCTCTTCCCCACACAACCAAAGAATACGCGTCAGGATCCAGTCTCGGTCTGGCTGAGCCGCCAACAATTCCGGCGTACAAATCTCACCCGTAGGGCGACGTCCTCGTAAAACGGTCCCTAACGGTAAGCCGTCACCAATCCGCGCACGAATTCGATGCCGCCCGCGCGGGGTCTGATAACTGCCCATCTGCTCGCCCACCCCTTTAGCCGCTGATGAGATCGTGTACTGGCGCAATAACTGGCCCGCATCATCCAGCAGCTGTAGTGTCTGTGCCGCAACCGAAATCTCAATCCGCATCATTGACCTCATGGGTAGCCATGTCGGCACGCGCTTCTTTGGCTTGCCGAGCTTCTTCACGCCGCCGCCGGAAAGATGATGAAACCACATCGGCACATTCATCTGCCAGCAAACCGCCTTCTACATCGGCATGATGGTTCAACCGGTCTTCGGCAAAGAGATCCACGACACTGCCACAGGCACCCGTTTTAGGTTCGACAGTGCCATACACCACGCGCGCAACTCGAGCATGCTGTATCGCACCGGCGCACATGGCACAGGGCTCAACCGTCACATACAACGTGCTGCCGGGCAAACGGTAATTACCCATACGGGTAGCCGCATCACGCAAGGCCATTACTTCGGCATGCGCTGTCGGATCATGGCGCGTGATCGGCTGATTAAAACCACGCCCAATCACCTCACCATCAAGCACCACCAACGCACCTACCGGCACTTCGTCCTGCGTAGCACCATACCGTGCCAGCGCCAGGGCTTGCTGCATGAAGTCGACGTCACTCAAAGCCATTACGCGTCATCCTCATCATCCATATGCATCTGATGCAGAAAACGGTGGATCACCGGGGTGAACATAATGGCGGTTGCTGCAATCAGAACCAGCCCGCAGAAAATGGCGTACAACCCGGCAAACAACTTACCCTCAACACTCACGGGCGCTGCCAGCACCCCCATGCCCGACAGAATCATCGCGGCATTCACAAAAGAATCAATCCAATCCAGCCCTTCAAATACGTGGTATCCCGCCATACCGCCAAAGAGAGCGGCAGCAACAATCAATGCGCCAATCACAATAGAGCGGACCAATCGACCGGCAAACTCCTGACGCGTTGCCAGCGGCTCGCTCAGGCGTTCAAAAGCAATGATTTCGGGAATACGCATACCTGCATCCAAGGGCGGATTTAATTAGCTTCGTATAATAACGGCTTATCACCCAGGCATTAACCCCATGACGCTCGATCTGGCCGGACAGGCCATCCTTTTTGGCACGGCCGTTGTCGCCAATTTCTTTTCAGCCTTGTCGGGCGGCGGCGTTGGCTTGATCCAGTTTCCGATCCTGATTTTTCTTGGCCTCAGCTTCGGCACAGCACTCGCCACCCACAAAGTCGCCAGCGTTTTCCTGGGCGTTGGTGCCATATTGCGCCACATGAAAGAAAGCCACCTGGAACGGCGTGCTTGCCTGATCATTCTGGGCGCAGGCATTCCGGGGGTAATCCTGGGCGCCTCACTGATTCTTAAAGCCCCTGAAAAAGAGGCATTAATGACCCTGGGCGTATTAACCATCAGCCTGGGTCTTTATTCCATTTTCAAACCGAAACTGGGCATCGACTACACACCGAAAAACTGGACGGGATCCGGTCTTTGGCAAGGCATGGCCGGTCTCTTTGTTGTCGGTTTTCTCAATGGATCTATCACCTCCGGCAGCGGTTTGTTTCTCACCATCTGGCTTATTCGCCACTTCGGGATGGACTACAAGCGCGCCATCGCCTATACGTTGGTGCTCTGCGGCTTTGCCTGGAATGGCACGGGCGCCCTGGTTCTCGGACTGGCGGGTGACATTGCCTGGGATTGGCTACCGGCACTCATTGTGGGTTCAGTGATCGGTGGTTATCTCGGCAGTCATATTGCCATACGCCAGGGCAACACTCTGGTTAAACGTGCTTTTGAAGCGACAACCATCCTGATCGGTCTCAAATTACTCTTTATTTGAACGTTTAACAGGGCCTGGCGAGTAGCAACGAGAGGCCTATAATGAATCCGTTATTAGTAACCGTTTTAGAGGCTTGGCATGAATCTGGAAAAAGTGGTTTTTGGTTTTTTTATCGTCCTGGCAGCAACACTCAACTTCGGCTTCTTTATCGGCGATATTGACCGCCCCGAATTGCATCACATCTATGAGCTGTTTGCGGCCATCGTCGTCAATCTGATCGCCACGACCCTCAAATTTGGGGATCGCACGCAGATTGGGGCAATCCACCTGGCCACCAGCCTGGTTGCGGATTTACAACTGATTGCCGCCGCTGTGACCTGGGGGTTTGCCGTTCATGTGATGCACCTGGGCATGACCCCAGAAATCACGGCCAGCGTGGTCTCGCTCTCCGGCGGCGCGCTCTTTGCCAACGTTGTCTCGGTCATTTTTCTGATCGCAGAAACACTGATGATGCGTCGCTAACACGCCATTCATGCTGAATACAAAGAGTGCCGATTCATGAGTGCAGTCAACGACAGCGTCCTCTTCCTCGTGCTGCGTCGGATGCGGGCACCGCTGATCGTGATGATTCTGATCTATGCGGTCTCGATCCTCGGGCTGGTACTGATTCCCGGTGTCGATGCCGGCGGCGCACCCACCGCGCCGATGTCATTTTTTGATGCGTTCTACTTCGTCAGCTATACCGCCAGCACCATTGGTTTTGGCGAAATCCCCAACGCATTCTCGTACGGCCAGCGCTTCTGGGTCACCGCATGTATCTATCTCACGGTCATTGGCTGGACCTATTCGATTCTGAGCATTCTCAACCTACTCAAGGATGATGGTCTGCAACGCGCCTTAGCCACCGGGCGTTTTCATCGTAAAGTCAAAAACTTATCCGAGCCCTTCTGCATCATATGCGGTGTCGGCGAAACCGGTTCCCTGATCTGTACAACCCTGGATCAGGTGCAAATGCGCTTTGTCGTCCTGGATACGCGCCCCGAGCCGTTACAGGAACTGGAGCTTGGCGATTATCTGGCGGACGTGCCCGCCCTGAATGCCGACGCGCAAATACCCGGCATTCTGCTTCTGGCCGGATTAAGACATTCGCATTGCAAAGCCGTGCTGGCTGTGACCAATAGCGACGAGGCTAATTTAGCAATTGCCATGAACGTGCGCCTGCTCAATCCGGGCATCCCCGTCATCGCTCGCGCGGAACATGCAGCCACCGCCGCCAACATGGATTCTTTTGGCACCAACTTCGTCGTCGACCCCTATGCACTCTATGCCCGGCGCTTGGCACTGGCCATGCGCAGCCCGCCCAGCTATCAGCTTGTCGAGTGGCTGACCCGGGTGCCTGGCACGCCGATTCCTGAACTACACAAACCGCCCACCGGCAAATGGATTGTCTGTGGCTATGGTCACTTCGGTCGCGCTATCGTCCAGCACCTGGACACCATGGGCTTGCATGACGACGTACGCATTATTGACCCCAGGCCCACTAATCCCGATGACCATCTGAGCATCGTCAGTGCCGGCACCGAGGCCAGCCCTTTGATTGATGCAGGCATCAAAAATGCCGTTGGCCTGGTCGCCGCTTCGGATAATGACATCAATAATCTGTCGATTGCCATCACAGCGCGGGAGCTGAATCCTGATCTGTTCATCGTCATGCGGCAGAGCAGCTCGGCGAACTCAATGCTGTTTGAAGCCTTCGACGCCAACCTCACCATGATCACCACCCAGACGGTCGCTCACGCCTGTCTGAGTTACCTGACGACCCCCATGCTCTCCCGCTTTATCCGGGAAATCGAGAAACAACCTGCGGCATGGGCCGAATCGCTCATCAAGGCTCTTACTCCCATCTGTGCTGGCTGCGTTCCCTTCGTCTGGACCACCCGCATCAACCGGGTTAAAACACCGGCACTTGCGCAAGCCTTGCACAACGTCGATTGCCCGGTGTCGGTTGCCGCGTTGATGACCTCCAATCGCGACCGGCGTGAATCATTAAAACTGCTGCCACTCATGCTGGAACGTGCCGGGCAAATCATCCTGCGCCC